>Ga0134123_10002253_pt1 | contig 12636 bp, 11 predicted proteins | sample KB303_FD_96460 | JGI IMG/M metagenome (GOLD analysis project Ga0134123, IMG submission 96460) | Terrestrial soil microbial communities without Nitrogen fertilizer from Kellogg Biological Station, Michigan, USA - KB3-0-3 | ecosystem: Environmental > Terrestrial > Soil > Unclassified ...
CAACCTGAAGGCGGTGGACAGCCAGATCCAGGTCAAGCACCACCCCAGCCGCAACCTCACCTGGCGGCAGGCCGCGGCCTTGTTCGGCCGCACCCCGATCACCGTCACCGGCGCCAATCCCGCCAATCCGGGAGAGCCCGAGCTGACCGGCAGCGGCGCCGGCGGCGTCCAGATGGCGGACGTCGAGGTGGACGCGGAGACCGGCGTCGTCAAGGTCAGGAAGATGGTGGCGGTCCAGGATTGCGGCCTGGTGGTGGACCTGAAGACGGCGGAGAGCCAGGTCTACGGCGGCCTCGTCATGGGCGTCTCCTACGCCCTGTCCGAGGAGAAGGTCATCGATCCGTTGACCGGGACCATGCTCAACGTCGACTTCGAGTCCTACAAGCTGGCGGGCATCGCGGACGTGGGCGAGCTGGTGGTCCACCTGATGACCGGGCCCGGCTACGACGAGCGGGGCGTGATCGGCCTGGGCGAGCCGCCGGTCATCTCGCCGGGCGCCGCGATCGCCAACGCCGTGGCCAACGCTCTCGGTGTTCGCGTGCCCTATCTGCCGCTCACCCCGCAGCGGGTGCTCGACGCCCTCGAAGGCCAGGGAAAGGGTTTGGCCTGATGCGGGCCTTCGACTACGCCAGCCCGGCCACCCGGGAGCAGGCCGTCCAGCTCCTGGCCGCCCAGCCGGACCGCACTGCCGCGCTGGCCGGCGGCAGCGACCTGCTGGCCCTGATGAAGGACGGCGTGGTCGCTCCCGGCCGGCTGGTCAGCCTCAAGAAGATCGAGGCGCTGCGCGGGATCCACACGACCGCGGAGGGCGGCTTCCGCGTCGGCGCCCTGACCACGATCGACGAGCTCGCCTCCTCCGAGGTGCTGCAGCTCGACCACCCCGCCGTCGCCGAGGCCGCCGGCCGGCTGGCGGGCCCGCAGATCCGCAACGTGGCCACGGTGGGGGGGAACCTCTGCCAGCGCCCCCGCTGCTGGTACTTCCGCAACGGTTTCGGCCTGCTGCCGATGCGGGACGGCAAGTCGATGGTCCTCGAAGGCGACAACCGCTACCACGCGATCCTCGGCAACGACGGACCGGCGTGCTTCGTGTCGCCGTCCACCCTGGCCCCGGTGCTGATCGCCCTGGACGCCGAGGTGGCGATCCTCGGGCCGCAGGGAGAGCGGCGGATCCCGCTCGAAAAGCTCTACCGCGTCCCGCAGGCCGAGGGAGAGCGCGAGCACGACCTCGCCCCGGGCGAGATCGTCACCGAGCTGCTGCTCGGGCCGGCCGCCGGCCGCCAGGCCGCCAACTACGAGGTGCGCCAGCGCGAGACCCTCGACTGGTCGCTGGCCACCGCCGCGGTGGCCCTGGAGACCGACGGCGGCGTGGTGAAGCGGGCCCGGGTGGTCCTCGGGCAGGTGGCGCCGGTCCCCTGGGTGGCGCGCGACGTGGAGACCTACCTGGCAGGGAAGCCGGTCGACGAAGTGGTGGCCGAGGAGGCCGCGAAGCTGGCCGTGCAGAACGCCAAGGCCCTGTCGCGGAACCGCTACAAGATCCAGCTGGCGCGGGTGGCGGTGCGCCGGGCCCTGCTCGCCGCCGCTGGCGCGGTCATGGAGGAATGACGCCATGGACCCGGCACCCCAGACTCATCCCCGGCGGAAGGCCTGCTGCTCGTCTCTGCGCTGGAAGGGGATGTTCATCGACGCCGAGCCCGATCCGTCGATTCCGAACACCCGCGACGGCTTCTTCTGGTGCAGCCACACGATGACCTGTCTCGGCCCCGACGGCCGCGTCGCCGACGAGGAGAGCTGCTGCGCGGGCCGGGCCTGCTTCGACCCCCTTTAAGGAATTGAACGGGAGGAGATCATGTACCGCCGTCTGCGCACTGCCCTGGTCCTCTCCGTGCTCCTGCTCGCCATACCCGCGGCGGTCCGCTCCCAGGACAAGCCGCAGGACGACTCCATGGAGGCCAGTCTATCGGCCAACAGGGCTCTCGTCCGCCGCTATCTCGGCGAGGTGTTGAGCGCCGGCCGGCTCGACCTGCTCGATGAGCTCGTCGCCGCTGATTTCCTCGACAGCACTCCCGGAGCGCCGAAAGACGTGCGCGGGCCGGAGGTGATCCGCTCCGCCCAGCAGCGGGCGCGCGAGATCTTCCCGGAGGTCGAGTACAAGGTGGACGACCTGATCGCGGAGGGGGACAAGGTGGTGGCCCGCTACACCGTGCGGGCGACCAGCCGGGGGAGCGGCTCCGCTCCCGGACGGCCCATCGAGGTCACCGGTGTCACCATCTTCCGCATCGCCGGCGGCAAGATCCGCGAGGCCTGGATCGTCAACGACCAGATCGAGATGTTCCTGCAGCTCGGCTACACCCTCCAGCCTCCGCAGCAGCAGGAGGCGCCGCCCTCGGAAGCGCCTCCCGCGCCAGCTCCCGGCGATCAGCCGGCCCCGCGATAGGCCCGGGCCGGTAGAGGCGCGCTCCGAAGCCATCGGATCCGTCCGATCGGACCGATCCGTCCGATCGGTCGGAATCGGCCTCTTCTCTCCACTCCCGGATTTCCGGTGGAAGAAACTCCTGGCGGGAATCTTCGGCGAAACTGCGCCCTTCTTGACACGTTTTGAGGTAACTTGTTGCACTCTTCCGTATGGAAAGTCCTCCGCGTTGGTCATGGAGGCCGGCGCTTGGAAGGACCCCCTGGAAGAGGAGGAGCTCATCATGTCCAAGAAGCTGGCGCAGGTCATCGTCACTCTTCTCGTGCTGGTCACCCTCACGGCCGGAGCGGCCCAGGCCACCCCGTGGTCCCTCGTCCGCTCGGAGGAGGCTCCCTTCGCTGCCCTCTGGGGGTGGTTCGCTTCCTGGTTCGAGCCTTCGGAGCCGGTCGCGGTGCCGGCCGAGGGGTGCGGCATGGACCCCAACGGTGCTCCCGACCACCACTGCTGAGAGCCGGCTTCTCCTGCGCAGGAAGAGCGCCTGGCCCTTCGAGGCCCGGCGCTTTTTTTTACGCCGCGGTTTCCCGTTTTCTTGGTCCTGAGAAACTAGTAGTGTTGGCAGGGTAACAGGTCGAGTCACGGAAGAAATACTTGGCGGCGAAAGGAGGAGCTTCGTGAAGTTTCATCCGCACGATGTGATTCTGGAGGAGTTCTATCTCTCTCAGACGGAGGAGCAGCAGGCTCTCCTGGCACACCTCGTCCACTGCCCCAGGTGCATTCTCCGATTGGGGCACCTCACCGACCGGTCTCCCGAGGGCGCCTGCTCTGTGTGTGATGACCTGGCAACGATGGATCTCGCTCCCTGGTTCGGAGCGGTGCCGGATCGAATGGAACAGGCGATCGTCAGGGAACGGGCGGCGGCCCCGGCTCTTTTCGTCGAGCTGATGGGGCTCTCACCCGAACGGCGGCGTCTGCTGATGCGGAACTCTGCCCGGTTCCAGTCCTGGGGCTTGTGCGAGCTCCTGCTCGAACGATGCCGCGAGACGGCGATCCAGAATCCCACGGGGGCCGAGGAGATGGCCTTGTTCGCCCTGGAGGTCTCGAACCGCCTGGACACGACCTCCTACCGGCCCGTTCTCATCCGGGATCTGCAGGCGAGGGCATGGGCCTGGCTCGGGAATGCCCGCCGTGTGAAGTCGGACCTCAGGGAAGCCGAGGAAGCCTTTCTCAAGGCCGAAGCCCTTCTCCGGCAGGGGAGTCGGGACCCGCTCGAGCGCGCGCTCTTTCTGGATCTGAAGGCTTCACTCCGGAGGGCGCAGCGTCGCTTCGACGAGGCGCTGGGCCTCCTGCGGAGAGCTGTCGCGATCTATTACCGGTCCGGCCATTTCCATCGTGCTGGAAGAAGCCTGGTCAACATGGATCTCATCCACTGCTACGCGGGACACCCGGAGCGGGGGATCCCGCTTCTCTCCAAGGCGATCGAGCTGATCGACGTCGACCTGGAACCGCGCCTCAAGCTCTGCGCCCAGCACAACCTGATCCAGGATCTGGCCGAGGCCGGCCGCTTCTGCGAAGCGCAGAAGCTCTACCGGGAGACCTGTCCGCTCTACCGGGAGTTTTCCGAAGGATGGGCGAAGAGCCGCCGCAAGTGGGTGAAGGGGAAGATCTCGCTGGGCCTCGGCCGGACTGCGCAGGCGGAGAGGCTCTTTCTCGCCGCCCGCGACGGGTTCATCGACGATGGAATTCCCTACGACACGGCCCTGGTCTCGCTCGAGCTCGCGATCCTCTACGCCCGGAAAGGGCGGACGGCCGACCTCAAGCGGCTCGCCCAGGAGATGCTCCCGATCTTCTCCTCGCTCCAGATCCACCGGGAAGCCCTGGCGGCTCTCTCTTTCCTGCGGAAAGCCCTGGAAGCCGAGCGGGCGAGCCTCGAGCTGGTGTCGCGCGTGGCGAGCTTCCTCCGCCGCGCCGAGCACGACCCTGGATTGCGCTTCGAGCCGTGAGATGATCTCGGGAACGTTGCACGACTCGGGAGGTCGCCTGCATGGTCCGTTCGCGTCCCTTCATTTCCCTTGCCGTTCTCCTCCTGCTGCTGGGCGCCAGCCGCCTGCCGGCCCAGGCGGGGCCGACGCTGGAGCAGATCCTGAGCACGCCGTTCCCCACCGAGCTGCTGGCCGCGCCGGCGGGAGGCAGGCTCGCCTGGGTTCAGAACACGCGCGGCGTGCGCAACATCTGGGTGGCCGAGCCGCCCGACTACCGGGGACGGCAGCTCACCCGCTACGACAAGGACGACGGCCAGGCGATCGGCGGCCTGGAGTGGACGCCCGATGCCAGGACTCTCGTCTACGTCCGCGGCAGCGGACCCAACAGCCGGAAAGAGATCCCCAATCCGACCAGCGATCCGGCGGGGGCCGAGCAGGTGGTCTGGCGGATCGCTCTCGATGGTGAGAAGACGGGCGAGCCGGTGAAGATCGGGGCCGGCTCCGGGGCGGTGGTCGCACCCGGCGGCGACCGCGTCGCCTTCGTGCGCGCAGGACAGATCTGGAGTGCGCCCCTCGCCGGCAGCAATGAGCCCGAGCAGTGGGTGCATGCCCGCGGCAGCGCCACCGCGCTCCGCTGGTCGCCGGACGGCTCGCGCCTGGCCTTCGTCAGCGACCGCGGAGACCACAGCTTCATCGGGATCTACGACGTGGCGGGCAAGGCGCTGCGCTGGATCGCCCCGAGCGTCGATCAGGACGTCGAGCCCGTCTGGTCGCCGGACGGCAAGCGCCTCGCCTTCCTGCGCCAGCCCGCCTTTTCCAGGGCCGCCCTCTTCTCCTCCCGGCGCAGCGGCCACCCCTGGTCGATCCTGGTGGCCGACGCGGCCACCGGCGAGGCGAAGACCGTCTGGACCGCCCGGGAGGGGACGGGGAGCATCTTCTTCGAGATGGTCGCCGAGAACCAGATCCTCTGGGGGGCCGGCGACCGCCTCGTCTTCCCCTGGGAAGGCGACGGCTGGCTCCACCTCTACTCGGTCTCGGCGACCCCTGGAGGTAAAACCGGAGAGGCGACCCTCCTGACTCCCGGCGAGTTCGAGGTCGAGAACGTGATCCTGACCCCCGACCGGCGCGAGGTCGTGTTGAGCTCCAACCAGGACGACGCCGAGCGGCGGCACCTCTGGCGGGTGGGGGTGGCCGGCGGCCGGCCGGTCGCGGTGACCCGCGGGAAAGGGATCGAATGGCTGCCTGCGGTGATCCCCGACGGCAGCGACGGCAAGGCTCTGGCGTACGTCCGGGCCGGCGCGAAGCGGCCGGCGGAGGTGGTGATCCGCCTCGATCGGAGCGCCGACGGGCCGGACCGTGCGCTGGTGGCCGATGGCATTCCGGCCGACTTTCCCGAGGCGGCGCTGGTCGAGCCCGAGCCGGTCGTCTACGACTCGGCGGACGGCATGCGCATCCACGGCCAGCTCTTCCTGCCGCGCGGAATGAAGCCCGGGGAGCGCCGGCCGGGGCTCGTCTTCCTGCATGGAGGCTCGCACCGGCAGATGCTCCTCGGCTGGCACTACAACTCCTACTACAACAACGCCTACGGCATGAACCAGTACCTGGCGAGCCGGGGGTACGTCGTGCTGGCGATCAACTTCCGGGCGGGGATCGGTTATGGCATGGAGTTCCGCGAGGCGCTGAGCCAGGGGGCGGAAGGGGCGAGCGAGTTCTATGACGTGCTGGGAGCCGGGCAGTACCTGCGCCGCCGGAGCGAGGTGGACCCCGACCGCATCGGGCTGTGGGGCGGCTCGTACGGCGGATTCCTGACCGCCATGGGGCTGGCCCGCGCCTCCCATCTGTTCAAGGCCGGCGTGGACCTCCACGGCGTGCACGACTGGAACGAGGGGATCCGCACCTTCATCTCCGACTACAACCCGCTGGAGCATCCGGAGCAGGCGCGGCTCGCCTTCGAGTCGTCCCCTCTGGCCTGGGTCGACGACTGGCGGTCGCCGGTCCTGGTGATCCACGGCGACGACGACCGCAACGTCGACTTCGCGCAGACCGTCCGCCTCGTGGAGGCCCTCCGGGAGCGGAAGGTCGAGGTGGAGCAGCTCGTCTTTCCGGACGAGATCCACGGCTTCCTGACCTGGTCCAACTGGATCGCGGCCTACCGGGCGACCGCGGACTTCTTCGACCGGAAGCTGGCGGCGCAAGGAGATCGGCCGTGAGACACATGCCCTTGCTAGAGGAAGCGGACATGTCGGTCTGGCTCCTCCTGCGGTTCCTGCAGCGGTGCAAGTGGCCGAGAGACGGAGAGGGGGCGTGACAGGGAGGAACGTCCCTCCGGGGCTCCATCCGATTCCTGGGCTCCTGGGGACCTGTCACCTGCTCGTCGACGGCGGCGAGGCGTGGATGCTCGACACGGGACTTTTCGGAGAGCCAGCGCGCATCCGCCGACTCCTCACCCGCCTGCGCCTGCCGCCCTCGGCGGTGCGCGGCATCCTCCTCACGCACGGCCATCTGGACCACACCAACAACCTTGCCGTGCTCAAGGAGTGGACGGGGGCGCCGGTCTGGGCGCACCCGGCGGATCAGATCCATATCGACGGCGCCTACCCCTACTGTGGCGTCGCTCGGGTCTGTGGATGGCTGGAGGCCACGGGCCGTGCTCTCAGCCACTACCGTCCGGTGCGGATCGACGAGCCGTTCGTGGAGGGTGATCTGGTGCCTGCCTGGGGCGGTCTGCGGGTGGTGCATCTGCCCGGGCATACAGAGGGGCATTGCGGCTTCTACAGCGAGAAGCACGACCTTCTCTTCACCGGTGACCTGTTCGCCAGCTTCTGGTTCTCGACCCACCTGCCGCCGGCGATCTTCAACAGCCGGCCGGAGCTGATTCCCGGGAGCCTGAAGAAAGCTGTCTTGCTCGGCGCGCGATGGGTGATCCCGAACCACTACCACGGGTTTGACGGAGACCTGCACCGGCGGAGGCTCGAAACACTGTACCGAAGGGTCTTCGGGTAGAGTTCGTTGCCATGACACCCGAGATGAGCATGCTTCTCTGGATCCTCGCGGTCCTCCTGGTGCTCGTCGGGATCGCGGGGACGATCCTGCCCGCGATCCCGGGGACGCCCCTGGTCCTCATCGGCCTGATTCTGGCGGCGTGGGCGGACGGCTTCCAGAAGGTGGGATGGTTCCCCCTGACGCTGATCGGCGTGCTGACCGTCCTGGCGCTGCTGGTGGACTTCGCGGCGACCAGCCTGGGGGCGAAACGGGTGGGAGCGAGCTGGCTGGCGGTGGCCGGCGCGGCGGTCGGCACGGTCGCCGGCTTCTTCCTCGGGTTCGGGCTCCCGGGGCTGCTCCTCGGCCCGTTCGTGGGCGCCGTGCTCGGCGAGTACCTGGCGCGGCGCAACCGCGATCAGGCGATCAAGGCCGGCATCGGCACCTGGATCGGCATCATGCTCGGCACCGCCGGCAAGCTGGCGCTGATCTTCATGATGATCGGGGTCTTTGCCTTCTTCTACTTCTTCTTCGATTGAGGGTCAACCGTCGACCAGGGGCTGGATGCAGTCCGGGGTGTCGTTGGCGGGGCTGTTGACCGCCCGGCTGACGGGGACGGTCTCCATTTGATTCCCGTCGTAGGGCCCCAGGAGCTCCAGGAGGCGCTCGCGGTCGTCGACGGCCGGATCGAGCCAGAGGTCGAAGCTCGCGGGGTCGAGGATGACTGGCATGCGGTTGTGGAGCGGCTTGATCAGCTCGTTGGCGTCGGTGGTAATGATCGTGAAGGTGTCGAGCGGCTCTGCGCCGACCTCCCCCTTGGGCTTCCAGCGGGCCCACAGGCCGGCGAAGGCGAAGGGGCGGCGATCTTTCCGCCGGATGTGGTACGGCTGCTTGAGCTTGCCTTCCTTCTTCCACTCGTAGAAGCCGTCGGTGGGGATCAGGCAGCGCTGCTTGCGGAAGCTCCATTTGAAGGCGGGCTTGTCGGCGACGCCCTCGGAACGGGCGTTGATCATCCGGTTGCCGATGCTCGGATCGTCCGCCCAGTAGGGGACGAGCCCCCAGCGCAGGAAGTCGAGGTGCCGCGGCGCACCGGGAGCGGTCACGCGCACGATGGCGGTTTCCTGGGTGGGAGCGATGTTGTACCGGGGCGGAAAGCTCGGGATCTCCGACAGGTCGAAGAGCAGGGCGACCTCGTCGCCCTTGGAGGTCAAGGTATAGCGGCCGCACATGGGGCTATCTTATGCCGCCTCGCGGGGTTCTCGCACCTGACATGACCGTTCTGCTCTTCCGCTCCAGCTCTTGGCCCTCGTCGCGGATTTGTGGTACTTTTCTCCGATGAAATCAGATCCTTCAGGTGTCCCGGACAGCGAGCGGTGGCTCCTCGATCCAGAGGTGCAGGCCAAGCTCGATCGAGCTCTGAAGCGAGCGGAGACCGAGCCCTATAGGGAAACGGACCTGGACGAGTTGGAGAAGAAGATTCTGGGCGAGCGCTGGCTCCTTGATCCCAAGGTGCAGGCAGATCTCGATCGAGCGCTTGCGTGGGCTGCAAGAAATCCGCCGCAAACAACGGACTTGGAGGAGCTCGAAAAGAGACTCGGGCTCGATTCAGACGACGATTGAGCGGTCAGCCGTACTCCTCCCACTCCCCACCCACGCACGTCCCGGCGATCGCCTCTTCCGCCGCTCCGAAGACCAGGCTCTCCAGCAGGGTGTCGGGCTCCCAACCGGTGAGGGTGGGGGTGGTGAGGTCGAGGGCCACAAAGTCGGCCCAGGATCCGGGCTCGATGCGGCCGGCGTCGACGCCCAGGGCCTCGGCTCCGGTGACTGTCGCGGCGCGCAGCAGGGTGCGGGCCACCTGACCTCCCTCATCCCACAGGACGCCGCGGCTCCGGGTGGACAGGCGCTGGGCGTACTCCAGCCAGCGCATCTCCTCCAGCATGGAGATCCGGGCGTTCGAATCGCTGCCCAGACAGACCGTGCCGCCGCGCTCCTGCACGAACGGCAGATCGGCGATGCCGTCGCCCAGGTTCGCCTCGGTCAGCGGACAGACGCAGACCGTGCCGCCTCCGGCCAGGAAACGCTCCATGTCCTCGGGATAGGTGTGCGTGCAGTGGACCGCCGTGACGTCCGTCGTCGTGCCCAGAGCCTCGAGGAGGAGGTCCATGGGCCGCCGGCCGTAGTAGGCGAGGGCGTCCTCGATCTCCCGCTGCTGCTCTTCGACGTGGATGTGGAATACCAGGTCCCGCCGCCGCGCTTCGTCGTAGACCGCCCGCAGGTCCTCCAGGCTCGCGGCGCGCAGGCTGTGGACCGACGCGCCCAGGGTCTGCCGCCGCGGGTCGAGGCGCTTCGCGAGCCACTCCATCTGTTCCCAATAGGCCTTGGGAGACGGCGTCGCGAAACGGCGTTGCGCTCCGGCGAGCGGCTGGCCGATGGCGCCGGTCCGGTAGTAGGACTCCAGCAGGGCGATGCGGATGCCTGCCGCGGATGCCGCGCGGAGGACCCGCTCATCGCAGGCCCAGCCGTCCTCCTCGGCGCCGTGGTGGAAGTAGTGGAACTCGCCGACGGTGGTGATCCCCGCCCGCCGCATCTCGCGGAAGGTGCGGAGGCAGAGGCTCTCGAAGGTGGCCATGTCCAGGCTCGCCACCAGCCCGTACATGGCCTCGCGCCAGCTCCAGAAGCTGCCGCTTCCCGCCGGGAACCGCTCGCCGCGGCCGCGCAGGCCGCGCTGGAAGGCGTGCGAATGGGCGCTCACGAAGCCGGGGAGGAGGGCGCGGTCCGCAAGCCGCAGGGTCGGAGCGAGCCCCAGCCGCCCCACGTCGGCGATCCGGCCGTCCTCTCCGATCCGGATCTGGACGCCGGTCTCGAAAGACGTGCCGGTCCAGGTCTGGTCCGCCTCGACGACCGTGGGGGTGGCGGCGGTGCTCATGCGGCCTCCTCGCAGAAGCGGCGGACGCCCTGGGTGAGGAGACCGCGGGCCGCGGCGAGCTCGCTCTTGGGCAGGCTCTCGTTCGGCTTGTGGGCCACCTCGATGGTGCCGGGTCCGAAGATCGCGCAGTCCAGCCCGAGCCGCTGCAGCCAGCCGGCGTCGGTGGCAAAGGAGACGGTGGCGGTCTCGCTCTGGCCGACCAGCTCGCGGAGGTGGCGATGGATCGGCGCGCCTTCGTCGAGGAGCATGGGGGGGCTGTCGGACAGGATCTCGAACGTGGGCTCCAGGGGGGCGGCCGCCGCTGCCGCGGCGCGGCGGATGCGTTCGGCGAGCGCGTCCGATTCCATCTCCGGGAGCTGGCGTGTCCCCACCTCGACCACGCAGCGGTCGGGGACCACGTTGATCGCGGCGCCGCCATGCACGGTCCCGACGTTCAGCGGCACGAAGGGGACCTCGGGGAACAGCTCGCGGTGGGGCGCCGCTTCCCGTTCCAGCTCGCGGCGGAGGTCCGCCAGGGCGCCGATGACGCGGCCGGCGGGCTCGATGGCGCTCACTCCCAGATGGGGATAGCCGCTGTGCGCGCTCCTGCCGTGGAGCGTGATCCGCAGCTTCAGGTGCCCCTTGTGGGCGCGCGCCACGCGCAGCGAGGTCGGCTCGCCGATCACCGTGGCCCGCGGCAGGGACGGTCCCGGGCCATAGCTCTCCAGCAGGCGCTTCGCTCCGAGGGTCCCGACCTCTTCGTCATAGGTGAAGACCAGGGCGAGGGGGGCGCGCAGGCGCTCCGGCGCGGCCCCGGCCGCCAGGTTCGCGGCCAGGGCGAGGAAGCCCTTCATGTCGCAGGCGCCGCGGCCCACCCAGCGGTCCCCTTCGTCGGCCAGCGTGAACGGATCGTTGCGCCAGCCGGCCTCGTCCGCCGGCACCACGTCCATGTGCCCGGAGAGGACCAGGCCGGCGCGGTCGTCGCGCGGCGCCGGACCGACCCAGGCGATCACGTTCGCCTTCAGCCCGTCCGGCGAGGGATTGCGGTCGATGCGGATCCCCGGCCGATCCAGGTAGTCGCAGAGGAAGTCGGCGATCGGCAGGTTGCTGTTGCGGCTGGTCGAGTCGAAGGCGACCAGCCGGGACAGGAGGTCGGCGTCGGAGAGGAGCACAGCCGGCGATTATAGGGGAGCGGGGTGCGGCTGGAAGGAGGCGGCCAGGGAACGGGAGTTCTTCTCCTGCCAGGCGCGGCCGATGTAGGTCTCCAGGTCGTCCAGCAGCCGGCCGGCGGGGGGCCGCTTGCCTTCCGGGAACGAGAGGAGGGCCACCAGGGTCTCCTGGTACATGTCGTCCGACTGGAACAACGGGAGCATCTGCTTCGCCTGGTCGCGCATCTCGTGGCTGCGTCCCTCGCGGGAGTAGTGGACGGCCAGGTCCATGGCGGCGAGCGCGGCCTCGTAGGCCAGACCTTCGCGGGCGAGCGCCTCGCGGGCGGCGAGCAGGGCTCTCTCGGCGTCCCTGCCGCCGGAGATCTTCCCCTCCAGCCAGCGCAGCCGGCCGAGGTCGCGGCGGTCGCCGGCCCGCTGGTAGAACCGCCGGGCGCCGTCGAGACAGCCGGCCACCTGGCCGGTCCGTCCGCTCTCCTGGAGGAACCAGATGTAGTTGTGGGTCGCGCAGACCATGAGCCGCGGCTCGCGGACCGGATCGATCAGGTCCATGCCGCGGCGGATCAGGCGGACCGCGGCCTCGGCCTCGCCGGCGTTGCCGAGGACCGTGCCCTTCTTGACCAGGGTGCGGCCGAACAGGTGGTGGTCGCCGAGGCGCCGGTAGGTGGAGGCGATCCGGTTGAGCAGCGGCAGGGCCTCGTCGAAGCGGCCGCTGTAGGTGTAGAGAGAGGCCTGGAAGGCGAGCAGCTCCGCCCGGGCGAGCGGATCGCCGGTCCCCTGCTCGAGCAGGAGCTCGGCGGTCTCCATGGCGCTCCGGGCGAGGCGCAGGTCGGCCTGGACCCGCACCGTGTCGGCGAAGTAGGCCCAGGCGATGGCCCGCAGGTCCTGCACCACCGGAGAGCCGTAGGGCTCCAGGTCGAGCTGCTCGGCGACGCGGACGGCGAGCTCGGCGGCCCGGCGCGCCCGGGAAGGATCTTCGACCCCGAGGTCGCGCGCCGTCTGCAGCAGGAGCTCGCAGAGGGCGAGGCTCGCATAGCGCCGCGTGCTGTGGACCTGGCTGAGGCCCTGGACCGCCTCTTGCTGGAACAGCTCCGCATACAGCTGCCGCGCCTTCTCGCGCTCTTTCTCCAGGAGCTCGGCCTGTTCCATGGTCTTGCGCATGGCCCGGGCAAGGGGCTCTTCATAGACATCCGGCCC
>Ga0134123_10002257_pt1 | contig 12630 bp, 11 predicted proteins | sample KB303_FD_96460 | JGI IMG/M metagenome (GOLD analysis project Ga0134123, IMG submission 96460) | Terrestrial soil microbial communities without Nitrogen fertilizer from Kellogg Biological Station, Michigan, USA - KB3-0-3 | ecosystem: Environmental > Terrestrial > Soil > Unclassified ...
AAGCGCGGTCCCGAGATCCGGCTCGAGAGCAACAAGGCAGATCAGCACTCCTGCGACGGCCGCCGCTCGCAAAAATGTCTTCCTGAAGTTCTCGATGTCTCTCGACTGTCTTTCGAGAAAAACTCCCAAAAAGGCTGTCAAAGCCAGTTTCGCGATCTCCGATGGCTGCAGCGAGAAGTATCGGCCGTATCTTATCCACCGATGCGTCTCGTTCACCTTGGGAAGAAAAAGTACGACGACCAACATCGCCAGCGTGACTCCCACCAGCGGATACAACACAGCCGGGCGCTTGTAGTGCCGGTAGTCGACGCACATCGCGAAAGCCATCGCCGCCACGCCAACCAATGCCCAGGCCCCCTGCCGCGCCAGAAAGTAGAACTGCGTCCCATAGTTCTTTTCCGCCAGAATCGCCGAGGCGCTGTAAACCATCACCGCTCCGAACAGAGTCAGCCCCAACACGGTCGCAAGCATCACCCGATCGACCGGCAGCTCGCGTCCCTTTTGAACCCGATTGCCGCCCGAGAAGAACTCAGACTCGCGTTTCCATCTCGGGCTCACTACTTTTGAATTACCTTGCATCCGCGCGCTCGACCTCTTATCTGAGCTTCAACGTCGACAGACTGAGCAATGCGAACAGGATCGCAATTATCAAGAACCGGAAGACAAGTTTTGGTTCCATGCGTCGCGACAACTCCGGCGGATAGAGCAACTCGAAATGATGGTGAATCGGCGTCATCTTGAAGATACGCCGGTGAAACAGCTTGAACGATGCTACTTGCAATATCACCGAGACTGCTTCCAGCACAAACACACCGCCGATCATCACCAGCAGGAACTCCTGCTTGATCATCACCGCCACCGCCCCGATCGCTCCGCCTATGCCAAGCGCGCCGACGTCGCCCATGAAAACTTCGGCCGGTGGCGCGTTGAACCACAGAAAGCCCAGGCTCGCCCCGGTCAGCGCCGCGCAAAAGATCGTAAGCTCCGAGATGCCCGGGTTGTGCGCGAGGCCCAGATAATCGGCAAGCCTGGCGTGGCCGCTGACATAGGTGAATCCGGTAAGCGCGGCAGCCGTCACGACAGTGACCGATATCGCCAATCCGTCGAGCCCGTCAGTCAGGTTCACCGCGTTCGAGAACCCAACCACCACGATCGGCGCAAACATCAGCAAGTAGATCGGCCACGCGATCTCGGGTTCAAACGACTTGAAGAACGGCACGCTCAACTTCGTCGAGTAGGTCGTAAAAAACTTCAGTGACAGACCGAACCCGAACGCCGCCAGGAACTGCAGCGCCAGCTTCTGGCGTCCGGTCAGCCCAAGATTGTGCCGGCGTCTTACCTTCAGGAAGTCATCCCAAAACCCAATGGCGCCGTAAGCCAGCGTTGCGCCAACCACTATCCAAACGTAGGCAACCGAAAGATCCGACCAGAGCAGCGTCGAGATTGCGACCGACAGCAGAACCAGCACCCCGCCCATCGTCGGCGTCCCGCGTTTCGATTCGTGTGATCGCGGTCCTTCTTCGCGAATCTGCTGACCGATCTGAAACTGACGCAGCTTCGAGATCATTCTCGGCCCGAAGATCAGGCTTAGCACCAACGCGGTGATCGCTGCCCACGCCGAGCGAAACGTCACCTGTTCGAACACGCGCATAAACCCGAGGCTATCGACGCTTTGCAGTAGTCTCAGGTAGTAGAACATTCAAGTCCCGGTTACCAGGGAGCTCGGCGCACTGGGAGTTGCGTCGATCTGCCCACACTCGAACGCTGCTTCAGGCGTGCGAGACGCGACGCTTCATCATCGCCTCCCGAGCGACCTCGTGATCGTCGAAGTGAATCGTTTGGTCGCGAAGCACCTGATATGTCTCGTGACCTTTCCCGGCTATCAGAACAACGTCTCCATCGCGAGCTTCTCCGATGGCACGAAAAATGGCTTCGCGGCGATCGACCAGTCTCAAGTACGGCCGGCCCGTGCGGCCAAGTCCAACTTCGATGTCGGCTATGATCGCTGCCGGGTCTTCGCTCCGCGGATTGTCAGAGGTGACAATAGCCACGTCCGACAGGCTTCCGGCGATCTCGCCCATGGGCGCGCGCTTGGTCCTGTCGCGGTCTCCTCCGCAGCCGAAGACCGTTATCACGCGTCGGTCGCGTCCGGCGACTTCACGAGCCGTGTGCAAGACGTTCTTCAACGCATCGTCAGAGTGGGCGTAGTCTACGATCACCGTAAACGGAGGCTGCTCGGAATCCTCGAGCGAGACTTGCTCAAATCGCCCGGCGACGGTTCGGCACTCCGCGACACCGCTGGCGATCTTCTCCAAACCGAATCCCAGAGCTAATCCCGCCGCTATCGCGGCCAGAATGTTGTAGACGTGCGGACGGCCGACCAGCGCCGAGTTGATCTCGATCTTGCCCGACGGCGTCTTCGCGACAAACGTGAGACCGCGCGGAGAGAGTTTGAATTCGTCGGTCCGAACATCCGCGCCGTTAACCAAACCGTATGTGATCTTTCGGCCTTTCGCCGTTCCGAGCAATCTCACACCGTATTCGTCGTCGGCGTTGATCACCGAGGACAACGGCTCGAAGCCGAGCGCTCCGGTAAACAGCTTCTCCTTCGCTGCGAAGTAGCTTTCCATCGTCGAATGATAGTCGAGATGATCGCGCGTCAAATTGGTAAAAACCGCAACGGTACAATTCAAGCCGTCAGCCCTGTGAAGATCGATCGCGTGCGACGACACTTCCATCACCGCAGAGCGGCAACCGGCAGCCACGGCTTGCGCGAGCATCCGCTGAATGTCCGACGCTTCAGGCGTGGTGTTCCGCGCGTCAAGTTCGCGGCCCGCAATCCGGTGGCTGATAGTTCCAAACATTGCCGATGCGCCTTCGCTTGCGCGAATGATTGAGTCGACCAGATGCGCTGTTGTTGTCTTGCCGTTCGTGCCGGTGATGCCAACAAGCTTCAGCCGTCGTGATGGATGCCCGTGCACCGCTTCGGCAGCACGGGCCAGCGCTGCGCGCGCGTCCGGCACTTGAATCCACGCGGGCGCCTCTGAAGCCTGGGGCTGAAGCTCCGAGATCACGCAGATCGCGCCTCGGTCGACCGCCTGGGCGATGTATCGATGAGCGTCGAGCTTCGCGCCTCGGATCGCTACAAACACCGAACCGGGTGCGCACGCCCGCGAGTCGTGCGTGACGTCGATTGCCTCGGCATCAAGCCGGCCAGTCGAGCCGATCGCATCTATCTCCGTTGTCAGATCGAGTAGCTTCAATTCCCCTTGAACGTAGAACCTGTAAGGTCGTCCCTCCGTGGGCGCCCATTTTCTATTAACCTGACGAGACGCGACCGACGGACGCCCACGAGGGACGCCCTAACACATCACCGCTGCTGGCTGCTCGTCGCAGGCTCGGTCGGGTCCTTCCTCGGGTAGTCCCGGGACAACTTGACGCGGCAGATCGCGTCTTGCGCGACCAGTGAACCAGGCGATGGGTTTTGCAACGCGACTACCCCGTCCCCGCTTGCCCTCATCTTCAACCCGCGAGACGCACACGCGGCCACCGCTTCGCGTATTCCCAGCCCAACCAGATCCGGCACAACCACGCTGCCGAACCGCTTAGATGCAGCATCGTCGGTTTCAGCTTCGGCGGCCACGTCGAGCGCCGGCCGCGAGTCGCGGCTTCCTTCCTCCACGGCGGGGACGGCGTCGTTTACCAGATCGGGCAGTTCGTAAGTGTGTACGTCGTCCGCCAGCATCGAGTGAGGATCGCCTTCCGGAGCAACTCCCATTACTCGAAGCGCGTCGGCGACTACCCGGGCAAACACGGGCGCAGCCACGTCGCCGCCGTGATGCGCGCCTATTGGTTCGTCAATCGAAACGACGCAAGCAATCTCTGGATTTTCGACGGGCGCGAACCCGGCAAATGACGCGACGTAACGAGTGTTCGAGTAGCGACCAGTCTTCTCATCGACCTTTTGCGCGGTGCCGGTCTTTCCTGCCGCTCGGTAGCCGCCCATCCTGGCTGCCTTGCCGGTTCCCTGCATCACGACGCCTTCCAGCATCGCTTTCAAAGTGGCCGCGGTAGCCGCACTGACGACTTGTCGTCGCTCGGGAACATGCTCCTCGAGCACGTCGCCGTACGCTGTCGTTACTTTGCTGACCATATGAGGTTTGAGCCACTCGCCGCCATTCGCAATGCAGGCGTAGGCCGCCGCTGTTTGAAGCGCGGTGACTCCGATCTCGTGGCCCATCGGTATCGAACCGATTGTCACAGGCGTCCACTCGCTGGCCGGACGAAACAGCCCGCGTGATTCGGCCGGCAACTCGACTCCAGTGCGCTTGCCAAACCCGAACTGCTCGATGTACCGGGCGAGCCGCTGGTTTCCCAGCATCATCCTGACTTTGATCGCCGCGACGTTTGATGATTTGGCCAGCGCCTGGGCCGCCGTGAGAATCCCGTACGGATGATCGTGAACGATTCGATCGGCGATTCGAATCTGGCCGCCGCCGCAGTCGATGCGGGTGTCGGGACGAATGAGTCGCTCTTCGATGGCTGCCGAGTAGGTTACCAGCTTAAAGATTGAACCCGGCTCGAAAGCAGTTTCGACCGCGCGATTGCGTCGCTGGATTTCGGACGAGCCGCCAACCTTGTTTGGATCGAATGTCGGATAACTTGCCAGCGCAAGAATCTCGCCGGTGGCCGGGCGAACCATAACAACCGTACCGCCTTTGGCATGGCTCGCGCGAACCGTTTCGGCCAGCGCTTTTTCAACGTGATGCTGAATAACCAGATCGATGGTAAGCGTGACGTTGGCGCCAGGCACCGATTCTTCAACCGAGTGATCGTAAGACTTGTTAAACGCGTCCACGTCAAGTAGTAAGTTGCCGCCATGTCCTCGCACTTGCTTGTCGTAAAGCAGTTCGATGCCGCCTCCCCCATGTTCATCGCTGTCCACGAATCCGAGCACGTGCGCCGCCGATTGCCCAGTGACGTAGTACCTCTTCATCTCGTTGACGAACCGAAGACCGGGCCATCCCAGCTTTTCGATCTCGGCTACCTCATCGTCGGCGAGTTTGCGCTTGACTGCGACCAGGACCTGGGCGGAGGTGAGCCGCTTGTAGAGTGCTTCGCGGTCCACATCCAAGAGCTCTGAAAGGTGGTCCGCGACGCGGCCCGGGTCTTTGATCTCGGCGGGAGCTGCGTACAGGGATTTCGCCTCGACCGATCTTGCAAGCTCGTTGCCGTTTCGATCGTAGATGACTCCACGCGTCGGGCTCAGCTCAATCTCGGCCTGCTGTTGGCGTCCGGCCCGCGCTAGAAGCCAGTCGTGTTGCTTGACCTGAAGCCAGACAAGCTTGGCACCTATAGCTGCCATCCAAAGGATGACCAAAACCTGGATCACCGCGATGCGTTTTTCGAACGGTTTCTGAAGAATTGCCATGAGTTATGTTGACGGTTCTTTCGGGCTGCCTCTACTAGTCTGCCAGTGGACCGTCTCCGGCACGGTCAGACCCGCATGCGGCAAATGTCGGATCAACGCCGCTGTAGCGTCGTGGCCTGACCAGGCTTCGGCGTCGCGACTGACGGTTCGGGTTTCTTTGTTATCGCCGATGGATCGTCGGGGGTTTTCTTGTCGGGCCTTTCGAGCCCGATTCTCGCTGCCCGTTTTTCTATTTCAACTGGCGAAGCGGCACGCGCGTACTCGAGTTCCAGCTGCCGAAGCTTCTCCTCAAGTTGAGTCGATTGCCGGCGCAACTCTTCGCTCTGGTACCCGAGCGATATCGCTTCGAAATGCTGGCGGGCGCTAATGATGAACCCCGAGGCCAAAAGAGCACCGGCCACAACAACAATGCCCAACCAGGCAAGCACTCGCCGGCTCACCGGACGGGCGACCGGTGCGTTTTCTATACGTTTGTCAGGAAAAAAGCGGTCAGGCATAAACTCAACCTCAACGTTTGATCAGATGCTCTGGTCCTGCTCGTCAGCTTGTCGCGGCAGTGCTGTTTTCAACCTGCTAGGGCTTCTCGCAAACTCTAAGCATTGCGCTCCGCGAGCGCGGGTTTCGAGCAACCTCCTGCTCACTCGGCCGGATCGGCTTGCGTGTCAGGATACGCACGCGCTTGCGAGCACCGCATCGGTCGCAAACAATTTCATCCGGTGCTTCCGCCTCGGTGGCCTTTCGCCGCTGAGTGGGAAACCCGATTGATTTCTCGCCTTCGCAAATGCATCGGCCCGACTCCCGGAGAAAAGCTTGTTTGACGACGCGATCCTCAAGCGAATGGAAAGAAATGACCGCCAGGCGTCCAGCGGGCTCGAGCATTGAAACTGCATCCGGGATCAAGCGTTTTAGCGCGTCTAACTCACCGTTGACCGCGATTCGCAGCGCCTGAAACGTTCGAGTTGCCGGGTGAATCCGCCACCTCCCCGGAACTCGCAACGCGCGGATGACCACGGCAGCCATTCGGTCGGTGGTGATAATCGGCTCGCGTTGTCGTTCGCGTATCACGGCCCTCGCGATCTTGCGCGCGCCTCGTTCCTGGGAGTAGTCAAAGATCAAATCGGCGAGTTCGGCTTCCGTGAGCCCGTTCACCAGATCCGCCGCGGACTCGCCGGCGCTTTGGTCCATGCGCATGTCAAGTGGGGCGCTTGTTGCAAAGCTGAAACCACGTTCAGCCTTGTCGAGTTGAAGCGACGAAACCCCCAGATCGGCCAGAATCCCGCGGGCACAGCTCAGATTCAGGCCGTGAAGAATTGCAGCTACGGTCTCGAAGTTTCCGTGCACCGCCCGAAAACGGTTCTCAAAGATCTTCAATCGCTCGCGCGCGGCTCCGAGCGCTTCCTGGTCGCGGTCAATGCCGATGAGGGTCACTTCCGGCGATGCTCTTAGTAGCGCTTCGGCGTGACCGCCCAATCCAAGCGTGCAATCGACGAACACGCCGCCTCGCTGCGGTTGAAGCCAATCGATGACCTCTTGAAGCAACACAGGCTCGTGCGCCTGGCTTTGCTGTTCGGTCTCTCGAGACATCGATCGGCCATCGCGATTCGGTCTTTGGAGAGCTATATGCCCAACGCCGCAAGGCTCGCCGCATCGTCATCGGTGTAGGGATCGCCGTCGATTCGAGCCTTGAACTTATCCATCTCCCACACCTCGAGGTATTGCAAGTAGCCGAGCACCGCTACGTCGCCGACAAGCTCAGCGTTCGAGCGTAGCAGCGGGTGAATCAGCAGCCGGCCTTGCGAGTCCACCTCCGCGAGCTGCCCAAAGTAATTCGTGCGATCAAGAAACTTTCTTACCGATCTGTCCATCGTCCCGCGCGCCCGCAACTTCTCTTCTATGGTCATCCATTCTTCCATCGGGTAAAGACGCGCGTATTCTCCGGTCAGGCTTGTAACGTAAAACTCCGAGCCATAGTGCTCGTCCAGGTACCGGCGATAGGCGGCAGGCAGCTTGATCCGGCCCTTATCATCCATCCTCGCTCTGTAGTTGCCTCGCAGCATTCGACTCGCACGCCTTCCAGCAGGCTACCTTTGATCCAAAAAGCAGCTTTCCACTTTTGCTCACACCTCTCCACTTTGTTCCACTACATGCGGCCGTATCGTACGTCAGATGTGAGGGGCTGTCAAGCGAGAAATTCTTGAGAGATAAGAGCTTGCCGGGATTGTATCCGTGCCCGGATACATCAGCTTTCGGCTGTATCAAGAGGTTCCCAAGAGCCTTTTGCATCGTTTGGCGAAAGCGCACAGGCGAACCAGCAGGCGCGTCACGTGTCGAGCTGTCGATCTATCGTTTATTAAACCATGTGGTTGACGTTCAAACTATAGCCGGTTAGATTGACCCGCATGGTTTTAGAAGACTCGGCCGCCCTCGATGACGTGTTTCACGCATTGGCAGATCCGACTCGGCGAGCGATGCTCCGCAGCCTGGCGTCCGGTCAGCAAAATATCGGTGAACTCGCGGCACCGTTCAGCATGTCGTTTGCTGCTGCGTCAAAACACATCCGGGTGTTGGAGTCCGCGGGGCTTGTAAGGCGAACCGTTGAGGGTCGGTCGCATCTCTGCCAGATTGAGCCGTCGGCGCTGGCGCCCGCGCATGAATGGCTGGGAGGTTTTGAGCGTTTTTGGGACGAGCGACTGGATGCTCTCGACGCTGTGCTCAAGGCCGAAGCTCTGGCTGGCGCCCGACCATTGGCCAAGCACTCACCTGGAACACGAAGACACAATAAGAAAGGACGTCATCAATGAAGATCAAGCTCAGCAGCGTTTTGGTCGACGATCAGGTTCTGTTCGTGAACATTTGACGCATGGTGGCTGGAGGCTGACCGAGGCTATCGCAACCCTGCAACTGTGGTATATTGCGAAACCCTGTTGTAGAGCTCGTGCATGGACAAGACCGTCGCCATCACTATCGCCTACGGTTTTGCGGCTGCGGCTGCCAACTTCCTGGGTGGAATGCTCGTTTCCTCGCGACGGCTGGGCAACGCCACCCTCCGCTATCTGATCGCGCTTGGCGCCGGATTCATGCTGGCCGCGGTGTTCCTGAAGATCGTCCCGGAAACAATCGAACAATGGTCGGGAGAAACCCTCGTTCCAATGATGTGGTTGTTGGCGGGTTATCTCCTCATCCAGTTCGTCGAGCACACGCTTGCGCCGCATTTCCATTTCGGCGAGGAGACCCATCACGCCGCGATGCTGGCACAGCACGCCGCGCTCGCCGCTGTAACGGCGCTGATGGTCCACACCTTTTTTGACGGAGTGTCGATTGCGGTGGCTTCGTTTGTAAGTCCCCAGCTTGGGGTGTTGATCTTCATCGCGATCCTGCTTCACAAGCTACCCGAGGGTTTTACGGTGGCTTCAATGATGCTGGCAGCTGGAAGAAGCAGGCGATCCGCCAGTCTTGCAGCGCTCGGCGTCGGGCTGGCGACGTTAGCTGGTGTGGCGTTGGTGATCGCGTTCAGGGACCTGGCAGTTGACTCTCGCCCGCTCGCCGCCTACGTGCTGCCTCTTTCGGCTGGCGTGACACTGTACGTCGCCGCGTCGGATCTGATCCCGGAGGTCAACGCGCACGAACGAGGCGCGAAAACCTCATTGACCGTATTCGCCGGAGTTGCGCTCATGTATGTCACCGAGCTGATACTTCGGGCGGCAGGGTTTTCGCACTAACGTTCGCGTTTCATAGCGACTCATGAAGTGGCCTGCCGAGTTTTCGAGGCGAGCAATTCGTTAGTTTTACGTGTGTTCTCCTCGATGTCCATGAAGACATACATCCACTCGCCGAGCCCGTAGAGAAAGATAAACAAGAACGAGCCGAAGACCAGAAGGATGAGCCCACCTATCGCTCCACCGAATACCGCAGTCGGGTCCAGGCCAATCGTCAACGTGTTTTCCGGTTTGCTCGTAAAGCTACTCAGGATTAGATACAACGCCAGAAGCAGACAGCCGCCTCCGGAAACGAAAGCGAGAACCTTGTACAACATCGCAATCAACCTAAGGGTCTTGTACTTCCTTGCGACGTTACCAGGTGAGCTAGTGTCAAGACTCGGTGGGATCGATGGCACAACGGAGGCCGGTTGTGCGGGTGGGGCAGCGACTTTGGGAGGAGGCGCAGCAGGTTTGGCCGGCTTTGGCAGTGTGATCGTCGCGCCACAACCGCCACAGAATTTTGCCGTGGAAGGTATCTCCGCGGTGCAAACCGGGCATTTCATCTAGCGCGCGCTCCTTCGTGAAATCCGGAGGACTCTGATTCGAACTCTGTGGATCACAAGATAGTACGACGTCTGAGCGAAGATCAACAAACCACGACACTTTCGGAGGAGGCTGCTCAACGGCGTTTCCTTCTGGTTTACGCGCCTATCATCTACTATTGAACCTTGCGAGTCAGAAAGAGTTGAGGCCGGGCGTCCAGCAATCCCGAAACGCGAATCCAGATGGAGAAGGATCCGGTGACAGGCAAGGCTTATGATCAAAGCGCTTAAAGGGTTTATCGCGGCGGCAGGTGCCGTAGTTTTTCTAGCTTCTGTTTCGTACGCTCAGCCACAGGTTCCGGCGCCTTCGGGAATGGTAAACGACTTCGCCGGCAAGCTGACGCCGGAAAAGCGTTTGCAACTCGAAACGCTGCTCACCAACTTTCGCGATCGAAGCGGCGTCGAGATCACCGTCGTGACGGTGAACTCCGACGACATGAAGGGTTATTCGGTTGAAGACTACGGGCTGGAGCTCGGGAGGCAATGGCGCGTAGGCCGTGGTTCAACGGGGCGCGCGTTGGTTCTGCTGGTCGCGATCCAGGACCAGGGCTCCGATGGCCTTTATCGCGGAAACACAAGGCTCGAAGTCAGCCGGCACCTCGAAGGAGAGCTTCCGGACATTCTCGCAGGCGAGGTTATCAGAAAAATGCGCGATGACCTGAAGGCCGGCCGGTTTGATCAGGCGCTGACGATCGGAACGCAAACGATAGTTGCCACGCTCGCCGAGAAACTCGGGGTCTCGATGGAGGGTATTGACAAGAGCCAGGCGGCGCGTTCGGTGGCTCGACGGCCTCGAAGTGGCAGCAGAGGAATTTCACCGTTTCTGATCGTGGTCGGGATATTCATAGTGCTTGCGATAATCCGCGGAATTGGTGGCGGGGGTGGAGGCGGTTTCCGGCGCCGCGGTTCGGGTCTCGACTGGATAATTTGGCCCATCATCTTCGGAAGCATGGGAGGTGATCGTAATCGCGACGATTCGAACTGGGGCGGTTTCGGTGGAGGCGGCTTCGGAGGCGGCGACGACTCGGGCGGAGGCGGCTTCGGAGGTTTTGGCGGCGGCGGCGACTTCGGAGGCGGCGGCGCAAGTGACAGTTGGTGATAAGGATAGTGATGCGTGATTTGTGATGCATGATGCGCGATTCGTCAGAGTCGAGTCGCCTGCTTCTCAGGAGGTTCTCGTAACAACTCAAGCATCATCATCGCCGATAATTTGGTCAGCGGAGGACACTTGGCAATAGAACTCAAAGAATTCATCGACAAACTCGGCGCGGCACACGGTGCAAACCTGAAGTCGATTGTGCTCTACGGTTCCGCGGTCGCAGGAGGGCAGCTCGACGAAGACGCTCCGAAGAAAGTGCTCGTGGTGCTGGACCACATCACGCCGGCCGACCTCAAAGCCGCACACGAGGTAGCCGAGTGGTGGCGGATCGAGGGCAACCCGCTGCCGGTCTACTTCACCAGCGAAGAGATGACCGACTCCTCCGACGTGTTCCCAATCGAGTTCATCGATATGAGCAAGCTGCGCCACGTTCTATACGGCAAAGATCCGTTCGACGGGCTCGAAATAGCAACGACCAATCTGCGTCATCAGCTTGAATACGAGTTGCGCGCAAAGCTCATCAAACTGCGGCGGCTTTACATATCGGCCTCGCACAATCCCATCAGGCTGACCCGCCTGCTGGCTGAGTCTCTCGACAGCTTCGCAGTGTTGTTCCGGCATGTGTTGGAGATCCTCGAAACCGAAGCGCCGTTCGACAAACGCGAGTGTGTGATGAAGCTCGCCTCTACACTCGAACTGGACAAAAGCGTTTTTGAGCGAATCTTCCAGTGTGAATCCGAAGAAGAAGTGTGGCTTCAGGCCGAGACGGATGAGGTGTTTGGAAAATATCTCGACCAGATCCAGCGGGTGATCGATGCGGTCGAAGGACAATGATTCGTGATGTGATCTGTGATGCGTGATCCGTGATCCGCGATCCAACGACTGATCTAAGGTGCGCTCACTTCTTCATAATCACGCGTCATGCATCACGAATCACGAATCACGGATAACGATCATGCGGCGCGCTCGCTCACGTCAGCTTCACTTCTTCCAATCCCTTTGGCATCAAGTAGAGTTGGCCCAGTCTTGTTGTCAGGTACTCGAATGCATCGTCGACCGAGTCGGTCTTGTGAAATATGTTCAAGTCTTTCTCGCCGACCACACCCCATCGAACCAGCGCATCGAAATCCAACACGTCATCCCAGAATTGTTTGCCAAAAAGTATCACAGGCATTTTCTTGCGAGGCATCTTGGTCTGAATCAGCGTCAGAACCTCAAACAGCTCGTCCATCGTGCCGAACCCGCCGGGGAAAACGACAAGCGCTTTGGCCGGGTACACAAACCAGAATTTGCGCATGAAAAAATAATGAAAATTGAAGACAAGTTCGCGAGAAACGTACTGATTGACTTCCTGCTCGAGCGGCAACTGGATGTTTAGCCCGATCGTCTTCCCGCGCGCCATGGAAGCTCCTCTATTGGCCGCTTCCATCATCCCGCCCGAACCTCCGGAGCAAATGATAAAGTGATGATTGCCGGTTAGCCCTTTTGACCATTCGGTTATTCGCCTCGCAAGCTCCATCGCGTCTTCGTAGTACCGCGCAAGTTTGACCGCGTATTCGCCCTTCTGCCTGGCCGCCTCAAGCTCCGTTGTGATTCCAGTTTGCCCGATTTCGTTCTCTATGCCTTCGAGCTTTGCGCGAGCCATTTCGGGAGGAAGCGAGCGAGCCGAGCCAAAGAACACGATGGTATCGCTGACTCGATGCTGGCGCAGCCGTGTATGCGGTTCCAGGTACTCGGCTACGATTCTAAGGATGCGGGCCTCGCGGCTCTTGAGAAACTCCGCGTTGAGGTAGGGGAGAG
>Ga0134123_10002258_pt1 | contig 12629 bp, 11 predicted proteins | sample KB303_FD_96460 | JGI IMG/M metagenome (GOLD analysis project Ga0134123, IMG submission 96460) | Terrestrial soil microbial communities without Nitrogen fertilizer from Kellogg Biological Station, Michigan, USA - KB3-0-3 | ecosystem: Environmental > Terrestrial > Soil > Unclassified ...
ACATCGAGGCTCGCTACCCGCGCGCCACCATCGACGAGCTGGCGCGCCGCGGCCACCTCATCGATCGCTGGGGCGACTGGAACGAGCTCGCCGGCCACGCCAACGGCATCACCATCGGCGACGACGGCGCCCGCACAGGGGGCTATGATCCGCGCAGTGACGGCGCTGCTGTACCTGGCTGAACGCAAGATCGAGGAAGCCATCGCCCGGGGCGAGTTCGACGACCTTCCCGGCCAGGGGCGGCCGCTCGCCCTCGACGACGACGCGCTGATCCCGGAAGACCTGCGCGTCGCCTACCGCATCCTGAAGAACGCGGGGTACGTGCCGCCCGAGGTCGTGACGCTAAGGGAGATCGCCGAGCTGGAAAGGCTCGCGTGCGGCGACGCCAGAGCCGCCCGGAAGCTCTCCCTGCTCAAAGCCCGGATCGACGCCCGCTACTACGACAGGGCGCTCGCCAGGCTGGGCCGCCGCTAGCGCGCGGCCTGCGGCTTTTGCTCGTAGGCGGCGATCGCCTTCTTGAGGTCGGAGAACTGGCTGCAGCCGAAGAAGCAGATCTTGTCGAGCTGCGCGAGGTGCTCCTTCGCCTTCGCGACGTTGCCGACCATGAGATACGCCTCGCCGAGGTACTCGTGCGCGTTCTTGTGCTTCGGATCGATGCGCAGCGCCTCGTTGTAGTGCTTGAAGACCGCGCTCATGTCGGGATTCGGACCCTTGCGGATCGAATACGCGAGCAGGTTGTGATAGTCGGCGTTGTTCGGGCTCTTCTGCAGGCCTTCCTCGAGCACCGCGGCGGCGGCCTTCCAGTCCTGCTTCTCGCTCGCCAGGGTATAGCGCTCGAGCACCGCATCCTTCGGCGCGTCGGGCTTCGGCGCGGGCGGGTCGCCCGCCGCCAGGGCGAGCCCCGGGGTGAATGAAAGCGATAAGATGGCGAGTAGGAATTTCAATTTCATGACAGTGATCTCCCGTTCCGGACTTGGCAGTCTACTCCTTGCCTGTGCGCTAACAGCGGTCGTAGTGCCGGCATTCCCCGAGCCGCCGAAATCCCGCGGCGAAGCGCTCAAGGCGCTCGCCAGCCCGGACACCACGGTGCGCGCGGAAGCGGTGGTCTGGATCGCCAATCGCGGCGCGATGAGCGACGCGCCGCTGCTGCACCAGCGCCTGCGCGACGAGAGCGGGCTGGTGCGCAGCTATGCCGAGCAGGGGCTGTGGGTTCTCTGGAGCCGCTCCGGCGATGCCGCGATCGACCAACTGATGGCGCGCGGCAGCGACGAGATGCAGGCCGAGCGCCTGGCCGAGGCCGTCCGGACCTTTTCCGAAGTGATCCGGAAAAAGCCGGACTTCGCCGAGGGCTGGAACAAGCGCGCCACCGCCTACTACCTCGCCGGCGAATACGAGCGCTCGCTCGCCGACTGTGACGAAGTTCTCAAGCGCAACCCGAACCATTTCGGCGCCCTGTCGGGCGCCGGGCAGATCCATTTCGCGCTGGAGAACTTCGAGCTGGCGCTGGTCTGGTTCCGCCGCGCCCTCGAGGTCAACCCCAACATGATCGGCGTCGAGATCAACATCCACCGCTCGCAGGAGCGGCTGCAGGCGAAGCAGCGCAGCAGGACCTAGAATTCGGGGTCAGGGTCGCAATTCTCAAGGGCGCAGCCAAACGAGAATTGCGACCCTGACCTCGAATTCAGAAGCTGACCGTGAAGGTCAGGCGCCAGGCGCGGCGCTCGACCGGGTGGAAATGGATATCCGCCACCGGCGCGGCCTCGCCGCGGAGCTGCGACTCGTAGTAGTAGCTGATGTCGTCCTGCTTGCGGTCGAAGAGGTTCAGGACCTCGAAGCCCGCCGCCATGCGCTTCTCGAAGCCGTAGCCGACCTTGGCGTTGACCAGCGAAGTCGACTGCGAGCGGATGCTGTTGTCCTCGATCAGCGGCCGCGGGCCGAAGTAGCGCCAGCGGATGCTGCCCGACCAGCCGGTCTTCCCGCCCGCGGTAACGCCCGCCGAGGCGACCCTGTCCGGAGCCCCCGGAATGTAGGAACCCGCCGGATCGTCGTCGGCGAAACGGGCGCGCGTCAGGGCGAAGGAAATGTCCGCCGCAACTCCCTTTGGCGAAACGTACTCGGCCAGCCATTCCAGGCCGCGGCGCCGCGACGGCCGGCTCGGCTCGGTCGTGCCCGCGTCGCCGACGAAGAGCAGCTCCGAATCCTGCTTCAGCTCCCAGAGCGCGAGCGAGGTGGTGACGCCCGGGATTGCCTGGCTGCGCATCCCGAGCTCGTAGCCTTCGGTGCGCACCAGCGGAGAAACGCGATCGACGCTCGCCCCGGTCGCAGGATCCACGGTAATCGTCGTGCCGCGCGCGTCGTTGCTGTGGAAGCCGCGCCCATAGTTGATGAAGTACTCGGTTCGGTCCCACGGGCCGAGCGCCAGCGTGACCTTGGGCGAAGCGATCGAATCGCTCGCCGTTCCCGAGTTCAGCGGGTTGTCGCTGTCGACGCGGAAGCGATAGCTGTCGTAGCGCAGCCCGGCGATGGTGCGCAGCTTCGGCAGCCAGGAGAACGTGTTCGAGACGTACGGTCCGAGGCTCTCGGTGGTGACCTGGTCCTCGCGCACCGTGGACAAATACTCGCGCCCGGTCGTGTGGCGTAGCGCCACCGGCGACACCTTGTCCCGCCGCGCCTGCAGGCCGACCGTGGTAACGCTGTCGAAGCCTGCGACCGGCGCGAACCACGACTGGCTCGCGGTGCCGCCATAGTAGGTGCGGTGCTCGGCCTGCTGGAACTGGTCGCCGTTCACCGGGTCATCGAGGAAATACGTGAAATTGGAGAACAGGCTCAGGCGCGAGCGCACCAGGTAGAAGGTCGCGTTGCGGCTGCCGTTGTTGATGCTCGAGCGCCATTGGCCCGACAGGCTGTAGCGCGAGGAGCTGCCGCCATCGGTCGGGTCGAGCGTGCCGTAGCGGCTGATCAAGCCGGAGTCGACCGCGCGCTGCGCGACCTGGTCGGTCGCGAACCAATCCGCGTTGTAGCCCATCGCTGTCAGCCGCCAGCCGTCGGATACGGTGCCTTGCGAATAGCGCAACACGCCATTCAGCCGCCGGTAGTCGTCCGGCCGGTCCCACGATCCGTCGTTGTGCAGGCTTTCGAGCGCGTAGAGGAGGTTGCCGCTGCCGGCCTGCGGCGAGCCGGCGAGCAGCAGGCGCCTATAGCCGGACGAGCCTCCCGTCAGGCTGGCGATGGACGCGGGCAGGCGGTCGGAATAGTCGATTCGCGCCGAGCCGGCCGAGGCGAAGTCGCCGTCGGCCGCGGCATAGGGACCCTTCTGGTAGACGACGCGCGCGATCAGCTCGGGGATGAGGAAGTTGAGGTCGAGGTAGCCCTGGCCGTGGGCGTGGCTGCCGAGGTTGATCGGCGCGTCGACCGCGGTGACCGCGAAGTCGGTGCCGTGGTCGAGGTTGTAGCCGCGCAGGAAATACTGGTTGGCCTTGCCCTCGCCGCTGTGCTGCGTGACGATCATCCCCGGCACTGCTTCGAGCACCTCGCCGTTACGCAGCAGCGGCCGCCGGGCTATGCCTTCCTGCGTCACCACGCCCTGGCTCGCGGCATCCCATTCGCCGACGTTGTTGCTATAGCGGCCGATGACCTCGACCACGTCCAGCTCCTTTGCAGACTGCTGCGCGTTCGCCGCGATCGGCGCGAGCGCGGCGAGCGTCGCGTGGCGAGAGAAACTCGAGCGGCTCGTCTTCCACATCGCCAGCCCGACAAGGCCGACGAACGCAAGGGCGATCGCGATGTGCTCCCAGCCCCAGTCGTGCAGATGCCCGAGAGGCCCGCCGTGGCCCGGATTGGCCCAGCATTCTGTCGCGAGGAGAAAAAACAGGATTGCTGCCCTGGGCATGGCGCGACGGATTATGCCCATAATCGTGCATGGACAAACGTACCTTCCTGAAGACCATGACCGCGATCGGCGCCGTCGGCGCTTCCGATCCTTCATTCGCAAAACCCGGCTACGACCCGAACGCGCGCATGGCCGTGAAAGTGAGCGAGGTCGAATACCGCCGCACCGCGAAAGGACGATCGCTGCTTGCGCGCATCTACCAGCCGCAAGGCACGGGGCCATTCCCCATGGTGCTCGACCTGCACGGCGGCGCGTGGAGCGGCAAGGACCGCTACGCCAACGAGCCGATGAGCCGCGCGGTCGCCGAGAGCGGCGTCGTGGTCGCGGCGATCGACATGACGCTCGCGGCTGAGTCCCCCCACCCCGCTTCAGTGCAGGATGCGCACTACGCCGTGCGCTGGCTGAAGTGGAAAGCTGCCGGCTGGAACGGTGACCCGGCGACGCTCGGCATCATCGGCAGCTCGACCGGCGGGCACATCGCCGAGCTGGTCGCGATGCGGCCCAAGGACGAACGCTACGCTGTCTACCCCCTGCCGGAGGCTCCGATGGTCGACGCGAGCGTCGCCTATGTCGCGGCGCGCTCGCCGATCAGCGACCCGTGGGCGCGCTACCAGCAGGCGCAGAAGATGAAGCGCGAGAACCTGATCAAGTCGAGCCACGCCTGGTTCGTGCCCTGGGAGACGATCCACGAGGCGAACCCGCAGGAGATGCTCGAGCGCAAGGAAGCGGTGACGCTGCGGCCGATGCTCATCATGCAGGGCGATCTCGACGACAACGTGCTGCCCGCGGTGCAGGAGAAGTTCGCCGCCACTTACCGCGCGGCGGGCGGCGACTGCCGCTACGAGCTGTTCGCCAAGTGCGAGCACGAGTGGACCGGCAGGCCCGGCCCGATGACCGACCGCGCCCACGAGATGGTGCGGCAGTTCATCGCGAGGACTCTGGGGTAATTCGGGGTCAGGGTCGCAATTCGTTGGGCTCCGCGTCCGGGAATTGCGACCCTGACCCCGAATTACAGGTACTCCTTGGCGGCGGCGTCCGCCTCGAGCGGCTTGCCGACCAGGTAACCCTGCACGAAGTCGCAGCCGCAGCGCGCCAGGAACTCGCGCTGCGCCTTGGTTTCGACCCCCTCGGCGATGACGCGCACGTTGAGCGCATGCGCCAGCGCGACGATCGCTGAAACGATCGCGCACTGCTCGCGATCCTTCGGCAGCTCGGCGACGAAAGTGCGGTCGATCTTGAGCTTGTCGACCGGGAAGCGCTTCAGGTAGGCGAGGCTCGAGTAGCCGGTGCCGAAGTCGTCGATCGCGATCGAGACGCCGAGCTGCTTCAGCTTCTTCAGGGTGGCAAGGGTCGTGTCGGTCTCGCGCATCGCCAGCGACTCGGTGATCTCGAGCTCGAGCAGGCGCGGCGGCAGCCCGCTCTCCTTCAGCGCCGCGGCGACGATGCGCGGCAGGTGCGGGTCGTTGAACTGGCGCGGCGAGAGGTTGACCGCCACCTGCAGGCCATGCTCGGCGCCGATGAAGGTCGCCCAGCGGCAGGCTTCGCGCAGCACCCATTCGCCCATGCGCAGGATCAGGCCGGTCTCCTCGGCAAGCTGGATGAAGTCGCCGGGCAGGACCAGGCCGCGCTCGGGGTGCTGCCAGCGCAGCAGCGCCTCGTGGCCCGCCGTCTTGCCCAGCTCGCTGCCGGCGGTGTCGGCGAAGCGCTGGTAGTGCACGCGCAGCTCGCCCTTCGATAGCGCGCGGCGCAGGTCGCTCTCCAGCGCGAGGCGGCGCGACGCCGCCTGGTTCATCTGCTCGGTGAAGAACTGGTAGTTGGCGCGCCCCGCCTCCTTGGCGTGGTACATGGCGGCGTCGGCGTTGCGGATCAGCGTCTCGGCGTCGCGGCCGTCCTCGGGGAAGACCGCGATGCCGATCGACGGCGTCACCACCAGCTCGCGCTCCTCGACCATCAGCGGCAGCGACAGCTGCTCGATCACCTTCTGCGCCACCTGCGCCACGTCCGAGGTGCGCTTGATCTGCGGCAGCACCAGGACGAACTCGTCGCCGCCGATGCGGCAGATCGTGTCGCCGGTGCGCAGCTGCTCGACCAGGCGCCGCGACACCTCCTTAAGAAGCACGTCGCCGACCGCGTGGCCGAGCGAATCGTTGATGGTCTTGAAGCGGTCGAGGTCGACGAACATCACCGCGGTGTGCTCGCGGTTGCGCTGCGACATCGCCAGCGCCTGCGTCAGGCGGTCCTCGAGCAGCCGCCGGTTCGGCAGGCCGGTGAGCGCGTCGTGGTCGGCGAGGTGCTGCGCGCGCGCTTTCGCCTCCTCGAGCTCGGTGGTGCGGTCAGCCACCGCGCGCTCGAGGGACTCCAGGGCGCTCCTGACGCGCGCGTCGGCCTCGCGCTCGGCAGTGACGTCGTCGTAGCTCCAGATCCATTCCTGCTCGGCATCCCCGGTGTCGATGCGCCGGCCGCGCACGCGGCAGATGAAGGTCGAGCCGTCGCGCCGCTTGAAGCGCGCCTCGCCCTCGAACGACTCGCCGGGCTGCGCCTTGTCGCTCTGCCTGCCGGCGCGCTTCCACTCTTCCTTGCTCGCGAACAGCATCGTGGTGCTCTGCCCGACCAGCTCGCCCGGGCCGGCGCCCATCATTTCCTCGAAGTAGCGGTTGCAGCGCAGGATGACGCGGTTGCGCAGGAAAGCGATGCCGACCGTGGCGTTGTCGAGGATCAATTCCTGCTCGGCCAGCGCGCGCTGCACGCGCTCCTCGGCCTCGTGCTCCTGGGTGATGTCGTCGAGCAGCCAGACCGAGCCCTGCGACGGGTCGTCCGGCTGCACCGCGCGGCCCGAGAGCGAGCACCAGATGCGCGAGCCGTCCTTGCGCACGTGCTCGCGCTCGAGGTACTGCGTGCCGCCCGCCCAGACGGTCTCGTAGACCGCTTCGCCGCCGGCGGCGGCGAATTCGGCGTCGTTGCGGAACATGAAGCGCGTGGTCTGGTCGAGCAGCTCGCCAGGCCCGTAGCCGAACATCTCCTCGAAGCGCCGGTTGCAGCGCACGATGATGCGATCCTTGATGAAGGCGATGCCGGCGAGCGTGTTCTGCAGCACCGCGTCCTGCTCGCGCACGATGCGCTCGAGGGCCTGGTCGGCGCGCTTGCGCTCGGAGATGTCGTCCACCAGCCAGACGTAGCCCTTGGCCGGGTGTCCGGCTGCGACCGCCCGGGCCGTGACACGGCACCAGAAGCCCGAGCCGTCCTGGCGGCGCAGCCACTGCTCGCGGGTGTGGATGAGACCCTGGTCGAGCTCGGCATAGACGCTCTGTCGCGCCTCGAATTCGTCCTCGGTAAAGTACGCCTCGCGCCACGACGCGCCGATCGCGCCGCCCGGCGCGAAGCCGAACAGCTCCTCGAAGCGCCGGTTGCAGCGCACGATCTTGCGCTCCAGGCTGAAGGCGATGCCGACCACGACGTTATTGAGCAGCGCCTGCTGCTCGGCGAGCACGCGCTGCAATTCCTCCTCGCCGCGGCGCTGCTCGGTCACGTCCTCGACGATCCAGACCGAGCCCTTCATCGGATCGTGGGGATCGACCGCGCGGCCGTCGCCGCGCGACCAGAGCGTGGTGCCGTCCTTGCGCCGGCGCAGCTGCACGCGGCGCGCGGTCTGGCCGCGGGCGAGCAGGTCGTAGGCGGCGGGCGCGGTCGCGAAGTCCTCCGGGTTGGCGTAGAGGATCGAGATCGGCTTGCCGATCAGCTCGCCCGGCGCGTAGCCGTACATCTCCTCGTAGCGCCGGTTGCAGCGCACCACCTTGCGGTCCTGGAGGAAGACGATGCCGATCGAGGCGCTGCCGAGGATCGCCTCCTGCTCGCGGGCGAGGCGCGCCACCTCGTCGGCGTGGCGGCGACGCTCGGTGACGTCGTCGACGATCCACACCGTGCCGCCCTGCTGCGGATTCTTGTCGTCGATCGCCTTGGCGACCACCCGGCAGAGCACGGTCGAGCCGTCGCGGCGCCTGAGCTCCCATTCGATGTCGAGCTGGCGACCGGCGGCGAGCAGCGGCACCGCGATCTGGCCGAGCGCCGAGTAGCTGTCGCGGCTGGTATAGAGCACCTCGCCGGACTGGCCGACCAGCTCGTCGGCGCGGTAGCCGAACATCTCGGCGAATTTGGGATTGCAGAGGAAGAAGCGCTTGTCGCGCGTGAAGGCGATGCCGATCGAGGCGTTGGCGAGCAGTGCCTCGTGCTCGAGCTGCGTGTAGCGGGTGCGGCCGGCGTAGGTCGCCCGCACCGCCTCGAGCGCCGATTCGATGTTGCGCAGCGGCGCCGGATCGTTCATGAGGCCGGACGGACGGCGAGCGCGCGGAACTCCGCGGCATAGCGGCGCAGCTCGGCGACCACGCGGGCGCGCTGCTCGGGCGTCGCCGCGCGATTGATCTCGAGGAGCATGGTGTTGAACTCCTGCACATTGGTCGCGCGCGCGGCGAGGTACGCCGGATCGCGCCCCTTGTCCCAGCTGGCGACCTTCTCCCCCAGCCGCTTCCGCGCCTCGTGCGCGCGGATGACGGCGACGATCTCGCCCTGGATGCGCTTGTTGTCGCGGTCGCGCATCTCGTCGATAAGCGGCGCGCGCGCCGAAAACTGCTGCACTGCTTCGATCTGCGCTTGAGACAGGGTCCCCAACCAGTCCTCCAGCCGCCCGACGATGCGCTTGGCGCGCTGCTCGCGCCGTTCCCGCTCGCTGCCGCGGAGGTATTCGCGCGCGAACTTGCGGTTCTCCTCCGTGACGCGCTGTTCTATGTGCCGCACCTGCTCCGGCGTGAGCCGATCGAGCAGCGGCGCCGCCTGGTCGACGGCGGCGCGCATGGCCTCCCTGCCGTGCCCGATGAAGACATCGTACCCCCAAACCAGGTCGTCGCGGGACAGCCCGCGCTCGAGGCGGCGCGCTGCATCCTCTGCGTCGCGCGCGTATTTCGGCAGCGCCTGCGCGCGATGCCAGCGCATGAAGCGGGCGATGCGCTCGTCGAGCTCGTCGGCCTGCTCGCCCTGCACGTCGAGGAACTGCAGCAGGCGCCAGCGGATGAAGGTGTCGGCGTTGTCGTACGCCATGCGCACGCCGCTGCAGCCGGCGAGCGTTGCCGCCGCAAGGATCGCCGCCAGCCAGCGCTTCACCAGAAGCTCTCCGTGGTGACGTGTCCCGGCGCGCGGCGGCGGTGCTTGCGCAGCCCGCGCCCGGCGAGCGCCGCGCCGGCATCCTTCAGCATGTCCGGGTTGCCGCAGAGCAGCACCTGCGAGGTTTCGGCGGAGAGGCGCGCGCCAGCGGCGGTTTCGAGTCGCCCGTCGCCGATCGCGGCCGGGATGCGCCCGGCGAGCGAGCGCGGGGCCGCCTCGCGGCTGACGAACGTGACGTAGCGCAGCGCCGGACCTCTCTGCTCCTGCAGCGCGGAAATCATGTCGCGGTACGTCAATTCTCTGGCATGGCGCACCGCGTGGACCAGCACGACTTCACGAAAACGCTGCCACGGCGCCTCGCTGCGCAGGATCGACAGGAACGGCGCGAGGCCGGTGCCGGTCGAAAGCAGCCACAAGGTGCGCGCATCGGGAACTTCCCGCAGGACGAGAAATCCGGCCGGATTCGACGCGATCTGCAGCGCATCGCCGGCGCGCAGCCGCGCGAGGCGCGGCGACAGCGGTCCCCCGGGAACAATCACGCCATAGAACTCGAGCACCGGGTCCTGGGGCGGATTGACGAAGGAGAAAGCGCGCGCCACCCGCTCGCCATCGACGTCCAGCGCGATGCGCACGAACTGCCCGGCCTGGAAGGCGAGCCCGGGTGCCTCGACGCGCAGCGAAAAAAGCGTATCGGTCCATTGCCGGTTCTCGATCACGCGACCGGTCAGCCAGCTCGTCATTGCATCCGGTACGGCTCGAGCTGCAGGTCCTGCATTTCGCCGCCGAGCATGACGATGGCGCCATGGCGGCGGTTGTTCCCGGTATCGGAGAACTCGAAGGTGTAGGTGCGGGAGATCTTCAGCTGCCCTTCCTCGTCGCGCGCCAGGCGCAGGCGCGCGAAGGCGACGGTGTCATCGAGGAACTGCAGGTCGTGGCGCTCGCAGGCGGCGCGGCCGGCCTGCAGCGCGCGCTCGCGCGCCCGCAGGCTGTCCAGCCAGAGGAATATCCCTGCGGCAATGAGGAGAATCGCAGCGCCTTCCCACACGGAGCGAGTTTACTGCCCCGCGCCGCCGCGGATGAGATCGGCGGCTTTTTCGGCGACCGCGATCACCGACGCGTTGATGTTGCCGGAGGGCACGGCCGGCATCACCGACGCGTCGACCACGCGCAGGTTCGCGACGCCGTTGACGCGCAGCTTGTCGTCGACGACGCTGCCGATGCTGCACGTCGAGGTCGGGTGAAATACCGTCTCGCCGTACTCGCGGCAGTAGTCGAGCCAGTCGTCGTCGCTCTTCACCTTGTCGCCGGGGAGGAACTCCGCTTCGACGTAGTCGCGCATCGGCGCCGTGGCGCAGACGCGGCGGACGAACTTCAGCCCCTCGACCATCACCCGCCGGTCGTTCTCGGTGGCGAGGTAGTTGTAGCGGATCGCCGGCGGATCGGTCGGGAGCGGCGAGCGGATCTGCACCGAGCCGCGCGACTCGACCTGCGTCTGCGAGACCGAGCAGGTGAAGCCGGAATGGGAATGCAGGATGCCGCCGCGCTGGGCGCTGGAGAAGTTGATGAGATAGATCTGCGCGTCCGGGCGCTTCAGCTCCGGCCGCGTGCGAATGAACGCGGCCGCGTAGCCGCCGGCGACCATCATGTGGCCCTTGCCGCGGAACAGGTAGTCCATGCCCATCAGCGCCTGGCGCCACCAGGTCGCCATGTCGTCGTTGAGCGTGATCTTCCGGCGGCACCGCCAGAAGGTGCGCGCGTAGAAATGGTCCTGCAGGCCCTCGCCCACCCGCGGCGAGTCGTGGACCACCGGGATGCCGTGGCGCTCGAGCAGCGCGCGCGGACCGACGCCGGAGAGCTGCAGGAGCTGCGGCGAGTTGAACGCTCCGGCGCAAAGCAGGACCTCCCTCGCCTTGAAAACCCTGTCCTTGCACTGCACTCCCACCGCCCGTTTCCCCTCGAAAAGGATGCGAGTGACGAGCGAATCGACTTCGACGCTCAGGTTCGGGCGCTTCTCCGCCGGCCGGAGGTAGGCCGTCGCGGCGCTGGAGCGCCGGCGGCCGGACGTCGTCGCACGGTAGTAGCCGGTGCCTTCCTGCGAGGGGCCGTTGAAATCGGCCGTGCGCGGGATGCCGAGCGCCGCCGACGCTTCGATGAAGGCGTCGCAGAGCTCGTGCCGCGGCAGCTCGGAGACCTTGATCTCCGACTTGCGGAAGTACGGCAGGAGGTCTTCGAATCCCCAGCCGCGGATGCCCCAGCCGTCGTAGTCCTCGCGCTGGCCGCGGATGTAGACCAGGCCGTTGATCGACGAGGAGCCGCCGAGCACCTTGCCGCGCGGGGTGAAGACCTTGCGGCCGTTCAGCGCCGGCTCGGGCTCCGACTCGTAGGCCCAGTTGATGTCGGTGCGCGCGAAGAGCTTGCCGTAGCCGAGCGGCACGTGGATCCACAGGTTGGTGTCGCGCGGCCCGGCTTCCAGCAGCAGGACCTTCTTCGAGGAATCCTCCGAAAGCCGATTGGCGAGCACGCATCCCGCCGAGCCCGCGCCGACGATGACGTAATCGAAGCTCAACGCGGCGAGGCGATGTGCATGCCGCCGTCGATGTAGACGATCTGGCCGGTCACGTTGCGCGCGCCTTCGATCAGCCAGGCGATCGCCTCGGCGATGTCGCCCGCCCCGGGCGCGGCCTTGAGCGGCGTGCGCTCGGCGAACTTGCGCTCGAGGTCCTCGGCGCCGGCCGCGCCGTGTGCAGCGACCTGCCAGGGGGTTTTCACATAGCCGGGCGCGACGATGTTGACGCGGATTTCGGGGCCGAGCGCGCGCGCGAGCGAGAAGCTCATGGTGTCGAGCGCAGCTTTCGACGCTGCATACGCGATCGAAGAGCCGGTGCCGAGGATCGAGGCGACCGACGATACGCTGACGATGCAGCCGCGCGCGCTTTTCAGCGCCGGCGCGCAGGCGCGGATCATCTGCCAGGGCCCGACCAGGTTGACGCGGAAGATGCCGAGGAAGTCTTCCGCCGACAGTCCCTCGAGGTCGTCGTGCTTCACGAACTTCGTGGTGCCCGCGCTGTTCACCAGCGCGTCGATCCGGCCCCACCGGTCGAGCACCGCCTTCGCGACGCGGCGGCAATCCGCGTCCTCGGCGACGTCGCCGCGGAATTCCTTCTCGACCTTGGTGCGCGCCATGGCGGCGACCTGCCAGCCGCGCTTCGCGAGCTCTTTCGCCGTCGCCTCGCCCATGCCGGACGCGCCGCCGGTGACGATGGCGACCTTCGTCGCGCCTTTCATACCGTGGCGATCGCGCTCGACGGCGAGCCGACCGCCCCCGGCAGCCGCAGCGGCGGCGCGGTGAGGAGGAAGCGGCTCCGCTTGTGCTCGCGCAGCCAGCGCGCCAGCTCGGTGAGATAGAACATCTCGCCGAGGTGGATGCCGTTCTTGAACAGGCAGTGCTCGTGCAGCGGCAGCCACGGCTGCTTCCTCGGCAACGGGTCGGTGAGCGCGGTCTGGATCAGCTCGACGGCGTAGTTGTCGGCGATGATGCACGCGAGGCCCGAGTCGCTGATCCACTGCAGCAGCTTCTGGTCGCGGCCGT
>Ga0134123_10002259_pt1 | contig 12626 bp, 9 predicted proteins | sample KB303_FD_96460 | JGI IMG/M metagenome (GOLD analysis project Ga0134123, IMG submission 96460) | Terrestrial soil microbial communities without Nitrogen fertilizer from Kellogg Biological Station, Michigan, USA - KB3-0-3 | ecosystem: Environmental > Terrestrial > Soil > Unclassified ...
CGCCAACCGGTTCGCCGGCGCCGCCACCTCCTGCGCGCGCCGCTCGACCGCCGGCCGCCAGCCCGAGGCGAGGACGGTCGGCAGCGCGAACGCGCCGAGCAGCACCAGCGCCGGGTGGATCGACACCAACAGCGCCACGGTGACCGCGAGCCGCAGGACCCACCCCAGCGTGGAGAACACCGACATGTACATGTGGTCGAGCACGAACACCTGGTTGCGCAGCACCGACAGCCGGTCGAGGTAGTCGGGTCGCTCCTGGTGCGCGATGGTCGCCACCGTCGCCTGCAGCCGCGCCACGTGCGACTCGAGCGCGATCGTCACCTTGTCGCGAAAGCGCCGCTGCACTCGCACCGAGACGACGCCCAGGAACCAGGTCGCCGCCGCCGAGACGCCGATGGCGAGCGCCGCCGCGCGCACTCGCGCCGCGTCGTGCGCGAGCAGGCCTTCGCCGAGGAGCTTGATCCACAGCGCGAGCAGCGCGTCGGGCAGCGCGGCGAGCTGCGACAACGCGAAAGCGGCGAGCATGAGCCCCGGCTCGTGCTGGTAGCCGAGCCTGCACAGCCGCCACATCGAGGGCAGCGCCGGCGGCAGCTCGGCGCGCATGGCCGCCGACTCACGCGAGAACGTCAAAGACGACCCCCTCCTCTTCCGGCTCGCCCGCCGCGAAACGGCTCGCCTGCAGGTCGAACATCGTGAAGTAGCGGCCGCGCCGCGCCATCAGCTCGTCGTGGCTGCCGAGCTCGACCACCTTGCCGCGTTCGAGCACGCAGATGCGGTCGGCGTGGCGCACCGTCGAGAAGCGGTGCGAGATGAGGATGGTGGTGCAGTGACGCGTCGCCGCGAGGATGCGGTCGAAGATCTCCGCCTCTCCGCGCACGTCGAGCTGCGCGGTCGGCTCGTCGAGGATGACGACGCCGGCGCCGAGGCGCACGGCACACAACGCGCGGGCGAGGGCGACGCGCTGCCACTGGCCGCCGGAGAGATCGGTACCGCCGGCGTAGCCGCGAGCCAGCACGGTGTCGAGTGCGGCGAGGTCGGCCGCACCCGCCTCCGCGAGCGCCGCGCGCACCTCGTCGTTTGGCGCGCCGGCCGGCGCCACGTTGTCGCGCAGCGGCAACTCGAAGCGCACGAAGTCCTGGAACACGGCGGCGATGCGCGCGCGCCACGCCGCGAGATCGAGCTCGCGCAGGTCGGCGCCATCGACCTCGATCGAGCCCGCCTGCGGGTCATAGAGCCGGCAGAGCAGCTTCGCCAGCGTCGTCTTGCCGGCGCCGTTGCTGCCGACGATGGCGAGCGACGAGCCGGCGGGGATGGTGAGATCGAAACCGTCGAGCACGCTCGCGCCACCGGGGTACGCGAAGGTCACCTCGCGGAAGCGCACCTCCCGCGCCGGCATCCCCGCCGCGCTCCTGCCCCCCGAAGGCAGCGCCCCCTTCGGCGCCATCGCCGCCTCGAGCCTTAGCACCGCCGCCACCGGCGCCGCGGCTCCGTCGAGCGCCCAGTTGAGGCCACCGAAGGCGATCGCCGAGGCGCCCACCGCCGCGGTGACGAAGGTGACCGCCGGGCCGAGCCCGAGGCGCCCGTCGATCATCGCGCTCGCCAACGACCACAGCACCACCACGTTGGCGGCGCCGACCAACGCCAGGCTCGCCGCCACCGACTTTTCGCGCAGCCGCGTCGCCTCGTACTGCAGCCGGTGGAGCCGCGTGCGCCGCGCGATGAACCAGTCGAGCACCCAGCCGGCGAGCCCGAACAGGCGCAGCTCCTTCGCCGCCGGCGGGTCGACGGCAAGCCGGTAGGCGTACTCGGCGTCGCGCTGCGCCGCGCGCACCTCCTCGGTGTTGCGGTCGTGCCAGACGGCGCTCTCGCGCAGCAGCCAATGCGTCGCGAGCCAAGCGCCCGCGAGCAGCGGCGGCGCCCACCAGGCGTAGGCGAAGAGCACCACCGCGGAGGCGAGCCCGGCAAGCAGCTCGACGAGCCCGCCGGCGATGAAGTCCATCGAGATCGACAGCGGCGGCCCGGTCATGCCGAGGTCGAAGTCGCGCGCGGTGGTGAGGTCGCCCGTGAGCTTCTCGTCCTCGAGGTGCCCCATCCCCGGCAGCTCGACGCAGGCGTCGGTGAGCCGGTCGTAGAGCCACGCCGCCGTGCGGTCGCCGAGGTTCCAGCTCACCGCCAGGTGCAGCGGCACCAGCACCTGCAGCAGCACGAAGGTGGTGCCGGCGAACGCCAACGGCGCGCCCAACGCCTCGCCACGCTGCACGGCGCCGACGAGCGCGCCCATGGCGACGGCGAACAGCGCCGGCAGCACGCCACGGGCGATGAGCAGCGCCCACCACGCCGCCGCGAGACGGCCGTCGGCCTTCGGCAAGGCGCCGAAGAACTTCCACTCCTGGCGCTCACGCAGGCGGCGGATCACTGCACTGGTTTCTCGATCGTCCGGATAGGTCTCCGGCTCGGCCTCTCCCGTTCGACCGCGGCGACTCTACCCGCGGACCAGCACACCGCGATCTGCGTAGTTGCCCGGACCGGATTTGCGTTAGCATGGCCGAGCCTTCGATCCCGTCCCATCCCATGCCCTGAGCTTGGCTCGCACGCCGCGGTCTCCAGCGCGGGCGGAGTGCGCGGGCCACCTCGACTGCGGAGACCTGAGGAGGAGCGAACATGGCCTTCACGTGGCAGATTCACATCCACAAGGTGGAGGGCGGCGGGTACGCCTACGACCCGCCGGAGCTGGACGGGGTCCAGGTCGGCGACCAGATCATCTGGAGCAACGGTGACGACGTGGCTCACTGGCCGGGTCTCGTCGACGGCTCGACCACCAACCCCACCTACTTCATGCCCAACCAGATCGCGCCCGACTCGCCGTCGGACACCTTCGTCCCGGGCGACCCGCAGAGCGGCCAGCTGACGCTGACCTACGTCGACACGCTCGACAACAACTCCGCAGCCCCCAAGGGCACCATCGTCGTCTCGGCCGCCAGCTGACGCGCCGCGCACACGAAGGAGGCAACCCATGAGCTCACCGAAGCGCAACCGCGTCGCCGCCGGTCTGTTCGCCGCCGCTCTCGTCGCCGCATCCGCGCCGCTGCTGGCGCAGAACCCCAAGATCGTCCCCTGCCCGGCGCAGATGCAGAGCCTGCTGCCGATCCCGGAGATCCACAGCGTCGACGGCAAGCTGCAGGCGACGCTCAAGGTCCTGGACACCGACAAGCGCGTCATCTGGGACTACGACAGCACCCGCTGCGCCACCCAGAACCTGCGCTACATGACCGGCTTCACCGGCTTCGACGCCACCACGGCGCCCATCGTGGCGGCCGGGCCCGAGCCGCTGCCGGGCCCGACCCTGCGGGCGAAGCTCGGCGACCTCGTCGAGATCGCCTTCTTCAACGAGATCAACCTCAACAACTTCGCCTCGGCGCTCGACAAGGGCACCGTCGGCACCACCGACTCGTGCGACCAGTTCACTACCGGCTCGGGCGGCCAGGGCAGCACCAGCCCCGCCGGCGGCGACACCATGCCCAACTGCCTGCACGGCTCGAGCACCGGCAACCTCCACTTCCACGGCACCCACACCACGCCGAGCACCACCGGCGACAACGTGCTGCTCTTCATACGCCCGGCGGTGCGCAGCGGCGGTCAGCTGCAGCCTTCCGAGGCCGACGCCTACACCAACTTCGCCCAGGTCTTCGACCGCTGCGAGAAGGAAGGCCCGCCCAAGCTGTGGACCGACCTGCCGGCGAGCTGGCAGTCGCTGCAGAAGAGCATCATCCAAAACTACGACGCGACGGCGCCCTACAAGGGCCAGCCCGGGCTTCCCGCCGAGAGCCAGCTGTGGCCGGCCAACCAGATGGCGATCGACAACGGCATGTGGCCGCAATACCAGATCGGCGCCTCGCCTTTCTGCTTCCCGCTGCCGAAGTGGAGCCCCGACTCGCCGACGCCGAGCATGGGCCAGTCGCCCGGCACGCATTGGTACCACGCACACAAGCACGGCTCGACGGCGCTCAACGTCGCCAATGGGCTCACCGGCGTCCTCATCATCGAGGGCCCCTACGACGAGCAGCTGCACCAGTACTACGGCCCTGACTTCAAGGAGCAGGTGCTGATGATCCAGCAGCTCGGCAGCGCGCCCTTCCCGCTCACCAACCCGACCTACAACGGCGGCGGGCCGGGGGCGCCGCGGCCGCAGCTCTCCGTCAACGGCCGCCGCAACCCGGTGGTGTCGATGCGGGCCAACGAGGTGCAGCAGTGGCGCATCGTCAACGGCGCCTTCCGCGACGCCGTCGAGCTCTACTACACCGAGCCGCAGTCGAAGACGCCGTGCGCGGCGCAGACGCCGCCCTCGACCATCCCGGTGCAGTGGCGGCAGATCGCGCAGGACGGCGTGCAGCTCAGCGTCGCCAACTACAACACCCTGGGCACGCTGAACCTGCCGCTCAACATGGCGCCCGCCAACCGCATCGACGTGCTGGTCAAGGCGCCGGCACAGCCCGGCAACTACAACCTCTGCGTGGTGCGCAACTCCGCGCTGTTCGTGCAGAACACCACCGGCCTCCCCGACAAGCCGAGCGTGCTGCTCACCATCAACGTTAGCAAGGACGCGGTGGTGCCACCGATGGAGTTCATCCCCGACGCGCAGTTCCCCGCCTTCCCGCCCTTCCTCGCCGACATCCCCAACAGCGAGATCAAGATGACGCGCACGCTGGTGTTCAGCGGCGGCAACACCAACATCGACGGCAAGGCCTTCCAGGACCACCACGTCGACCAGACCATGCAGCTCAACACCGCCGAGGAGTGGACGGTGGAGAACCAGGCCGACGACAAGTCGCACCCGTTCCACATCCACATCAACCCCTTCCAGATCACCGGCATCTTCCAGCCCAACAGCCCGGAGGCGAAGGACAAGAACAACCCCTGCTACGTCGACCCCAACAACCCCGACACCTGGAAGCCCTGCCCGACGCAGCAGCCGCAGGCCCCGTTCGTCTGGTGGGACACCTTCGCCATCCCCAGCGGGCAGCAGTACGTGCAGCCGTGCACGAAGCTCGAGGACTGCCCGAAGAACCTGCAGCCCTACATCACCTGCACGGCGGCCACCTCCACCAGGCCCGCCAAGTGCACCGAGTACATCCCGGGCTGGTTCAAGATGCGCACGCGCTTCGTCGACTTCACCGGGCAGTACGTGCTCCACTGCCACATCCTCGTCCACGAGGATCGCGGCATGATGCAGCTGATCCAGGTGGTCCCTGACACGACGCCATACGGACATCACTGAGCGCGAAGAAAACCTCGGCAAGGCCGGAGACGACCAGGCTGGTGGTGATCGCCGCCGGCCTTGCCGATGAGGTCGACCGGCTGGCCTTCGCGCCGCCGGTCACCCACGTCTACAACCCGCTGCGCTACGCCTGGGAGCCGTTCCGGCGCTACCTCGAACGCTTCGGCGGCGCCCGCGGCCGCACCGTCCTCGTCGGCATGAACCCGGGACCGTTCGGCATGGCGCAGACCGGCGTGCCGTTCGGCGACGTGGCCATGGTGCGCGACTGGATGGGGATCACCGGCAAGGTTGGTCGGCCCCCACTCGAGCACCCGCAGCGCCTGGTGCGCGGCTTCGACTGCCCGCGCAGCGAGGTGAGCGGCACGCGGCTGTGGGGCTGGGCGGCGCGCCGCTTCGGCAGCGCCGAGGCGTTCTTCGCCCGCTTCCTGGTGCTCAACTACTGCCCGCTGGCGTTCCTCGAAGAGAGCGGCCGCAACCGCACGCCCGACGCGCTGCCGGCGGCGGAGCGTGCCGCCCTCTACGCGGCCTGCGACCCGGCGCTGCGCGCCATGGTCGAAACGCTGGCGCCGCGGGCCCTCGTCGGCGTCGGCCGCTTCGCCGCCGAGCGCGCCGCCGCCGCCACCGCCGGCCTCGACGTGCCGGTCGGCTGCATCCTCCATCCCAGCCCCGCCAACCCCGGCGCCAACCGCGACTGGGAGCCGACGGTGGAGCGGCAGCTCGCCGAGCTGGGCGTCCTCTAGAGCTCCCGCGAAGGACGTGCAACGCGGCGGGCTGCAGACTAGGCTCGTCCACGAGAAGGGAGCGACAGCCATCTCCAAGCTCCGCGTGCACTGCTTCGCCATCTCACTCGACGGCTACGGCGCCGGGCCGGATCAGAGCCGGGAGGAGCCTCTCGGCATCGGCGGCGAGGCGTTGCACGACTGGTTCGTCGGAACGCAGACGTTCCAGCAGATGATCGGCAAGACCGGTGGGACGACCGGCGTCGACGACGACTTCGCCGCGCGCGGCATCGAGAACGTCGGCGCCTGGATCATGGGCCGCCACATGTTCGGCCTGCAGCGCGGCCCGTGGCCCGACGACGGCTGGCAGGGCTGGTGGGGCAAGAACCCGCCGTACCACGCCGACGTCTTCGTCCTCACCCATCATGCGCGCGAGCCCATCCCGATGGAAGGCGGCACCACCTTCCACTTCGTCACCGAGGGGATCGACGCGGCGCTGGAGCGAGCGCGGGCGTCGGCAAGTGGCCGCGATGTCCGCCTCCTCGGCGGCGCCGGCACCATCCGGCAGTACCTGGGCGCGGGTCTCATCGACGAGATGCACGTCGCGATCAGCCCGATCATGCTCGGCCGCGGCGAGCATCTCCTCGGCGGCATCGACACGCTGACCCTCGGCTACGCCCGCACTGAGCACGTCACCACCGAGGGCGCCATGCACTTCGTCCTCACCAAGAAGAGCCTCACCAAGAAGAGCTAGGCGCTCGCCGCGCCTCGCCCAACGACACGAAGGCCTCTCGCCGCCCTTCGTATACTCGCGCGCGCATGCGCCAGGTCACGCTCATCACCACCGGCGGCACCATCGAGAAGACCTACGACGAGCAGACCGGTGAGCTCTCCAACCGCCGCACGCTGGTGCGCCGCATGCTCGAGGAGCTGCGGCTCGAGGAGACCGACGTCACCGTGCGCGAGCTGATGAGCAAGGACAGCCTCGACATGACGCCGGAGGACCGCCGGCGCGTCGTCGATGCGGTGCGCGACGCCGCCAGCGAGCAGCATCCCGAGACTGGCTTGAAGAACCAGTGCGGCGGCGTCGTCATCCTGCACGGCACCGACACTCTCTGCGACACCGGCGAGCTGCTCGCCGAGGAGCTGCCGGCGCCGCGAGTGCCGGTGGTGCTCACCGGCGCCTGGCGGCCGTTCGAGATGAAGCGCTCCGACGCGCTGCAGAACCTGACCGAGGCGATCTTCGCCACCGGCGCGCTGCCGCCGGGGATCTACTGCGTGGCGCACGGCCGCACGCTGCGCTTCCCCGGCGTGCGCAAGGACCGCACGCGCGGCACCTTCGTCACCGCGCCGGCGGAGACGACCAAGGCACCCGCGTGAGGCGCCGCCGCGGCGGCTCGTCGTGAGCGCGCCGGCGGAGATCCTCGCCGCGCGCGAGCGCATCGCCGACACTCTGCTGGTGACGCCCTGCGTGCCGGCGCGCCAGCTGTCGCAGGAGCTGGGCGCCGAGGTGCGCATCAAGTGCGAGAGCCTGCAACGCACCGGCTCGTTCAAGCCGCGCGGCGCCCTCAACCGCATGCTGCAACTGCCGGCGGAGGCGCGGCAGCGCGGCGTCGTCTGCGCCTCGGCGGGGAACCACGCGCAGGCGGTCGCCTTCGCCGCCGCGCGGCTCGGAGCGCCGGCGCTCATCGTCATGCCGGAGACGACGCCGCTGGTCAAGGTCTCGGCGACGCGCCAGTGGGGCGCCGAGGTGGTGCTCCACGGCGCCGGCTTCGACGACGCCACCGAGCGCGCGCAAGGGCTGCAGCGCGAGCGCGGCCTCACCTACGTGCACGCCTTCGACGACGAGCAGGTGATCGCCGGCCAGGGCACCGTCGGCCTCGAGCTGCTCGAGCAGTTCCCCGAGCTCGACACCGTCGTCGTCCCCATCGGCGGCGGCGGCCTCATCTCCGGCATCGCGATGGCGATCAAGGCGACGCGGCCGCAGGTGCGCATCTACGGCGTGCAGACCGAGGCCTGCCTGTCAATGGAGCGCAGCTTCAAGACCGGGTCGCTGGTGGCGGACAAGCCCTCGCCGTCGATCGCCGAGGGCATCACGGTGAAGACGCCGGGCGGCATCACCGTCGAGCTGGTACGCAAGCTGGTCGACGACGTCGTGCTGGTCTCGGAGGCCGGCATCGAGGGCGGCATCTACCGGCTGCTCGAGACCAACAAGCTGCTCGCGGAGGGAGCGGGCGCCGCGGCGCTCACCGCGCTGCTCGAGCGCCGCCTGCCCGACCTCGCCGGGCGGCACGTAGCGGTGATCCTCTCCGGCGGCAACATCGACCTCAACATCCTCTCGCGCATCGTCGAGCGGGCGCTGGCGCGGCACCACCGGCTGACGCGGCTGCGGCTCACCATCGGCGACCGGCCGGGGTCGCTCGCCGCCGCGCTCGGGATCGTCGCCCAAAGCGGCGCCAGCGTGCTCCACATCGAGCACAACCGCTTCTTCACCGACGCGAGCTTCTGGGAGACCGAGATCGAGCTGACGCTGGAGACCCGCGACTCCCAACAGGTGGCGGAGCTGCGCGAGGCGCTGCGCGCGGCCGGCTACTCGCGCATCACCGAGCCCGACGTGCGGCTGTTCGGTTAGCGGCAGCTCTCGCCGGCGCAGCGGCGGAGCCGAGCCAGCTCCGACGCCAGCTCTTCGCGCACGCCCTTGAGCGCCTTGCCGGCGTGGCGGCTGTGGAGCTGCTGCGGGTCGGCCTCGAGGTCGTAGAGCTCGCGGCCGCCGCCGTCGTACTCCACCCACAGCCAGCGCGCGGTGCGCACGGCGGTGTAGGTGGCGCGGTTGCCTTCCAGCGCCTCGATGAGCAGTGAACGGTTGCGGCCGGCGCGCGGGTCGGCGGCGAGCGTCTCCAACGGCACGCCGTCGAGCCGACGGCCGGCGGTGGCGCCCGCGGCGGCGAGCAGCGTCGGCGCGAGGTCGATGTTGGCGGCGAGCTGGTCCGCCACCGCGCCGGCGGAAAAACCTGGGCCGCGGATCAAGAGCGGCACGCGAATCGCCTCCTCGTAGGGGAGGAACTTGCCGTCGCGGATGCGGTGCTCGCCATGGAAGAAGCCGTTGTCGGAGGTGAAGACGATCAGCGTACGGTCGAGCTCGCCGGTATCCGCGAGCGCATCGACGAGGCGCGCCACCATCTCGTCGACGGCGAGCAGCGCGGCGAGCTGGGCGCGGTAGGTGTGCAGCACGTTGGCGCGCGCCGGCGCCTGCAGGCGCGGCAGCCGGCGGATCGAGCGCGGCTTGTCGCTCACGTCGGCCTCGTCGAACGACGCCTTCGCCGGCATCGGCTCGTCGGCGAAGCGGCCGGCGTGGCGCGGCGCCGGCCGTGGGGCCTCTCCCTTGCCGCCGGCGTCGCTGCGTTCGAGGTGCGGCGCCACCGGAGCGACGCTCAAGAAGAACGGCCCGTGCCCGGCGCGGTCGCGGATCACCGCTTCGGCGGCTGCGGCCAGCACGTCGGTCTGATAGTCGGCCTCGGCATTGCCGCGATGCACGAGGTGACCGTCGTCGCTGAGCGTGTAGTCGTAGAACGAGTAGGTGGTGGGATCGACCAGCGCCAGCCAGCGCGACCAGCCGGGCGGCACCGCCGGCGGCACCACCTCGCCGTAGCCGTTGAGGTATTTGCCGACGTGCGCGGTGTAGTAGCCGGCGCGCTGCAGCCACACTGGCAGCGTTTCGCCCGCATCCAGGGCCCCCGCGCCGCCGCGCGGCGGCTGGTTGCCGCGCACGCCGTGGTTGTGGGCGTACTGGCCGGTGAGCAGCGTCGCCCGCGACGGGCAGCAGAGCGGATAGGAGACGAAGGCGTTGCTGAAGGTGGTGCCTTCGTCGCCGATCAGCCGCTGCGTCTCGGGCATGACGCGCAGCGACTCCAGCGTCTGATCGTCGGTGAGGATGAGGACGAGGTTGGGCTTCGGGCCGTTGGCCTTGGCGGCGTTGCCGGAGGCCAGGGCGTCGCGCCGCGCCGACGGACCGTTGGCGAGCAAGGCGAGGCCGGCGATCGCGGCGAGGGCGGCGCGCACGGCCATGAAGAAAGTATGGCGCATGCCTCTGACGCGCGGCGGCGGGGCGGCGGCGATCAGCGGTTCGGCACAAAGGACTGCACGATGACCAACGATCCGCCGCCTTAGGATGCCGCCATGGCCGAAGACGAGCCGCGTCAAGACCCGCCTCGCAAGCCCGTGGAGGTCGCCCCGCCCGGCCGCTCCACCGCCGATCAGACGCCACAGGAACGGCACGAGTGGGGCAAGGCCACCCGCGCGCCGGAGGAGCGCCACTTCCTCGTCGGCCCGCGGCTGCGGCGCGAGGAGTTGGCGCGCCTCTTCCGCATCCTCTCCGACTTCATGCGCGGCTTCCGCGCCCTGCACTTCCTCGATCCGGTGGTCACCGTCTTCGGCTCGGCGCGCTTTCCCGAGACGCATCCTTACTACGCGCTCGCGCGCGAGACCGGCCGGCGCCTCGCCGAAGCCGGCTTCACGGTGATGACCGGCGGCGGCCCCGGCGTCATGGAGGCCGCCAACCGCGGCGCCCGCGAAGGCGGCGGCACCAGCGTCGGCTGCAACATCGAGCTGCCGCACGAGCAGAAGCCCAACCCCTACCTCGACCTCTTCGTCGAGTTCCGCTACTTCTTCGTGCGCAAGGTGATGCTGGTCAAGTACTCGACGGCGTTCGTCTGCATGCCGGGCGGCTTCGGCACCATGGACGAGATCTTCGAGACCGCGACCCTCATCCAGACCGGCAAGATCCTCGGCTTCCCGCTCATCCTCGTCTGCCGCGACTACTGGCAGCCGCTGCTCGACTTCCTCGGCGGCACCATGGTGCGCGAAGGCACCGTCAGCGCCGCCGAGACGCAGCTGCTCACCGTCACCGACGACCCCGCCGAGGCGGTGGCGCAAATCGTCGAAGCGACCGGCCGGCTCAGCGCGGCGGCGGCGGCGGCAAGGCCGCGGCCGAACCCGCTGTTGGGCGAGAAGCGGCCGCCGCGGGCGCGCTCCTAGCTGTCGAAGGAATCAAGCTGCCAGTCCAAGGCGAGCGGCGATTGACGCCAGCCGCCGATCGAGCGTCCAGATGGGCGCATGCGATAGCGCCGCGGAGCACAACAAGTGCACGTCCACCCAACCGATCCCGCTGGCGGCAAGCGAGTTCCTGCTGACGAAGGACATCGCCTCACCATGCTCGGCCAGTGCCACGACGGGCAAGTCGACGAGCAGGGATGGGACCTCACTGCGTGGGCTCAGGTTGCCGAGGACCAGCTCACCGATGATGAAGGCATGGCACGCCACCTCCGCTGCCTCGAGCAGGTCCACCAGCCGAGGCTTGGGGTGACGAAGGTGGTCCACCCAAACGGAGGTGTCGACGAGGATCAACGGCCGGCCCGGCGCGAGCGACGACGGCGCGGAGCCGTGGCGCGCGGCTCGCTGCCTCCCAGCGCCGCGAGACGATGCGCGCTCTCACGGGCGATCAACGCCTCGAGCCCGGCGTGAACGAGTGCCGTCTTCTCCTGCACGCCGGTCAACCGGCGGGCCTTCTCGAGCAGTGGCTCATCGAGAATAAGCGTCGTTCTCATGTGCATGAGTATGGCTGCTCAAACCATACGAATCAAGGCGGCGACGACAGGTTACCGGCTCGGAGGGTGACAGCCGCCTCAGCACTTCACCACATCACAAGCCCGCCAGCCGCGTAGGGAGCTCACCAGCCACAGTCCGCTGACGCGGAGAAGGTCCTCGCGGCGAACGACGCGCTCGGCGATGCGGTGGCGGGCGAGGAGGCGCTCGCGGAAGACGCCGGGGAGGAGGCCGCATTCGAGGGGCGGGGTGACCAGCTTGCCGTCGATGTGCACCACCAGGTTGGCGATCGTCGACTCGGTGAGCTCGCCGCGTTCGTTCCACAGCAGCACGTCGTCGCAGTCGGGGCGCGCGGCGCGCGCGGCGTCGTAGAGGGCGCGGCGGGTGGTCTTGTGGAAGAGCAGCGGCTCGGCGGCGTCGACCGGTGTGGACGCGAGGGCGACGCGCCAACGCTTACGCGGCTTGCGAGGAGCGTGCTTCGCGGCGGCGAGCGGCTCGGCTTCGACGTGCACCGCACCGTCGCGGGCGAGCCGCAACCGCACGCGATGCGGCGCGGGCGGCAGCGTGCGCGCGAGATCTACGAGCGCGCTCCATTCGCGGCCGTCGCGGCGGAAGCCGAAGTAGCGCGCGGAAGCCGCGAGCCGGCGCAGGTGGCCTTCGAGCCGCACGTAGCCGCGCACGGGCGACCACCGCAGCGTCTCCAGCAGCTCGAAGTCGGCGCGCGGCTGCACGAGCACGCTCGCCTTGAGGCGCGACTCCGCGTGCTCGGCCGCCGCATCCGAGTCCCAGGTGACGCCGCCGCCGGTGCCGTACTCGGCGATGCCGCGGCGGCGGTCGATCCAAACGGTGCGGATGGCGACGTTGAAGTGGGCGCGACCGCCCGGGCCGGCCCAGCCGATGGTGCCGGTGTAGACGCCGCGCGGCTCCCATTCGAGCTCGGCGATGAGCTCCATCGTGCGCGCCTTCGGCGCTCCCGTCACCGAGGCGGAGGGGAAGAGCGCCGCGAGCACCGCCGACAACGGCGCCTCCGA
>Ga0134123_10002260_pt1 | contig 12626 bp, 12 predicted proteins | sample KB303_FD_96460 | JGI IMG/M metagenome (GOLD analysis project Ga0134123, IMG submission 96460) | Terrestrial soil microbial communities without Nitrogen fertilizer from Kellogg Biological Station, Michigan, USA - KB3-0-3 | ecosystem: Environmental > Terrestrial > Soil > Unclassified ...
GAGTCTGAGGCCGCGTGACAGTGGCTCAATCGCGCTACTTAGGCTTGTCCGCGGCATCCTTGCAGCGCGCGAAGACGACATACGACCCTTGGCGGTCGGCAATCGAGACCGTGAGGGCGCCAGTGGTCTTGTTGATGAGCGCGCTCCATGCGAGCAGCAGGTCCGCCCCCTGCAACACCAGTGACTCGCTGTTGTCGGTCGTATGCGTGACGGTCAGCACAGTCGTGCGGAATGGCGAGCGTATTTCCTTCTTCGCGAAATCGATGTGGAAGAGGGCCGGCTTGTCGGGCTGCGGTGGTTCCAGCACCTTGCAGTCGTAAGCGCCAGGCGTGCAGTCGTGACCGCGATCGGCGCGGCATAGCAGCGGCCGCGAGCCGTCGAATGTGGATGGCGAGGCGGCGGCGGCGACCACGAGTGCCAGCATTGCCGTGGCCGATGGTAACGCGATCACGAGCAGCGACCTCGTTGATGAGTTAACGGCGAGCTACCGTAGCCTGCGCGCTCATGCGGCGATATCAGGATCGCGTGCAGGCGATCGTGCCCCCGATGATTGCCCCTCGATCTGATTGATGAACAGGGGGGGGTTGTGGTTCGATTCCCTCAGCTGCGCCAACTTCCAAGTTGCTTCGGCGCGCGAATGTTGCGCGGTCCCGCACGCGACGATCGCGATCAAGTTCTGCGCTCAAAGCCGATGCAGCGCACCGGCAAGAGGATTCTTACGCAGCACGCGATGCCCCCGCGGATTCGCCTGGCAGCGCCGGGCTACATTGTTGCGCGTGTCGGTGGCGGACGAGATCCACAGTCGTTCGTCCATCTTGCAACACTCCCGCCACGGCATCTGGGAGCCCTCCCAAATGCTCGAAAGTGTTACCTATGTGCCCGGAATGAAGTGTTACCCCTCAGTCAGGAAGGGCAAACTGCGCTCGGGCGAAGGGAATTTCGTCAGTTCGAGCACGCGAAGAATGCCGACGCTTTGATCCTTCGTCAGGCGGTCGGCACGCCGTCCAAGCGCTTTTTCCGCAGCATTTCGCTTGCAGTGTGGACACTTTCGCGCGCCGTCCAGAGCCTTCACCGGGTGCAACGAGCTGGTCTCCCGCGCCCTGCTACCTCTGCGCCAGAGACTCATTCGATACTGGGCAGACGGCGAAATGCGCGACGGCATCTTCGACCATGCGCTGCGTACACCAGGCGGCGTACCAAGAGGCGAGCTTCGCGATCAGCCAACCACCTCGAGTGCCCTGTGGCAGCTCGTAGTCAATGAAGACTCGCAGCTTCGACCCGCCGCTGTGTGGTCCGACATCGAAGCCCATTCGATATCGGCCAATGATGAGTAGGCGAGGCTCGCCTACTGTTTCCCAGGATTTATGGCGCGGAGGATCGTATTCGCCCACCACTTCCTCCAGTGACAACTGCAAACCAAACGCGCGCCCTGACATGCGAATACGGGAGCCGAGTCGACGTCCGCGTCCCGCATCCAACTGCACATCCATTCGCCCGCCGCCCATCATCCAGGAAGAGCGGGTCATGTGGGACGACAGGCGTTCGTGGTCGTCGACGTGGTTGAAGACTGCGGCGGGCGTGCCGCGCACGAATCCAGAGCTCTCAAAGTGACGGGACGTCGGGAACATGATCTACCTCCGCAGCTCCGATACGGGCCGGCACAGTGTGAGTGCAAACGAGCAATTACCATTGGAATGTTGATCGCGAGCTGCACGCGGCAACCAGCAAGGTCATTGCCGTCATTGCCAGCGATCGATTCGGAAAATTCATACCGCGTCCGAGGCTGCCGCTACTGCTTGCTGAGCTCTGAGGAAACGGCCTCGGCTTCTTTCGCCGCCTCTTCATAGTACTTCGCCAGTTTCTCGCAATGCTGTGCAACGCTCGCATAACTCCCCGGTCCCTTCGGAGGAGTCCGGCTCTTGTAGTTAGCCGCGAGCTTGCGATGGTGCTCGGCCTTGTCTTGCAACTGCGCTGCTTCGCTCTTGTATTCGGCGGCAACTTCAGAGTCCTGTTTCACCGCCTCTGCGGCAAAGCTCAACGAACCTGCGGCAAGCAGCGCGACTGCAGAGAGACCAACCAAGGCACCGATTCGACGACGCATGTCACTTCTCCTTTATCCGTTCGGAGTACGTTGGGCTCCGACGAGTTTGAGTGTAGGCGCAGTCATTGCCGTGACCATTGAGGGGTGTCCACAGGTCTCTCCGGGAGTCCCCATAGGAAGCGAGACAGCCGTTGCGCGGAATCCTGCCGGTCGTTACTCTGCATGTGTGCGAAGACTTGTTTTCCAACGCTGGGCGATGACGCTGCTCCTCTTGAGTCGCCTCGTTCTGGGCGAGTTTGTCCACGCCATGCCGGTGTCGCATGCACCGACCGAACCCGAAGTCGTTGCGGCAGGTAATCAGAATGCCGATTGCCCGCAGCACGAGGCCGCTGGCGGCGCAGGTAGCGAGTCTTCAGACATCAAGTCTTCGCCTGATCCACACCATGACTGCTGCAAGTCGGGCGCTTGCCAGTGTCCGTGCATGCACGCGCCGGCCGCCCTCGTCGCCTCATTTGTTGCCACATCGATGCATGTAGACCACGGAAGAATCATGACTCCAGCGAACGGATTCGCCTGCGATCGACTGTGGTTGCTGTTCCGCCCGCCCGCCTGACTCCTCACTCAGCGTAGTGTTGCCGCGCATCGTCGCTGCACGTAGTGCAGCACGTTTGCGCGCGCACGTTCCGACGACGAGTGGGACCAGAGATCCTCATGACGAAGTTCGATCCGTTGCGCGTGGCTCGGCCGCGCATGAACCGTAGACATTTTCTCCATGGCGCCAGTGCAGGGCTGTTCGTCCTCGGCACCTCCCACAAGTTCGCTTGGGCGCAGAGTCCGACACAGAGCGTCTTGTCGGGCACTGAGTTCAACTTGGAGATCGGCGAGATGCCGGTCAACTTTACCGGTCGCGCTCGCACCGGGATCGTGGTGAATGGTCAGGTTCCGGCGCCGCTGCTGCGATGGCGCGAAGGCGAGACCGTCACTCTGCGTGTCTCCAATCGCTTAAGGGCGCGCAGCTCGATCCACTGGCACGGCATGATCGTGCCGGCGGACATGGATGGCGTTCCCGGCCTCAGCTTCGAAGGCATTCCCGGCGGCGGAGAGTACGTCTATCGGTTCAAGGTAAATCAGTACGGCACCTATTGGTATCACTCGCATTCGCGCTTTCAGGAGCAGATCGGTCTTTATGGGCCGATCGTCATTGAACGAAGAGGCGGCGAGCGGCACCCGGCAGATCGAGAGTACGTGATCCTGCTCTCCGATTGGACGGACGCGGATCCCGAACGGATCTTCGCGACGCTCAAGAAGCGCAGCGACTACTTCAACTTTGGCAAGCGCACGGCGGGTGATCTGTTCAACGACGTACGCGAGAAGGGCTGGGACGCAACGCTCACTGAACGGCGCATGTGGGCTCAGATGCGCATGAATCCGACGGATCTCGCCGACGTCTCGGGCTATGCGTACACCTACTTGATGAACGGTGTGACGCCGGCCAACAACTGGACGGGTGTCTTCCGTCGCGGCGAGAAGGTGCGGCTGCGCTTCATCAACGGCTCATCGATGAGCATCTTCGACGTACGCATTCCAGGGTTGAACCTCACCGTCGTCGCTGCCGATGGACAGGACGTCGAACCGGTCTCCGTTGAGGAGTTCCGCATAGCTGCTGCTGAAACCTACGACGTCATCGTCGAACCGAAGGACGACCGCGCCTACACGATCTTTGCGCAGTCCATCGATCGCTCCGGCTTTGCCCGCGGCACTTTGACGCCGCAACCGGGCTTGATTGCCGAGATTCCTCCGCTGGATCCGAGGCCGCTGCTGACCATGGGCGATATGGGGATGGCGCACGACATGGGCTCGATGAGCGACCACGCCGCAATGGGGCACGGAGGCGCCGGAGAGACCACGCCCGCTATCCATCATGCGTCTGCCGAGAGTGGACCAAGCGTGGACATGCTTGCCGAGCAGGTGTCGACCGGTCTCGATCATCCCGGCGTCGGTTTGAAAGACAACGGACGACGCGTGCTGACCTACGCGGACCTCCATACGGTCGGGGGTCCAATCGATCGACGCGAGCCGGGCAGGGAGATCGAGCTTCACCTCACGGGGCACATGGAGCGCTTCATGTGGTCGTTCAATGGGCAGAAGTTCTCCGAGGCCGAACCATTGCGCTTTCATTTCGGTGAGCGACTGCGCATCACGCTGGTGAACGACTCGATGATGACTCACCCGATTCACCTGCACGGCATGTGGAGCGAGGTTGAGAACGAGCATGGGCAGTTTCAGGTGCGGAAGCACACTGTGATGGTCAATCCTGCGCAGCGCATCAGCTACGCGGTTACCGCTGACGCTCTCGGCCGATGGGCGTATCACTGCCATCTCCTGTACCACATGGAGGCGGGGATGTTCAGGGAAGTGGAGGTCAGTAGGAACGCAGGAGATCACGAATGAACACCACGTCACTCGTGTTCTTTACGCTGATCCTCGTTCTCCGTGCTGCTGCGGCCGCATCCGCAGAGGATCCGGCTCACGCTGGTCACGAGCAGCAGCCGGAGGCGAGCTTGGAGCCCACCGAGAGCGAGCGCGGACACGTCGCGCCCGATCCGCCGCAGCATCCGATGCATGAGATGTCCAACGAACGGATGATCGAGCTCATGCAGATGGAAGACGACGCACCGTTCAGCCTGCTGCTGTTCGACGAGCTGGAATGGCATGAGAAAAATAATCAGGATGCTGTTCACTGGGATGCAGAGGGCTGGTACGGCACTGACTACAACAAGGCGTGGTTGCGCTCGGAAGGCAATCGAATCGAGGGAGAGTACGAAGGCCTTGCCGAGCTTTTCTGGGACCGCATCGTCGGGCGATGGTGGCACGCACAAGCGGGTGTGCGACATGACTTCGGCGAAGGTCCGTCGCGCGATTGGATCGGTCTGGGTGTCCAGGGGCTTGCTCCGCACTGGTTCGAGATCGAGGCCACGCTCTACTTCGGAGAGCAAAGTCGCACTGCCACTCGCTTCTCGGGCGAGGTCGAGCTGCTGATCACCCAGAGGCTGATTCTGCAGCCGAAGATCGAGTTCGATCTATACGGCAAGGACGACCCGCAGAATGCGATCGGCTCGGGGCTCGCCGATTCCGAGATCGGACTTCGTCTCCGCTACGAAATTCGTCGCGAAATCGCGCCTTACGTTGGTCTGGTATGGACGCGCTCCTATGGTGATACAGCGGACTTCGCTCGGGCAGCGGGCGATGAGGTCGATGAGTTGCGGTTTGTGGCTGGTCTGCGGTTGTGGTTCTAGGAGAAAAGCATGAAACGTACGCTATCGACAGTTGCCATTACGCTGCTCGCAGTTGTGCTGCTGGGCGCATTGGTGGTCGCATCCGGCGCACTCAGCGTGGCCGCAGACGAGCCCCACTCATCCCTGGTCTTCGGCATTCTCGACACTGCTCGCGAGCGCTCGATTGAGACTCGTGCAGACGACATTCAAGTTCCCGCTTTGGATGATGCGGGAATGGTGCGCAGAGGGGCAGGCAACTACGACGCCATGTGCGCCAAGTGCCACCTCGCTCCCGGCATGACTGCGACCGAGCTGAACCGGGGACTCGCTCCGACGCCGCCAAATCTGGCCAAGGATGCAAACGCGGATGCGGCCGAGGCGTTCTGGGTCATCAAGCACGGTATCAAAGCAACGGGCATGCCGGCTTGGGGCAAACATATGGAGGATCAGTACATCTGGGACGTTGTCGCATTTCTGCGCAAGCTCCCGTCGTTGTCAGTCGAGCAGTACCAAGCCGAGGTGGCCGCCAGCGGCGGTCATTCCCACGGAGGAGGCGAATCGGCAGATCATGATCATGAGGAAGGGGAAGATCACACCGATGGCACCGAGCACGCGCACACTGCGCCAGCCAACGGACCGGTCGGTGCCGCGCAGGCGCTTCACGATGCACTGTCAGACGGCGACGCCGCTCGAGTTCAAGGTCTGCTCGATTCCAAGGTGATGATCATGGAAGGGGGCAACGTCGAGAGGTCACTCCAGGAATATGCCGCCCACCACCTGCCTGCGGATCTGAAATTCATGAAGGGAGTCACCTATAAGCTGGAGCGGCAGACCGGCGATAGCTCTGGCGACCTCGCCTGGGTAGCCAGCGAAGCGACGCTGGCCGGGAGTAGCGATGGCAAGCCGGTGGCGCTGATCAGTACAGAAACGCTGGTGCTCAAAAACGTTGGAGGACGCTGGAAGGTAGTGCACATCCACTGGTCATCCAAGTCTGCAAAGGGACGCTGAACCCGGATGGGCTCGCGGCTTGACCCTGCCACAGTGGGAAGGTTCATCATCACGCCGTGAACTCGCCGCGCATTGTCATGGCGATCAACGGCCCGAATGCCCGATTCTGGACGATCTTGGGCGCCTGCCCGCCGCGGAATGAAGTCGAATATGAAGCACAATCATCATTCCCACCCGCAACCGCGTACAGCTGCGGAACAGCAGAGCTCAATTGATCCAGTTTGCGGAATGCAGGTCGGCAACGACTCGCCGCACTCGATCACTCACGAGGGACAGCGATACGTATTTTGCTCAGCTGGTTGCCGCGCGAAGTTTGCGGCCAACCCTGCGAAGTACGTGACGGCAAAAGACGACCACCATCATGACCATGGCGCCGTGCCGGCGCGGAAGCCTGATACCGAGGGTCGTCCCGGAACGATCTACACCTGTCCGATGCACCCGCAAGTGCGCCAGCTCGGTCCAGGCAATTGTCCGATCTGTGGCATGGCGCTCGAGCCTGAGATGCCGGCCGAACAGGAGGACGACCGCGCAATCCGCAAAGTGCGGACGAAGTTCTGGATCGCGCTCGCGTTCACGCTGCCGGTAGTCGGCATTGCGATGCTGCCTCATTTGCTGGATCTGCATGTCTCCGAAGCCGGTGCGCGAGTGCTGCGCGGTGCAGAGCTATTGTTGTCGGCACCGGTAGTGCTTTGGGCGGCTTTGGACTATTACCGTCGCGGCTGGCTGGGTGTCGTCAATCGCTCGCCGAACATGTACACACTCATCGGCCTAGGTGTGATTGTTGCCTTCCTCTACAGCCTTGTTGCTACGGCGGCGCCGCAGGCGTTTCCGGTTGAAGTGCGCGATGCGCACGGCATGGTCGGTGTGTACTTCGAGGTGGCCAGCGCGATCGTCGCTCTCGTGCTGCTCGGTGAGTGGTTGGAGCTGCGGGCGCGCGGGCGGACTAGCGCGGCGATCCGGCAGCTGCTTGGCCTCGCGGCCAAGACCGCGCGGCTCGTAAAGCCCGACGGTACCGAAGTGGACGTGCCTCTCGAGCAGGTCCATGCCGGTAATCACCTCAGGGTTCGGCCCGGCGAGAAGATGCCGGTCGACGGCAGGGTGCTCGACGGCAGCTCCAGCGTGGACGAATCGATGCTCACGGGCGAGCCCATGCCAGTCGACAAGTCCGACGGGGATCGTGTCGTCGGGGCAACGATCAATCAGACCGGAACCCTCGTTATTGTTGCTGAGCGAGTCGGCGCCGATAGTCTGCTGTCGCAGATCGTATCGCTGGTTGCACAAGCCCAGCGTTCGCGGGCTCCGCTGCAGCGGCTAGCCGACCAAGTGGCGGCCTGGTTCGTGCCATCGGTCATCGTCATCGCTGTTCTGACGTTTGTGGTTTGGTGGTTCATTGGGCCAGAACCTCGGCTCGCCTACGCGCTGGTGAATGCGGTTGCCGTGCTGATCATCGCGTGTCCGTGTGCGCTGGGTCTCGCGACGCCCATTTCGATCATGGTCGCTAGTGGACGCGGCGCGCAGCTCGGCGTTCTGTTCCGAGACGCTCAGGCTATCGAGAACCTGCGTGACGTGGACACGCTGGTGCTCGACAAGACGGGCACGATTACTGTGGGGCGTCCAGCGTTCGACCGTGTCATCACGGTCGCCGGCTTCTCCGAGGAACAGGTTCTCAGTTGGGCTGCGGGTCTGGATCGAACGAGCGAACATCCCCTGGCGCGTGCCGTGGTTGCCGGCGCAGAGTCGCGAGGTGCGCGGGCGGCGGCAGTCTCTAACTTCGTATCCGTGACGGGGCAGGGTGTCCGTGGCGAGTCGGAAGGACATTCCCTCGCGCTGGGCAATACCGCGCTGATGAAATCAGCGGGCGTGCTTACCGAGCCGCTTGCTCAAGAAGTGGAGCAGTTGCGTGGGCAGGGCCGAACCGTGATCTTCCTGAGCGTGGATAGCAAATTGGCTGGTGCGATTGTTGTTGGCGATCCCGTAAAGGAGACCACGCCCGCAGCGTTGAAGGCGCTCAAGGAGGATGGGCTGAAACTGATCATGCTCACGGGCGACAGCGCAGCCACTGCGCGCGCAGTGGCTGCAGATCTACCGATCGACGAAGTCATCGCGGAAGTGCAGCCAAAGGACAAGGCCGATGTGATTGCCCGCTTGCAGTCTCAGGGCGCTAGCGTGGCGATGGCCGGTGATGGCATCAACGACGCACCGGCGCTCGCCAAGGCACATGTCGGCATCGCTATGGGAACGGGGACTGACATCGCGATGGAGAGTGCGCAGGTCACGTTGGTGAAGGGCGATCTGCGCGGTATCGTGCGCGCGCGTCAGCTGAGTCGAGCCACGGTGCGCAACATCCGACAGAACCTGTTCTTCGCGTTCGGCTACAACGCGCTCGGGATTCCGATCGCTGCTGGTGTGTTCTACCCGTTGATTGGCTGGCTGTTGAGCCCCCTTCTTGCGGCGCTCGCGATGAGTCTTTCATCTGTATCGGTGATCACCAATGCGCTTCGACTCCGACGACAAGCGTGAGGCGATTCAACCGCGAGCGCCTACTGGGGATTCTCGAACGGCGTGCCTGACGTCAGCGTCTGCGCCTACGCGACGGCGTCGATGAAGCAGTTGACCGACAGTCGCCCGGTCAGGGGATTGGGATCGGGTACGAAGGCCTTCGCGATGGATCCGGAGTGCAGGGAATTGCGGCGGTAGACCAGCATGCGGTTGAAGACGCCATCCTCACTCGCGATCTGCTCGAACAGCGCGGTGTTGCCGTTGATGTACTCCGCGAGCGGCATATCCGGACCGTCGTTCTCCGACTCGAGCGATCTGAAATAAGTGTCCGCGCGTGCCTCGTCCACGTATTCGAAACCTGTCTTGCGGTGCCGGTAAAAGGCGGTGCCGCCCAGGTCGGTCTTGAACAGGTAGTGAATCGTGGCGAGGCCGCTGCCGTTCAGCGAGTCCACATGCGGAATGCGCTGGAGCGCCGCCAGCTTTTCGGGCGGGGTCGTCACCAGCGAGTAGTGGCTCATCGAGAAACTGAGCGACCGACCCTGGAGCCCGAAGTGCGCGAACAGCACGTCCTTGAGCCGGGTCTCGATGAGCTGCCGATACGAGGGCGGTGCCTCGGCTCGGATCCCCGGATAAAAGCGCGATGGCACCGTGAACTGACGGCCCGCCGCTTTGCGCACCAGCCGGTCGGGATCGGCGATGAAGTTGTCGATCACCAGGAGCGGTGCCTGCTCCGCTCCGATCGTGAGCTTGCGCAGGCGCAGGTCAGGATGGGTTTCCAGGATCACGACGTGCCAGTGTTGCTCATCCTGCAATACCGATCCAGGAAGTCCTGGTGGCTCGGCATCTGCGCCACCGCCTGTTCGATCGAGCCCTTGAGAGCGCTGAGGAACCGCGTGAGATCCTGGTCGCTCATCGCTTTGGCGTAATGGTGATAGCGCTCGGGCGCGATGCCCTGGCCCAGCATCACCTGCGTCCAGGAATCGACGCGAAACAGCTCTCCCTCGTACTGCCAGGCGTGCGCGGCCTTCTGGAACATTTCGATGCGGCGCGCCAGGGACGCGGGAATGAACATGCGCCGGCAATGATTCCAGAACGGGCTGTCGTCCCTTTCGACCGCGTGATAGTGCAGCACGAGAAAATCGCGTATCGCCTCGAGCTCTCGCAGCACTTCCTCGTTGTATTGATCGACGAAGGACTGCACGACCCCATTGAAGGGAAACAGGCGCATCAGGCGCGAGATCCCGGTCATGATCAGATGGATGCTGGTCGATTCGAGCGGCTCGAGAAAGCCACTCGCCAGGCCCAGCGCCACCACGTTCTTGTTCCAGGCTTTGAGACGCCGGCCGGCGTTGAACTTGATCACGCGAGGCTGGATCAGCGTCCTGCCTTGCACTTCCGCGAGCAGCTTCTCCGTGGCCTGCTGATCGGACATGAAGCGGCTGCAATAGACCAGTCCGTTGCCGACGCGATGCTGCAGCGGAATGCGCCAGCGCCAGCCCGCCTCATGCGCGATCGCGCGGGTGTAGGGCACTGCCGGTCCAACCGATTCCGTTTGCACCGCTACGGCGCTGTCGCACGGCAGCCAATGCGTCCAATCCTGATATTTGGTGTGCAGCGCCTGTTCGATCAGCACTCCGCGAAAGCCGGTGCAGTCGATGAACAGGTCTCCTTCGACGACCTGGCCCGAATCGAGCACGAGCGCCTCGACGAAGCCGGAATCGGCATTCTGTCGGACGTTCCTGATCTTCCCCTCGACCCGCTTCGCACCATGGCCCTCGGAGAACCTGCGCAGGAACTTTGCGTAAACCGAGGCATCCAGGTGATACGCGTAGTTGATATCCGACTGGCCGGACGTCGCGAACTTCTCCCGCCGGGCGGCCTGCAGCTCCAGGCAGTAATCACCCAGCTCCGACTGCATGCCCCGGGTGAGGCTGTGCAGCCAGAAATGGTGAAACTCACAAACCCAGGTCGGCTTGCCGTTCGTGCCGAAGGAATGGATGTAGCGCTCGCCGGGCCGCTTCCAGTCCTCGAACGAGATGCCAAGCTTGAAGGTCGCCGCGGTAGCGCGCATGAACGCCTGCTCGTCGATGTTGAGCAGGCGATGAAACGCGCGAATGGGCGGAATCGTCGATTCGCCCACACCGACCGTGCCGATCTCCTCGGACTCGACCAGCGTAACGTCCACGATCCCCCGGAACTGCTGCGACAGCGCTGCCGCAGCCATCCATCCGGCGGTACCACCGCCTGCGATCACGACTTTCTTTATTTCGATGTTCATGTCAGCGATTGAGCCAACTGAGCAGCATGGCCCGGATCTGCCGCGCCCGCGTTTCGTCGATGGCGCCGAGCACGCCGCGCGCCTGCTCCGGGAGATGTTCGCCGGCGCGTCCCGCCGGACCGAAGACGTAGTACTCGATGACGTTCTTCCAGGCCGCCTTCTCACGCTCCGGTCGGTCCCGCAGCGACCAGATCAATTGGTACAGCGCGTTCATCGGCGTAGGAATGAACTCCGGCGCTGAGCTCCACCAGTAGTTCACGAGCGTATTGAACGCACTCAATCCCTCCACGTGGTGCCACCACATGGCGGGGATGAACACGGCGTCACCCGGTTCCACCTCGGCCATCTGCCCCGCGGCAATCGCTTCGCGAAAGCGCGGATACTTATCGAGATCGGGATTCGCGAAGTCGACGACGCTGACGGCTTGCCCGCCCGGCGTGGCATCGAGCGGCCCGGGATAGAGATTGAAGATCTGCTCCGGCGGAAACAGCGTGAACCGGCGTCTGCCGATCGCGCAGCAAGCCAGATTGTTCGGCGCATCGTAATGGCAGGAGGCAATCGTGCGATTGCCGATCCAGATGCTGGGCGGTGACTCCACGCCATGCGCCGCGAGATCGAGATCGTTCTTTGCTCTGAAACCGGGCAGGTGACCGTCGATCAACAATGAAGCGACGTAATAGGTCGGCGGGCGCTCATCGCGCAGGTGGCCGTGGATCTCGTCGAGAACCTCATCCAGGCGCGCCTGGCGCACGACGCAATTCAACTGCGTGAAGTCTTCGCTGTAGAAGGGGCGACCCGCGATCTGCGGCTCACCGTAGGAGTACCGTATCGGTCTGCCGTTGTAGTGCGAGCGCAGGTAGTCGATGGCGTGCTGGCTGGAGTCGCGCCCGGCGCGCACGAACTCCCACTCAGCGACGAGTCCCTTCAGCACGGCCGGCTGGCCGCCGGACAACAGTTCCTGCAACGGCAGCTTTTCCGGCCGATCGACTTCCAGTACGCGAATTTTTCCGGCGACCTGGAGCATGGGTCAGCGATCCGTCGCTGCCATCTGCGCAGCCCGCTTGCGCTGCTTCATGGCCATGAGCTTCTTCACATTGCCCATCGATGCGATCACGAGGAATGCGCCCTGGAGAAATCCGGCTCTGTTCAGCCTCTCGAGCGACGCCCCGTCGAGTGCCGCGAGCTTGCGCTGATCGACACTGTGCAGACCGACGACGCTGTACCCCTCTTCAGCACTCAGCTTCACGTCGAGCGACACGGGTCCGATCAAGTCCAGCGCGGAGAAAGCGGCGAACATGGCCTTGCTCATCTCCAGGCCCGCATGGATACCGCGCAACACTTGCGCGATGTGGTCCAGGTACGGGCTGTTGCCGCCCTGGGGCAGAAAGACCGGCTCGCCTTCGGTGTGGCTGACGCGCGGATGATCCATATCCACGTGGATCATCGGCTCCTGACGCAGCTCGCCGCCGACATCTTGCTCCTGAAAGCCGATCAGGAAGGGCCCGCGCACGACGATGCCCGGAAC
>Ga0134123_10002261_pt1 | contig 12624 bp, 18 predicted proteins | sample KB303_FD_96460 | JGI IMG/M metagenome (GOLD analysis project Ga0134123, IMG submission 96460) | Terrestrial soil microbial communities without Nitrogen fertilizer from Kellogg Biological Station, Michigan, USA - KB3-0-3 | ecosystem: Environmental > Terrestrial > Soil > Unclassified ...
GCAGTCTTCATAGCTACGATCGCCGCTTCATAGAACTCCCGCGGAGAAGCCTTCTTCTCGCGCAGTTGAATCAGGGTTGCGCCACCGGCAGCAAGCTGCTCGACTTGCTCGGCGTGAGAGCACCCCGCGAGTTCTACATCGGTGATTGGATAGAGTCTTGGAAGAAGTAGGGACATTTCCCGGATCATCGAAAGTGGGCGGACATCCCTTGGGCCGCCCTGATAGAACCCTGCACTGCTGGCGGAGCCATCACACTTCGCAAGGCTATTGGGTTCGGGCCGCCGCAGAGCACCGCCCGTCACAGGTCATTACGCGACGTTCGAAGCTTCCTTCGCTGCGCGCTTCGTTGGCTTGCCGTTGAAGCGTTCCATGAACTTCGTCGACAACCTGCCCGCCTGAAAATCCGGTTCGGCAAGGATCTGTTGATGCAACGCAACCGAAGTATCGATTCCCTCGACGATCATCGCTTCAAGCGCGCGATTCATCCTGGCGATAGCCATTTCGCGAGTGCGATGGTGGACGATGAGCTTCGCTATCAATGAGTCGTAGTGCGGCGGCACGAACCATCCCGGATATGCCGCGGTGTCAACCCGCACTCCTGGTCCGCCGGGCACGTTCATTGCGGTGATCAATCCAGGCGAGGGGGCGTATGTCACAGGATGTTCCGCGTTTATCCGGCACTCGATCGCGTGGCCGCTAAACAGGATATCTTCCTGATCGAACTCCAGTCGATCACCGGCGGCGATTAAGATCTGTTCCCGAACCAGGTCGGTGTTGGTGACGAACTCGGTTACCGGGTGTTCGACCTGGATCCGCGTGTTCATCTCCATGAAGTAGAAGTTCTTGTTTTCATCGAGCAAAAACTCTATCGTGCCAGCGCTGACGTAACCGATCTCGCGGCATGCGCGGACTGCAATCTCACCCATGGTTTTGCGGAGCTCAGGAGTCATAGCCGGCGAAGGCGACTCTTCGATAAGTTTCTGATGGCGGCGCTGAATCGAGCACTCCCGCTCGCCGAGATGTACCACGTTCCCGTGTTGATCACCCAGAACCTGAATTTCGATATGCCGAGCCGTTTCAATGTACCTCTCGAAGTAGACCGCAGGATTGTTGAAGGCAAGCTGAGCTTCCTGTCGTGCGGCTGGAAGTGCGGCTGTTAACTCGTCAGCGTCCCGAACTATCCGCATCCCGCGCCCGCCTCCGCCAGCGGAGGCTTTTATGATAACCGGGTAGCCGATCTCAGTAGCAATTCCCATAGCCTCGTCTTCATCTTCGATAACCCCGTCGAAGCCGGGCGTAATCGGTACGCCCGCCGCTTTCATAGTCGCGCGCGCGCGGGATTTATCGCCCATAAGATGGATGCTGGCGGGGCTGGGTCCGATGAACTTGATGTTGCAAGCTTCGCAGACTTCGGCAAAGTACGCGTTCTCAGCAAGAAACCCGTAGCCGGGATGGATCGCGTCGACATTTGTTATCTCGGCGGCGGATATGACCGCCGGAATATTCAAGTAGCTCTGAGAGGAGGGCGGCGGCCCAATGCAGATTGCTTCGTCCGCAAATCGAACGTGAAGAGAGTCGCGATCAGCCTCCGAAAAAACGGCCACCGTGTGAATTCCGAGCTCTTTGCAAGCCCAGATGATTCGCATGGCGATTTCACCACGGTTGGCGATTAGAACCTTTTTGAACATTGAAGGCTATTGCGGCTCAGAGTCGAGACTAAACTTTTATTCCGAAAAGCGGCTGCCCATACTCGACCGGTTGGCCATTCTCGACGAAGACCTTCACGACCTGCCCGCTTACTTCGGCTTGAATCTCATTCATGAGCTTCATCGCTTCGACTATGCACACGACCGTGTCGGAGTCCACGTGGTCCCCAATTTTTACGAACGGCTCGGAATCCTGAGAGGGGGCTCGGTAGAAGGTACCGACGATTGGCGATTTGATCGTATGAAGGGTTTCGCCTCCCTCCGCGGCTGTTTCGGTTGAATGCGCGGGTTGAGAAGACCCTGCGGAAGCGGCGGTCTCGGGCTTGAGCAGTTTACGCTCGTGCGTAGTTAGCTCGGAAGGCGACGGAACAGCCGTTGAAACGATTAGCGGAGTTGCGGCCGAGCTCGGCGCGGCGGCCGCCGTTTCCTTGAAGCAATGAATCCGCAGTCGAAACCCTTGCCGCTCAATCTCGAACTCCGCCAGTCCCTTTTCACTTACAAGTTCGATCAGGTCCTTAATTTCTTTTAGGTTCATTCGCTTGCCTCGCCGTCCCGCGTCGTGTTCTCAAGCTTAGCTAGAAACTAGCACTGCGTCACAACAAGCGAAAGCCCCAACCGCAGGCGGCTGAGGCTCGCGTCTACTCTCTGGGCATTATGCGTCTATTCGCTTCCGTCGGCCTTCTTTCGCCTTCTGGATTTGGTGTCGGTGTCGGCGGCGGCGCTCTTCTTTGTGCCCTTTGAGCCTGACTTTGCCGAAGCGGACTTCTTTACGGGCTGCTCTTGTGGCACACCCTCCTTCAATTCGGCTTTCTTTCGTCGGCCAAAAAAGCGGCGGCCAGTCTTCTTCTCATCTTTCTTCTCTTCCTGATGCGCGGCTTTGGATTCGCTGCCGACCAGCTCGATCAAGGCCATCTCGGCGCCGTCGCCTTTTCTGGTCCCAAGCTTCAGAATGCGTGTGTATCCGCCAGGCCGCTCTGCAAAGCGCTCGGCCAGTTCGCCAAACAGTTTTTCCAACGCTGCCACGCCGGCGGTGCGCGGCGCGTGGGGACGCTTATATCCGCCGTCGGGTATTCGGTTGGTGTTGCCGGTATGAAAATATGCCGATGCAATGCGCCGGTTGTGCAACGCGGTCGCGGGCGCTTCGGCAGCCAGCGCGCGTTTGCCGAGGGTAATGGCTCGTTCAGCAAAAGGCCTCAGCTCCTTCGCCTTGGGCAAAGTAGTGATCAACCTTTCGTGAGTGATCAGCGAGGTGCAAAGATTGCGAAGCAGCGCGAGGCGATGCTCGGTCTTTCGTCCCAACTTCCTGTGAGCTACTCTGTGTCGCATATCAAATCCCTATCTGAAATGTGCGTCGTTCAATCTAAGCGCTCGCCTCGTCGATAAGGCGTCCCTGTTCGTCAAATTTCATGCCCAGGTGCAACCCCATCGAGCTGAGTATCTCTTTGATTTCGTTGAGCGACTTGCGGCCGAAGTTCTTTGTCCTGAGCATATCGGGTTCGGACTTCTGGACCAATTCGCGAATGGTCCTGATGTCGGCGTTCTTCAGGCAGTTATAGGAACGAACCGACAGCTCCAATTCATCGACCGAGCGGTCGAGATTCTCGTTGAAGGTCATCCGGCTCGCTTCTTCGCTGTCGGCCTCCGCAAGCTCCGGTTCTTCCTCGAAGTTGATAAAGATCTGCATGTGATCCTTGATCAGTTTCGAGGCAAGTCCAATGGCGTTGTCCGGTTTCACCGATCCGTTGGTCCAGACTTCGATCGTGAGCTTGTCGTAGTCGGTGTCCTGTCCAAGCCGCGCAGACTCCACAGTGTAATTAACCTTCTTCACCGGAGAGTGCACCGAGTCAACCGGGATGTAGCCGACCGCGAGATCCTCGTCGTAGTTTCTTTCCGCCGAGATGTACCCGCGTCCACGTTTCAAGCGCATTTCGATAATCAGCGACCCGCCTTCGGAGATGGTCGCTATATGAACATTTGGGTCCAGGATCTCAACGTCGGCGTCTGTTTCGATTTCACCGGAAAGCATTTCACCGGGCACCGTGTGTTCGACACGAAGCGTCTTGGGCCCTTCGCCATGCAGTTTGAAGGGGATCCGCTTCAGATTGAGGATTATGTCGGTCGCATCCTCCACGACACCCGGGATCGAGGAGAATTCGTGAAGCACACCTTCGATCTTTACTGCTGTTATGGCCGCGCCTTCGATCGAAGAAAGCAACGCGCGCCTGAGGCAGTTGCCTATGGTAGTGCCGAACCCGCGCTCAAACGGCTGAGCGTAAAACTTGCCATATCGGTTCGTAAAAGTCTCGGTTTCGCAGGCAAGACGCTTCGGCTTTTGAAAGCCGATCATGAATTGGGTTTCAGTTCCGTTCATTGCTTCCTCTCAAATAAGCTTGCAGGAAAAGGCGGCAGGCTACTTTCGGCGACCAAGCCATGCCGGGCTGCGTGTAACGTGTCACCTCGTTCCTGACGCCTGACTACTTCGAATAGAGCTCGACGATAAGCTGCTCGTTGATGTTCTGGCCGATGTCTTCTCTGCGGGGGAGAGCTACGACCCTGCCACGCATGTCTTCTGGCGAGGTGATTTCCAGCCAGCCGGGACGTCCTCGACCCGACGCCGTCTGAAACGCGCTCTGGATGTGAATGTTTGTGCGGCTGCCTTCGTGAACGGTGATCTCGTCGCCGATCTTTACCTGGAAGCTCGGAATGTCGACCTTGCGCCCGTTGACCGAGATGTGTCCGTGGTTGACCAACTGGCGCGCCTGGGCCCGCGAGGTAGCGTAACCAAGCCGATAGACAACGTTGTCCAGACGGCGCTCCAGCAGGGCGAGAAGGTTTTCACCCGTCACACCGCTCATCCGAACTGCTCGCTCAAAGTAGAGTCGGAATTGTCGTTCGAGCATTCCGTATATGCGTTTGACTTTTTGCTTTTCGCGGAGTTGTTCGCCGTAACCGATAAGCTTGGCGCGTCTGACGTTTCGGCCGTGTTGTCCCGGAGGTTGAGTCCCGCGTTTCTCGATCGGGCAACTCGGCTTGTAACACCGCTCGCCCTTCAAAAACAGCTTCATGCCTTCCCGGCGGCACAAACGGCACACCGGACCACGATATCTAGCCAATGTCTTCCTCCATCTACTGCCGCCTTGACCACCCTTCGGATTGTCAGCGACTAGCAAAAGTTTACAGGCATCGCTGATGGCGAATGCCCTTCTTCCTTTTAAGCGCGTGATGCGCTTGCGACTCGCAAAAGCGAGATAAACCTAAACTCTTCGACGCTTCGGCGGGCGGCAGCCATTGTGAGGTATTGGCGTCACGTCTCGAATCAACCGTACCTCGATGCCCGCGGATTGGATGGCTCGCACCGCTGACTCGCGGCCGGAACCCGGACCCTTTACTCTGACTTCGCACGAATGCATTCCGACTTCACGGGCCGCCTGGGCGGCTCGGCTCGCAGCTTGCTGTGCAGCGAACGGCGTTCCCTTGCGGGAGCCGTGGAAACCCAGCGCTCCAGCCGAGGATTGGCTAATCAGGTTACCCTCCAGATCGGTTATGGCGATCAGAGTGTTGTTGAAGCTGGCTTGAATGTGGACGACGCCCTGAGGCACCATCCGCCGCTCCTTGCGCTTGAAGGTTTTCTTCTTGCCCGTCTTTGCTGGTGCTTTTGCCATAATCTCTCAGTGATGCGTGAGGCGATGATTCGTGATTCGTGATTCGTGATTTCGCATTGTCACGAAATCAGGGGTCACGCATCACTCCCTACTTCTTGCCTGCGACCTTCTTCTTTGCAACCGTCATGCGGCGAGGGCCCTTGCGAGTACGAGCGTTGGTGTGGGTGCGCTGACCCCGAACCGGTAACCCTCGCCTGTGTCTCAACCCGCGGTAGCAGCCGATGTCCATCATGCGTTTGATGTCCATTTGAATCTGCTTGCGTAGATCGCCTTCGACGTTGCCTTGTTGATCGATTACCGTCCTGATTCGATTGACTTCTTCTTCGCTCAACTCGCGAATGCGCTTGTCGACGCTGATGCCAGCTTCCGCCAGTATCTTGTTCGCGCGTGACCGCCCAATCCCGTAGATGTAAGTCAGACCTATTTCCGCTCTCTTATTCGACGGCAGGTCTACTCCCGAAATACGTGCCATTCTACCTCCGCGTTATTCCCTAACCCTGGCGCTGCTTATGCTTCGGGTTGATGCAGATCACACGCACAACTCCTCTGCGATGAATGACCTTGCAGTTGTCGCACATCTTCTTGACCGATGCTCTGACTTTCATTCCAGCACTTCCTTCCGCGACTCAAGCCCTATAGCGAGAAAATCTTGTGCACAAGAAACCGTTATTCTAGCATTCGCTTCGCGTGCTTGCAACCCGAGCTCATGCTGCCGAGTGGTTGAGGACCGTCAGTATCTGCGGGCCCTCGCTCGTGACCGCCACCGTGTGCTCGAAGTGGGCCGATGGTCTGCCGTCCATCGTGATCACTGTCCATCCGTCCGGCAACACCTTTACGTCCTGATGACCAAGGTTAATCATTGGCTCGATGGCAATAACAAGGCCCTCGCGTAACACCGGGCCCGTTCCTGGTTTACCGTAGTTCGGAACTTGCGGCTCCTCGTGCATTTCCCGCCCGACGCCATGACCGCAGTAATTTCGGACCACAGAATAACCAAGCGGTTCTACATATGCCTGCACCGCGTTGCAGACATCCCCAAGCCGGTTGCCAATCTCGCACTTCTCAATTGCCTTAAACAGCGACTGGCGTGTCACGTCGAGCAATCGCTTTACCGGGTCGCTGACCTTGCCAACCGGAACCGTAATCGCCGCATCACCCACGTATCCCTGCAATGTCGCTCCGCAATCTATACTGACTATGTCGCCCTCGCGCAGTTTTCGGTTGCTCGGAATTCCGTGAACAACTTCATCGTTGATCGAAGTGCAAATCGAAGCGGGATATCCGTGATAACCCTTGAAGGTCGGATATGCACCCGCTCCTGTAATGATCGTCTCGGCTTCGCGATCCAAGTCCCGAGTCGACATGCCGGGCGAAACTATTTCTTCGAGCCTCTTCAGCACCTGGGCTACAATCAGCCCCGCTGCCCTCATCTTCTCGATCTCTGTTCTGGACTTCCTGATGATCATTGCAACTCTTGAGAGACTCGGCCGTCAGCCACACTCTGCGTCGCCGGCGCCCCTCCAGTCAGCTTCAAAACGTTAGCAATGCGGCCACCAACTTCCTCGCTGGTGCCTGTACCGTCCACTTTGTAGAGTCGCCCCGTCTTCGAATAGTAGTCCAGAAGCGGATGCGTCTTTTCGTCGTAGAGCCCCAGCCGCCTCGCTATCGACTCTTCGTGATCATCCGAGCGGGTAAACAACGGCGCCCCCTCGAGATCACACACACCGTCGTTCTTGCTTGGCTTGAATTGCGTGTGATAGATCGCTCCACAAACGCTGCAAGTCCTTCGACCAGCGAGGCGCTTGCGAAGTAGGTCTCTGGGAACATCTATCTCGACGACTACAATGCTATGCCCTTGCGATTCCGCAATCTTCTCGAGGACCCGGGTCTGCGGGAGCGTTCTGGGAAACCCGTCGAGGATACATCCGTTGGCGCAGTCTCCGCGGCTCAACCGCTCATTGACTACTTCGGCCAGAATGTCATCCGAGACAAGGCTGCCTGCTGCCTGAACCTCTCGCACCTGATGCCCCAGCGGCGTCTCGGTCAAGGCGATGTCGCGCAGCATATCGCCGGTCGCCACGATCGGCAGCCCGAACGCTTCGGTCAGCATCTGCGCCTGCGTCCCCTTGCCCGCTCCTTGCGGCCCCATCAATACGATGATGCTCGGCATAGGCCTTCACATGGTCCTGCGGCCGCGGAGACGACGGCCACGCGGGCCGAGAAACCCATCATAGTGACGCATGATCAGCTGTGACTCGATTTGATTCATCGTGTCCATGGCCACGCCTATCAAGATAAGCAAGCTTGTCCCGCCAAAGTAGAACTGGACGCCGATTCCAGTTGTCAGCCACGACGTTAGCGGGTTCGAGCGCAACAATCCGTCTATCGACGGACCAATTCCCGGGATGTATTGGAACTGAAAGCCCTGCAGCAAGAACTGCGGAAGCAAGGCTACGGCTGCAAGATAGATCGCTCCTACCGTCGTCAACCTTGTCAGTATCTCGTTAAGGTAGTCGGCTGTCCGCTTTCCAGGCCGGATGCCAGGAATGAATGCACCATTCTTTCGAAGGTTGTTGGCGACTTCATCAGTGTTGAAAATGATCGAAACGTAGAAAAACGTAAAGAAAATAATCGCCGCCGAGTAAATCAAATAATGCAGCGGATGACCCTGGCCGCCGATATCCACAGCCAGCCGCGCAAGCCATGCTTTGAAGGTGCCTGTCTCGTTGGGGTCCGACGCGCCAAGAAATCCAAGAATCGTCTGAGGGAAGGCCAGGATCGAAGAGGCGAAGATAACCGGAATGACGCCGCCCATATTGACCTTCAAGGGCATGTGCGTTTGCTGTTGGGGTATCGATTGCCGGCCAACCATCCGCCTCGCATGATTGATCGGTACCTTTCTGAACCCTCGTTCGACAAAGACGATTGCCGCAATGACCAGGATCATCGCGATGAGGAGAGCAATAACACCCAGCGCTGTGCCGGTGCCGCCGCTCGTGAGCTTCTCGTACATCGTTTCGGCGCCCGACGGGATTCGCAACACGATGCCCGCAAAGATTATCAAGCTTATCCCGTTGCCGACTCCGCGCTCGGTTATCTGCTCGCCAAGCCACATTATGAATGTCGTTCCAGTCGCAAGCGTAAGCATCGTCATCGCGATGAACGCCGGGCCAGGGTTTTGAACCAGCGATCCGGTTGCGGTCTGCTGATTCTGCAACCAGTAAGCAATTCCAAACGACTGCACCGAACAAAGCACAACGGTGAGATAGCGCGTGTATTGCGTGATCTTGCGGCGGCCCATTTCGCCTTCCTCTTGCAAGGCCTTGAGCCGCGGGCTCACGACAGTCATCAACTGAAGGATGATCGAAGCAGTGATATAGGGCGTGATTCCGAGCGCAAAGATCGAAACGACCTTGAAGTTACCGCCTGAGAACAAATCCATTACACCGGCGAGGCTACGATGAAGATCGCCGGTGTTCCACAACGCAGCCAGCGCATCCGGGTCAATCCCCGGCGTACGCACGTGCGAGCCAATCCGGTACACTGCGAGCATCGCAAGCGTGAACAGCACGCGTCGGCGAAGCTCCGGCACAGCGAAAATATTTCGAACGCTGTTTAAGAAATTCTCGATCATTTGGCTCTGACCTCGCGAAAAACGTCAACAACACTTTGCGATAAAGATCGCGATTAGCCAGCTCTCACTCAGCGCTGGCGGCGGATGCCAGAACCGTGGCTTTTCCGCCCGCGGCCTCGATCTTCTCGCGCGCGCCTTTCGTGAATCGGTGCGCCGTTATGTCGAGCGCCTTGCTCAATTCGCCTCCGCCCAGCACAACAACGCCCTCGAATCGCGCAAGCCTGCCCTTCTTGATAATGCCGCGCTCGACCAGCAGTTCCGGAGTTATCGCCTCGTTTGCCTCGAAACTCTTCTGGAGATCCGATAGCTTAACTTCGACCCACTCCTTCTTAAAGACATTGGTGAACCCGCGCTTCGGTAAACGCCGTTGAAGCGGCATCTGACCACCTTCAAACCCCGGTCGTCCGGAGTACCCGGAGCGAGATTTCTGGCCCTTGTGTCCGCGAGTCGAAGTCTTGCCGTGCCCTGAGCCCGGTCCGCGCCCAACCCGTTTCTTGTTCTTGTTCGCGCCTTTCGGCGCTCCGATATTGTGTATACCTAATGCCATGATCGCTCCGGAGTCATATGCGTGGACCGTTTGGTCGCAGCATCGCTTTCGATTAACCGTTCAAAAGTGCGGAATCCCTGGTTCTTTAGTGTCCGCTCTAATTCGAGCGCTCGACGATTCGCAGCAGATGCGGAACCTTCTTTACCATCCCGCGCGTGGACGCTGAATCCGGCCGCTCGACGATCTGATTGAGCTTTGTTAAGCCGAGGCTTCGCACGAGCTCTTTGTGATTCCGGGGCGTCGCAATCGTAGAGCGATACCATTGGATCAAGATCTTCGAGGCTGCTTCCTTCTCGGTTTTTTTCTTGCCTCTCGCCATTACTAACTCCTTCTAACCTGGCGGCCTAACAAAACCTCGCAACAACAAATACTCTGTTAGGCGTTCTGTAACTCTTCGGCAGCCTGCCTTCGCAGCCTCGCAACCGCAACCGGATCCTTCAAACCCCGCAGGCCTTCGAAGGTCGCCCTTACAACATTATGCGGATTGGATGAGCCGATTGATTTCGTCACCACGTCCCGGACGCCTACCAGCTGCATGATTGCTCTCACTGGTCCGCCGGCAATAACACCCTTGCCTTCGGGTGCGGGCTTGAGCAACACGCGTCCTGCTCCGTAGACCCCGGTTGTTTGGTGAGGAACCGTTGTGCCTGAAAGCGGCACTCGGATCAGGTTCTTTTTGGCGGCCTCAATTCCCTTCTTGATCGCAAGGGGAACCTCACGCGCCTTGCCTGAGCCAAAGCCTACAACGCCGTTTTCATTGCCCACGACAACGAGCGCCGCGAACGACAGGTTCTTGCCACCCTTCACAACCTTTGTCACGCGGTTGATTGAAATGACTTGATCTTTGAGATCCAGGCCTGCTGATTCTATTCGTTCCATGATTCCCCATCTCGATTTTGGATTCTCAGATTTTGGATTTGCGATTTCGCGTCGGCAGGAATCCAAAATCCACAATCTAAAATCTAAAATTCCAATCCGGCTTCTCGCGCGGCTTCCGCGAGGCTCTTTACCCTTCCGTGATAGATGTAGCCGCCACGGTCGAACACAACGCGAGTGATACCTTTCTCTTTGGCGCGCTCGGCTATTAACTTTCCAATTTCCTTCGCGCCCGCGACGTTCCCACCGGAGCGTTCGCGCAGCGCGGGTTCAGTGCTCGAGGCTGCCGCCAATGTCACGCCTTTTCCATCGTCGATCACCTGAGCGTATATATGACTCAAACTGCGGAACACCGCGAGCCGCGGTCGCTCGGCAGTTCCTGACACTTTGCCCCGAATTCTTTTGTGAACCGCATGCCTGATCTCATGAGATTTCTTTGTTGCCATTCTCTTTTCACCTCGGCTGCTGATTGGGCTAGAGCCTCACTTCAGCAACACTGATCGGACTACTTCCCGGTCTTGCCCGGCTTGAGCTTCAACTTCTCCTCGGAGTAACGCACGCCCTTGCCTTTGTACGGATCGGGCCTTCGCAGCCCTCGCATATGCGCAGCCACCTGACCTACCTGCTGCCGGTCGATCCCTGTGATGGTCAGCGTCGTTTGATACTGCTGGATCGGTTTGTTGACGCGCTCGATCTTGACATCGATCCCGTTCGGAATCGGGAATTCGATCTGATGCGAATAGCCCAGGTTGAACATCACCCGTTTCTTTTGAAGTTCCGCTTTGTAGCCTACTCCGACGATGTCCAGTTGGCGCGTGAACCCATCGGTCACGCCAACCACGGCGTTGTTTACGAGAGCTCTCGCAAGACCGTGCACGGCGGCGTAGTCATCGGACTCGCGCTCTGCGATAAGCTGCTCGCCTTCAACTCGGAACTTGACGCCCCCGGGCAGCCTCGTGGCCAGTGTTCCCTTCGGGCCGCTTACTTCCACCGAGCCGTCTTCAATCTTGATCTTCACGCCCTTCGGAATCGTTATCGGCTTTTTCCCTATTCTCGACATTGCTCGAACTCCAATACTCAAGTGACTCGTGATCCTTGATTCAATGTCCCTCACGTTCTGGGAGACGAATCACGCATCACGCATCAATTCTAGTAAACTCTGCAAAGCAGCTCGCCCCCAACCTTCTCGCGCCGCGCCCGGCTATCACTCATCAACCCGCGGGAGGTCGAGATTATGTTGATCCCCATCCCTCCCAGGACTTTCGGAATCGCCGAGCTCTTCACATAGACGCGGCATCCGGGCTTCGATACGCGCTCGAGCTTCGACATCACCTGCTCGCCTTTCGGTCCGTAACGCAAGTAGACGCGAATGTTGCGTCGGGCACCCTCGCCCGTCACCTTGAAGGTGTTGATAAAGCCCTCTTCCTTGAGTATCCGCGCGATCTCCAGCTTGATCCCCGAGACCGGCATATCTACCTTCTGGTGCTTAGCCGCGTACGCGTTTCGTATCCGCGTCAGCATATCAGCGATTGGATCTGTCATACGTCTCCTGAAACCCTGATTCGTGGTTCGTAAATCGTGATTCGTGATGTGACGTCAGCGTCCTGTTCACGAATAACGAATCACGAGTCACTCCTACCAGCTCGATTTTGTAACCCCGGGTATATGTCCTTCAAGCGCCAGGCCGCGGAAGCAAATACGGCAAAGCGCAAATTTGCGCAGATAGCCACGCCCGCGCCCGCACCTCCTGCATCGGTTGTGAACTCGCGACGTAAAAACGTTCAGGTTCAACCCTCCAGCTTTCGCGCGCTTGATGGCCTTCTTGTTGTCCGCGCCGGCCTTTTCCTTCACGCGTCGCTTCGCATTCTCGAGAGCCCGCTTTAGCTCATTCGCCTTATAGACTGAAGATGTTCTTGCCATAAACCAAAAAGTCCTTGGTCTGTAGCTCGTAGTCCGTAGCCGGAACTTGATTCCTGAGCTACTGAATACTGACTACTGACTATTTTATGAACGGCATCCCGAACTGGCGGAGCAGGGCGCGTCCCTCCTCGTCAGTGCGAGCTGTCGTCACTATGCAAACATTCATCCCTCGGGTTCGATCGACCTTATTGAAGTCGATCTCCGGAAAAATCAACTGGTCCTTCACGCCCAGGGTGTAATTCCCGCGGCCGTCGAAGCTCTTGGTGGAAACGCCGCGGA
>Ga0134123_10002267_pt1 | contig 12609 bp, 8 predicted proteins | sample KB303_FD_96460 | JGI IMG/M metagenome (GOLD analysis project Ga0134123, IMG submission 96460) | Terrestrial soil microbial communities without Nitrogen fertilizer from Kellogg Biological Station, Michigan, USA - KB3-0-3 | ecosystem: Environmental > Terrestrial > Soil > Unclassified ...
CGGCTGCTGCGCGGCGGCCAGCCCCAGGGCGATGCCGGCGATCCGCCGGACCTCCGCTACCCGCGCCACCCCGGCGACCGGCGTGATCGAGTGCGCGCCGAGCGCGAAGAGATCACCGCGCTGCACCGCGACGGCCACGAGTTTCGCGCCGACCTCTCGCTCTCGGTGCACGATGACGCCGGGCCGCCGCGGGTCGTCGCGGCGGTGCGGCTGGCGACGCCGGAGACGCGCGCCGACGCCGCCTTCCGCCAGAACGAGCGCTTCAAGTCGATCCTCGATCAGATCGACGACGGCTGCGCGGTGGTCGATCTGCGCGGCCACGTGCTGTTCGTGAACGACGCCTTCTGCCGGATGTTCGGGTTCGAGAAGCCGAAAATCCTCGGCCGCAGCTTCAAGGAGCTGCAGCACCCGGACCGCCACGCGCAGACGCGCGAGATCTTCAACCGCGTCTACGACACCGGCCAGCCGGTGCGCTCGTACGAGTACCAGGTGACGCCGTCGAGCCTGTTCGTCGAGCAGTCGATCTCGCTCGAGCGCGACCCCAGCGGCCGGCCGGTGGCGTTTCTCTCGATCTTCCGCGACTGCACCGCGCGACGGCTGGCGGAGGACGCGACCGCGCGCGCCCGCGAGGCGGCCGAGTCGGCCAACCGCGCCAAGAGCGAGTTCCTCGCCAACATGAGCCACGAGATCCGCACGCCGATGAACGGCATCATCGGCATGACCGAGCTCGCGCTCGATGGTCCGCTGACGCCGGCGCAGGCCGAGTGCCTGGACATGATCCGCAGCCAGGCGGCGTCGCTCTTGACCATCGTCAACGACATCCTCGACTTCTCCAAGATCGAGTCGCGCCGCGTCGACTTCGAGTCGGTGCCGTTCACGCTCGCCCACGCCATCGACGAGGTGATCAAACCGCTGGCCGTCCGCGCCCGCGGGAAAGGGATCGCGCTCGGTAGCGCCATCGCTCCCGGCGTGCCGCCTCGCCTCGTCGGCGACCCGGTGCGCCTCAAGCAGATTCTGACCAACGTCGTCGGCAACGCGGTGAAGTTCACCGAGGAGGGGTCGGTCACGCTCGACGTCAGCATCGAGCGGCAGGATACCCGCTTGATGCTGCACCTGCGGGTGGTCGACACCGGCATCGGCATCCCGCCGGCGAAGCTGCGGGCGATCTTCGAGCCGTTCCGCCAGGTCGACGGCTCGATGACGCGCCGCTTCGGCGGCACCGGCCTCGGGCTGGCGATCGCGTCGACGCTCGCCGAGCTGATGGGCGGCGCCATCAGCGTCGACAGCGTGCCGGGACGCGGCAGCACCTTCGACATCGCGGTTCCGGCGATCCCGGCTGCGGCTGAAGTCCAGACCGAGAGCGCGGTCAGCGCGGGGATCGCGGCCGCGGCGCGGCGGCGCGCGGTGGCGCCCGGGCGCGCCGCCCGGATCCTCGTCGCCGAAGACAACATCGTCAACCAGCGGGTCGCCGCCGCGCTGCTGACCAAGCGCGGGCACTCGGTCACCGTGGTCAACAACGGCCGCGAAGCGATCGACGCGCTCGGGCGCACCGAGTTCGATCTGGTGCTGATGGACGTGCAGATGCCGGACATGGACGGCTTCGAGGCGACCGCGGCGATCCGCGCGATCGAACGCGAGACCGGCCGCCGGGTGCGGATCGTCGCGATGACCGCGCACGCGATGAGCGTCGACCGCGAACGCTGCCTCGCCGCCGGCATGGACGACTACCTGTCGAAGCCGATCGACCAGCGATCGCTCTACGAGGTGGTCGAGAAATGACGCGATGAGCGGGCCCGGCGCGCTCGACGACGTGGTCGTGCTCGATCTGTCCCACGCGCTCGCCGGGCCGTTCTGCTCGACGCTGCTCGCCGACTACGGCGCCGAGGTGATCAAGATCGAGCCGCTCGACGGCGAGATGGCGCGCACCTGGGGCCCGCCGTTCTACGGCGGCGAGTCGGCCTACTTCGTCAACCTCAATCGCAACAAGAAGAGCGTCGCGCTCGACCTCAAGCATCCGGACGGCAAAGCACTGTTCTTCCGGCTGCTCGAGCAGGCGGACGTGGTGCTCGAGAACCTGCGGGTCGGCGCGGTGCGCAAGCTCGGGATCGATTACGAGCGCGCGCGCGAGCGTCAGCCGGGGATCATCTACTGCTCGATCTCCGGCTTCGGGCAGGACGGCCCCTATCGCGACCGCGCCGCGCTCGATCTGGTGGTGCAGGCCGAGAGCGGGATGATCAGCATCACCGGCGAGCCGGGCGGGCGCGGCGTCCGCGCCGGCGTGTCGATCGCCGACATCACCGCCGGGATGTACGCGGCGTTCGGCATCCTGGCGGCGCTGCACGCACGGCAGCGGACCGGACGCGGGCAGTTCATCGACGTGTCGATGCTCGAAGGACAGCTCGGCCTGCTGTCGGGGATGATTGGCGCGTTCGTCGCCGACGGCAAGGTGCCGGCGCCGCTCGGCACCGCCTACGCGCAGCTGCTTCCGTATCAGACGTTTCGCACCCGGACGCGCGACATCGCCATCGGCGTCGGCAGCGACAAGCTGTGGCGCACCTTCTGCCCGCTGGTCGGCCTGCCGCAGCTGGCCGGCGATGCGCGCTACGTCACCAACGCCGCGCGCAACGCCAACCGCGCGTCGCTCGTCGACGCGCTGCAGGAGGCGTTCCTCACCAGGAGCTACGAGGAATGGGAAGCGATCCTGCAGCCGGCCGGGATCCCGATGGGCGCGATCAACACGCTCGATGCCGTGGTCGCGCACCCGCAGGTCGCGGCGCGCGGCGCGATGGTGGAGTCGCCGCACCCGGTTGCCGGGAGCGTGCGCATGACGGCGCCGCCGATCCGGATGTCCGAAACGCCCGGCTCGGTGCGATCGCCCGCGCCGCTGCTCGGCGAACATACACGTGAAGTGCTGCGCCAACGCCTCGCTCTCGCGGACGATGAGATCGCGAGGCTGGAGCGCGCGGGCGTAATCAGGAACTACGGGAATTAGGAATTAGGAATTCGCGATCGGTATTGAAACATCAGGCTGCTTCGAAGAGACTCACGAATTCATAATTCGTAATTCCCGTAATTCTTAATTGACCGCGGCAGGAGGCAGCTTGGCGCTTCTAGATGATCGTGTAGCCATTGTGACCGGGGCGAGCAAGGGGATCGGCCGGGTGATGGCCCAGCTCTTCGCACGCGAAGGCGCGCGCGTGGTCTGCGCCGCGCGCTCCGAGGCGCTGGTCGAGGAAACGGTGGCGCAGATTCGATCCGCCGGGGGCGAGGCGATTGCGGTGGTCGGCGACGTCAGCGTCGAGGACGGCGCGCGCGCCACCGTCGACGCGGGGATGAACGCGTTCGGCCGCGTCGACACGCTCGTGAACAATGCCGGCGACGGCGGGCCGACCCGGCCGGTGCAGGACTACTCGATCGACGACTGGTACTACACCGTCAACTCGTGCCTGACCAGCGCCTACCTCTGCTCGCGCTTCGCGGTCCCGGCAATGATTGCCGCCGGCCGCGGCGCCATCGTCAACATCGCCTCGATGGCGGGACGACGCGGGTTGATGTACCGCGTCGGCTACTGCTCGGCCAAGGCGGGCCAGATCGGCATGACCTACGGCCTCGCCCTCGAGCTCGGGCGCCACAACATCACCGTCAACGCGATCGCGCCGGGCGCTGTCGCCGGCGACCGCATCGATCGCGTCATCCAGGGGCAGGCCGAGGTGCGGGGCATCGAGGTCGAGCGGATGCGGCAGTCGTTCGTCGAGCGCGCGCCGCTGCGGCGGATGTCGACCGCCGAAGATATTGCGTCGCTGGCGGCGTTCCTCTGCAGCGAGCACGCGCGCAATATTTCGGGGCAGTGCATTCCGGTGACGGCGGGCGAGCCCGCCTAGGGGCTGGGGACTAGGGGCTGGGGGCTGGATGAAGGCCGTTCTATGCAAATCGTATGGGGCACCTGAGTCCCTCATCGTCGAGGACATTCCATCGCCGGTGGCCGGCCCCGGCGAAGCGGTGATCTCGGTCAAGGCGGCGAGCGTCAACTTCCCCGACGTCCTGATCATCCAGAACAAGTATCAGTTCAAGCCGCCGCTGCCCTTCTCTCCCGGCAGCGAGGTCGCGGGCATCGTCAAGGCGGTCGGCGACGGCGTCACCCACGTCAAGCCTGGCGATGAAGTGCTGGCGATCACGACCTACGGCGCGTTCGCCGAGGAAGTGAAGACCGAGGCTCGCCGCCTGCTGCCGATTCCCGCCGGCATGACGTTCGCCGATGCGGCGGCGTTCGGCCTGACCTATGCGACCTCCGAGCACGCGCTCGTCGATCGCGGTTCCCTGAAGGCGGGCGAGCGACTGCTCGTCCTCGGCGCCGCCGGCGGCGTCGGCCTCGCGGCGATCGAGATCGGCAAGATCCTCGGCGCGCACGTCATCGCCGCCGCATCGACCGACGAAAAGCTCGCGACCTGCCGCGCGCATGGCGCCGACGAGACGATCAACTACGCGACCAGTGATCTCCGTGAGGCCATCAAGTCGTCGACCGCCGGCGTCGGCGTCGACGTCGTCTACGATCCGGTCGGCGGACCGTACACCGAGCCGGCGCTGCGGTCGCTCGCCTGGCGCGGCCGCCTGCTCGTCGTCGGCTTCGCCGCCGGCGAGATCCCGAAGATCCCGCTGAACCTGACGCTGCTCAAGGGCTGCTCGATTGTCGGCGTCTTCTGGGGCGACTTCACGAGGCGCGAGCCGCAGCGCTTCGCCGAGGCGATGGCACGTCTCGGGCGCTGGTACGCCGACGGCAGGCTGAAGCCGCACATCTCGGCGACGTTTCCCCTCGATCGCGCCGCCGAGGCGTTGACGATGATGGCGAACCGGCAGGTGATCGGCAAGGTTGTCCTGACCGTATAATCGCCGCAGTCTCTGGAGGCGCCCATGACCGTCCGCCTTTCCGCCGCCCTCGCCGTCGCGCTGCTCCCGTTGATCGGCCAGGCGGCAGCGCCCGCCGGGCCGGGCGGCACCTCGTGCGACAACCTCGCGGCGCTGACGATCCCCAACATCACCATCAAGTCGGCCAACGCGATTGCCGCCGGGCCCTTCTCGCCGCCGGGATCGACCGCGCCGTTGACGCTGCCCGCGTTCTGCCGCGTCGAGGCGACCGCGCGGCCGACCAGCGACTCGGAGATCAAGTTCGAGGTCTGGCTGCCGCCGGTCGAGGCGTGGAACGGCAAGTTCCAGGGCGTCGGCAACGGCGGCTACTCGGGCGCCATCGGCTACACGGCGATGGCCAACGCGCTGCGGCGCGGCTACGCCACCGCGAGCACCGACACCGGCCATGCCGGCGACGACATGAAATTCGGCCAGGGACATCCGGAAAAAGTGATCGACTGGGCCTACCGCGCGGTGCACGTGATGACGGAAGCGTCGAAGCTCGTCGTGCGCAACGCGCAGGGCAAGTTCGCCGAGCACTCGTATTTCGTCGGCTGCTCGTCCGGCGGCCACCAGGCGCTGACCGAGGCGCAGCGCTATCCCGACGACTACGACGGCATCATCGCCGGCGACCCGGCCAACAACCGGATCCGTCAGACCTTCGCGTTCCTCCACTCGTGGATCGCGACGCACGACAAGGAAGGGCGGCCAATCATCCCGCAGGCCAAGCTGCAGCTGATGACCAAGGCGGCGATCGAGGCCTGCGACGGCATCGACGGCCTGAAGGACGGCATCATCGACGACCCGCGCCGCTGCCAGTTCGACCCGGCGAAGCTGCAATGCAAGGGGGGCGCGGACGAAGCCACCTGCCTGACGCCGGTGCAGGTCGAGGCGGCGAAGAAGACCTACGAGGGCGTCAGGAGCCCACGGACCGGCGAGCCGATCTTCACCGGCTGGCCGCGCGGCAGCGAGGGCTTCGGCGAGGCCGCCGGCCAGAGCTGGCGCGCCTACATCATGGACCCGGCGGAGCCGATGCGCGTCGGCTTCTTCCGCTACTTCCTGTTCCACGATCCGAACTGGGATTTCCGCACCATCGACTGGGAACGCGACCTCGCCTACGCCGAGCACAAGCTGCCGTTCATGGCCGCCGTCGAGCGCGATATGAGCCCGTTCAAGAAGCGCGGCGGCAAGCTGCTGATGTACACCGGCTGGTCCGATCCGGTGGTGCCGCCGCAGGACACGGTCGCCTACTACGAGTCGGTCGCGAAGACGATGGGCGGGCTCGAGAAAACGCGGGAGTTCTTCCGGCTGTTCATGGCGCCGGGGATGGGGCATTGCAGCGGCGGACCGGGACCGAACCAGTTCGATCACCTGACGGCGCTCGAGCAGTGGGTGGAGAAAGGCGTCGCGCCCGACAAGCTGATCGCGTCGCACGTCACCAACGGCAAGGTGGATCGCACGCGGCCGCTGTGCACCTATCCGCAGGTCGCGCGGTGGAAAGGAACCGGGAGCAGCGACGAGGCCGCGAACTTCTCCTGCGTCGCGGAGCCGGGGACTGCGGCCCCCCGCAGAACTACGACGGGGGGCCAGTAGGGGCTGGGGGCTGGACCTAGCCCCAGCGGATCACCCCCCGCGCGCCGTCGCTCGCGGCGAGCGCGCCGAGCGCGTCGTTGATCCGCTCCAGCGGATACGTCCGCGACACGAGCTCGCCGAGCTTCAGCCGCCCCTGCTGATACAGCGACACCAGCCGCGGAATCTCGGTCGCCGGATTCGCCGATCCGTACACCGATCCGACCAGCCGCTTCTCCTGCATCACGAACGGAAACATCGCGATGCTGCCCTGGCTGTCGACGCGCGACAAGCCGGTGAGGACGACGGTGCCGCCCTTGCGCGTGCTGGCGAGCGCGGCGGTGAGCGTCGCCGGGCTGCCGACCGTGTCGAACACGAAATCGGCGCCGCGCCCGGCGGTCAGCGCGCGCACCTGCGTGGCGACGTCGGCGGCGCCCTCGATCGTCTGCGTCGCGCCGAACTGCCGCGCGAGCTGCAGCGGCACCGGCCGCAGATCGATGGCGATGATGTCCTCGCACCCGGCCATCGCCGCACCCTGGACGACGTTCAGCCCGACGCCGCCGGCGCCGATCACCGCGACGCGCGCGCCTCGCTGCGCCTTCGCCGCATTCGCCACCGCGCCGACGCCGGTCACCACCGCGCAGCCGATCGTCGCCAGCGCGTCGAACGGCACGTCGCCCGGCACCGCAATCGCGCCGGCCTCCGGCACGACGACGAAGTCGGCGAAGCAGGCGGTGCCGAGGAAGGGCGCGAGATCCTGGCCGCGCGCGTGCAGGCGCGACGCGCCCGAGGGCAGCCGGTTGCGGAAGGACACTCTTTCGACGCGGTCGCACAACGCCGCGCGCCCCTCGCGGCACGGCGGGCACTCGCCGCACGCCGGCGCCCAGCAGAGCACGACGTGATCGCCCGGCCGCATCCGCGTGACACCGGTGCCGACCTCACGCACGATGCCGGCGCCCTCGTGCCCGAGGACGAGCGGCGTCTTTGCCGGCCAGTCGCCGCGCGCCGGGTGGAGATCGCTGTGGCAGACGCCCGCCGCTTTCATCTCGACCAGCACCTCGCCCGGCCCGGGCGGATCGAGCACGGCCGGCTCGACCGACAGCGGCGTCGCCTGTTCCCAGAGAATCGCGGCCTGGATGTCCACGCCCGCCTTGTGTCTTTTCCGTGTCTTTCGTGCTTTCGTGTCTTTCGTGGTTCGGTAGCTTACTGCAACGACGAGCGGAGCCGGCGCATCCCGCGAAGCCAGCGATCGTAGTCGTTCGCCTTGCGGCGGAAGTACTCGGCGACCTCGGGATGCGGGAGGATCAGGAAGCGTTCGTCCGCGAGCCCGCGCACGACCTCGTCGGCCACCTGCTCCGGTTCGATCGCCGAATCGAGCAGGAACCTCCGGCCGCCGGCCGAGGCGCGCGTCAGCATGTCGGTGCGCACACCCTGCGGGCAGAGCGCCGAGACGCCGATGCCGCGGTCGCCGTAGGTCAGCGACAGCCACTCGGCGAAGGCGAGCGACGCGTGCTTGGTCACGGCGTAGGTCGCCGACTGCGGATGCGTCAGCAGGCCCGCGGCCGACACGGTCTGCAGCAGGTAGCCGCGCCCGCGCGCCAGCATCGACGGCAGCACCGCGCGCGCGGCGAAGACGTGCGCCATCACGTTCACGTCCCAGCACCGCTGCCACTCGGAGGCCGGCGTCTCCTCGCCGCCGTCGACGGCGATCCCGGCGTTGGAGCAGACGAGATCGACGGCGCCGTGCCGGTCGAGCGCCTGCGCCACCAGCCGCTGCACCTCCTCCTCGCGCGACACATCGGCGCGAACCGCCGTGCCGCCAACCGCTGCGGCCACCGCATCCGCGGCGGCGCCGTCGATGTCGACGACCACGAGACCGCGCGCGCCCTCGGCGGCGAACCGCCGGCACAGCGCGCGGCCGATGCCGTTGCCGCCGCCGGTGACGATGATGACCGCGTTGGTGAGGCGCATTCGAAGATGACCTGCAGTCCCGTTTCAGAAGCGGCGGGGGCAGTAAGGGCGTCAGCCTAACCGCAGAGCGCGCAGAGATCGCAGAGATGAATTTCTATTTTCTCTGCGCTCTCAGCGGTCTTCGCGGTTTCACCGGCGCCGCTGACCACCTCGCTGCTGCTGAAAGCGCTAGGGCGTCGGTGCCGCGTCCGCCTCGCGCATCCAGGATTGCAGCCGCGCGACGTCCCTCTTCACCGTCCGCGACGCCGCGAACAGCACCACGGCGAGCAGCGCCGCCAGCAGCGGCACGATGTACATCGCCGTGTGCAGCCCCTCGGCGCGGAACGGTTCGAGCGCGCGCATGTCGAACCCCTTCGATTCGCCGACCAGGCTGCGCAGTTCCGCCGCCATCAGGTCACCGAACCCGAGCGGCGCGACCGCGCCGGCCGCGCTCGCCTTCTGGAAGGTGAAGTAGTCGCTCGCCAGCCCGGTGCCGACCGGGCCGAGCGACGCGCCGAGCACGTACATCGCGAAGAAGTACAGCGCCATCGCCGTCCCCCGCAGCGATGGCTCGATGACGTCGTGAATCGTCGAGTAGACGGTGGAGTAGTACGCGAACATCACGCCGGTGCCAAGCCCCATCAGGAGCGTGAAGCCGACGACGTCGCCGGCCGGCCGCGACAGGCCGAGGAACATCAGCGGCGCGCAGATCGCGATCGCCGCCGTGCCGACGATCATCCGCCCGTCGACGCGCTTCGCGTACAGCCGATCGGCCAGCCAGCCGCCGCCGGTCAGGCCGATGATGCCGGAAAAGCCATAGACGCAGGCCGCCACCCAGCCGGCGGCGAAGAAGCTGATGTGGTGATACCGGACCAGGAACGGCGCCACGAACGATCCGATCGTGTACATGTTGAAGTTGTGCAGCGCGCCTGAGGCGATGATCCACAGAATCGTCGGGATCGACAGCACCAGCACGTACGGGTTGCCCGGGCGGCGGCGGGCGCCGACCGCGTGGGTTTCGCGCATGCCGCGCGGCGGCTCGCGCATCGCCAGCGCCGCGGCGGCGCAGGCCAGCCCCGGCAGCGCCGCGATGTAGAAGGCGTTGCGCCAGCCCCAGTTCTGCAGGATCCAGCCGCCGGCGCCGTTGGCGAGGCCGAGGCCGAGCGGCAGGCCGAGCATCCAGATCGCGATCGCGCGCGCCCGCTCGGTCGGGCGAACCAGATCGCCGATGAGCGAGGTCGAGGCCGGCGAGCAGGTCGCTTCGCCGACGCCGACGCCCAGCCGCGCGACGATCAGCTGGCCGAAGCTGCGCGTCATGCCGGAGAACGCCGTCAGCACGCTCCACGCGAAGACGCCGACGGCCAGGATCTTCCGGCGCTCGACGCGATCCGACAACCGCCCGAGCGGCAGGCCGACGACCGCGTAGAGCAGCGTGAAGACGGTGGCGAGCAGCCCGAGGGCGGTATCGGTCAGCGCCCACTCGCGGCGGATCCCTTCGCCGACGCCGCCGATGATCTGGCGGTCGAAGAAGTTCATCAGGTTGATGGCGAACAGCACCGCCAGCGCGTACCCGGACCCAGACATGTTGTGCTCCGCGCTAGAGTGGAAAGCGGCCCGCCTCGATCACGGCATCGGCGATGCGGCGCCGCGCCGCAATCGCGTCGAACGCCGGCGCCGCCACGAGCCGCGCGACGCGTTCGCCAAGGGCGCCGTCGGCGCCGCGCGCGCCGAGCGCCTCGACCACCTGGCGTGACGCCGCCGCCACCGTGTCCGCGGCGTCGTGCACGTAGACGCGGGCGATGTCGTCGGCGAGCGCCGCCCGCCCGTCGCCCCGCGAGGCCATCTTCGCGGCCCGCAACAGCGCGCTCTCGCTCGCGTAGGTTTCAATCACCACGTCGGCGATCTGCGCCAGCACTTCCTGCTCGTCCTTGAGCGCGTCACCATGAGCGGCGACCGCCTGTCCGAGCAGGGCGATACCGACCCGCTTGAGGCGAGCGATGAACTCGCGCTCGGCGGCCAGCGCGGTGTCGGGGCTGGGGGCTGGGGGCTGGGCGACGAGCGCCTGCCGCGACGCCTCGGCATTGAAGAGCGATGGCGACTGCTTCAGCAGCCGCGTCGGGACGAGCATGCGGTTGATCTCGTTGGTCCCCTCGTAGATGCGCGTGATGCGCGCATCGCGGTACATCCGTTCGAGCGGGAACTCGCGCGAGTAGCCGTTGCCGCCGAAGACCTGCAGCCCTTCGTCGACGGCCCAGGCCAGCGCCTCGCTGGTCCACACCTTGTTGATCGAGCACTCGACCGAGAAGCCCTCGATCGTCTTCATCACCAGCGCGCCGTCGGCGCGGTCGCCGTGCTCGAGCGCGCGGTCGACGTCGCCGAGCGTGCGGTACGACATCGCGTCGCCGACGAAGCCGCGCACCGCCATGCCGGCCAGCTTCTGCTTGATCAGCCCGAACTCGGCGATCGCGCGGCCGAACTGGCGCCGCTCCTTCGCGTACTTCACCGCGTGGTTCAGCGCCGTGCGCACGCCCGACATGTTGCGCGCGCCGAGCTTGACGCGGCCGAAGTTGAGGACATTGAAGGCGACCTTGTGCCCCTGGCCGATCGTGCCGAGGACGTTGTCGACCGGCACCTTGACGTTGTCGAGCATCAGCGCCGTCGTCGACGAGCCGTCGAGCCCGAGCTTGATCTCGTCGCGGCCGCTGACCACGCCCATGCCGCGCTCGACGAGAAAGGCGGTGAAGCGATCGCCGCCGACCTTGGCGAAGATGGTGAAGAGGTCGGCGAAGCCGCCGTTGGTGATCCACATCTTCTGGCCCGTCAGCTCGTAATAGCGGCCGTCCGGGGTCAGCGTGGCGGTGGTGCGCGCGGCAAGCGCATCGGATCCCGACTGCGGCTCCGTCAGCGCGTAGGCGCCAATCAGATCGCCGCTGGCGAGGCGGGGCAGATAGCGCGCCTTCTGCTCGTCGGTGCCGAAGTAGACGAGCGGCAGCGTGCCGATCGAGGTATGCGCGCCGAGCGAGCCGCCGAACGACGGGTTGACCGCGATCTGCTCGCCGACGTAGGCGGCGCTGATCAAGTCGAGGCCGAGGCCGCCGTACGCCGGCGGGATCTCGAGCCGCAGCAGATCGAGATCGCTCGCCTTCTTCAGCAGCTGCCGCGTCAGCGCCCAGTCGTGCTCGTAGAGGCGCTGCGCCACCGGCACGACTTCCTTCTGCATGAACTCGGCGGCAGTCTGGCCGAAGAGCCGCTGCTCGTCGGTCAACTCCTCGCGCACGAACACAGCGTCGGGCTGCGGCGTCGAGGTGAGGAACTGCCCGCCGGTCACCGGCGCCTGCGTCTGCATGTCTCTGAGTCTCCGTGCCCTTTGTGACTTCTCTGAGTCTCCGTGCCCTCTGAGTCTCTGAGCGGTTTGACTCTCGCGGCGGCGGAGAAGTATAAGCCTGACATCGTGCCCGGCATCAGCGAATTGTTCCAATTGAACGATCGCGTGGCGATCGTCACCGGCGGATCGCGCGGTCTCGGTGAAGAGATGGCGGAAGGGCTCGCCGAAGCCGGCGCGTCGCTGATGCTCTGCGCGCGCCGCGCCGAATGGCTGACGCCGACGGTCGACGCCATGCGCGCGCGCGGCTTCAAGGCGGAGGGCGCGCTCTGCGACGTGTCGAAGCCGTCCGATGTGCAGGCGGTGGTCGACAAGACGATCGCGGTCTACGGACGCGTCGACATCCTGGTGAACAACGCCGGCGTCACCTGGGCGGCGGAGCCCGAAGACATGCCGCTCGACAAGTGGCAGAAGGTGGTCGACGTCAACCTCACCGGCGCGTTTCTCTTCGCGCAGGCGGCGGGCCGCGACATGCTGAAGCGGCAGCACGGCCGGATCATCAACATCGCCTCGATCGCCGGCATGCACGCGTCGGTCGCCGGGCCGCATTACGCCGCCTATGCCGCGACCAAGGCCGGGCTGATCGGCCTGACGCGCGAGCTGGCGGTTTCCTGGGCGCGCAAGGGCATCCGCGTCAACGCCATCGCACCGGGATTCTTCCACTCGCGGCTGGCCGACGGCGCGATCGCGATGAACGAAGCGTCGATCAAGGCGAGCAGCCCGATCCCGCGCGTCGGCGACGCGGGCGAGCTCAAGGGCGTGGCGGTGTTTCTCGCCGCCGACGCCTCGAACTACATCACCGGACA
>Ga0134123_10002269_pt1 | contig 12605 bp, 14 predicted proteins | sample KB303_FD_96460 | JGI IMG/M metagenome (GOLD analysis project Ga0134123, IMG submission 96460) | Terrestrial soil microbial communities without Nitrogen fertilizer from Kellogg Biological Station, Michigan, USA - KB3-0-3 | ecosystem: Environmental > Terrestrial > Soil > Unclassified ...
ACGAGGCCGTAGCCGATGAGCGGCGTCGACGCGACGCCCGGAAGCGACGCGACGTCTTTCAGGCGCGCCGAATCGGCCGACACGATGGTCGTCGCCGAGAGAAGGATGGTGAGGACGAGCGTCACAATACGCATGATTAGAAAATCTTGTTGAGGACGCGAATCAGGAACCCCGGCGCCAGGCTGTCTTTCATCAGGCCGCGGCCGTAGTAGCGGATGCTCAGCTGGCCGAGCGACGTGGACGACACGACGTTGCCGGCGGCGATGTCCTGCAGCCGCGCGACGCCGGTGAGCACGACGATCTGCCGGTCGCCGTTGATTTCGATCTCGTGGACGCCTTCGACCACCAGGTCGCCGTTCGGCAGCACCTCCGCCACCCTCGCCGTCATCGTCGTCGCGAGGATGCCGTTGCGGGTGGTGGTGCCGGCGCCCTTGAACGTCGTGCCGGCCTTGCTGGCGGCGAGGCTCGTCGGGTCGATCGACCCCGGCAGCTTCTTCTCGATACCGAACAGGTTGGCGACGCCGATGCCGGCGCTGCTGTTCTTCGAGAGCGACGAGTCGGCGCTGCCCGAGGCGCTGATGTTCTCCTCGACGCGCACGGTCAGCAGGTCGTTGACGTAGCGCGCGCGCGAGTCCGTCATGAGGCTGTTCATCCAGCGGCCGGTTTCGACCGGCGCCGCGGACGCCTGCCGGCGGGCTTCGGCCAGGTAGCGCGCGAAGATCTCGGCGTAGTTGTCCTGCGGCTGCGAGGGTTTCTTGTCGGCTGCGCCGGCGGGAACCGCGCAGGCCAGCAGCAACACGCCACCACAGAGGACACGGAGGACACAGAGGACTCTTTCGTTCACTGGACGATCTCCACCCTGGTGGGCGAAAGGATGCGCGCGCGCATCGCGCGGCGGCTGTCCGGGTTGACCATGCGGATGATGTCGCCGCTGACGCCGCTTTCGGACGCCATCAGCGTCGCCGACACTTCGATGCCGCCGGCCTTCGACACCGCGGTCACGCGCTGACCGGTCCTGATCGCAGGCTGCACGAGCACCATGCCCGGCGCGATGGTTTCTCCCGGCGCGATGTCGCGCAGCGCCGTCGCTCCGGAGAGCTCGGCGGGCGCCGGCAGCCGGCGCAGCGGACGGTTGACGAGCGAGAGCCGCACGCTCTGGATATTGCCCGGCGTGATCGGTTCGCCGCGGCGCACCGCCGCGGTGGCGCGCGTGACGTCGGCGTTCACGTGGACGTCGGCTTCGATCGCGCCGATGCGCTCGAAGCGGACGACGGAGCCCTCGCGCCGGATCGCGCTCAGCGCGAAGCGGATGGTGCGGCCCGTGCGGGCCGACGGATCCGGCGTCGCCTGGCAGGCCGACGGCGATCCGCACGCCGCGCGGTCACGGGTGAAGATCTGGGCGCGCTCGACGATTACTTCTGCGTCGGCGCCGACGCGGGCCTTGACGGCGTCGACGACGAGGGCGCGGATGGCGGCGTCGCCGTCCTGGCACGAGACGGCGATCGGCGTGGCGATGAGGAGCAGCAGGCTGACGGCAAAGAAGTAACGCATCACCGCACCAGCGTGTTGACCTGCGACAGCATTTCGTCGGCGGCCTTGATGACGCGTGAGTTGGCTTCGTAGGCGCGCTGGCCGAGGATCATGTTGACCATCTCCTCGACGACGCTGACGTTGCTGTCTTCGATCATGCCCTGCGCGAGCGTGCCGCGTGAGTCGGTGCCCGGGACGCCGGTCAGCGGCTCGCCCGACGCCGATGAGACCGAGAACAGGTTGCTGCCGAGCGGGTTCAGACCCGCCGCGTTCTGGAACGTCGCGAGCTCAATCGTGCCGAGCTGCTGCGACGCGTTCTGCCCGGCGACCGCCGCCGAGACGATGCCGTCCTTCGAGATCGTCACGCTCGTGGCGTTGGCGGGAATCGTGATCTGCGGCTCGAGCGGATAGCCTTCCGCGGTGACGACGAGCCCCTGCGCGTCGCGATGGAACGAGCCGGCCCGCGAGTAGGCCGTCGTGCCGTTCGGCAGCGAGATCTGAAAGAACCCGTCGCCCTGAATCGCGAGATCCAGCGGCGTGTTCGTCGCCCGGAGGTTGCCGGAGCTGAAGTCGCGCGACGTCGCGACGACGCGCGTGCCGAGTCCCATCTCGAGGCCGACCGGCGCCTCGCCGGACGAGGAGCTGGGGGCGCCGGGCGCCTTCACCTGCTGGTAGACGAGGTCCTCGAACTGCAGGTGCGCTTTCTTGAAGCCGGCCGTGTTGACGTTGGCCAGGTTGTGCGCGACGTTGTCGATGTTGGCCTGCTGCGCGTTCATGCCGCTGGCCGCCGTGTAGAGAGCGCGGATCATGTCGTTACCTTCTTCCTAAGTGTTCAATCGCCTTGCCGTCGATGTCGTTCATCTGAATGGAAATGGCGCGCTGCAGCGCGTCGAAGCCGCGGGCGACATCCGTCAGCTCCGCGATGCGGACGACCACCGAGACGTTGCTCTGCTCGAGCGCGCCCGGCCGGAGGTCCACCTGATCGGCTTCGACCGGCGTCTGCGTGCCGGCCGCGAGCATCGCGCCGCCCGCCCGCTCGAGCCGGCCGGGATCCTCGAACTCCGTGATCTGCAGCTTGCCGACGACGGCGCCGTTGTTGTGCACCGTGCCGTCCTGATCGATCGACACCTTGCCGGTGCCGACGCGGATCGTGTTGTCGCCCTGCGCGAGCACGGCGTTGCCGTCGCCGACAGCGAGCGTGCCGTCGGCGCCGCGCGTGAAGTGGCCGTCGCGCGTGTAGCGCATGCCCGACGGCGTCTGGACCGTGAAGAAGCCCGGGCCTTCGATCGCGACGTCGAGGTCGCGGCCGGTCGGCGTGATCGAGCCGGTCGCCATGTCCATGCGGCGCCCGCCCTGGACGACGTCGATCGCCGTCTGCAGGGAGTCGTCGAACGTCGGACGGTTGACCTGCTCGCGCGCGGTGCGCTCGGCCTTGTAGCCGGTCGTGTTCGCGTTGGCGATGTCCTCCGCCAGGCGATCGAGATCGCTCAGGCGGGTGCGCATGCCGCTTAGTGCAATGTAGTGCCCGCCAGGCATGCGTCCTCCTGTTCGTCGTTGTCGACAATGACGTCGCGGACGAGGCCTTCGCCCCGCACGCGGACCCACGTGAACGGGCCGCAGACGGCTTCCGTCATGCTGACGGTCCGCCGCGCCGACGCCGCCGACGCAATCCGCGCCGCCGCGTCCGACAGGCTGCTCGCCCTGACGAACTCGGCGACGTCCGCGCCGTCGGGGTGACGGGCGACCGACTCGCCGTAGGCCTCCGCGAGCGCCGCCCACTGCTCGTCGGAGACGAGGTACGGCTCAACCGTCCATCCGGTGAGCCGCCGCAGCACGCCGCACGCCACCCGTGGCACGGGCGCGGTGCAGGCGACTTTGATCCTGTTGTTCTCGGGCTCGCGAATCGGCACGAGGCCGAGCGCGCGCACCGCGCCGGGCGACAGCCGGCCCGGGGCGTCGCGCACGATCGACGAGTCGACCGATGCGAGATAGCTGACGCCCGCCTGATCGGCGAGCGAGCGGACGAGCGCCGCCGGCTCGATGAGGCCCATCGCGCACAACTGCGCGCCGAGTCGCAGGCCGCTCGTCTGCTGCGCGTCGAGCGCGCGATCGAGATCGGCCGCCGCCACGGCGCCGCGGCTGCGCAGCAGCGAGCCGAGCCGGACCGGCGGCACCGGGGGAATGCCGGCCGCCATTGGCTGCGCGACGAGCAGGCGCCGGCGCGTGGTGCGCTCGACGCAGCTTTCCGAACAGAACCAGCGGCTGTCGATGGTCGTGCCCGCGCCCGTGCGGACGAGCAGATCCGGGTACCAGCGCTGGCACCCCTCAGCTGAACAGCGCGCCATCGTCGTCTCCTTTCAGATCCGCCATGTGCAGATGCAGCCGGATTTCGCTCTCCGACAGCGCTTCGAGCGCTGCGATCTCTTCGATGGGCTTGCCGCGGCCCGCCGCGGAGGTGATCCGCCGCGCGGTGGACGTGCGTGCCGCCGTGCGCGAGGCGCGGCGGCGGCCCGCCTGTTCGAGCTCGTTGGCGACGTTGGTCAGGCCGGCCTCGGTCGTGTCGGTCAGCAGCGCGAGCGCCTCGCCGAATCGCGCGAGCCGTTCGCCGAGCCTCGACACGCCTTTCATGCCGCGCGAGATGCGGAAGAGCGCCACGGTCTGCGCGAACACAATCACGGTCAACGCGGATACCACGTACGTCACGTCTATGCCTCCATCGCCCGCACACGATCGGCGGGGCTTACCAGGTCTGTGATGCGGATGCCGTAGTTGCCGCCGACGATCACCACTTCGCCGCGCGCGATGACGCGGTGGCCGACGAGCATCTCGACCGGTTCGTCGGGGGATCGGCCCATGTCGACAATCGATCCCGGTCCGAGCCCCGAGAGCGCCTTCATCGTCATCATCGTGCGGCCGAAGCGGACGATGAGCGGGAGGTCGATGTCGAGGACGATCTCGAGCTTGGGATTGAGCGCGCCGGACGCGGGCGCCGGAATCATCTGCGCCGCCGGCGCGGATGCCGGCGCGGCCTTGACGGCGGTGACGTCGCCCCAGCCGGCGATGAAGCCCGCGGGGCCGTCGACCAGCTGCAGCTCGAAGCTCGAGGCGGACGGGGCGGCCGGCGCCGGTTCGGGCGTGCCGACGGCCAGCGTGATCCCCGTGAAGGCGTCCAGCAGCGACACGGCCCCGGCCGACTGCGACCAGAGCTCGCGCAGCATGTCGGTGATCGTCGCGGCGTCGGGCGTCTCGTTGTCCGGCGTGCCGAGAATCTTCCGGACGAGCGTGGCGGCCGCGGGCCCGGTGACCCACAGGCCGAGCGAGCCCGTGGCGCTGCCGCCGACCGCGATGGTCGTGCCCCAGCCCTCGCCGCGCGCGCCGCCCGCGGGCGGCACCGACACGGCGCCGCCGGTCATCGCCTGGACGGCCGTCGCAAACTCCCCCGCCAGCGCAGTAATCAGGTTGTTGGTCATACAGAGGCTCCCGTGGCGTCGCAGCGGTAGTCCACGCGCACGCAGCCGCGCGCGCCGTCGACCGCCAGGCGGCCCTTGAACTTCACCGTGCCGCCGACGCGCACGTCGACGGGCTGATAAATCGGATGGCCGAGCGACAGCACGTCGCCGGGCGTGAGCTCGAGAATGTCGCGCGCGGTCAGCGTCGTCTCGAGCGTGGCGTCGGTCACGGCGGGCACGCGCGCGAGGTTTTCATGCAGCCAGGCGCGCTCGGTCGGCGTCGGCTCGCGGCGCTGGCGGTGCCAGGCCTGCACGAAGTGCGCGCCCGTCGTCTCGACGATGCTGGCGGGAATGCAGAGGTTAATCATTCCGCGCGAGTCGCCGATTTTCACGTCGAAGACGATCATGATGACGATCTCATTCGGCGCGGCGACCTGCAGCATCTGCGGGCGTGTTTCCCGGCCCCGGATGCCGAAGGCGAGATCCACGATGGGACGCCACGTCTCGGTGAGCGCTTCGAGCAAGAGCTTCACGACCGAGTCGACGACGTGCTGTTCGATCTCGGTGAGCGCGCGGGTCATCGTGATCGAGGTCCCCGTGCCGCCGAGCATCCGGTCCACCATCGAGAACGCGACGGTCGGATTGATCTCGAGCGCGGCCAGCTCGTCGAACGGCGGCAGCGCCAGCGCGTAGAACGCCGTGGGATCGGTCAGCGACATCAGGAATTCCGAGTACGAGAACTGCTCCACCGACACCACCGACAGCTCGGTGATGGCGCGGAGGTACGCCGAGAGCGACGTCGCGACGTTGCGGGCGAAGCGGTCGTGCAGGAAGTGGAGCGAGTGGATCTGCTCCTTCGACACGCGGTCCGGCCGCCGGAAGTTGTAGCGGATGACCGGCGGCGGCGCCGCGACTTCCTCCGGCGCTTCCACCTTCGGCGCCGGCGCTCCCGACGAGGCCGAGAGCAGCGCGTCGATTTCGTCCTGGCTGAGTATCTTGCTCATGACTGATGACTGTTGACTGTTGACTGATGACTGACGACTAGTGCGTCTTCTTCCGGTTGATGTTGACCTTCATCGCCGAGCGCAGCCGCGCGATGGCCTGCGTGCGGAGCTGCGAGACGCGCGACTCGCCGACGCCGATCACCTCGCCGATTTCGGCCAGCGTGAGTTCTTCTTCGTAGTAGAGCGCGAGAATCTGGCGTTCGCGGTCGGGCAGGTCCGTAATCGCCTTGGCGAGCTGCTCGCGCAGCTCCTGTCGCTCCAGCCGCACGTGCGGGCCTTCGGTCGGGTCGATCATCACGTCGAGCAGGTTGCGTCCGTCCACGCCGGCGCCGGCCTGCCGGACGGTGGCGAGCTCCGCGCTGCGCAGCTGATCGAGCACGCGCTCGTACTCCTTCTCCGAGATGTTCAGCGCGGTCGCGATCTCGGCGCCCTCGGGCTCGCGGCCCAGCTCGTGGCGCAGCTGCCCCAGGGCGCTGTCCACGCTGCGCTGCATCCGGCGCAGCGAACGCGGCGCCCAGTCGAGATCGCGCAGGGAATCGAGCATGGCGCCGTGAATGCGCCGGCGCGCAAACGCGTCGAACGGCACGCCGAGCGACGGCTTGTACCGCCCGGCTGCGTCGATGAGCCCCAGCGTGCCGACGCTGATCAGCTCCGACAGCTCCACCTGCGACGGCAGGCGGTGCGCCAGCCGGCTGGCCATGGTCTTGACGAGCGCGATGTGATCCATCACCAACCGGTCGCGTGTTTCCAGATCCTGTTCGTTCATGCGCATCGAGGCGCCTCCATCCGTTCGAATTCCGCTCTGGCAATCGGGCCGTCGGGCCGCCACGACGCGACGTGCATGGCGAGCCGGCGGACGCCGAGGCTCGCCGGCGACGCCGGCCGTGTGGTCATGAGCGGCCGCTGGTCGATCACCGCGTCGGCCACGTGCGGGTCGTGGACGATGCAGCCGCAGTACTTCAGCGTGCGGTTCAGGAACTGGCGCGCCGCGGCGTCGAGCTGGCGGAACACCGCCTGTGCGTCGCTCTGCGTGCGCGCGCCGTTGACGACGATGCCGAGGTCGCGCGTGCGATCGGCGCCGTGGATGCCGCTGAGCAGCTTGGTCATCGCGTAGGCGTCGACGACCGAGGTCGGCTCGCACGTCGTGATGACGAGGACGCGATCGGCCAGGCGCATCAGCTCGAGCACGTTGTCGCCGATGCCCGGCGCGGTGTCGATGAGCAGGAAGTCGAACGCCTTTGAGACCGAGACAATCAGTTCGGCCAGGCGGCGCCAATACGCGGGCGTGAACGACGTCAGCGCGCGGATGCCGCTGCCGGCCGGGATCACCTGGATGCCGTTGGGTCCTGAGATGGCGACGTCGCGCCAGGAGTGTTCGCCCGACAGCACGTCGCCGACGTGCGCGCCCGGCGTCAGGCCGAGCATGACGTCCAGGTTGCCGAGGCCGAAGTCGGCGTCGATGACGGCCACGCGGTGGCCGAGCGACGTGAGCGCGAGCGCGAGGTTGACGGTCGTGTTCGTCTTGCCGACGCCGCCCTTGCCGCTCGTCACCGCCACCGCGAGGCCCATTACTGCACCCTCGCGTAGATGGACTGGCGGTCGCGGAGAATCGCGCCCGCCAGCAGCTGCGGCGTCGCGCGGTCGAGATCTTCGGGAACGCGCTGGCCGGACGTGAAGTAGGAAATCGGGAGCGCGCGTTCGCGCAGCAGGCCCACGAGCGGCGACAGCGTCTCGGCTTCGTCCAGCTTCGTGACGACGAGCCGCTCGGGCCGCGCGTCCTGATAGGCGTCGAGAATGCGTTTCGCCGACGCCGGGCTCGTGTCGGCCGCGAGCACGAGATGCGTGCGGATGCCCTTGCGGCGGCCGAGCAGGCGCAGCACTTCGCGCACCGCGGGATCGGACGCCGACCGGCCCGCCGTGTCCACGAGCATCGTCTGCCGTCCGCCGTCGAGGGCCTTGTCGAGTTCTTCGGCCGTGCGGGCGATGCGGAACGGCGCGCCGATGACGTCGGCGTAGACGCGGAGCTGTTCGACCGCGCCCGCGCGGAACGCATCGGCGGCCACCATCGTGAGGGCCTGGCCGCGGCGCGCGCGCTCCTGGGCGGCGATCTTCGCGATCGTCGTGGTCTTGCCGACGCCCGGAGGGCCGACGAAGACTTCGACGCGCGCGTATTTGTCGTCGGTGCTGGTCAGGTCGGCGAGCAGCGACGCGACGCCGCGCCGGAGCGTGCTGAGCGTCGCCCCGCGGCATTCGCCGGGCGCGAGCGAGCCGGCGACGGCTTCGGCAAGCGACTCGGAGAGGCCGCAGGCGAGCAATCGGGCGACGACGCCGTCGCGGGCCGGGTCGGTGTCGGCGCGCCGACGCTCGGTGACGGCCGGACGACTCGTTTTTTCCCGGGGCACCTCGCGTTCGGCGCCGGCAGTCATCTGCACTTCGCGGGCGCCGAGCCAGCCGCGCCAGCCGCCGGCGGACACGAGCTCGGTGGAGAGCACCAGCGCGTCGGCGCCCATCTCGGCCCGCGCGGCCTGAAGTGCTTCTCTCACCGTAGGTTTCCGGAACTTCTTCAGATACATGTGTCAGTCCAGCGTGGCGATGGCCGCGACCTGAATCTGCGCGGGCACCTCGTTGTGCGACAGCACCCCGAGGTGGGGCAGCACGCGGGCGAACAGTCGCCAGACGTGCGGTCGAAGCGTCGGTGAGCACAACAGCACGGGCTGTGCCACGGCCGCGGCGACGACTTCGGCGATACGCGTGGCCAGCCGCTGCGCCTGCGTCGGCTCGAGCGCCAGGACGGCGCCGTGATCGGTCTTGACGATCGACGACAGCATCCGCTCCTCGAGCGCCGCCGACAGCGCGATGACGGGCAGGTCGCCCTTGTCGGTCTGGTAGGGCCGGCAGATCGCGCGGCCGAGCGACGACCGCACCGATTCGGCGACGGCGTCGAGATCCTTGATGGTGGACGCCGCGTCGGCGATCGACTCGAGAATCGTCGTCAGGTCGCGGATCGGCACGCGCTCGCGCAGCAGCTGGCGCAGCACGCGCTGGATGTCGCCGATGGACGCGAGCTTGGGCACGAGCTCCTCGACGAGCTTCGGCGAGTGCTGCCCCACCTTGTCGACGAGCTCCTTCGTCTGCTGGCGCGTCAGCAGATCCGGCAGGAACAGCCGGATCGTCTCCGACAGGTGCGTCGACAGCGCCGTCGTCGCGTCCACGACGGTGAAGCCGGCGCCGGTCGCCCGCTCGCGCTGATCGTGGCCAATCCAGATCGCCGGCAGGCCGAACGCGGGCTCGCGCGTCGGCGTGCCCTCCAGCGCGGCGTCCGCCGTGCCGGGGTTGATCGCAAGCAGCCGGTCGGCGAACAGCTCTCCGCGCGCGACCTCGACGCCCTTGACGAGAATCGCGTAGGCGCGCGGCGGCAGCTGCAGGTTGTCGGCGACGTGCACCGGCGGCACGACGACGCCCGTTTCGGTGGCAATCTGGCGGCGGATCGCGCGCACGCGCGTGAGCAGCGTGCCGCTCTGCTTCTCGTCGACGAGCGAGACGAGCGCGTAGCCGACTTCGACGCTCAGGGCGTCGACGGTGACCGCCGTCTCGATGGCGTCCGGCGACCTCGTGTCGTCGGGCTCCACGGCCTCGGTCGTCTTCTGACCCGCGGCGTTGCGATTCGCGTACGCCGCCGCGCCGAGCAGCGCGGCGACCGTCAGGAACGAGAACTTCGGCAGCCCGGGAATCAGCGCAAGTCCGACGAGCACGCCGGCGGCGACAGCGAGCGGCTTCGATCGCGCGAGCAGCTGGTCGGCGACTTCCTCACCGAGGTTCGACTCCGACGCCGCGCGCGTCGTGATCAGACCGCCGCTCATCGACACGAGCAGCGCGGGGATGGCGGTGACCAGCCCTTCCCCGATTGTCAGGATCGTGTAGGTCTGCACGGCGGTGCCGAGCTCGAGACCGTGCTGGAAGACGCCGATGATCAGGCCGGCGACGATGTTGACGCCGGTGATGAGCACGGCGGCGAGGGCGTCACGCTGCGTGAACCGGATCGCGCCGTCCATCGACCCGTAGAAGTCGGCTTCGCGGCGGACGCGCTCGCGTCGTCCGCGGGCTTCCTTCTCGTCGATGATGCCGGCGTTGAGGTCCGCGTCGATCGCCATCTGGCGGCCGGGCATCGCGTCGAGAGTGAACCGCGCCGTGACTTCCGAGATGCGGACCGCGCCGTGGTTGATGACGAGGAACTGGATGGCGATGAGGACGAGGAACACCACGACGCCGACGACGAAGTTGCCGCCGACGACGAACTGGCCGAACGCCATGATGACGTGCCCGGCCGACTCGACGCCCTCGGCGCCGTGCATGAGGATGAGCCGCGTGGACGCGACGTTGAGCGACAGCCGCACCAGGGTCAGCAGCAGGAGCAGCGACGGGAAGACGGAGAACTCGACCGGCTGCTTCACGTAGACGACCGTCAGCAGCAGCACCACCGAGAGGCCGATGTCGATCGACAGGAGCAGGTCGAGGACGAGCGGCGGCAGCGGGACGATCATCAGCAGCACCACCGCCATGACGGCGGCCGGCGCGAGCAGATGCGTGGCTTTGAACGCGGTAGGTTTTGGGGTCATAACATCAGCTGCTTGATCCGCACGAGATACGCGAGCACTTCAGCGACCGCGCTGAACAGGGGGCCGGGAATGGCGTCGCCGACCTCGGCGCCCTTGAAGAGGGCCTGCGCGAGCGAGACGTTCTCGACGGTCGGCACGCCGGCGTCACGCGCGATCTTCTTGATCCGCTGCGCCAGGTGGTCCTTGCCTTTGGCGACGACGACCGGCGCGGCCATCGCGCCGCGCTGGTACCGCAGCGCCACCGCGTAGTGCGTGGGGTTGGTGATGACGACGGTCGCGGTCTTGACCGCCGAGAGCATGCGGCGCTTGCTCATGTCGCGCTGGATGCTGCGCACGCGCGCCTTCATGAGCGGGTTGCCGTCGGACTGCTTGGCTTCGTCGCGCTGTTCCTGCTTCGTCATCTTCAACGACGATCGGTTGCGCCAGAACTGCAGGCCGTAGTCGGCCCCGGCGACCGCGAGCATCGCGAAGCCGCAGCGCCAGAGCATCCGCAGCACGTGATCCCAGCCGGCGAGCGCGGCGTCCGCCGGACGCAGCATCGCCAGCCTCGGCGCGTCGTTCATCACGTCGCGCGAGACGGCCCACGCGAGCGTCCCGACCGCGGTGACCGTGATCGACGTCTTGACGAGATCGAGGCCGGACTGCGAGGGCTTGAGGCGCTGCAGCCCGCTCTTCGGGCTGAGGCGTTCGAAGTTGAGCTGGAGGGCCTCGGCCGAAAACACCCAGCCGGACTGCGCGACGTTGGCCGAGACGGCGATCACCGCCGCGGTCAGCAGCACCGGGCCGGTGACGACCGTGAAGAACAGCAGGTCGCCGATAACCAGCGTGCCGATGTCCCCCGCAGTGATGGACGTTCTCGCGTGGTCGCCGACATGGGCGAGGCCCGACATCAGACGTCCGGCGATGCGCGACATCGCGAGCCCGCCCATGCGCGCGACGAGCAGCGTGACGCCCAGCAGGATCGCCGTGCTCACGAGGTCGCGGCTGCGCGGCACCTGCCCTCGCTTGCGCGCGTCCTTCAGGCGTTGCGCGGAGGGCTTTTCTGTTTTTTCTCCGGTGGACTCTTCGCTCATCGCGTCACCGGAAGGCGCGCGCCGCGGCGAGCCCGAGCTCGACGACCGTCGACACGAAGCGTGCGACCAGGCCCGGCAGGATCGGAATCACGGCGGCGACGACGAGCAGGCCGATCAGCAGCCGGACCGGCGTGCCGACGGCCATGATGTTCAGTGTGGGCGCGGCCCGCGTGATGAGGCCGAAGGCCACTTCGACAATCAGCAGGACGACGATCACCGGCGCCGCCAGGCGGACGCCGAGGACGAAGACCACGCCCAGCATCTGCGTCACCGTCCGCGCGAGCGACGCGTCGACGTGCCCTGCCCCGATCGGCAGCGCGACGTACGACTGCATCAGCGTCCGCAGGAACATGTGATGGCCGTTGACGGCGAAGAACGTCAGCAGCGCGAGGTTGGTGTAAAGCGCGGCGATCAGCGTGTTGCGGACGCCGCTCTGGGGGTTGATGACGGCGCCCATCGAGAGGCCGAGCTGGGTGCCGGTGAGATGTCCCGCGAGCTCCGCCCCGGCGACGAGCGTGCGGACCGCAAGCGCCAGCGCCAGGCCGATCGCCAGCTCGCGCGCCACCAGCACGCCGAGGCCGACGCTCTGCGACAGGACCGGCACGGCGACCGCCGGCGCGAGCATCAGCGCCAGCAGCACGGTGAGGCCGAGCCGCGCGCGGGCGGGCGCGAACGGCGCGCCGAACCCCGGCGCGGCCATGACGAGCATGCCGGGCCGGACGACGAGCAGGCCGAAGCGCGCGATGTCGCCGAAATCCATTACCGGACCAGCTCCGGCAGCCGTTGAATGATCGACGCGGAGAATCCGGAGACGACGCGCAGAATCCAGGGGAACGTCAGCGCGAAGACGACGAAGATGGCCGCCGCGCGCGGAATGAAGGCGAGCACGTTGTCCTGAATCGACGTGACCGTCTGGAACACGCTGACGAGGAC
>Ga0134123_10002272_pt1 | contig 12601 bp, 9 predicted proteins | sample KB303_FD_96460 | JGI IMG/M metagenome (GOLD analysis project Ga0134123, IMG submission 96460) | Terrestrial soil microbial communities without Nitrogen fertilizer from Kellogg Biological Station, Michigan, USA - KB3-0-3 | ecosystem: Environmental > Terrestrial > Soil > Unclassified ...
ATCTGGCCCGTGATCGGCGTGCCGTCAGGTGTGAGCTGATGGAATGCGTTCGGCTTCTCGCACGCCTCGACGACGGCCTCGGCGAGCTCGACCGCGCCGTCCCCACCCTGGGCGAACCCGCGGTTGACGACCACCGTCTCCGCGCCGGCGCCGAGCGCGAGCTCACGCATGAGCTCGACCTCCGCCTCGGTGTCGCTCGGGAAGTTGTTGATCGACACGACGCATGGCAGGCCGTACTCGCGGACGATCGCGATGTGCTGGCCGAGGTTCTCCACCCCGCGCTTGACCGCCTCCAGGTCCTCGGTGCCGAGCTCGTCGAAGGGCACGCCACCGTGCGACTTGGTCGCTCGGACCGTGGTCACGAGGACCCCGGCCGAGGGGGCGAAGCCTCCGAACCGGCAGACGATGTCGCAGAACTTCTGGAACCCGAGGTCGCTCGCGAACCCCGCCTCGGTGATCACGTAGTCGGCGAGTTTGAGCGCGACGCGATCCTCGATGATCGAATTGTTGGCATGCGCCACGTTGCCGAACGGCCCGGCGTGGATCAGCACCGGCTGGCCCTCGAGCGTCTGCACAAGGTTGGGCTTGAGCGCGTCCTTCATGATCACGGTCATCGCCCCGGCGACCTGCAGCTGCTCGGCGGTGACCGGATCACCGTCAACGGTCGACGCGACGACGACCCGCCCCAGGCGGGCGCGGAGGTCGGCCAGATCTGAGGCGAGCGCGAGCGCGGCCATCACCTCGGATGCCGCGGTGATCACGAACCCGTTCTCGCGCGGAACCCCGTGCATCTTGCCTCCGAGCCCGATGACCGTGTAGCGGAGCTCGCGCGCGTTGACGTCGAGCGTCCGGGGCCAGGTGATGCTGCTGGGGTCGATCCCCAGGGGATTCCCGAAGTAGAGCGACGCGTCGAGCGCCGACGCCAGCAGGTTGTGGGCGGCGGTGACGGCGTGGAAGTCGCCGTTGAAGTGGAGGTTGATGTCCTCCATCGGGACGACCTGCGCGTAGCCGCCGCCCGTGCCGCCGCCCTTGATGCCGAACACCGGCCCCATCGAGGGTTCGCGCAGACAGAGCACGACGTCCTTGCCGATCTTCCCCATGCCCTGCGTGAGCGAGATCGACGTCGTCGTCTTGCCCTCGCCGGCCTTCGTCGGCGTGATCGCGGTGGTGATGATCAGCTTGCCGTCGGGTCGTTCGGCGAGCCTGTCCAGGATCGACAGCTCGACCTTCGCGCGATGCCGGCCGAAGGGTTCGAGCACGTCGTCGGGGATCCCGGCCGATGCGGCGATCTCCGTGATGGGCCGGAGCGTTGCTTCCTGGGCGATCTCGAGTCCGCTCTTCACAGGCCCTCCCGTTCTGCTGTTGGATCGCCTGGCGATCGTGCGCGCGATCGTGCGCGGAGGATACCCGGGGTCTCCCGTCCGCGGGAAATCGATCGCGACCGGCGCACGGGGCGATGCGATACTCGGGTCCAGATGGACATCCCGTCGTTCCTGCGGATGTATCCCCCCTTCGACGACCTGGATGACGAGCGGCTCGCCGACGTCGTGCGGCACGCGCACATCGAGTTCTTCCCCGAGGGGACGGTCATCCTGCAGGAGTTCGGCGAACCCGCGAAGTTCCTCTACATGGTTCGGCGCGGCGCCGTCGAAGTGGTCGAGGCCGGCGAGATCGTCGACATCCAGGGAGAGGGCGAGGTGTTCGGGTTCGTCTCCCTGCTCACCGGCGCGAGCCCGTTGGTGACGGTCCGCGCGCACGAGGACGTGATCTGCTACCTGATCGACCGCGACATCGGCGAGGAGATCATGAGCTCCCGCCGCGGCATGGTGTTCCTGGCCTCCGCGTTCCGGCGGCGCGACGTACGCGCGCTGGAGCACGTCGCGCGTGGGGCCGTGGACGACGATGAGGAGCCGGTCTCCGCGCTGGTCCGCCGCCGCCCGCTCTCGCTGCCGGCAGACGTGTCGATCCGCCGGGCCGCCGAGTTGATGGCCAACGAGCGCGAGGGGTTCGTCCTGCTCGACGGGGCGGGGGAGGGGGGCCTGGCCATCCTGACCGACCGCGACCTGCGTTCGAAGGTCTTGGCCGAGGGCCGCGACCCGGCGGGCCCTGCGGCCGACGTGGCGTCCTCGCCGGTGCTATCGGTTCCCGGCGAGACGACCGTGGCTGAGGTGACCGCGTTGATGCTGGAGCGCGGGGTCCATCACGTGCCGGTCGAGGACGGTGACGGGGGATTCGTCGGCGTCGTGACCGACATCGACCTCCTGGCGGCCGAGCAGCATCGCGCGTTCGGCCTCAAGAAGGACATCGAGCTCGCGCCCGACCGAGATTCGGCGGTCGCGGCCTTCCGGACGCTGCCCGAGCTCGCCGGCCGCCTGATCGATGCGAGCGTCGAGCCGCTCGAGATCGCGCACGTCGTCGCGGTGGCCGTGGACGCGCTCACCGTCCGGCTCGTGGAGGTCGCCTCGCATGAGCTCGGAGATCCGCCCTGCCCGTGGGCCTGGTTGGCCCTCGGCAGCGAAGCCCGGCAGGAGCAGGGACTGTTCACCGACCAGGACAACGCCCTGATGTTCGACCCGGCCGGTGTGCCCGCCGCCGAGGCCGACGCGTATTTCGGATCGCTCGGCGCGTTCGTCAACGACGGGCTCGAGGAGGCCGGGGTGCCGAAGTGCCGCGCGGGCGTCATCGCCGGGAACCGGGACTGGCGCGGCGCGGTGGGGACGTGGCAGGACCGGTTCCGCGGGTGGATCGAGGATCCGGGGCGAACGGGCAGCGCGTTCACCGGCATCGCGATGGATTTCCGGCCGGTCACGGGGCCGCTGGATGCCCACCTGGCCCTCGACGAGATCATCCGCTCGGCCCGCGAGCACCACGAGTTCATCCGCCACCTCGGCGCGCACGCCGTCTCGACCCGACCGCCCAAGGGCCTGCTGAAGGACGGGGTGGTGCAGGGCCGGGGGACGACCGGCCGGCTCGACATCAAGGCGGTGGGGATCGGCCTGATCACCAACGTGGCGCGGCTGCTCGCCGTCATGTCCGGCCTGACCGAGAACCGGACGCGGCTTCGCCTGCGGGATACGACCGCCCTCGGGTGGCTGAGCGCGGACGAGAGCCAGGGCCTGGTCGAGGCGTTCGAGCTCATGTGGCAGGTGCGGCTCGAGCACCAGAGCCGGCGAATCGAGCGCGGCCTGACTCCGGACGACCTCGTCGAGCCGAGCGAGCTCGGCCCGCTCACGCGCCAGGCGCTGAAGGAGGCGTTCCGGATGATCGACCGGGCGCAGGATCGCCTGGCCGCGCTGCTCGGCATCCGCCGGTGAGCCGCCCCGGCGCGCCGGGGCGCCGAGCCCGCCGCCTCCCGTGGCGACAGGTCGAGCTCGTGTCGCTGGACTTCGAGGCGACCGGGCTGGACTTCGAGCGGGACTCGATCGTGTCGTTCGGCACCGTGCCGGTTCGTCAGGGACGGATCGACATCGGCTCGGCGGACTACGAACTGGTCGACCCCGGCGAGGTCGCTCCTTCCCCCGTCTCGATCACGGTGCACGGCCTGTTACCGGCCGACCTGCGAGGGGCGCAGGGCCTCGAGGCCGCGCGCGCATCGCTCGGCCGGCAAATCGAGGGACGGTTCCTCGTCACATGGGCGGGCATGGTCGAGGCCGGTTTCCTGAACCGCATGTACGGGGGTGGCGTGCGCTCCTGGCTGCGGCGATGCATCGACGCGCGCGAGCTGATGTTCGCGCTAGAGGAGGATCCGCCGCGGCCGTTCACACTGAGCTCCGTGGCCGAGGGTCTCGGCGTTCCCGTCGCGAGCCCGCATCACGCGCTTGACGACGCGCTCGTGACGGCCCAGGTGTTCCTGATCGCGGCGTCGCGCCTCGAAGCACGAGGCGTCCGGACGGTGCGCGAGCTCCAGCGGACGGTTCGGCCGGCCGACCCGGTGCTACGCCGGCCTCGCGCCCCCCTCGGCTGACGCGACGGGCACCGCCTGCACGGGCACGCCGCATCGGCGATGGATCTCGCGTCCGAGGTCACCCTCCACCAGGGTCCGCCACCGGGGCTTGTCCGGCGCCGAGACCACGACCGCGTGGAAGTTCCGCGCCCGAACCCACTTCGCGATCATCTTGGGGACGTTGCGGGCCCTCGTCAGGCCGACCCGAACCTCGAACCCGTGCGCCCGAAGCTCGTCCGCGGCCTCCTCGACGCCATCTCGCAGGATCTGCCACTCGACGCGGTTGGGCTGAAGCCCGGGGTGGGGAAGGCCCAGGGAGGTGCCGTAGATCTTGGCCACCCCGAGGACCGTGATCTTGGCGTGTTCGGGACCGGCGAGCTCCCGGGCGCGCTCCACGAGCTCGGGCTCGGGCGCCCGCGCGACCGTCACGAGCAGCACCCTCTTGGGGGGGTCGGGGAAGGGGCGGGGGGCCGCGTTCGCGGCCCCCCGACCGAACCTCGTGTGACGCTGCACCTAGACGCGGTCCATCTGTGGCGGCACATGCTTGAACTCGGTGGTGCCGAGCTTGCGGTCCTCGGCCTTCCGCCACCAGTACAACGGGAAGTACAGGAGCACGATGATCACCCCGATGATGAACATCTTGCCACCGCCGAGCTGGCAGCCCTCGATCGCGCAGGCCGGGATGCCCACCGCCCACACGAAGAAGTAGAGAGCCGCGAGCGCGAGCGCGCCGTACTTGGCCCACTCCGGGAGCTTGAACGGCCGGAAAATCTCCGGCCGCCAGCGGCGCAGGAAGTAGTAGCCGAGCAGCACCGGCACGAACGAGCCGACGTAGCCGACGTTGGACAGGACGTAGATCGAGCCCGGCGCACCCACGAAGATCAGCAGGATGTTCAGCACCGTGTTCAGGCCCATCGAGAAGTCGGGCACGTTGTGCCGGTTCACCTTCCCGAAGATCCGCGGGGCCTGGCCGTCCAGCGCCATCATGTAGAGCGACCGCGCGCACCCCATGATCGCGTTCAGGCTGGACAGCAGGAGCGCGATGATGAGCGCCGACGTGACGATCTTGCTGACGCCCGAGCCGAAGGTCCGAACGGCCGTCTCGACCAGGATCGCGTTCGGGTCCAGGCTCTCCTGGATGAACGTGACGCCCAGCACGCCCAGGACCGCCATCGGCAGGAAGGTGTAGATGAACGTCCCGTAGCCGCCGGACAGGTTCATGGCGATCGGCGCGTCCCGGTCGGGGTTCCGGGTCTCGCCGATGTAGCACGCGGCCGCCTCCATCGCGATCGCGTTCCACGTATACAAGGCCGAGAACTGCAGGAACAGGTAGAAGGCCGTGCCCGAGAAGAACGCCGTCCCGTCGGGCAGGGTCGGCGGCCAGATGTTGCTGCCTTGAACGTCCCCGGTGAAGAAGGGTACGACCGCGATCAGCGTGAGCGGGATCATCGACAGCAGGCCGAGGACCGTCGCGGCCCCGGTGCCGAACTTGATCCCCAGGTACGCCACGAAGAACAGCAGGACCGACAGCACCGCGCCGACGACGATCGTGAAGTACGTGACCGACAGGCTCGCGTCGAAGAGCTGGACCGTGTTCCCCCACCACCCCGACGGCTCGAACCCGAACAGCGCCGGGACATACGCGCCGATCAGGATCATGTTCACGGCCATGACCGGCATCCAGCCGAGCCAGTACATCCACACGGTCACGCCGTTGATGTGGGGGTACGCCTTCGGGAGCCGGTCCTTGAACGCGTAGTACGCGTACGCGGGCGCGCCGCCGGTGCGATCGGGGAGCATCGCCGCGAGCTCGGCCAGGTACAGACAGAGCAGCCATCCGGTGAGCGCCCAGAAGATGAAGTTCGGGATCGCCGCGGCGCCGAGCGGTGCGAGCACGGCCGGCGTCACCCCCGTGACGAGGATCGTGCCCGCGAGGCCTACGACGAAGGCGCCCCACCAGTTCGTCTCCTTGGAGAGCTCGCCCTTGACGTAGTCCTCGACGCGCACGAACTGTTGCTCGTCTTGCTTGGCCATCGCATCCCTCCTCGTCGATCGGCCGGCGCTCGCCCTCGTGCGGGCGATCCGTGACGAACGCCGTCCCCGCCCCGGATCAGAACAGGGACAGGTACTTACGGATCTCCCAGTCGGACACCCCTTCGTGGAAGTCCTTCCATTCGCGCTCCTTCACGTCGCAGAAGTAGTCGATGTAGTCGCCACCGGGAACCTTGCCGAGTCCCGCTCGCAGCGCATCGTCCTCGCGCAGGTTGCGGATCGCGTCGAGGAGGTTTCCGGGGAGCACCTCGATGCCGCGCTTCTTGCGCTCCTCGGTCGAGGTCTCGTACATGTTGCCCTCGTTGGGCTCGCCCGGGTCCATCTTGTGGTCGATGCCGTCCAGGCCCGCAGCAAGGATCACCGACGCGGCAAGGTACGGGTTCGCGGCGCCGTCGATCGTACGGTCCTCGAAACGGCCGGGCGCCGGGGTTCGGATCATCTGCGTCCGGTTGTTGCGCCCGTAGGCGATATAGGCGGGGGCCCAGGTGGCGCCCGAGGTCGGCGCGCCGACCATCAGCCGCTTGTAGGAGTTGACGGTCGAGGCCGTGACTCCGATGTACGCCTTCGCGTGGTGGAGCAGCCCGCCGAGGAAGTGGTACCCGAGCTCGGAGATCCCCAGGCCGCGAGGGTCGCTGTCGTCCTCGAACAGGTTGGTGTCGGTATCGGCGTCCCACAGGCTCATGTGGGCATGAAGCCCGTTGCCGGTCAGGTTCCCGAACGGCTTGGGCATGAACGTGGCCTGCAGCCCGCGCTGCTGCGCGAGCGACTGGACCATGTAGCGGAAGAAGATGATGCGGTCCGCCGTCGTGACGGCGTCCGAGAACACGAAGTTCGACTCGAACTGCCCGTTCGCGTCCTCGTGGTCGTTCGCGTAGTTGTCCCAGCCGAGCTGCGTCTCGTACTTCGACAGCGTGCTGATGAAGTCGTACTGACGTGTAAGCGCCTTCATGTCGTAGCAGGGGCGGTCGAGCGTATCGAGCGGGTCGGCCACCGAGAACTTCCCGTCCTCGTCGAGCCTGCCCAGGATGAACTCGGCCTCCATGCCGATCTTGAAGACGTACCCGCGCTCCTTGGCGGCCGCCATCTCGTTCTTGAGGATCGTCCGGGGACAGTACGGCCAGGGCTCGCCCTCCACGTAGACGTCGCAGGCGAACCGGGCCAGGTTCGGCTGCCACGGGACCGGCGTGAAGCTCGCGGGGTCGGGCATCGCGGCGATGTCCGGGTCGTGGGGACCCTGTCCGAGCTCCCCCGTCGCGAACCCGGCGAACCCGGCGCCCTCGGCGAACACGTCCTCCAGGTGCGCCGCGGGGACCAGCTTCGCATTCGGCTTGCCGTACATCTCCACGAACTGGGCGAAGATGAACTCGATCCCCATCTCATCGACCAGCTTGCGGACCTCCTCCAGGGATCCTGGGCGGTCAGCCATCGCTCCCCCTTCCTCCGCGCTGTCTCTCCGCCCGAACCAGATCGATCGGCAGAGACCTGCCGGGTCGGAGATGTTCGGTGGATCGCCCACCGGCCGCGGCGCGGTCACGCGTTCGGAGGTGTGTCGGAGCCACGTCGGGTGATCGAACGGCCCGGATCGGTCCGGGATCGAACATGGCGTGGCCCGACGCTAGTGCCGTGCGCTCGGCCGAGTCAAATCACCGTTGCTCCCACGGGCATCCTGTCCGGCGGTCCCGTGCGTCCCGATTGGGATCGGTACGACGCCAGAAGGCCGGTCGGCTGGCGGCTCGAACGGGCGATGACCTAAGATTCCTTCCGCCGGTGGCCGGGATCGGGCCGCCTTCACCAGAGGGGAGGCGTCGGTGACGACCGACATCGAGGCGTTCGTCGACCGGGAGGGCCGGAGCAAGGCAATCCAGGAGGTCCGCAAGCAGATCGACGCCGCCGGCGTCGAGTACATGTATTACCAGTTCGTCTCGGTGACCGGCCGGATCATGGGCAAGGGCATCCCTGCGGCGCACTGGGAGAACATCGCCAACAAGGGCTTCCAGCTCGTCTACGGATCGACGGCGAATCTGTTCGTCGACCGCCTGGGCAACTACATCGGCTACGGCCCGGAGGCCCGCGAGCTCGTGGGCATCCCCGAGCCCGAGACATTCTGCGTCTTCCCCTGGGACAACAAGACCGCGCGCGTTTTCTGCACGCTGTTCCGCGGCCGAGAGGAGGAGGTCGACGGGGGAGCGTTCCTGACGTCGGACTGCCGCGGCAACCTGAGGCGCCTGCATACGGAGTTCGAGCAGGAGACCGGGCTCCACCTGCGCGCCGGCTGCGAGCCCGAGATGATGTGGTTGAAGGTCGACGCCGAGGGCAAGCCCACCGTCGAGGGCAAGACCAAGCCGTACTGCTACCACATCGACCAGTTCTCCGAGCTCCAGCCTCTGATCCACAAGGTGATGGAGTACGGCCGCGCGATGGGGCTGGACATGATCCAGGGCGACCACGAGGACGCACCCGGGCAGCTCGAGCTCAACTTCATGTTCGACCGCGCCGAGGCGACGGCCGACCGGCTCACCACCTACCGGCAGATCTGCCGCCAGGTCGGGCGCGAGATGGGGGCGTTCGCGTGCTTCATGCCGAAGCCGTTCATGGGCGTCTCGGCCAACGGGTGTCACCACAACATCTCGCTGTGGCAGGGCGACGAGAACATGTTCATGCCCGACGGCGACAACCCACAGGTGCCCGGCAAGATCGGCTTGCACTCGATCGGCGGCGTCCTCGAGCACCTCTCGGCCCTGACCGCGATCACGGCCCCGACCGTGAACTCGTACCGTCGCTTCTGGGACGCCGGGTTCTGGGCGCCGGTGTTCGCCGACTGGGGCTTCCAGAACCGGACGGCTGCCCTTCGGATCTCGGCCCCCGGCCGGTTCGAGTATCGCTCGGTGGACTCGTCCGTGAACCCGTACCTCTCGTTCGCCGCGCTGCTCGCCGCGATGAAGGACGGCCTCGACCGGAGTCTGGACCCCGGCCCTCCCGAGGAGCGCAACATCTACGACGCGATCGCCGGCGGCAAGGACGTGAAGAAGGTGCCGCACGACCTCGGTGCAGCGCTCGACGCGCTCCGGGCGGACCCGGTGATCCAGAGCGCGCTGCCCAACGAGATGTACAAGGTGTTCATGCACTACAAGCAGGACGAGTGGGACCGCTTCCGTGCGACGGTCAGCGAATGGGACATCGAGACCTACCTGGACGTTCTCCCGTAGGAAAGGAGTTCAGCCCGTTATGTGCGGTATCGCAGGGGTCATCCATCGAGACGGGTCCTCCGACATCGGTTCCGAGATGACGTCGATGCTCCAGTCGATGAAGCATCGCGGTCCGGATTCGAGCGGCTACGCGCTGTTCGGACAGCCGACGGATCTGATCGTCATCCGCTTCAAGCTCGCCGACGCGAACGACCCGCGCGACTTCGACTTCAAGGAGCGCCTGGAGCGACACCGGATGGAGATCGAGACACGGCTTTCGAAGATCGGCGCCTCGATCGACCGGGTCGAGAGTGAGACCGAGTACGCCTATCGCGCAACGGTCCGGTACGACGGCGACGTGAAGGCGCTCGCCGATTACCTCGAGGACGTGCCGGGATGCGAGGTGCTCTCGCTCGGGCACTCGCTCGAGATCGTGAAGGACCTCGGGGACGCGCAGGAGGTCTCCAGCCAGTATGGCCTCGCCGGCTTCGAAGGGACGCACGCGATCGGACACGTCCGCATGGCCACCGAGTCCGACGTGGACATCTCGGGCGCACACCCGTACTGGGCCTACCCGTTCTCCGACGTTGCCGTCGTGCACAACGGTCAGCTCACGAACTACTTCCAGTGGAAGCGGCGTCTCGAGTCCAGCGGCCACCGCTTCCAGTCCGAGTGCGACTCGGAGATCATCGCCGTCTACCTTGCCGAGAAGATGGCCGCAGGGGACACGCTGAAGGAGGCGATGGAGCAGAGCCTCGACGACCTGGACGGGGTCTTCACGTACATGGCCGTCTCGCAGGATAGCCTCGGTGTCGCCAAGGACGAGATGGCGGCAAAGCCGCTCGTGCTGTACGAATCGGACGAGCTGGTCGCGATGGCATCCGAGGAGATCGGGATCCGCGCCCTGATCGACCACGAGATCGACACGTACGACCCCTACGAGGGACAGGTGCTCGTATGGAGCAGGTGACCGGTGCCGGCGAACGCCGGACGACGTACGACGCCCGGGGCCTGTCCGAACCCTTCGCCGAGGTCCCTCACGTATCGGAGATCGGCGGCGGCAAGGCAGTCTTCGATGCGGCCAAACTCACCACGCGGCAGATCAACCTCGAGTTGCGCAACCTGATCTACGAGCAGGGCATCACCGACGTGACGGTGAAGAACCCCGGCGCCAAGCACTCGATCGGCGTCGGGATCCTGCAGCGGTGCCGGATCACGTTCGAGGGCTCGCTGGGCTACTTCGGCGTCGGGCTGATCGACGGCCCCGAGGTGCTGATCACGGGCCGGGTCGGCTGGTCGGTGTGCGAGAACATGATGTCCGGCGTCGTGCGGATCGAGAAGAACGCCGGTTCACTCACGGGCGCGGCCCTCCGCGGCGGCGACATCGTCGTGAGGGGCTCGGTCGGCGCCCGGACCGGGATCGACCAGAAGGGCGGCACGATCATCGTGGGCGGCGACGCCGGCTCGATGACCGCCTTCATGATGCAGCGGGGCCGCCAGATCATCCTCGGCGACGTCGGCCCGGGCCTGGGCGACTCGATGTACGACGGCGAGATCTTCGTCGCGGGCACCGTCAAGTCCCTCGGGATCGACTGCGTGCCGGGGGAGTGGACCGACGCCGACACCGAGCTCATCGAGCGGAAGTTCCGTATCTACGGGCTCGGCTCGCCTCCGGAGTTCCAGAAGTTCGTGTGCGGCAAGGTCCTGTACAACTACGACAACCTCGAGCCATCCGAGAAGAAGCTCGTCATCCACTAGGGACCGAGGAGGCCTGGAAACGTGCCTGCAGAAGACGTGTCCTCCCAACAGAACGTCCTCGGACACAGCCGGATCTTCACGCCGGAGGTCATCAACGACATCCACGTGAAGTCCGAGCTCGGCCGATACCGGATGCGCGGGTTCTCGATGTTCAAGCCGATCCCGCACTGGGACCAGCTCATGTTCCTGCCCGGGACCCTCACGCGCTTCGTGATCGAGGGCTACCGGGAGAAGTGCGAGACCAAGACGGTGCTCGGGGCCCGGTTCGCGAGGGATCCGATCGAGCTCGACATCCCGATCTACATCACCGGGATGAGCTTCGGCGCGCTGTCCCTCGAGGCGAAGATGGCGCTCGCCAAGGGTGCGTCGATGGCGGGCACCGCGACGTGCTCGGGCGAAGGCGGCATGATCCCGCCCGAACGCGACCTGTCGATCAAGTGGTACTACCAGAACATCCAGAGCCGGTACGGCTTCAACCCGCACCACCTCATGGTTGCCGACGCCTGCGAGTTCTTCATCGGGCAGGGTTGCAAGGTCGGCCTGGGTGGTCACCTCATGGGGCAGAAGGTGACCGAGCAGGTCGCCGAGATGCGCTCGCTCCCGCCGGGCATCGATCAGCGATCGCCGGCACGGCACCCGGACTGGCTCGGTCCCGACGACCTCTCCCTCAAGGTGCAGGAGGTCCGCGAGGCCACCGACTACCGGATCCCGATCCAGCTGAAGCTGGGGGCGGCGCGCGTGTACGACGACGTCCGGATGGCCGCCAAGTGCGGGCCGGACACGATCTACCTCGACGGCGCCGAGGGGTCCACGGGCGCGGGACCGCACATCGCGACCGAGGAGACCGGCATCCCGCTGATGGCCGCGATCCCCGAGGCCCGGCGTGCGCTCGAGGACGTCGGACTCGCCGACGACATCGACCTGATCGTCGCCGGCGGGATCCGCAACGGCGCCGACGTGGCCAAGTGCCTGGCCCTCGGCGCGAAGGCGGTGGCGATCGGGACGACGGCGCTGATGGCGCTGAACTGCAACAAGGAGATCCCGGGCGTCACCGACTACGAGGGCACGGTCGGCGTCCCCGCCGGCCAGTGCTACCACTGCCACACGGGGAGATGCCCCGTCGGGATCACGACGCAGGACCCCGAGCTTCGCAAGCGCCTCGAGGTGGACGAGGCGGCCGAGCGCGTCTACAACTTGCTCACCGCGATGACGATGGAGCTGCAGATGCTCGCCCGGGCGTGCGGCAAGACCGATGTGCACTCGCTCGAGCCCGAGGACCTGTGCGCGCTCACGGTCGAGGCGGCGGCGATGGCCAAGGTTCCGCTCGCCGGCACCAACTACATCCCGGGCGTCACCGAGGAGGCCACGCTCGAGGAGCTGAAGACGATGATGCAGAAGTACCTGGCGGACACCGGCCAGTACGCGGGGGCGTGACCGGATGAGCGACCAGCACCTGACGATCAAGGGCACGCTGGACGCCGAGGAGCTCGCGGGCCACCGGTTCCCCTACCAGGAGGACCGCTCGCTGGTCGAGGACATCGACCTGGACGCGCTCACGCCCGGCGAGGACCTCAACTGGCTCGAGGACATCCACCTGCTCGAGGAGGACGGCAAGCCGGCGGTGTTCGACCGCTACTCGAACTCGTTCCTGAAGATCTACTTC
>Ga0134123_10002274_pt1 | contig 12595 bp, 9 predicted proteins | sample KB303_FD_96460 | JGI IMG/M metagenome (GOLD analysis project Ga0134123, IMG submission 96460) | Terrestrial soil microbial communities without Nitrogen fertilizer from Kellogg Biological Station, Michigan, USA - KB3-0-3 | ecosystem: Environmental > Terrestrial > Soil > Unclassified ...
GGCCCTGAACCTGCTCCTGCTGGGAAGCGCGCTCGCGCCCGATCGCCGGAGTCACCGCGACCGCGTGTTCGCGTGGCTGGCCGCCGGGCTCGCGGTCTGGAACCTTGGCGTCTTCGGCCTGCGCTCCACCGCGACTCCCGCCGCGGCGTTCGGCTGGGAGTGGTTCCTCCACTTCGGGGTCATTCCGATTCCGGTGCTGTTTTTTCACTACGTGCTCGCGTTCCTCGATGCGCCGCGCGGGCGCGCCGCGCTCGTCACTGGCTACGCGTTGACGGCCCTCTTTCTCGGGGTGAGTCCCAGCTGGCTTTTCATCAGCGGCGTCCGCGACACGCCGTGGGGGTTCGCGCCGGTGACCGGCCTCGCTTACGCGCTGTTCGTCATTCATTTCCAGTGCTACCTCGTCGCCGGCCTGGTGCTGCTGGTGCGGGCGTATCGACGCACCACGTCGAGCTTCAAGCGCAACCGCACGATCCTCGTGATCTTCGGCGCCGTCGTGAGCCTGCTGGGCGGCGCGATGGACTTCCTGCGATTCCTGCTCGACTGGGAATCGCTCTATCCGTTCGGGATTCCGGCCAACGCCGTCTTCGGCCTGGCGCTCGGCATCGCGATCGTCCGCTATCAGCTGATGGACGTGGGCGCGCTGGTCAAGCGCATGGTGCTCTACCTGCTGACATCGGTCGCGCTCGCGCCGATCCTGTTCGTGGGCCTCTGGGCCCTCGATCAGCTGGCCTTCGCGCGGCCGGCCGGGCTGAACGCACCCGCCGACACGGGTCTGCTCGTCCGGGACGCGCTGATCCTGCTGCTCGTCTTCACGGTCGCGCTGCCGCTGATCCGCCAGCTCGAGGGCGGCCTGGCGCGGCTCATGTTTCGCCGCCGCCACGGTGTGCGCGACGCGCTCATCGCGCTGAGCCGCGAGCTGGCCGCTCAGCTCGACGCGCGAGCGCTGGGGACGACGCTCACCGGGGGTCTGGTGGCGAAGGTGCCGGTGAGCCACGCGAGCCTCCACGTGCACGACCGGCTCGCCGACGCCTGGCCGGCGCTGGCGAGCGCGGCGTCCGACGACAGCGCGACGCCGGAGATCGTTCCGGCGCCGGCGGTGGTGGCCTGGCTCCGGATGACGGGCCGCCCGCTGGCGGTCGAGGGCGCGGGCGTCATGGGCATGGCGCTCGCGCTCGAGACGGCGCTGGCCGAGCTCGAGCGGGCGCGCGTCGCCTTGCTGGTGCCGGTGCTTCTCGAGGGCGAGCCGGCCGCCATCATCGTGGTCGGCGAGAAGCTCTCCGGCGAGGTCTTCGATCCGGAGGAGCTCGAGCTACTCGAGGCGCTGGCCGGCGAGGCGGCCATCGCGCTGCGCAACGCCCGTCTCTACGGCGAGCTCGGCGCGCAGCTCGACGAGCTCCAGCGCACGCAGGCGCAGCTCGTACAGTCGGCGAAGCTGGCGGCCATCGGCGAGCTGGCGGCGAGCGTCGCCCACGAGATCAACAACCCGCTGACCGTCGTCAGCGGCCTCAGCCAGCTCATGCAGCAAACAGTGCCGCCCGATTCGCACGAGGCGCAGCGGTTGTCCACCATCCTGGGGGAGACGCAGCGCGCCGGCCGGATCGTGCGCGACCTCCTCGACTTCTCCCGCCGGCGCGAGCCACGGCGCGAGCGCATCCGCCTGCACGACGCCATCCAGCGCGCGCTCGACCTCCTCGACGTGCGCCTCAAGCGGCGGGTCGAGATCCAGCGACTGTTCGACGCCGAGCTGCCCGACACCATGGGGGATCGCGACCAGCTCACCCAGGTGTTCCTCAATCTGGTGGGCAACGCGGCGGACGCGATGCCGCAGGGCGGAACGCTGACCGTTCACACGAAGGTGCAGGAGGCCGAGGGCGGCGGAGCGGCGATCGTGGCGAGCGTGAGCGACACCGGCGGCGGGATACGACCGGAAGTGCTCGATCACATCTTCGAGCCCTTCTTCACGACGAAGCCCGAGGGGCAGGGCACCGGCCTCGGGCTCTCGGTGAGTCTCGGCATCGTGCACGCCCACGGCGGCACGATTGACGTGGAAAGCCAGCTCGGGCTGGGCACCACGTTCCGCGTCGTGCTGCCGACCGCCGCCGGCTAGCCCTAGCGCCGCGCGTCCAGGATGGCCTTCCCGAGAATGCGGCTGCCCTCGTAGCACTTGTCCGGCTGCTCGTAGCTGAAGGCCAGCCGGATGTGACGCTCGCCGCCCTTGCCGGAGAAGAACGCGCGGCCGGGCGTGTACTGCACGCGCGCCTCGAGCGCCAGCGCCTCGAGCCGGGTCACGTCGGTGTCGGACGGCAGCTTGATCCAGATGAAGAACCCGCCCTGCGGCCGGCTGATCTCGACGTCGGTGCCCTTCAGCACCTCCCACAATCCGCGGAGCATCGCGTCGCGCTTGGCCCGGTACACGCCGACCAGGACCTGCACGTGCGCTTCCATGTGGTCGCGCAGGAAGTAGGTCGCCACGCGGGACATGAACGGGTTCACGCCGCCGCCGAAGTTGAACGCCTGGAAGGCCGGCAGCATCGCGGGCGGCGCGCAGAGCCAGCCGAGGCGGACGCCGGCGCCCAGGATCTTGGAGAGGGTCCCGGCGCGGATGACGCGGCCGGTGCGATCGAGCGCGTAGACCGGCGGCTTCGAGTCTCCCTCGAAGCGCAGCTCGTTGTAGGCGTCGTCCTCCAGGATGAACGTGTCGTACTCCTCGGCGAGCTCGATCAGCTCCTGGCGCCGGCTGATCGACAGGTCGGGGCCCGCCGGATTCTGGAAGTTGACGATCGTGTAGATGAGCTTGCACCGGCGGCCCTGGCGCTTGATGGTCTCCAGGCTCTCACGCACGGCGCTGATGACCATCCCGTCCTCGTCGACCGGCACGCCGAAAATCTCCGGGCCATGGCGCCTGATGTTGTTGAGCGAGCCCGAGAACGTCGGCGCCTCGATGATCATCGGCTCGCCCGGGTCCACGAACGCGCTGAAGGCGAGCGCCAGCGCGGCGCCCGAGCCGTTGGCCACGAAGATGTTCTCGGGCGTCACCGAGAGGTTCTCGTAGAGCTTGTACTTGTGACAGATGAGCTCGCGCAGCCCGCGGTAGCCTTGCGGGTCGCCATAGGTGAGGGCGTCGGCGCCCTCGGCCTTCATCATCTTGGCGGTGGCCTCGACCATGCCGTCGTAGGGGAACGATGCCGGGTCCGGATAGCCGCCCCCGAACTCGTAGAGCGGTTTCGCCACCGGACGCGCTGTCGTGACGGGGCCGCCCCAGCCGATGCGGGCGCGTTTGGACAGGTGCTCCTCGAAACGGGCGGTCGGGCCAGGGGTAGTCATGACGGTTAGCATACGACAACCGCCGAGCCTATAATCGCCCCATGCTCTTCCGATACTCGCGCTGGGACGGGACGCAAAAGCTCTCCGACCTCGACGCCGACGACCTTCTGGCCGCCATGTCCGACGACCTCATGTCCGACGGCGACCTCTGGAACGCGCTCCGGCGCATGTTCCAGCGGGGCATCCAAAATCCACAAACCCAGGTGCCAGGCATCCAGGACATGCTGGAGCGGCTCCGGAAGCGGCGGCAGCAGCAGCTCGAGAAGTACGATCTGGGCTCCGCTCTGGAGGACATCAAGAAGAAGCTGGACGAGGTGCTCCGGACCGAGCGCGCGGGCATCGAGCGCCAGGTGCAGGATCCGGGCGATCGGGCCAAGAAGCTCGAGCCGCTCGATCAGATGCCGGCCGACCCGGCGGGGCGGATCAAGCAGCTCCAGAACTACAACTTCACCGATCCGGAGGCGGAGCGCCTCTTCCAGGAGCTGATGCAGCAGCTGCAGCAGCAGATGATGCAGCCGTTCATGCAGAACATGAAGCAGTCGCTCCAGAACATGAGCGCCGACGACATCCGGCGCATGCGCGAGATGCTGCGGGACCTCAACCAGATGCTGCGGCAGCGCGCCGAGGGCGACGAGCCCGACTTCGACGCGTTCAAGCAGAAGTGGGGTCAGAACTTCCCCGGCGTCGAGAGCCTCGACGAGCTGCTCGAGCAGCTCGGCCGCCAGGCCGGCCAGCTCCAGTCGCTCATGGATAGCATGTCGCCCGGGCAGCGCCGCCAGCTGCAGGAGATGATGTCGAGCCTGTTCATGAAGGACGAGCGGCTCGAGGCCGAGATGGCGCAGCTGGCCATGCACCTCGACCAGCTCGGCCTCACCGAGGAGTTCCGCCGCCGCTACGACTTCCGCGGTGACGACGATCTGTCGATGCAGGAGGCGATGAAGCTGATGGACGAGCTCCAGCAGATGGAGGAGCTCGAGCGCCAGTTCCGCCGCGTCCAGACGCCGGAGGACTTGGAGAAGATCGATCCCATCGACGTCGAGAAGCTCCTGGGCGAGGAATCGGCGCAGGACCTCGAGCGGCTCAAGGAGCTGGCCAAGAAGCTGGAGGAGGCGGGCTATCTCGAGCGCAAGGGCGACCGGCTCGAGCTGACCGCGCGCGCCATCCGCAAGCTCGGCGACAAGGCGCTGCGCGACATCTTCGCCCACCTCAAGCGCGATCGCTTCGGCCGGCATGCCGTCGAGCGCCGGGGCGCCGGCGGCGACCCGACCGACGAGGCCAAGCGGTACGAGTTCGGCGATCCGTTCCTGCTCGACCTGAAGGAAACCCTGATGAACGCGGTCGAGCGCAATGGCGCCGGCACGCCGCTCAAGCTCACGCCCGACGACTTCGAGGTGTTCCGCACCGAGTTGTCGACCCAGGCATCGACGGTCGTCATGCTCGACATGAGCCGCTCGATGATCAACAACGGCTACTTCTTGCCCGCCAAGAAGGTGGCGCTGGCGCTGACCGCGCTCATCCGCGGTCAGTTCCCGCGCGACAGCCTGTACATCCTGGGCTTCTCGCTCTACGCCCGCCAGTTCAAGGCCGAGGAGCTCCCGAAGCTCACGTGGACCGAGTGGAACATCGGCACCAACATGCACCACGGCTTCCAGCTCTCGCGGCAGCTCCTGGGGCGGCAGAAGGGCGGCAACAAGCAGATCATCATGATCACCGACGGCGAGCCGACCGCCCACATGGAAGGGCTGGAGGCCGACTTCTCCTACCCGCCGACGCGGCGCACGTTCGAGGAGACGCTGAAGGAAGTCCAGCGCTGCACGCGCGAGGGCATCACCATCAACACGTTCATGCTCGAGCAGAGCCGGATGCTCACGCAGTTCATCGAACAGCTCACCCGCATCAACAAGGGCCGCGCGTTCTTCGCCAGCCCCGACCGGCTCGGCGAGTACATCCTCGTCGACTACGTCCGTAACAAGCGCCGTAACATCGCGTAGCTGCTGCCGCGCAAGCTCGCGGAAACGCAGTAGTCTCTAAGTCCGTCGGATCGACCCGTCTGCCCGGGATTCAGAACTTCGCCGGATCGCGCCCCTCGGGATACACATGAATTAGGGCTGTCGCCGCGACGAAACCACTCGTCACGGACCAGCCGGCGCCTCGACACGTCAGGGGATATCGCCGTGGACACCTGGGTACATCAGCAAGTCAGGGCAGTGTGCCGACGCCGAGTGGTCGCCTGGTGCCTCGTCCTTGGTTGCGCTGTGCTGTTCGCGCTCAGTCAATCCCGCTACATCAAGAACTTCGTCAGTGGCCCCTTCGACTTCGGCCAGCCCGAGCTCGATGCGATCGGGGACGTGTCGACCACGCCGCGATACTTCGTCAAGGTGACGGGGTCCAAGGCGATCGAGACCGGCATACAGCAGATCACGACTCGCAAGCGCGCGGGCGTGGAGACGGGCCGCTCGGTGTCGGCCGCGTACTACGTCCTCGTGGTCGGCGACCGGCTTTTGGTCGTGAAGCGCGCGGAGGGAACTCCGACGACCGTCGAGGGCGAGCTGGCCGCGATGCCTCCGGATCTCGACCGGCACCTGTTCAATTCACCGCAGATGGAGGCGATCAGGGGCCGCTTCTATCCGTACTACCTCGACGACTCGCGCTTCCGCATACCGGGCTATATCGGCATCGCTGGAGTGCTCGTCCTCGCGTTTCTCCTCCTCAAGTACGGGCTCCCCGCATGGAGATATGCCCAGGACGTCTCGTCGCATCCCGTCGTGAAGAGGCTCGTCGAGTGGGGCGATCCGATGGGGATCGCCATCGAAGCCCGCCGGGAGGCGGACTCGCCCCGCTACAAGGGCGGCGGGTGGCGCATGACGGAGAAGTACCTGATCCGGTCGGCGCCTTTCGCGTTCGATCTGCTACGGCTCTCCGACCTGCTGTGGGCGTACAAGAAGGTCACGAAGCACAGCGTCAACTTCATCCCGACCGGCAAGTCCTACGCCGGCGTCCTCGTCTGTTATGGCGGCGCCGCCGAGGTGACCGGAAAAGAGAAGAGCGTCGATGCGATGCTGACCTTCGCAGCCGAGCGGGCGCCGTGGGCGCTCTTCGGCTATTCGGACGACCTCGCCAAGCTCTTCAAGCAGAAGACTCAGGAGTTCTGCGCCGCCATCGAGCAGCGAAAGCGCGAGCCCGCGAAGCCGGCGCCCCGGTAGCGGAATCCCGGAGAAGCATCGACTAGCTGCGCGCGGCCGACGGCTCGCCGAGCGCGGGCACCTGGCGCTCCTGGCCCTTCATCAGCCAGCGAATGAGCGGCGTCGCGGCGAAGGTGCTCACGAGGGCCATGATCACGAGCATCGAGAACACGTCCGTCGGCAGGAGGCCCAGATCCTTGCCGATATTGAGCACGATGAGCTCCATCATGCCCCGCGTGTTCATGCAGACGCCGATCGTGAGCGCGCTCCGTCGCTCCTCGCCGACCAGCCGGGCCGCGGCGTAGGTACCGGCCAGCTTGCTCACGAAGGCCACGACGAGGACCAGCGTCAGGGTCAGCAGACCCGGCCAGCCCTGGATCGCACCCACGTCCGTCCGGAGTCCCGTGTAGGCGAAGAAGATCGGCAGGAAGAACGCCCACACGATCGGCGAGACGCGCCGCTTCCACTCCTCGGCGAAGCGCCGGTCGTCGTGGAGGGCCACGCCGATCACGAAGCCGCCGATGATCGCGAAGACGCCGAGGTTGCTGGTGATCGCCGCCGAGACGAAGAGCAGGATCACGATGTAGGGCACGAAGGCGAGGCGCATCTCACCGTGGCGCGTGAAATGCCGCTCGATGGCGCGCCTGAGGGGCGCGCGGGCGATCAGCAAGACGAACGCCACGTACGCGACCAGGCCGGCGATCCGCGGCACCGCCCAGCCCCAGCTGAACGCTCCCTTCACGAGCAGCGAGATCGCGCCAAGGATGATCCAGCCGGAGACGTCGCCGATCGCGGCGGCGCCGATCGTGAGGGCGGCGGTCCGCGTATGCGACAGTCCGAGCTCCATGAAGATGCGGCCCAGGACGGGAATGGCGGTGATCGACATGGCCACGGCGAAGAAGAGCTGAAAGCCGAAGAGCGGGACCGGCTCCAAGAGCCGCGCGTGGAACCACGGCGCCGAGCCATACCCGAGTGCGAAGGGAACCGCGAGCGAGAGCACACTGATGAGGACGATCGCTCGCCGGTTTCCGCCCAGATGGCGGTGGAATTCGAACTCGAGACCGATCTGGAACATCAGGAAGATCAGGCCGACCTGGGCGATGCCGGTGAAGATCGCACCGGTCGATGCGGGAAACAGCTCGGCCATGAAGCCCGGGAAGATTGCTCCGAGCATGCTCGGCCCGAGCAGGACGCCGGCCAGGATCTCGCCTGATACGTCGGTCTGACCGAGCCGCCGGACGAGCGCGGTCACGAGTCGCGTCGCGAGGAGGATGACGATCAGCTGGTAGAGGAGGCGGAGGGTGACCTCCTCCGCCTCGCTCCCGACCGCGGACACTACCGCCGGACGATCACGAGAGGTTGTAGAGCCGCGCGCAGTTGTCCCAGAGGATCTTTCGCTTGCTCGCCTCGGTGAGCGGCAGCTTCAGGAAGAGGTTCGTCGCCTCCGGGAAGTGCGAGTCCGAGTGCGGATAGTCGGTCGAGAACACGAGCGTGTCGTCGCCCAGACGCTGGACGACCCACTCGACCTGATCCTCGTCGGGATCGACGCTGATGAAGCACTGGCGCTTGAAGTACTCGCTGGGCGGCGCCTGCAGCCTCGTCGTCTCGCCGCTCCTGGCCATCTCCCAGTACTCGTCGAGCCGCCAGAGGAGCCACGGCAGCCAGCTGCAGTTGCCCTCGAGGAACGCCACGCGCAGGCGCGGGAAGCGCTCGAGGACGCCGCCGGCGGTCATCGAGGCGACCGCCGCCATCAGCTCGACCGGGTTGTTGAGGCCGCCCGCGATGGTCGTGCTGGGCGCCGTGAGGAAGCGGTTCACGAAGTGCGTGTCCGAGTAGTTGTTCGGCGCCGGATGGAAGCAGATCGGCACGTTCAGGCGCTCGGCCTCCGCCCACAGCGGATCCATCGCCGGATCGTGCAGGTTCACGCCGTTGACCGGATTCGGCATCATCTGCGCCGCGATGAACCCGAGGTCCTTGACAGCCCGCCGGAGCTCGCCGGCGGCGAGCGTCGCGTCGTGCAGCGTCAGGAGCGCGGCCGCCTGCATCCGCGCCGGATCGGGCTTGCGGAAGTCGGCCGCCCAGTCGTTCCAGGCCCGGCACAGCGCGACCGCGAACGCCGGATCGAAGGCGTCCACGCACACCACCGGGAGCGTGCGAAAGAGCACGCCCTTGTCGAGGCCCTCGGCGTCCATCGCGCGCAGCTGCGAGGCCGAGTCGAAGCGCGCCGCGGCGTAGTCCCTCAGCACCACGGCGGCACGCTTCTCGGCGTCGACCCGTCCGCGGCCGAGCGGCCGCGGGAACGTGAACTGGCCGACCGTCCACTGGCTGGTGTAGGCGCCGCGGCTCGCCGTGGGCTTGGGCGTGCGCTCGCGAAAGGCCGGATCGAGATAGTGATCGTAGAGGTCCGACGGCTCGATCACGTGCAGGTCGCTGTCGAGGACGCGGAATCCGGCTCTGCTCATTTCTGGCTCCTTGCCGAATGCTCGGCGACGATCTGCGCCACGCACGCGGTCACCCGGACGCCGGTGGGCAGGTGCAGGAACTCGTTGGGGCCGTGGGCGTTCGAGCCCGGACCCATCGCGCCGGTAATGACGAACTGGGCCTGCGGGAAGCGCTCGCCCAGCATGCTCATGAACGGGATCGACCCGCCGAGGCCCGCGAACATCGCCGGCTTGCCGAAGTAGGTCGCCGACGCGCGCTGGATCGACTCGAGCAGCTTCGGGTCGGTGGCGGGCGCGTTCCAGCCGTTGCCGGCGTCGCCGTACGTGTTCATCGTGACCCGCGCGCCGTACGGAGGATCGGCCTCGACGATCTCTTTCAGCCTTCGCACCGCGCGCCCCGCGTCGCACGTCGGGGGGATGCGCACCGAAAGCTTGAGCGAGGTCTGCGGCCTCAGCACGTTGCCGCCGTCGGCCGGCAGCGGCATGCCCGCTGCGCCGATGATCGAGAGCGTGGGCCGCCACGTGTTGTTCAGGATCAGCTCGTACGGATCGGTGCCGACGGGCCGGGCGCCCGGCGCGAACGGGAAGCGATCGTAGATCTCAGTACCGAGCACCTTTGCCACCTCGCGCGCCTCGGCCAGGCGCTCGGGCGGAATGTCGACGTGGAAATCGCGCGGCAGGATCGCGCCGGTGCGCGAGTCTTCGATGCGGTCGAGGATCTGGCGCAGGATACGGAAGCTCGAGGGCACGATGCCGCTGGCCGCGCCGGAATGCACGCCTTCGGTCAGGATCTCGACCGTGAGCACGCCGCCGACCACGCCGCGGAGCGAGGTGGTGCCCCAGAGCTGATCGTAGTTGCCGCAGCCCGAGTCGAGGCAGACGACCAGGCTCGGAATCCCGAGCTTGGCCTTGAGCGCGTCGACGTAGAACGGAAGATCCGCGCTCCCGCTCTCCTCGCAAGCCTCGATGAGCACCACGCAGCGCGCGTGCTTCGCGCGCTGCTCCTGCAGCGCCTGGATCGCCGTGAGCGCCGCGAACGTCGCGTAGCCGTCGTCGCCGACGCCGCGCCCGTAGAGCTTGTCGCCGCGCCGCACCGGCGTCCACGGCCCGGTGCCCTCGGCCCAGCCGACCATTTCCGGCTGCTTGTCCAGGTGGCCGTAGAGCAGCACCGTGTCGGCGCCGGTTCCGGGCGCCTCCATGAGCAGCAGCGGCGTGCGGTTCTCGAGCCGCACGACCTCGATGCGTAGCCCCTCGATCGGCCGTGTTCCCGCCCAGCCCCGCAAGAGCTCCACCGCGCGGTCGATGTGGCCGTGCTCGCGCCACTGGGCGTCGAACATCGGCGACTTCGCGGGGATCTTGATGTAGTCGGTCAGGGTGGGAATGATGGTCGCGTCCCACGTGGTCTGGACGAAATCGCGGATCTTGCCGGAGTCGACTGCCATCGCTGGTCCCTCAGGAGGCGATGCGGAGGCCGGAACGCATCTCCCAGATCTCCTGCAGCTCGAGCGGCGCGTCGGCGATCCGGGCGAGCTTGCCGCAGAGGCGACAGTGGATGAACGCCGGCTCGCGACCGACGTAGGTGCTGTCGCACTTGGGGCACCGGGCCTGGGGCCCGGCGAGGAATCGCTTGGCGGTCCGCTGCAGGGTGTGCTCGGGGGTGAGGCGGATGACGGCCGCCGGGGCCGCCGGGACTTTAGGTTTCACCCGCTTCGTCTTGGCCGGCTTCATGAGCGGAGGCCATTGTACAGCAGGCCGCACAGCCGGTCGGCCGAGAAAGGCTGCGCCGGCGGGACGGGTCGAAAGCGTATCTTGAGCCGATGAAGGTCGGGGTGGTTCTGGACGGACGGCGCTCGGCGACGGAGGTCGCCGAGCTCGCGCGACTGGCCGAGGCGCGCGGCTTTTCGCACGTCTGGCTGTCGGGCGGAGCCAGAACGAAGGACCACTTCGTGCGGCTCGCCGTGGCGGCGGCCGCGACGAAGCGGATCCGGCTGGGCCCGGTCGCGCTGAGCCCTTTCGAGATGCATCCCGTGCACGCCGGGCTCGCCCTCTTGACGCTCGACGAGATCGCCCCCGGCCGCGCCTGCCTGGTACTGGGCGCCGGCGGCGACCTGGCCTCGACGCTCGGCCCGCCGGCGCGCGGCCGGGTCGAAGCGGTCGAGGAATGTGTCGACATCGTTCGCGCACTCGCAGCGGGCGGCGAGGTCAACTACTCGGGGAAGCACTTTCGGGTCGCTGGGCTCTTCTCGCCGTGGCGCTCCGTTCCCATGGACCGGCTCTATCTCGGCGCGAACCGCCCGCGCATGCTGCGGCTGGCTGCGCGCAAGGCGGACGGCGTGATGGTGACCGACATGCCGCTCGCCTATCTGGGCTCGCTGATCGGCCGCGTCCGCGCCGAGCTGGCGGCCGCCGGCCGCGACGCGTCGTCGTTCGCGATCAGCAACTGGTTCGTCTGGAACGTCCAGGAGACGCGCGAGGAGGCGATGCGTCTGGCCCGCCGCGGGCTCGGCTTTCGCCTCTATTACATTCGCGACGTGGCGGCCTCGATCGGCCTCGCCGAGGCCGACGCCCGCGAGCTGGAGCGACGGCAGCCGGAGATGCTCCGGGCCCTCTTCCGGGGCACGGAGTCCTGGCAGCCGCCGCCCGATGTCGCCGAGCGCCTGATCGAGCACCTGACGCTGACGAGCGACCGCCGCGGCCTCCCGGGTTGCTTGGAGCGGCTCGCCGAGTTCGAGCGGCTGGGATGTAGCGAGATCGCGCTGGCCCCCCACGGCGACCCGGCGGCGGCCATCGAGCTGATCGGCGCCGCCGTGATCCCCCTCGTCGACCGCGGGGACCACGCCGGTGTTCCGTGACTGGCAGGCACGCCATGTCGTATTCTGTCCTCGCCACGGGGAGGGCGCATGATCAAGCTGGACCACCTCACGATCGCGGTGAGCGATTGTCAAAAGTCGCGTGAGTGGTACATGAGCACGCTCGGGCTGAAGCTCGAGTTCGAGATCCCCGAGCGGACGACGGTTGCCGTGCAGGACGAGTTCGATTTCACGCTGTTCCTCGCCGAGACGCCCGGGGGGCCCGGGCGGCCGAGCTGCGTGCTGACCTTCCAGGTCGGGGACGTCGAGGCCCAGTACAAGCAGCTGAGCACGGCGGGTGTAAAGTTCGTTCATCCACCCCAGAAGACGTTCTGGGGCTATGGCGCGGAGCTCAAGGATCCCGACGGCTATCGCATCTGGCTGTGGGACGAGAAGACGATGCGTGAGAAGGGCGAGGTCTGAGGAGGCAGGTATGTGGGGGTCGAGAACCAAGCTGGTGATGCCGTCGCGCGAGAACGCGCTGCCCGGCCGGACCGAGCGCATGCCGGTGCCGGCCCAGCACTTCGTGAACCGTCATCCGCTCGCGCCGCCGTTTCCAGCGGGGCTCGAGACGGCGATGTTCGGTCTCGGCTGCTTCTGGGGCGCCGAGCGCAAGTTCTGGGAGGCGCCCGGAGTCTTCACGACCGCGGTCGGCTACGCGGCCGGGTTGACGCCGAATCCGACCTACGAGGAAGTGTGCACGGGCCTGACGGGCCACAACGAGGTCGTGCTGGTCGTCTTCGATGCCAAGCGCATCGGCTACGACGGGATCTTGAAGGGCTTCTGGGAGAGCCACGAC
>Ga0134123_10002277_pt1 | contig 12588 bp, 13 predicted proteins | sample KB303_FD_96460 | JGI IMG/M metagenome (GOLD analysis project Ga0134123, IMG submission 96460) | Terrestrial soil microbial communities without Nitrogen fertilizer from Kellogg Biological Station, Michigan, USA - KB3-0-3 | ecosystem: Environmental > Terrestrial > Soil > Unclassified ...
ATCTTTACCGCCCTGGAACGCTCGTTCGAGAGCAAAGACACGCGCCGGACCGCATCACCGAACTCCCCGACCCCCAGCTCAAGAATCTTATCGCTCTCTTTCGGGATCACCTTCTCGTAGGCAGGAAAAACCCCTTCCACCGTCGAGGAAGCCAGCAACAGCCCTCCCGATTTGAAGAAGGCGCGATTCTCGTGCACTCCGAACAGGAGCTCGTCGGAGCCATCCCAGTCGATGCGGGACATCTCCGAGAGGGTCTTGCGGGGCACGATGACCCGTATTTCCTTGTCCGTGGTTTTCCCGGGAGCCTTGCCGCTGACAAAAGCCAGACGGTGCCCGTCGGTTGCCACGAGCGTGAGCTGGCCCTTGGCTAGAATTGTCAGGACCCCCTGCAGCGGATAGCGCGCGTCATCCGCCGTGCTGGCGAATAGAACCCGTGCAACCATGCTCCGGAAAGACTTCAAGTCCAAGGGGATGGCATTGCTGAAATCATATTTTGGGAGAGGAGGAAAATCGTCCTTGGGGAGTCCCACCATGCGAAATCTGGAACGGGCGCAGGAAACCTGGACCCAGTTGTTGTCTTCCTGCTTGAAGGAGACCTGATCCTCCGGAAGCAACCGCACGATTTCATAGAGCTTCTTGGACGAAAGGGTAATCGCTCCCTGCTTCGAGACCTTTGCCGGCGTCGAAGTGCGAATTCCCAGCTCCAAATCCGTGGCCATCAGCTCCAGATCATCTTTGCCTGCCGAGAGGAAGGTGTTGGAGAGAATGGGAATGGTATTTTTCTTCTCCACGACTCCCTGGAGGCGCTGCAGCTCTTTCAGCAGATCCCCGCGTTGGATCATGAACTCCATAGATTCTCCTTAGATCTCTCTTTCTTCATATATCACAAAAAGTGCAGATGCAGTAGGGGTGTGGGCCGTGGCAGTCAATCCCGAAAGCGGCTACGGGTCCATGACTTGTGTGAGAAAGCGGTGTGGAGAATCGTGTGCGTGGAAAGTGGGCGAATGGTGAATCAGTGATGCAAGCGCTCGCGCCATTTCCACGCACAGGATCCGCACAGCACCTTTTCCCACATCCCCCGGAATTCACTCAAAGGACTCGATGAAGCTGCGAACCAACCTGTCGAAATCCTTGTCGACCCTTCGCCGTTCGTCAACCTTCTTGATGGCGTGGATGACGGTGGAGTGATGCTTTCCCCCAAAGAGCTGACCGATTGAAGGAAGCGAGCTCTCTGTAAGCTTTTTGCAAAGGTACATTGCAACCTGTCTGGGGAATGAGATGTTTCTGGAGTTGTTCTTGGACTTGAGGTCCACCACCTTGATGTTGAAATACCCGGCCACGAGCTTCTGGATGGAATCGAGAGTGACCGCTGGACTCTTGTCCTCGAGGAGGTCCTTGAGGGTCTCCTTTGCCATGTCCAGGTCGATGGGGCGACGCGTCAGCGAGGAGTAGGCCACCAGCCTGACCAGGGAACCCTCCAATTCTCGAATGTTCGACTTGATCTTGCTCGAGATGAAGAAGGCCACATCCTGCGGAAGCTCCACGCGCTCCGCCTCGGCCTTTTTTCTCAGGATGGCGATCTTGGTCTCCAGATCCGGGGGCTGGATGTCCGCCATGAGTCCCCATTCAAAGCGGGACCTGAGGCGCTCCTCCAGAGTCGGGATTTGCCGCGGCGGGCAGTCCGAAGTGATCACGATCTGTTTCTGGGATTCGTAGAGCGCGTTGAAGGTGTGGAAGAACTCCTCCTGGGTCCTTTCCTTACCGGCGAGGAACTGGATGTCATCGATCAGGAGGAGATCGACACTCCGGTACTTTTCCTTGAAATCCAGGGTCTTCTCGAACCGGATGGCATTGATCAGCTCATTCATGAAGTTCTCGGTGGAAAGATATCGCTGGCGGAGATCCGGCCGAATCCGTGCCAGGTGGTTCCCCACGGCGTGCATCATGTGGGTCTTGCCTAACCCTACTCCGCCGTAAATGTAGAGAGGGTTGTAGTGCATCCCGGGCTGCTCCGCGACCGCCTTGGCTGCCGCATGGGCAAACTGATTGGAAGAGCTGACCACGAAGGATTCGAATGTGTAGCGCGGATTCAACGAACCAGGGCCCGGGGGAGGGGGAGGATTCGAGCGCCTGCGAAGAAATCTCTCGGAGGGAAGCGCGAGGGTCGCATCTTCCGCCGCCTCAGGTCTGGCCTTGAAGCGAATCGCCAGGTCCCCTTCATGGATCTCGTTGAGCGAGTCCCGCAATAAGGGGAGGTAATGCTGGCTGATCCACTCGACGAAGAACGAGCTGGGTACTTCGACCTCGAGCGTGTCTCCCGACATGGAAATCTGCTGCGTGGGCTTCAACCAGGTGTCGAAGACCTGGCCGTTCAGTTTTGGCTCTACTTTCCTGAGCACCTGTTCCCAGAGGTTCATAGGGCCTTCCGGTAAGATTGAAATAGGATGCAATGAACAGTGGATAAGACCTTCATTTGCCGAATCTACGGCAGAAGCGCCCTGGACGCTTCCACAGGATTTCCACAGGTGTGGAAAAGATTCTCCTTTGCAAGTATTTGATTGGTAATGGGTTCTCGCGACACCGGCGCAAGGGCTCGCTCACTTATGTCAACCAAACGGGCCCAACCGCAAGATCTGGTGGTGTCCCTCCTTTCGGAGGAACATCTAGTTGGGGCCGCTCCGCTGCCAGGCCATGAGTCGTGTTCGAGCAACACAAATCCCCCGCCGAGCATCCGTCGTTTTGAGACGCTCGAAAGAGTTTCCCACCGGGGCAGAACCATCGGTGTGTTGAGAATTGCTTGTTGAGGCGGCGGACTATAGCACACGGATTTTCGGAGTTCCACAGGAAAAATTCTTAGGCGTCGACGATTCGTGATCCCCGAAAGCCTTGACACTCCTGGAGGGCGTCGGCTAGCATCTCCGGTTCAGTTCAGATCCAGGATCGACTCGATTGAGCGCGCAGGAGACAGAATGAAGCGCACGTTTCAGCCCAATAATCGTCGCCGCAAGAAGACCCATGGATTTCTCAAGCGCATGAGCACCCAGGACGGCCGCGAGGTCTTGAAGCGCCGTCGCCGAAAGGGACGGAGAAGGCTCGCCGTGTGACATCCCGGCGGTGCTTCACCCTTGCCGATCGCGTCCGCAAGAGAAGCGAGTATCAGCGCATCTACGCCAACGGCCAGAAGATCTCCTCGAAAAACCTCGTGCTCTTCTACCTTGAGAACGGCCTGGAGCGCCCGCGAATGGGAATGACAGTCACTCGACGCACGGGGGGAGCCGTCCAGCGCAATCGGACCAAGAGGCTTCTGAGAGAATGGTTCCGGCAAAGCAGACCGGAGTTGCCTGCCATCGACCTCGTCATCAACGCCCGGGAAGGGATTCACCGCATGACCCCGGAGGCGCTTTCCCGAGAGCTGCGGGACGTGTTTCGGCGAGTCGCGGCGCGAGAGAGCCGGTCATGACATGGCCCCGGCGTGCGGTGGCGGCGCTTCTGTTGATCCACCAGCGCGTGTTGTCTCCCCTGCTGCCACCGGCCTGTCGATTTACTCCGACGTGCTCGGAGTATGCGCGTCAGGCCGTCGAGCGATATGGTTTGCGGCGCGGCGGCGCCTTGGCCATCCGGCGACTGGTTCGTTGCCACCCCTTCGTTGAAGGCGGCCTGGATCCCCTGAGGTAAACCCTCCCCGACCATGGACAATAAGCGATACCTGCTAGCGCTGGCCCTCTCCATGGGCATCATCCTGATCTGGATGCAGTTCGTCATGCCTCCAGCCAAGGCCCCCATCCCCGCTCCTGGAAAACCCGGTCAGAGCCAAAGCACTCCGGCGCCGGTGGTCTCCAAAGAGACTCCTCCCCAGGCGGGAGGCGCCGAGCCGGCGCCAGCGCCTTCAGAAGGGGTAGCCCCCTCGGAGGCTCCGCCGAAGCAAGAGGCGGCCGTCGCCGAAGAGAGAACCATCGAGACAGAGCTGTTTCGAATCCGCTTCGACAACCGGGGCGCACGGATTCTCAGCTGGCAGCTGAAGCCGTACCAAGACGATGCGGGCCAGCCCCTGGAGCTGGTCAATTTCGCCTCTGCCAAGCTAAAGCATTTTCCCCTCGACCTGGAGTTCGATGAGCCAACCCTCACGAAAGCGATCCAGAGCGCGCTGTTTATCGTCGAGATCTCGCCGGACCAGGGAGAGGGACAGACACAGGTCGCCTTCCGCTACTCCGATGGATCAGGGCTGGAGATCAGGAAAGAGCTGCTGTTTTCCTCCTCTTCCTATGTCGTGCCCATGGTCGTGCAGGTTCAGCGCGCAGGGCAGCCGCTACACCCCAAGGTGATCTGGGGTGCGGGCTTCGCTACCGAGACTGGGCTGCCTCCCTCCAATGGCGATCGAAACGACATCACCCAAGTCGCCTTCTCGCGCGAGGGCAAGGTGATCCACAAAGGCCGTGATGCCCTCAAAGATGCGCCGGAGCTGAGTGAAGCGGGACGCATCCTGTGGGGGGGCCTCGAGGCTCATTACTTCACGGCGCTCATCCTGCCGGCGGGCGGATCGGATGGTATTCAGCTCCGCCGGGATCCCCTCATCGAGGAAGGCAGGGAGAAGCAGTTCCTCACGGCCGTGCTGGGTCCGCAGGAAGGAGCCGATTACAAGCTCTATGTCGGCCCGAAAGATCGGGAGCTGCTGGCGAAGCTGCGCCTGGGCCTGGAGGGCATCGTCAACTATGGGTTCCTGCCCGAGATCGCCGAGGCGCTTTTCTTTCTGCTGCGCCATATCTATGAAATCACCGCGAACTGGGGCCTCTCCATCATCATCCTGACCTTCATCATCCGGCTGGCGTTCTTCCCTTTGACTCACAAGAGCTCCATTTCCATGCGGCGCACCCAGGAGAAGATGAAGAAGATTCAGCCGCGCATCGAGGCCATCAAGAAAAAATACCACTCGATGAAGAAGGACATGGCGAACCGGCAGAAGATGAACGAGGACATCATGGCCCTCTACGCCAAGGAGGGCATGAACCCTCTCGCCGGGATGACCGGATGCCTCCCGCTGCTGCTCCAGCTTCCCATCCTGTGGGGTTTCTACAACCTGCTGGTCAACGCGTTTGAGCTGCGTCATGCGCCGTTCGGATTGTGGATCACGGATCTTTCCAAGAAGGATCCCTACTACATCACCCCGATCGTCATGGGCATCACGATGCTGATTCAGCAGGTCATGACGGGATCTGCCATTCCCGATCCGACACAGCGCAAGATCATGATGGCCATGCCCATCATGTTCACCTGGTTCTTCAAGGATTTGCCCAGTGGCCTGGTGCTATACTGGCTGGTGAATAACATCCTGGGTATCGGTCAGCAATACCTGATCAATCGACAGGTCGCACGAGAAGATTCCGGCAGCAGGGTCGCCGCCGGAACCTGAGCAGGAAGGGATTGACCATGGAAGATCGGCCGGCACCCTCCGATCCACCTTCCCCATCATCCCCTCAAGACGAAGCCAGCCATCTGGCAGAATTCCTCTCCCGTCTCGTAGAGTCCTCCCCCTTCGACATCCATTTTCAGGTTACCGGCGAAGAAGAGCGTATCCGCGTGGAAATCGAGGGGCCCGATCGGGAGATGTTTCTGGAGCGACGTGGTGAGGGTCTCCTCTCGCTTCAAGTGCTCCTGGGAAGGATTGCGGCGCAGAGTGGGATTGCCAAGCCAGTATTCGTGGACTCCGAGGGTTTCCGACAAGGAAGAGAGGAAGAGATAGCGGAGATAGCGATTCTGGCCGCCGAGCGGGTCAAAAAAATGAACGAGCCCCAGAAATTGCGCCCCATGGATCCCTACGAGAGGCGACTCGTGCACATCGCACTCAAAGACGATCCTGACGTGGAGACGCAGAGTGAAGGCGAGGGCTTCGAGAAGCGCGTGGTCATCCACCCCCGTCTGCGGAATTCCTGAGCCCTCATATCCCGTGCTTGCTGGGGCGGATCGAGCCTAGGCTCCTCACCCAACGCCGCCATTCGCCAAAAAGATTGACTATGCCATCTTCCCTCGACGAAGAAATAAATAACATCGCAATAAAGCTGCGTATACTATTGAATAATAAACAGTTACATGAGTTAAGATCGCATGGTCTCCTGCTCCAAACGTGGGGCAGGAAGATGAACCTCACTGCCATTGAGGATCCATCAGAAATCGCACAAAGACACTTTCTCGAGGGCATCCTTGCTGGGGAGAAGCTCCGGCAGCGGCATGCAGAAGGCCCGATGCTCGATCTGGGATCAGGGAACGGTTTTCCTGGAGTACCGATGGGAGTGGTCTGCCGCGATGCCAGACCCCTGATTCTGCTTGAATCCTCGGAGAAGAAAGCGGCGTTTCTGCGAGCTTTGGTTCGCGATCTGGGCTGGAGGGATGCACGTGTCGAAGTTAGGCATGTGGCGACAAGCTCCAATCTCGACGATCTTCGATGCCGGGTTTTCACCTCTCGAGGAGTGGCGATTTCGCATCTGCTCCGCGAGGGGCTCCCCTTCTTGGAGGCGGGTGGCTGGTGCGTGCTGTTCGGCTTACGCGAAGAGCTGGAGAAGGATTTGGATAGGAGCCCGGCATGCCTTTCGTTGCAGGAGGAGGTTCCACTTCCCCACCGCGAGACCACAATTCTAATTCTGCAAAAATCCCCGGAGGCCTCCCAGACCGCCTGAAATGTTTCACGTGAAACATTTCGGCTGAAAGCGATGCTCCCTCGGGTCGGAAGCTCACTCACCTGTGCTAGGCTACGCCGGATCCGGTGCACAGAGGAGTCTCTCCATGGGCCGCGTCATTGCAGTCGCAAACCAAAAGGGTGGAGTTGGCAAAACCACAACTGCGGTGAATCTCGCCGCAGGACTGGCAATTGCCGAGCGGAAGGTCCTTCTCGTCGACGTCGATCCGCAAGGAAGCTCCACTCGAGCCCTCGGCTTGAAAACCGAGGCGGGTGGAGGCGGCACTTATGGGGCGCTCATTGGAAGCTACCCGCTGCAAGAGGCTCTCATCAAGACCGAGCTCCCCTTCCTGATGGTCGCTCCCGCCAATCGGGAGTTGGGAGGAGCCGAAATCGAGCTTGTCGACCTGGAGCGGCGAGAGTACCGGCTTCGTGACTCCCTCGAACCGCTGGTCGAGCAGTACGACTATATCCTTCTGGACTCTCCTCCCTCCCTGGGAATCTTGACTCTCAATACCCTGGTTGCGGCGCAGGCTATTCTGATTCCCGTTCAGTGCGAGTACATGGCGCTGGAGGGGGTCTCGGAGCTGATGAGAACGCTGGAGAGAATTCGCGTCTCCCTGAACCCCGCTCTGGAGATCGAGGGCATTCTGCTGACCATGTATGACGACCGGACCAACCTGTCCCGTCAGGTCGTCGAGGAAATCAAGGCTCACTTCAAGGAGAAAGTGTTCGAGACCATCGTACCGAGAAATGTCCGCCTGGGTGAAGCACCCAGTTTTGGGAAGCCGATCATGCTTTACGACATTCGCAGCAAGGGCTCCGAAAGCTACCTCAACCTCGCGAGGGAAATCATCAGCCATGAACGGAAAGCGGAAAGCACTCGGCCGAGGCCTCAGCTCCCTGATTCCCGAACCGCCCCCCGAATCGAGGGAGGGGCTTTTGATGGTGGAAGTGGACCGCATTACCCCGAATAGATTCCAGCCTAGAAGTCAGTTCAAGGACCTGGAGGGGCTGGCAGCTTCAATCAAGGAAAACGGCGTCATTCAACCGATCATCATCACCGAGAATCAGGGCGCCTATCAGCTGGTGGCCGGCGAGAGGCGCTGGCGAGCGGCCCAGCTGGCCGGCATTGATAAGATTCCGGCGATCCTCAGGAATGTTTCCGATGACCGAAAGCTCGAGATGGCTCTGGTTGAAAACATCCAGAGACAGGAGCTCAACCCGCTGGAAGAAGCGAAAGCTTATGAGCTGCTACTTTCGGACCTTCAGCTGACCCAAGAAGAGGTGGCGAAGCGAGTTGGCAAGGACCGCTCTACCATCGCAAATCAACTGCGGTTATTAAAACTACCACAAAAAATACAGGATATGATTGCCGACGGCATCCTCGATGGTGGTCACGCCAGGGCCTTGCTCGGACTGAACGATCCCGTCAGGCAGATCGAGGCTGCGGAAAGAGTGGCCTCAGGACTGCTGACCGTGAGGGAGACGGAGGAGATGGTCCGCAATACCGGCGTACGCAAGACTCCCACGCCGAGGACGCCGACGGTCTCGGATCCCAATGTGGAGGCGGCCGAGGAAAGATTGACAAAATCTCTGGGCACGAAAGTGCGCATCGTGCGCGGCAAGAAGAAGGGAAGTGGCAAGATCGAAATCGATTATTTCTCCGAGGACGAGCTGGACCGGCTCTTCAGCCTCCTGGTGACCCGCAGCCACTAATGTTGCGGCCCCTTCCAAGCAGCGGGGCCATGGGAGATGATCGCATGAAAGATTCGAAAGCAGGCGCCTCCGATCTCAGCGGTTTTCTTGGAGAGGGGACGGTGATCAGCGGTGACCTCCGATTTCCGGACATCCTGCGCGTGGACGGAAAGGTGACCGGGAAGATCACCTCAGAGAAGGAGCTGGTGGTAGGAGAGACGGGAGAGGTGGAGGCCGACATCGATGTCGGCGTCCTTTCGGTGAACGGCCGGGTCACCGGGACCATCCGGGTACGGGATAGACTGACAGTGCACCCGCGGGGACAGGTCAGGGGAGAGGTCATCATGGATAAGCCTGGCCTCGTCATCGAAGAGGGAGGGGTGTTCGAGGGCACCATCGAAATGAGTAGTGAGCGCAAACGCGAGCTCAAAGAGGTAAGAGGAAGCTCGGTCGGCGAATCCTGAGTTCCGTACCCTCGATTCCGTTGACAATCCCTTCTGGAAGTGATATTTAAGCCCCTCTTTTCCGCTCCTAAGCGGCGGGGTTCTGTGGGAGTTAAAGCTCCCCAGAGGCTTCGTGCACACCCATTGGGCCTTCGCCGGGCACACCGTCCCGGCGGGCACACTTGTGCGTCGAGGATTGCAGCACCATGAAGCAGACCAGCCTGGCCGCGCGCTATGCGCGGGCCCTTGCCGAAGTCGTCCAGGAAAAAGCCGCTCTGGAAGCGACGACGGAGCATCTAGACAGATTCTCGCAGCTCTATGGCGATTCCAAAGAGCTCAGAGACTTCCTTCGCAACCCCGCATACCCGTTGCCGGCAAGAAAAAAAGGCCTCGCCACCCTGTCGAAGCGCCTGCGCGTGCCGGCGCACGCGGCGCGACTGCTGGAGATTCTGCTGGAGCGTGGGCGCATCGAGCTGTTGCCGGAACTGGCCAAGGAGTTCAGGAAGATCGAAGAGAAAATGCTGGGGCGAGTCGCAGTCGAACTGACGACTGCCCGCCAGCTGGACCCCGCGATGGAAAAGAGCATGATGGCCTCGCTGGAAAAATTCACCGGCAAGAAAGTGCGCCTGACCCAGGTCGTGGATCCCACGGTGCTGGGAGGGGCGAGGACCCGGATCGGATCGGTCGTCTATGACGGCACACTGGCGACCCGGCTGGCAAAGCTGAAACTGCTACTCATCGGAGAGCATTGATGGAAATCAAGGCGGATGAAATCAGCAAGATCATCCGGCAGGAGATCGAAGGCTTCTCCTCCGGCATCGACCTGAGCGAAGTCGGGACCGTCCTATCGGTGGGCGATGGCATCGCGCGCCTGTACGGCCTGGAACGCGCCATGTCGGGAGAGCTGTTGGAGCTGCCGCACGGCGTGTTCGGCATCGCGCTGAACCTGGAGGAGGACAGCGTCGGAGCTGTCCTTCTGGGCGAGACCAGCAAGATCAAGGAAGGGGATCAGGCACGCCGCACCGGAAAGCTCATGCAGGTGCCGGTGGGGGAGGCGATGGTCGGACGCGTCGTCAACGGGCTCGGCCAGCCCCTCGACGGGAAGGGTCCCATCGCCACCAAGGAGAGCATGCCCATCGAGCGGCTCGCCCCGGGAGTCGTGGATCGCCGACCGGTGAAGGAGCCGCTGCAGACCGGCATCAAAGCGATCGACGCGATGATCCCAATCGGCCGCGGTCAGCGCGAGCTGATCATCGGCGATCGACAGACCGGAAAGACCGCGGTGGCCATCGACACCATCATCAATCAGAAGGGAACGGGCGTCATCTGCATCTACGTGGCCATCGGGCAGAAGAAATCGACGGTCGCGCAGGTGGTCCGGACGCTGGAGGAGTACGGCGCCATGGACCACAGCATCATCGTCTCGGCCTCCGCCTCGGAGCCGGCCACCATGCAGTACGTGGCCCCGTATGCCGGCTGCACCTTGGGCGAGTATTTCCTCGACCGGGGCAAGCACGCCCTGGTGATCTACGACGATTTTTCCAAGCACGCGGCGGCGTACCGGGAGATCTCGCTGCTGCTGCGCCGACCCCCGGGCCGCGAGGCCTTCCCGGGCGACGTTTTCTACCTGCACTCGCGCCTGCTGGAGCGGGCTGCGAAGCTCAGTGACAAGCTGGGCGGCGGCTCGCTCACCGCGCTGCCGATCATCGAGACCCAGGCGGGGGACATCTCGGCGTACATCCCCACCAACGTCATTTCCATCACGGACGGGCAGATATTCCTGGAGGCGGATCTGTTCTATTCGGGCGTGCGGCCGGCAATCAACGTGGGATTGTCGGTTTCGCGGGTCGGCGGCAACGCCCAGATCAAGGCGATGAAACAGATTGCCGGAACCCTCCGGCTGGATCTGGCCCAGTATCGTGAGCTCGCGGCCTTCGCCCAGTTCGGAAGCGATCTGGACAAGGCCACCCGGGACCAGCTGGCCCGGGGAGGACGACTGGTGGAGATTCTGAAGCAGGGGCAATACCAGCCGATTCCCGTGGAAAAGCAGCTCCTCATCATCTTCGCCGCGGTGAACGGCTACCTGGACGGATTCGAGATTTCCCAGGGATTGGAATTCGAGAAGGGCCTCTACCAGTACATGGACACGGCCGGGGCCGCCACCCTGCGCAAGATCACGGAGAAGAAGACCCTGGACGACGAGATCAAGACGGAGCTCAAGTCACTCCTCGAACAATATCGCGACGCATTCGCCGCCCGCACCGCGGTGGCCGTCGCCGGTTGAGATAGAGCGAAGGGGAAATGCCCAACCTCCGAGATATCCGGACGCGAATCCGGAGCATCAAGAACACCCAGCAGCTCACCTACACCATGAAGCTGGTGTCGGCCACCAAGCTGCGACGGGCCCAGGAGCAGATCCTGGCGGCACGCCCGTACGCCCGGCGCATGCTCGAGGTCCTCAACAGCCTGGCCACCCGGGCCCACCCCGAGAGCCACCCCCTGCTGACAAGACGCGAGGCGGAAAACGCCGAGCTCGTGGTGATCACCGCGGATCGCGGCTTGTGCGGCGGATTCAATGCGAACATTCTCAAGGCGACCCTCGCGGAGATCCGGAAAAGGGAGGGCACCGACCTGGCAGTGACCGCCGTCGGAAAAAAGGCAAGGGACTTCTTCCGTCGCCGGGGGGTCACGATGCGCCGTGAGATGGTGGACGTGTTTCGCAAAGTTTCCTACGCCCACGCGGCGGACTTGGCGCAGGACCTCATACGGCGCTATGTCTCGGGCGAACGGGACGCCATCTACCTCGTCTACAATGAATTCAAGTCCGCCATCCAGCAGCGCATCACGGTGGAGAAGCTCCTCCCCATCGAAAAGCTTCCCGAAGAGGGAAAGCTGCTCCCGGTGGACTATCTCTACGAGCCGACGCAGCAGGAGATTTTCGAGCAGCTGCTCCCGAAACACGTCGAGGTACAGGTATTCCGGGCGCTGCTGGAATCTGCGGCCGCGGAGCACGGCGCCCGAATGTCCGCCATGGACTCAGCCACGCGCAACGCCGCCGATCTCATCGACAGCCTCACTCTGAACATGAACAAGGTCCGCCAGGCCGGGATCACCAAGGAGATCCTGGAAGTCGTCTCCGGCGCTGCAGCGCTGGAATGATCCCCGGGGGACCCATGGAGAAACCGAGCATGAGCAAGGGAAAAGTCGTTCGCATCATCGGGCCGGTCATCGATGCAGAATTTCCCGAGGACCATCTTCCCGCCATCCTGAACGCTGTACAAATCCAGGGAAAATCGGGTCCGGATGCCCCGGAGATCGACATCACCGCCGAGGTGGCCCAGCACCTGGGCGAAAACCGCGTCCGCTGTGTGGCGATGGAGCCTACGGAAGGAATGGTTCGAGGCATGGATGCCGTCGACACGGGCGGACCCATTGCGGTGCCCGTCGGCCGGGAGACCCTGGGCCGGGTCATGAATGTGGTGGGGAAGCCGGTGGATGAGAAGGGTCCCATCAACTCCGCCGAGAAATGGCCGATCCACCGGGAGCCCCCGACCTTCGAAGAGCAGGCGACCGGCATCACCATGTTCGAGACCGGGATCAAGGTCATCGATCTCCTCGAGCCCTACATGAAGGGGGGCAAGACCGGTCTGTTCGGGGGCGCAGGCGTGGGAAAGACCGTGCTGATCATGGAGCTGATCAACAACGTGGCCATGAAGCACGGTGGCTTTTCGGTGTTCGCCGGAGTCGGGGAGCGCACCCGCGAAGGAAACGACCTGTGGC
>Ga0134123_10002278_pt1 | contig 12581 bp, 11 predicted proteins | sample KB303_FD_96460 | JGI IMG/M metagenome (GOLD analysis project Ga0134123, IMG submission 96460) | Terrestrial soil microbial communities without Nitrogen fertilizer from Kellogg Biological Station, Michigan, USA - KB3-0-3 | ecosystem: Environmental > Terrestrial > Soil > Unclassified ...
ATGCGAACCGGCCCGATGGTAAACGCTCCGACCGCTTGTTCAAGCCGACCACGCCAACCGTACTGATTGTTCAAGCTGGTCCTGGCGTGCCTTCACCCATGGTGCGTAGTGCTTCTCGGTAACCCGCAGGGAAGAGTGTCCCAAGAGAACCGATACTTGTTCAATTGGCAAGCCTTTTAGAAGTAGCTCCACGGCGAAGGTATCTCGGAACCGATGCACGGTTCCACCAGAGATGTCGGCAATGACCTCTCATATGTTCGACGTAACTTCCGTTGGCGGTGATTGGCTGATCGGATCCGGTGGGCCGTCGGGGTCGATCAGGCGTAGGCCAAGCCCGTTGGCGGACGACGCGTTCCTCCGGGACGTCATCTCTTTGCAGGAACACCTGTCGACGGCGGTTCTGGCGGACGCGGAACATCAACGCGCGTTCGATCGACGTGCCGGTGCGGTCGCGCGCCGCGTGGGAGGCTTGCTGGCCTCTCTCCTGTTCTCAGACCTTGTCGACCGCCCTGTGCCTTCGCAGCCCGCCTGGGTGCATATTCGTTCATCGGCGACAAACGTCGGGTCAGATGACGTCGAGGCGGTGTTGTCGCTGCCGTGGGAGTTGTTGTTCGACGAGGCGGCCTTTCCAGTGGCAACCGGCCTGTGGACGGTCACCCGCGAAATTGTCCTGCCCGGAACGACACCCGCCGAGAGGTCCGCTCTCACAATCCTGCTACACGTCTCGGCACCGGTCGATCGGCCGGACCTCGGCTATGAAGAAGAGTTGTCTCGCGTGCTCAAAGCCCTGCAGCGCAGCGGCCAACGGTTCGTCGCGACCGAACTCGGAACGTCGGATGAATCCCTGAGCGCCATTCGCGTGGCACGGGTGCTGGTCGCGATAAACGCCGTGGCGTTGAGGTTTAATGACCTGCGTTCCATCCAGGAACGAACTCTTGGTCGAATCGTCGTTACACTTTCCTCATTCGGCGGTGTACTCGCAGGGCGACCGAGGCAGGGATCCGAAGCGTGCGATACACGCGTTTGCCTGGCTGTTGACGATAGAAGATGATGACGCCCGGCTCGTGCAGAAACATTCGACGGACAAAGTCGTCGCTCATGCCCCACAGTTCGGTCATTCTTCGACAGAGTAGTGGCGCTCAAACGTGGCTTCGTCGTCGACCGCTGATGACGCCGCCGCTCTTCTATGAGTCCGCTCCATCATCGTGCGATCCATCCGGTGCAGCGTGGTGAGTCGCAGCGGGTGCGGGATGAGGATGCGAATTGAAACGCGCTGTGGATTGATGAATTGGTCGCCTCGAATACTGTTCAACGGTTTGTGCCTTTCCGGGAGCCGCGGCTACGAGCGGATCGAGTATCCTCCTCACCGATCGCGCGGTACAGCGGTCGATGATGGACGTGATAAAGACGTGCGTTCTGATTGCCGCACTGCCGAACGGAGGCGTAGCCGCGTGCGAGCAGGAGACGAAAGAAGTCGACCGTCTTCCGGCCGTGTGGGATGCTGGCATACGTGCAGTACTGAGTCGTCGCCAGATCCTTGTGACCGAGCAGGTCCGCGATGTCGGCCAGGCTGACGCCGGCCAACCGCAAATGGGCACCGAAGCTGTGGCGGAGCGCGTGAACCGTCGTCGCCTTGATGTTCGCGCGCCGGCAGATCTTCTTCAGCTTCTCGAGAATGTGCCCGTCGCGGCTCCCCTCACGGTTTGCGAAGACCCATTCGTCGCTGGTGCGATTGGCATACTGCTCGAAGAGGATCTGTTGCAGCGTCGGTGAAATCGGGATAACGCGCTCGTCGGTCTTCGGCTGCCATCCAACGTGCGGCTTGGCTTGGATGAACAGCACGCCGAGCTCGAAGTTCAAGTCGCTCCAGGTCAGGTGCTCGACTTCGCCCTTCCGCATGCCAGTCAGTAGGACTGTCGAGAAGAGCCGGCGCTCGTCTTCACGGCACGCCGCAAAGAACTTCCGAATGTCTTCAGAAGTCATGAACCGAGGCAGCGACCGTCTTGGCACGCGGAACTTCTCGATGTTCGTAACCGGATTGGCGAACAGGTAGTTCTGCTTGTTGGCCCACCGGAAGAAGGTGAAGAGGCATCGCAGCTCGTAGTTAATCGTTCTCGGCGTCACGCGTGCGTGCACCTTGTGTCGTCCGAGCCAACCGTATTTGGCGTTGGCTTTCATGGTCGGCCGATTCGGCTGCTTTGCGAGTTCGGCGCGGAGCTGCTCTTCCCGCGTCACGTCCTCGTCCGTCCTTTCTTCGGTGATCTCGCCGGCAGTGCGGCGACGCTTGTAGTCCTCGATGTGCAGTGGCTTGATCTCGCGCAGGCGTTCGACGTCAGGATGAAACGGCTGCAGGAAGCACGTCATGAACGTGTCGAGCACCCGTCTGTATCGTGTGACGGTCCGCTCACGCCGGTTAAGCACGAGGTACTCCACGTACTTCTGAACGGCGTCACGTACGGACAGATCCCCTGGTGCCGCGCCGTGCATTCGTAGTTGCTGCTTGAACTGCGCGAGCACGCCTTCGGCCTCTTCGCGCGTCTGGCCCGCGACGAACCGGACTCTCTCCGGCCCGCGTCCATGCGTGAGCTCCCAGACGATACGACCGGTGCGAAGCTTCTTGCGATGGATGGTCGCCACGGTGACTTTCCCTTACCTCGCCACGCGCGTAGTGTTCCACCACTCGGCCGACGTCTGTCAGACCCGCCGATGATATAGGCTCGACCCCGTGATCGACCTCGCGGCGCTGCAGATGGTGTTGGGCGTGCTGACCGGCTGGCTTGAGCGCCGGGAGCGGGAGGCGATCGCCTAGACGTCCGTCAGGCGAAGAGTTCCTCCGCGAAATTCGGGCGGGCGCGCTGTAGATCGACTCTTCAGTAAAGACAGGCTGAGAACGGGCGTTCTGCTGACCACGAGACGCCTTAAATGTTTCCTTGCTCCGTGCAAAAGTGCTGGCCAAACCTGATGGGTTAGGTTCGGCCTCGTTCAGCGCTAATATCCAAGAAAGATGGCGAAGCACAGTTCCGAGCCCAAGGGCGCTGCTCACGGCTCGGGCGAAAAATCGGCTCGAAAAGGCTGGATCGCCGGCACTGGCATCGTCGTCGCGGCGATTCTCGTCGCTTGGTGGTACGTCCGCGCGCAGGGCGATCGCATCGTCATCGAGTCATTCAGAGTCACGCACGACGCCGATGCCGCCGTCGATTCGTCGGCGGCTGCGGCCCGATTCACGAACTCACTACTCCGCGTCCTCAATGAGAGCGATTCGAAGATGAAGGCGCCGGGCTTTGGACCGGCCCCTATGCCGCCGGACGTCGAGGTTCCGAAAACTGGACTGTCACTTTCAACGCTGACCACTCTGCTCTCAGATCTTTTCGGATACGACCCGGTTCGCATCAATGCGGACCTGGTGGATCGGAATACCTCGCTGACGCTGTACCTCCGGATCGCGTCGCCGGAGTTCGAGCGCGATCAGTCGCTGTCGATTCCGGGCACCGAAGCGGAGTTGCCGGCACTGTTCGATTCGGCCGCGAGAGATGCCATCAAAATCATTGCCCCGGTCGCGCTTGCGGGTTATTGCCGGACGCACCGGCGCGAGTGCGATCCGACGATCGCACTCGAGTACGCGTTATCCCAGCCGCCAGCCGACGACGACGTGTGGGCGTTGAACATGTGGGCCGCCATCCTGATGCGCGACGGCCAGATGCCCTTGGCGGAGCAGAGGCTCAAACACGCGCTCGTCCTGCAGCCCAACTTTCCACTCGCGCTGTTTAACTACGGCTATCTGCGTGCCGCACAGCATCGCTTAATGGAGGCGGCGGAGTTCTACCGTCGCGCAATCGACGCCGGTGACGCACGCACGAAGGCGATTGCCTACAACAATCTCGGCGATGTGCTGCTCGACGATAAGAACATGAAGGGCGCCGAAGACGCTTATCGATCGGCCACCACGACGGGCGAGGCAGCTGTCGGCTCAGCGCAGGAGTTGTCCACCGCCTATTCGAATCTCGGATATGTCCAATACGTGCAGAGTCGATGGGACGAGGCAGTCGAATCCTACGAGCGGGCGGCGGCGCTCAACGCGTCCGATCCGACGCCGCTCATCGGGTTGGCGTCGGCGCTGGAAGAGAAGAAACAGATTTACGAGGCGCTCCCGATTCTTCGAATGGCAGTGAGTGCTGACAGGCAGAGCTCCGAAGCGTGGTTCTATCTCGCCGAGTGGCATCGTCAATACGGCGACAAGCAGCTAGCCATCACGGACTTCAACGCCGTGATCCAGCTCAACAAAGATCCCGACCTCGTAAAACAGGCGACGGAACTTCGCGACAAGCTCGCGGCTCCAGCGGAGGGAACCAAGTGAAGACGCGTTGGACGGCTCGGGCAGCAGCGATCGTTGCCATGACGATCCTCGTCGGTCCAGTTCTGTCCTCGTCCGCACAGACCGTTGCCGAAAGGAAGCCGCCGAAGGCCGGACCGATCCGGCCGCAGGGCAAGGACGATGGCACTCAGGAAATCGCGCGGAAACCTCCGAAGTCGCCGCCGATTGGTCCGACGGTGCTGCCTGCCATCGAGCGTTCCGCTGCCGGCGATGGCGGATCCAAACCTACAGGATCTACGACCGAGCACGGCAAGCCGGCTGCGAAGCCCACACTGGCTGCCGCACCAGCAACGGCGTCACCTGCGCAGAACCTTGACACATCGCAGCCGACAAGGATTGACGGTTGTGTTTCCGCGATGCCGGGCGGCGGATGGATGCTGAAGACCGGGCCTGCGCGAGATGCCAAGACGGTCCTCCTGATCGGTGATGAAGATATCGCCCACCACGGTGGTGAGTACGTTCAGGTCAAGGGCGGCTACGTCGGCGAACAAGGCGGCGACCGCAAGGACACATCGACCGGCGAGAAAAAGATCGACACGTTCGACGTCGACGATATTCAGGCGGTCTCCCCAAGTTGTCCGGCGTCCTGACTGATCGCGTAGTGTCTCATTCGTTTGCCGAGCCGTAGAATCCGTCCTCGCGAGTCATCACGCCGCGCGCGCGTAATAATTGAGGAGCCCACCGAGCCCGCGGACATCGGCGAATGCGGCCGCCGTAGTCCACCGCAGGCGCACCCTCAATCAATTCGTTCGTCAGGCCTTGGTGATTCCGCTTACGGTGGTAGTGCTCGACATACTTCGGAGATGAAAGTCATTGCTCACTTTCCGCTGAAGCAATGCGTCGCAGGTGCGAAGAATCGTGGTGCGCGGCCGGCAATCGTCGAGGCGTCTCAAGGGGCTGAGCTGGTATACGGGCAAGGGGTAGGTCTAGGCATCATCCCCGAACACAACTCGCTGAGGCCGAGGATGACCAACGACCAGTCCGATCGCCGTTGAGCGCAGAAACGCTGCGACGGCGACGCCTCCCTCCGCTTAGCGCGTCGTCGCCGCTTTCTGTCGCGCGCCGGTCTGGTCGATGGCAGCGCGGAACGCGCTCGCAAGCTTCTGTGCAGGTCGCTTACCCCAGTAGTGGAGAGAAATCACCGTGGGTTCCGTGATAGAGATCAGCACGGACCGCCGACGAATGTGCCCTTCATGAGTTTGCAGGTATCGCGGTCCACGAAAAAGCACATGGACGGCCCTCCGGCAGGATCGCCGACGAGGCAGGCGCCTCTGGGCTTTGCGGCGGCTTCCGCCCCGGCGTGTGAGTCGCGAATGCTGATCAACCAGTCTTCGACCGAACTGGGTACGGCATTCTTCCTTCGCTTGGCCAACGCCTCGGCGCGAGTGGGCTTGCTGGGAATTTTTTTCGTCAATCGCCGCGGGGATGTCTTCTTCTTCAACGCCTTCCGTTTCGCCATGTGGGCTCCCTAATTAGCGTGAGAACGAGTATCCGATGCCGCCCACGTTGAACTTCCAGTACAAGTCCTTCGAACCAGGGTCGGCGTTGCTCAGGTAGTCAATCCCAAACGACGTCTCCCAAGTGAATCCGGCCACCAATGGAAGCGTGAACGAGAGAAGACCGCGAGCCTTGACGGGATCGGCGGTGTTGAAAAGCGGGACGACTTCGATGGACTCTCCGATTGCCACCACGCGCCGGTCCGGTGCGGGAGAGATTCCCTTTTGAAACGTGTATGTCTGCCGCAGACCTACACCCCAGGCGGAGAGATCTGATTGTGCCGCGAAGGACTGCCTGACATGCCGGAAATCGGCGCTGGCGGAGAATCCGGACTGTGCAGTGTAGTTAAGGCCGATCCCGAACGATCGCTCATGGTCGAGCCCGAATGCGATATGGTGATAGGTGGACGCGACGCCTTGCAGCCACAGCGGGGCGCGGCCCTGTTCGTCATTACCCTGCGCGTCTTTCTGGAGAGGGCCGTTTGTGATCGCGACCGATTCGACGAGTTCGCCGTAGAACATCTCTGTGGTCGTGATCCGGTCTTGTCCCGGCTTCTTGCCGTTGCCGTAGGCGAACTCAAACCGGCCTCGAGTCGCGTCCGCTCCGCGTTTGGTATCATCAGCCGAGCTGTTGCCGGCACTGAGATTAAGGTTCACTGCATTCTGCTGCTGCGTTCCGCTGGCGGCGGATCCGGTGACCCTTGCGTTGATCGCGAGGGGGCGGCTGGCCGAGTCCGAGGATTGCGCCGCCACGGGCGGACTCGCCACGAACAGCGAAGCGACCAATGAAACGGCCAGCAGCAGCCAAGTGCTGTCGGTAGCCGAGCGATTGTTTCTGTTCCGAGAAACCACACTAGACCTCCTTGTAGTCGCCGGCTTCGACGCGGATAAAGCCGCCCTTTGCGACGGTTTCCGGCCGGACCTTGCTGGATGTTGTCGTGTCGTCCGGTTTCTTCAGGCCGATCGCCCAGTCATGTTCAAAGATTCTGCGGAAGTAGTTCGCAATACCTCTGTGTTCGAGCCAGAGACCGGCCTCTCGGTTCTCTGAAACCGCTGCGTTCGACCAGTTCTGTGAGCTGACGAGCACGCCGTCGCTGTCCACCAGAATCAGTTTGTTGTGGCAATGCACAAACGTCTTGACGTCGATAAATCGGACGTGCGTGTCAAGCTTAAGGCCAAATTTTCGTGCCAGCAGTCGCAGGTTGGTTCGTTCTTTAGAAAGGTCGTCCTTGCTGAAAATCTTCCCGAGCAGGATTCGGACATCCAGATCTTCATTGTTGTCGCGCGCTTCCTTCACTTTTGTGAGCAAGAGCTCGATGTCGGTTTGGGCTCCTCGAATGTACTGTTGCTGAATGAGGATTGACGTTTTCGCCTCAGCTAACCGATCGGGTACGAACGACATGTAATTGTCGGGAGAGAGGACCGGCTGCACTTTGAGCGGCCTGGTGAGCTCAACAGTCTTGCTGGGAAAGAAGCTCTTCGGCAGCCGCGAGGGCGCCGCTTCGAGTAGAAACGTGTCCGGTCGGGCGCTCGGCAAAAGCTCGGCTGCTTGTGATCCCTCAAGTTCCAGAGCGATGTCGGCTTCCAGGATCTTGCGAAAGAACTTCGCTAGTGGTTTCGAGCGGACGGCCAGGCCTGTATCGCGGTTGCCGCTCACAAAATCGTCGGGATCACCGCCGTCTGTGACGTTGAGCGGGATGGAATTGTCGCTGTAGTTCCCGCTTTGAACCAAGGACCACTCGTCATCGATCACGATGACTTTCTCGTGTGACGACCGGAATACCTTATGGCGTTTGCTGGAGCAGGCCGGGGCTGGTGTGCAGTCGGCACCGAGTTTTGAGAGTTCTTTGAACAGCTTTTGTTCGTTCTCGCCGTCGAGATCGAGCATCAGTTCGACCTTGACCCCGCGTGCGAGCGCCCGCTCGATCAGCAACTTCACGTGTGCAGCCGTAAAGTCGTAGATGCCGATAAGGATGGATTTCCTCGCTTGATCAAGGAGTCGCTTGGTCACGGCGAACGTGGAGTCCGGGGACGTGTAGGCAATGATCTCGCTTGAGACCTGAATCGGCGGGACGGTGACCGGGTCGTAGCCCTCAAGTCGACAGTTTCGTGGTGCAAGCTCAGGAATCGCAGCGGTAGCGGTCCCCTCGCCGGCGGCCTGTGCTTGGCCGTCGGCGCGCAAGATCATCGGCATGCCGTCACCTCTGGTTCATTCGGGTTTGAATGGCTGGCTGCGTTTGGTAACGACTGGAACAGTGACGGACTTGTTTCCTACTTTTTCGGTCACCGTTTCAGGAACGCTGTGATCGTCTTCCGAGACCCAGGCAACGATGGTGGCGCTTACCTTGCCATGGGCACGACCAGGTTCAACCTGCAGGGCGTGAGCTCCAGCTTTGCGGAGTTTTTTCGCCGCCTTGGATAGCACCGCTTCGGCCTCGTCGCGAGTTCCCATGGCTGCCTTACTTTGTAGCGAACTGGAATTTCAAAGCGGCGATGACATCGGCGATCGGATTGAAGACGCTACCGCCGTTGGCACCGGCGAAGTGAAGCCCCAAAATCTTACCTGACGACTTATCGAGAACGAGAGATCCTGAGTCTCCAGGCTTTGAATAGCGTGTGCAGAAACCTTGGTCGAAGAAGCCAACGGGCCCGACGCCGTCGTAGTCCACCACGACCCGGAAATTGACGTCTAGGATTTCGCCTTCAGTTTTTCCCGTCGTCCGCCCGAGTTTCACGATTTTCATTCCTCGCTTGGCCGCGATGGTTTTCGGTGCGCCCTTCAGTCCGTGAATAGCAAACTCGAGCTCCTCCAACCGCTCTTTGTCGATTTGACAGAGGGCTGCGTCCACGCGGTTGACGAAGTCGCCCCCAATCTTGAACTTGACGAACTTGGCGAGGGTGCCAACCAGGTGAGAGGCGGCACTGCCTCCATCGGTTGGACCGGGATAGAAAACAGTGTCCTTGAGCTTTCCAAGCCCGGCGTTTGCCAGGACATGGGAGTTGCTCAAAATAAAACGCTTACCGCCTTTTGCGACGATGGCGCCGACGGTTCCGGCGGTGATGTCCTTGTGTCCGACGCTGAAGCCGCTCTGAACGGGCCGAAGCTTCTTCTGGACCTCGGGCCGGATACGTCCGATCGGCTTGATGTCAGTGAGAACAGCCGCGCCGTCTCCAGAAGCAATGACCGGAGGAACCAGCTTTCCTGCTCGGATCTTGCTCTTTGGGATCTTCTTTTCGACGTAGAAGCACAAGCTGAGCGCACCAGTCTTCGCACCCACCGTGGTCTTTTCGCTGATTCCGACGGCGACAATGTTTGGATCCTCGAATATGTCGCGGACGCGGCGCACGTGAAGGGCTCGCGCGCGGCCCACAGGGCCACCGCCAAGGATTTCCGGTGTGGGAGCTGCGCGTTGTGTTACGAGATCCAAAGCGTCAAGCAGTTCCGGCGGCGTGTCTGCCATACACCCTCGTCAGCGATCGCCGATTGTGAGCGAGCGAAACTATCGCAAACCACCAGCGCATCCGTCAATGGAGTTTGTCCTACAAACTGACAAAGACTAGGTTAGAAGCGCTGCCGTAAGAACGCTTGTGATAGGCGATAACTGGTAGACGGACCCGGTCGAACTGTTCTCAGCCAGCGCGCGCGAAGGGCGGCCATGTTCATCGAAATTATCCTGTGCAGGCGGTCGCGGATCGTCCGAGGTTTGTTACACAGGTTTCGCCGGCCGTACGTCTTCGTTATCGACATCGCCTGAAGGGTGCTTAAATCCTGTCGCGCCGCAGGGTACTCGTGAATTACGCCACCGAGGCGATCGCGACGCCTGATGTACGCGGCTGATGCGAACGCTGTGAAACCTTGGGGCTGGAGCGGCGTAAGGTCTAAGGCTTGATGAGGCCGATGCCCGTTGTAGTGATCCATGAACACGCGCAGAACTGCTCAAGATGCGACTAGTTGAACACCAGGAACCAATCGAGACATTCGGGGCGAAACCCGTTCGTACGAATCGCTCGCGACCCCGTTGGCCCGCGGCGCGCGAAACGACGTACCAACAATCTCGATCCGCTCGCTGCGGAACTCGTCGTCGAAACGGTAAGTGAATTTCTGATCCCGGTTCTCGGCGGACGAACCCCGTAGCAATTTGCCTGGTCTCGGGGGCTCGCCGGCTGCTGCCGACTCGCGCTGATGAGGGTCTTAAACCTAAGGACCTCTCGCTATCCGTGTAGCGGATTTTGGGCAGTCCGAATGGCGCTCGTTTCCAATCCGAAGCACGATTTTCCGAGCTTGGTCAGTAACAGCGTTGCGTGCATGCATCATCCGCGTATTGTCGATGATTAACACCTCCCCGTCACGCCACCGATGGAGGTAGCGATAGGAGGTGGCAGCATCGCTGATCGATTTATATAGATCATCGGGAAGAAGCACGTCGTCCCCGATCATCGGCAATTCAGGCAGGAATCCACAAATACCAAGTCGGGTGGACCATTTGCCGCGGCGAACAAGCGGATGAGAATAGACATACTTGACCGCGTCGGCACGCGTAAGGTGCGACCACTGCTCATCCTCTCTTACGGGTATGTTCGAGAAGACCGCCTCAAGCTCTGAGCGCGAATTAACCTTGAACAGTCCAAGAAATGCTGCTATTTCATCTGGCACATCAAACCGCGCCTCCCGTGTATGAAATAGCTGAACCTGCCTCGCTCGTTGCTGAGCTTGCTCACACAGCGAGTCGTAAACATCAACACCATCGACAAGGAGGGTCTCACCTCCATCGCGCGGACTGTTTACGCAGAAGAAAAAAAGGAAGTCCGGCCACAGGGGTGTGAATGATGCTTCGGCGTGCCATCCGATTGCGCCCGTTCCTTCGTTAACAGTTACGATGCCCGAATCCGCAGAGCCCACCAAGGTTCTCGCCCCAATAACCCGACCTCGGTATGGACTGAACGTGATTCCGCACTGATCTGAGAATTGCTCGAAGGCCTCGATTGTTGGAGACAATCCATGAACAATAGTAAAGCCGGATTCCTTAACTCGGTCGATGATCGAAGTGGCATCTAGCCGTTTCGAGATTTCTACAACGTCGGTACGGCAACTCATGTTCCACCGATTCCGGCAGAGCCCAGGACAACCTATATAACAATACGATTCCAAGTGTAACGGAATCAACACATCAACACTACATAAAATGTCGTATTTTCTGCCACTTGCTAAGTGCGACCGCCAACTTATTTCGTATCTGTTTAGCGGGTCAGCACCGCGCTGACCCGCACCTCACGCTGATCACGAGCCACGGAGATGAGATGAAGCGGCTGGCTGATCCAGCGTGCTAGCGTTTGCTGCACATGTAGTAGACGCGCTCAAGGCGCAAGGAGCAGCCAGCCATGGAATATGGTGCCATCGATTTGCATCTGCGGCGAAGCCAGGTTCGGATTCTCGAGGAAAGCGAGACGGTCGTGCTCGATCGGCGTATCGATACGACGCGCGCGGCTCTGGAAGGCCTCTTCGGCGGGCGCGCGCGGATGCGGATTCTGATTGAGAGCAGCACCGAGAGTGAGTGGGTCGCGCAGCATCTCGAAACGCTCGGCCACGAGGTGATTGTGGCCGATCCGAATTACGCACCGATGTACGGGTCGCGGTCGCGGAAAGTGAAGACGGACCGGCGGGACGCGGCCGCGCTCGCAATTGCGTGCCGCCGCGGGATCTATCGGCGCGCGCATCGAGTGGCGGGCGCCACGCGGCGGCTGCGACAGGAGCTGCGGGTGCGGCGGCATCTGGTGCAGACACGGAGCGGCCTCATCAGTGTGTTGCGCAGTGTACTGCGCCAAGAAGGCCTGCGGTTGCCCGCCGGATCGGCCGCGCGTGTGCTGACGCGGTTGGATCGCGTGCCGCTGTCCCCCGGCTTGGACGCGGTGCTCGCGCCGCTGCGACGAATACTCGCCGAGCTGACCACCGCGTTGCACACGATCGAAACGGCGATCGAAACGCGCGCGGCCGACGACGCGGTCACGCAACGGCTGATGACCGCCCCAGGCGTCGGCCCGGTCGTCGCACTCACCTTTCAAGCCGCGCTAGCTGATCCGGCCCGGTTCGGTGGCGACGCCGGACGCGCGAGTGCGTTTGTGGGCGTGGTGCCGAGCGAAGATAGCTCGGCCGAGCGGCAGCATAAGGGGCGCATTACGAAAACGGGTCCGCGCGATCTGCGCGCCGTGCTCGTGCAGGCGTCGTGGGTGATCTGGCGCGGCCGCAGTACCGCCGGGGCCGCGTTGCGGACATGGGCGCACGCCCTGGCCGCGCGCCGCGGCCGGCGCATCGCGATCATCGCCCTCGCCCGCCGGCTCACCCGCATCCTGTATGCGATGTGGCGCGACCGCACGGACTTCGTGGGAGCACGACCGGTGGGCGTCGCCGCATGAGGATGCGCCGACTGCGCAAAGGGTAGAACGAGAGGCAGAGCCGAGAGCCGGGGCGTGAGCACGGTCTGTGTCGTGGCCGCACGTGAGAGCCGTCACGGAGATGGCGCCACGCCCCACCGTATCCCATCGTGCGGGGCAATTGACGATTGCCCGACGAAACGCGAATAGAAGACTGACGGAGCTCGCCGCGTGCAGCTCCGCAACGGGATGGCAGATCGGCTCGCGCGTGCGGCCCTTGGCTGGATGAGGGCCGCCCGCACTCGCGAGGTGGATTTGACAAACGCCAGCCGCTTCATAGAAGA
>Ga0134123_10002279_pt1 | contig 12581 bp, 9 predicted proteins | sample KB303_FD_96460 | JGI IMG/M metagenome (GOLD analysis project Ga0134123, IMG submission 96460) | Terrestrial soil microbial communities without Nitrogen fertilizer from Kellogg Biological Station, Michigan, USA - KB3-0-3 | ecosystem: Environmental > Terrestrial > Soil > Unclassified ...
GAAGGCGACGAGGTAGCTTCTCTTTTTCGGCTCCTCGCCCTTCTTGTAGAACCAGATGCCGATCTCGGATCCGCTCGTGATCTCTTCACCGACCGCGTGGATGTGCTGATCCCACGAGATCTTCTCGCCTGGCACGATCAGCTTGCCCGTACCGGGACGGAACAGGTCGTAGCCTTTACCGACGGCCCATTCCATCAGCTGCGGACGGCGGTTGACGACATCGTCGAGCGAGCTGCGGTCGGTGCCGCCGCCGGTCGCGGTGCCGGTGTTGACGGCCTCGGGATCGTTGTTGAGCACGAGGTACGCGATCGAGTGGTGAATGATCCGCCGGCCCTTCAACGTCGTCGGACGAATCTCGACCATCCTGGCCCAGCGCGGCTCGGTGATGGGAATCTCGGACGACGGGCGGAACCACACGTCCTGGTGCTTCGCGGCCATCGTGTATTCCGGCGACCGGATGATCAGGTCCGGCGGGCCGTAGCCGTCGCGCACGCCCTGCCACTGGTTGTCGGTGACGAGCGGCCGCGGCGGCGGCATGTCCTTCGGATTGCCCTGCGGCGCGCCGGCATCCACCCAGCGGACGATCGTGTCGATCTGATCGTCGGTGAGCGACATATCGTTCTTGAACTTCTGCACGCCGACGCTGCGGTCGATGTGCCACGGCGGCATCTGCCGCGCCGCGACGCGGTTCTTGATCGACCGCGCCCACGGCCGCGTCTCCTCGTAGCTGATGAGCGACATCGGCGCGATCGAGTTCGGCTGATGGCAGTCCTGGCACTTCGACTGCAGGATCGGCGCGACGTCCTTCGAGAACGTGACCGGAGCGGCAGGACCGGCGGCATGTGCGGTGGCCGCAACGGCTGCCAGGGCGACGGCGAACGTGATCGTCTTCATATTCACCTCAGAAACTTCAGCAGTTCCGGGAAGAACTTCTCGGGCGCTTCGAAATGGGGCACGTGTCCGACGCCGGGAAACAGCACCAGCTGACAGTCGGGAATCGTGGCCGCGACGTGCTTCGCATGCACAGGGAAATCCGGCGTCGCCCCGTCCTTCTCTCCGCCGATCTCCAGCGTCTTCGCCTTGATGTGCTGCCAGTCGTAGACGACGGGATCTTCGTAGACCATCTGCTGCACGAGCGCGCGCACCATCGCCGCCGTCGGCCAGTTGCCGCTCAGCGTCCAGCCGTACTGCCGCGCGATGTATTTCTCGGCGACTTTCGGCACGCCGGTCGGAAAATACCTGGCCAGGCCGCGATAGACCGCATCGTAGTTCTGCGCGAGCACCTGCTTGTACGCGTCGTCGAGCGGCGTCGGAGGACGCTGCAGGCGCGCGTCGGTCAATCCGATCTGGTTGTAGAGCACCAGTTTCTCGGTCTTCCCGGGATACAGGATCGCGAAGCGCGCGGCCACCATCCCGCCCATCGAATGCCCCACGATGTTCGCGCGCGGGATGTTCAGCGTGTCGAGCAGCTTCGCCGTGTTGAACGCCATGTCCGACAGCGTGTACGGCATGATCGGCTTGGACGACCGGCCGAAGCCCACCTGATCGACGACGACGACGCGGAAGCCTTCGTTGCGGAGGACGTCGATGGTGTTCGACCAGTACTCGCCGTAGAAGTTCATCCCGTGCAGCAGGACGACCGAACGTCCGTTCGGCGTGGCGGCCGCAGGAACATCCATGTACGCCATCCGCACGTCATGTCCGTACATCGTCAACGGCAGCGTGTGGACGGGATATGGATACGGGACGTCCTCGAGCGTGGGGCTGAACGCCTTCGCGTCGGCGGGCGCCTTCATGACGGCCGGCGATGTTTGCGCCGACACTGTCGTCGCGAGCAGCACGACGCCGGCGAAAAGCCTCCAGGTCCTGCGGTTCATCAACCCCTTCATTATCGCGCCGCCCGGCTACTTCAACTGCGCGATCTTGCCGCCGGGCGCCGACAGCATCAGCTTCACCAGGCCTTCGGTCACGTTCGGCTCCAGGCCCTCCGTATGGCCCTTGGCGAGCCGGACGACGTCGGCAACCACGCGCCCGCCCGTGCAATTCGGATAGACCGACACCTTCGCCGTGCCCGGGCCGGGCAGCTGGCCCCACGCGGGAATCGGCGGGTTCTGACGGGTGCTGTCGTAGACGTAGCCGCCTTTCGTGTCGGCGATGTCGTCAGCCGGCTTCTTCGCGCCGCATCCGTATTTCGCCGCCCACTCTGACGGAGCCGGCATTCCCTTGTCGTCCATCTCGCGTTCGCCGGTCTCGAAGATGAATGAGAAGTCGCCGTCAGGCAGTCCCGCGGCAGGCGCGGCGAGCGCGCCGCGGCCAGGTCCAGCGGCTCCGCCGCCCGCCGCGCCGCGACTTCCACCACCGGGCGCCGCGAGTCCCGTGAAATTGCCACGGCCCGGATTGCCGCCGAGCCGTCCACCCGACAGGCTCAGCCAGCCGTCGGCGCGCTCCTTGAAAAACGGCGTGCGGATGATGCGGTTCGAGGTCAGCCCGCCCTGTGAGTGCCCAACGAGCCAGAACGCCTTGACGTTCGCGGCGCCGATCTTCTCGACCAGCGCCGTCACGATGTTCTGCAGGTACTCGTCGTCTGCGTCCGACCACGTGCGCGTCGGCGAGTTCGGCGTGGCGACGACGAGCCGGTACTTGTCCACGTAGTCGAGCAGCGGGAAGTAGTGGCGCTGCCAGTTGCCCCACGAGCCCGCGCCGTGCAGGCTCAGGATCAGCGTGACCTTTTCGTCGGCCTTCAGATCGCACGGATAGTCGAGGAAGTATGTCCGGCGCGACTTCATCTCGACGACCTGCCCGGGATTCATCACGCGATCGCCGACGCAGTCCTTGTCGGGACAATGCAGCGTCGCCGGGCGGACGCAGGTCGATCCCGTCAGGCCCGAGAAGAGCGGCTGCGCGCTTGCAGACGCCGCGACCGCGAGCACCGCCAGCGTCATCGACAAGTGCCGTGAGATCTCTTGCGTCACGTCGTCTCTCCTACTGCTTCTTGCCGGTGAACGTGCCTTCGCCAAGACCGCCGAGGTTCACGGTGCCTTTCATCGAGTCCTTGCCCTCGAGCGTCCCCGTGTAGACGACGTCGAGGTGCGTGCCCTGGACGTCGACGCCGAACTTGACCGTGACCTTGGTGCCTTCGACCGTGCCGGTGACGTCAGCCTCGCCCAGCTGCGCGGACGCGTAGTGTCCCGTCAGCTTCTGGCCGTCCTGTTTCAGGTCGAGCGTCGGCGTCCCGCCGCCGGCGCTGGTCTGCACGGTGAGCACCCACTTGCCCGTGACGTCGGTCGCCTGCGCGGCAACGCCGATCGCCGTGAGCAACAACGCAGCAACTACCAGCAAAGACTTCATGGCCTACTCCTTTTTCACAAGGGCGAGCGCGTCGCGCGTGCCCGCGTAGTTCGGATCGTGCTCGGACATCTGCTGCGCCACCCACGCGGCGAGCTCCCAGTCCGTGGCGTCACGCGCGGTGCGCGCGATCTCCTCGAGCGTGAACGTGGTTTGCGCCCAGTTGTCGGGGCCCGGCAGCGCGCGCAGCTCCTTGACGGTCTGCTTCAACGCGCTCCGTCCTTTCTCCCGCTGCCCCGTCAGCAGAAACAGCTCGCCCTGGAGCTGGCGGAGCGACGGCGCGACGAGGCCGGCGCCCTCGACGGACACGCGTCCGCGCAGCAGGCCGAGCGCCGTGTTCGCGTCCGTGGCGGCGACGTCGAACTGCCTGAGCGCGAGCCGCGCCAGTCCCGCCTGCACGTGTCCCATCGCCTGCACGAGACGCGACGAGTGGCTGCGCATGACGTCGGCGGCGGCGAGCGCCTCGCGCGGGCGTCCGCGCGCGCGCAGAAACACCGGCCACTCGCGTTTGTTCAGCTCCTGCTCGACGGTGTTGGACGGGAGCTCGAAGGACCGTTTCAGCAGCTCCTCGGCCTTCATCATCCGGCCGACGTACTGGTACGAGGTGCCCAGGAGATCGAGGTTGTGGTGGTAGTGCCAGTCGTGCGCGGCCGGAACGTGCTCGTCGGCGAGGTACTGGGCTTCGAGACGATCCGCGCGCTCGAATTCTTTGATCGCGTCCGCGATCCTGCCGGCCCGCCGCAGCTCGTGGCCGAGCATGTGCACTGCGTGCGGCACCTGGGGCGCCATCTTCGCGTAGGCTTCGCCGCTCTTCAGCGCGTCGGCGGCGCGGCCGCTGTTCTCGAAGGCGTGGGTGAGGTAATGGTGCGCGGCGAAATGCGCCGGTGCGAGCGCACGGGCCTTCTCGTAGTACGGAATCGCCGCAGGCACGCTGCCCTGCCCGCGCTCAGACGGATCGGCGGATTCCGCCAGGCCGCGGAGCAACAGCAGCTCTTCGTCGGCGGGAAACGCCGCGACCATGCCGTCGAGCGCCGTGCGGTACGCGGCGAGCGCCGATGCGCCGCCGTCCTCGGCGGTCATCTGCATCACGCGAAGGTCGATATGCCGGCGATCGTGGGCGGTTGCGCCGGCGGCGAGCGAACGCGCGCGATCGAGCGCCGCTCTGGCATCAGCCGGCGCGTTCAGCTCGACGTAGGCGTAGCTGAGGCCGACGTCAGCCATCGCGAGCATCGGATCGAGCCGCAGCGCCTGATGGAACGACCGCGCTGCTTCGATCCAGACGTAGGAGTGGAGGTACGCGAGGCCCTGATCGTAGTACGCCTGCGCCTGGGGATCTTTCGTTCCGACCGCGTCGTGCGCGATCCCGATGCCCTGCCGCAACGGCAGCGGCCGCTCGAGCATCTCGCGCGGGAGCGACGGCATTGCGTGCGTGCTGTGCGGGGCTTGCGCGGATGGGACTGCGGCCGCGACGGCAAAGAGAAGAAGGCAGGTAAGGCGGGTGGGGCTGGTAAGGCAGGTGAGGTGGATGAGGCTGCTGAGGCAGGCCGGAAAAAACAATGATCTTTTCCCTGCCTGCCGTGCCCGCCCTGCCTGCCCCACCCGCCTCGTGATCCCTTAGAAGTCGAACTGCGCGCCGATCTTGAAGAACCGCGCCGTCAGCACGTTGGTCGGACGGAGCCACGCGCTGTTGGTGGCCGTCGAGAACGTGTTCGTGACGGTGAACGGCCAGTCGCTGTTGAACAGGTTGTACGCGTCGAAGTCCACGCGGAACGTCGTCCGGTTGAAGCGGAAGCGCTTCGAGAGACGCACGTCGAGCTGGTTGAGGTTGTCGTTGCCGAAGTTCGCGCCCACCGCCATCAGGTTGACGCTCTTGGTCGTCGCACCCGCCGAGTACGCGCGGCCCAGCGTCGTCGCCGTCGCCGGCATCGTGGACCAGGTCGCCAGAACGCTCGGCGCGGCGCCGCCGTTCTGGATGCCACGGACGAACTGATACGTGGGGCTGACGATGATGTCGAGCGGCAGCGTGTACGAGCCGGACAGCTTGAGATCCGGGCGATACGGCAGATCCTGATGGCACGCGCGCGTGCCGTCCGGGAAGATCTCGGCCACTTCCGTCAGCGCCGCCGTCAGCGCGTTCACGATGCCCGCGTTGACGAGGTTGCACTGATCGAAGATGCGCTTGCCGGCGGTGATGCCGCCCTGGACGAAGCCTCCACGCTTGAACGTGATGCGCGTGTTGATCTCGAATCCCTTGTAGATGTTCGTTTCGCCGCCGTAGTTGTCGGAGAAGGTCAGCGTGTTGCTTGTCGGCAGGTTCAGCGCGACGACCGACGGCTTGAGGTCGTAGAGACCGCAGACCTGGTAACCGCCGCCATTCGGCAGGTTCGCGTCCACCGGCGCGTTGGCGCAGAACGGACCGTCGTAGCTGTTCTTGTCGAAGCTGAAGCGGTTGTCGACCGTGACCGTCTGGTTGCCGTACGCGCGCCGGAACCAGCCGAAGTTGAGCGACATACGGGGCGCGAGCTCGTGCTGCACGCTGAACGCCCATTCGGTGTTGTTGCCGCGCTTGCCCCAGCCTTCGAGCACCGCCGGGTCCACGAGCGTGGAGGACGCGATGTTCCTGCCAAAGCTGGCGGTCGAGGTGGACGCCGTCAGCTCGTTGAGCTGAATCTGGCCGGCCGCGTTGAAGGGCGAGCCGTTGGCGTCGAGATCGCGCCACGCGCGCGTGTCGGTCGTCCCGACGGTGATCTCGGGGTTGGCGTTGTCGGTCGTGCTCGCGGCCGCCAGGCCGACGCCGTTGACGTAGCGCGCGTAGCTGGCTTTCACGGCGGTTTTTCCGTTGCCGAACAGGTCGTACGCGATGCCGACGCGCGGGCTGACGTCCTTCCAGTTCAGCACGCGGCCCGTGCAGTTCTGGTTCAGGTTGTTGATGCCGTCGGCGCAGTCGCTGTAGCTGACCGCGGCGTTCCACGTGCTGGCCGGCAGCGTCTCGGGATTCGTCGACGTCCGGAACATGTCGAGCCGCAGCCCGGCACTGACCGTCGCGCGCTTGAACGTCCAGTGATCCTGGGCGTAGATGCCCATGTCCATGTCGATCGAGTTCCGGCGGTCGGTCGGGATGCGCAGCGTGACCGAGACCGGCGCGCCGTTGTTGTAGGTGACCGGCTGCACGTCGCCCGTGAACTGCTGCACGAGGCGCCACCGCGCCTGGCCGATGCTGACGCCGAACCGCATCGAGTGCGCGCCGGTGACGTAGGAGGCGCCCACCGACTCGGTGAAGAGCTTCGAGAAGTGATCCGCCGGGTTGTTCCACGCGTTGGCGATCTTGTTCGTGCTGCTGTCCATGATCGTCACGAGCGGCACGGCGCTGGCGAACACCTCAGGCTGATAGTTCTCCTGATATTCCTGGTTGTAGACGCCGAGCCCGGCGTCGAAGAGCAGCTTGTTGGTGTGCGTCCGCGTCCATTTCGAGACGGAAACGAAACTCGTCGGCGTCGCCTGAATGGCCGACGCTTCCGGCGGCACGGTGGAGGCGATGCCCCAGTGGCCGCGCACCTTGTCCTGCTCGTCGTGGTAGTAGGTGATCTTGTTGCGCTCGCTGAGCTGAAGCGTGAGGCGTCCCGTAACGCTGCGGATGTGGCCGTCGTCGATGCCCGGCCGGCTGGTGTCCGCGACGTACGGCGTGAAGCGCCCGGGCACCTGTGCGTTCCTGTTGAAGAAGCTGTCGGCCACCGTCTTGTTCACGCCGAGATAGCGGAACGCGGTGTAGAACCACAGCTTGTCTTTCAGGATCGGGCCGCCGAGACTGGCCGCCGAGTCGTAGTTCTTGGTCAGCACCGCGACGTTGGTCAGGAAGTTGCTCGTCTTGTTGAACGTCGTGTCGCCGGTGAGGTTCGCGCGGGTGCAGGCCTGGCCGACGCCGGGTGATTCGCAGTTGTCCGAGCCCCACGATTCCGGCGTGTAGTTGCCGTACAGGCTGCCGCGGAAGAGATTGCCGCCGTCGCGCGGCACCATGTTCACGCGGATGCCGCCCTGCCCCATTTCGGCGGAGTCGGCGCCCGTGACGTAGCTGATTTCCTGCAGGCTCTGATCGTTCCAGTAGACGCCGCTGTAGGCGCCGTTGGCGCACAGGTTGTTCAGGCGCAGGCCGTCGATCGTCTGCACGGTGTCCGGCGACCCGCGGTACTGGAGCGGCGACTGCTGCAGGCCGCCCGAGCCGCCGACGTCGCGCGACAGCGCGCCGCCGCCGCCCAGCGCGAGCTGCGTGCCGGGGATGAGAATGCCGACCGCCTGGATGTTGCGGCCCGTCGGCATCACGTCGATGACGTCGCGGGTCATGACCGTGCGCGTCGTGATGTTCTGCACGTCGACCACCGGCGTCTCGCCGGTGACGGTGATGGTCTCGGCGACGGCGCCGACTTTCATGTCGGCGTTCACCGTGGCGGTGAAGTCGGAGGTGAGCTCGATGCCTTCACGCCGCACGTTGGTGAACCCGGTGAGCGTGAACGTGACGGTGTAGGTGCCCGGCACGAGGTTGATGATCTTGTACTGTCCGCTGCCGTCGGCGACGACCGCGCGGACTTTCTCGATCAAGGCAGGGCTGGCGGCTTCGACGGTGACACCGGGCAGCACGGCGCCCGATGCGTCCTTGACGACGCCCGCGATTGAACTGGTCTGAGCCGACGCGATCGTCGACCAGAGTGACAGGCATGCAACCCCGAATACAACCCGCGAAGCGAAACTACGCATACGTGAGTTCTCCTGTTCCGAAAACCACAACCGACCTCGAATCGCCGTGATTGTGCCCGAGTCCCGCAAACGCCGGGCAACCTTTTTCAGCCTTTTCTTGCCGCCCGCGCCGTTTTTGCCCCGGGGCGTTCAAAAAACCGGATCCGACCGACCGGTCGGTCAGGATTTCGCCCCGTTCGTGAGGGTCCGCCGGTTGACGCCCCCCTCGGTTCCGGAGTACAAAAAACGACACCCGCCGCATGGCCGCCAAACGTCAGCCCCCAGCTCCGTTGAACTCGCGCCGGGCCGAGATCTGCCGCCGGGCAGCCCAGATCTTCCAGGAGCGCGGGTACGACGCCACGTCCGTCAGCGACATCGCCCGGGCGCTGGGGATGACCAAGGCCGGTCTCTACCACTACTTCACGAGCAAGGAAGCGCTGCTCTTCGAGATCATGATGTTCGGCCTCGAGCGCGTGCACGAGGAAGTGCTCGTGCCGGTGAAGGCCATCCGCGATCCCGAAGTGCGGCTGCGCCAGCTGATCCTGCGGCACGCGCGCATCGCGACGCGCGCGCGAGGCGCCATCGCGTTCCTGTCCGACGAAGCCCGCGCGCTGCCGCCCGCGCAGCGCACGAAAGTCGAATCGCGCATGCGCGTCTACATCGACCTGCTGCGCGGCACGCTCGACGAGCTGAAAAAGGACGGCCGGCTGCGCGACGTGGACGCCACGGTGGCCGCGTTCAGCATCGCGGGCATGATCCTGTGGATGCCGCGCTGGTTCCGCCAGGGCGGGCGCCTGACGCCCGAGGAAGTGGCGGAAGAAATCGCGAACCTCGCGCTCGGCGGGGTGCTGCGCACGGCGACCGCGGCTCCGTCCACGGCGCCCGTCGCGCGCCGGGCCCGCGCCCGCGCGTCCTAGTCCCCTCCGATTCCGCCCGGCTGCTGCCCGCATCAAGCGACTTTCAACGCTGCCGACCGGCGGTCAACTAGACCGACCGGTAGGTAGGTTTTGCGGGATACTATCTCCGTTGCATGCCGGTGTGTCAACGTGTCAAATGCTGACCCGCATTCGGTATAGTGACCAGGCGCCGGGAGGGCATTCATGTCACAGGCAGGATCTACCATTCGGGCCGCGACCGGCGCGCTGGCGCTGGTCGTTCTCGCCGGGGCCGCGCTCCTCGCGCAGGGCGCCGGCACCGGGACCAACAACCTCCCGAACCCGTATCAGAGCATCGAAAACGCGTTCAAGCTTCCCGACAACCGGACGTGGGGTTCGACGAGCGCCGTCGAGATCGGCAAAGACGGCAAGAGCATCTGGGTCGCCGAGCGCTGCGGCGTGAACAGCTGCGTCGCCGACGCCGCGACCGGCCAGATGTCGCCGCTCGATCCGATCCTCCACTACGCGGCCGACGGCACGCTGATCAAGAGCTTCGGCGCCGGCCTGCTCGTCGGCCCCCACGGCATCTTCGTCGATCGCGACGGCAACGTCTGGGTCACCGATTATCAGGACAACGCGCCCCGTCCCGGCGGTCGCGGCCGCGTCGGCGCGGCGCCGCTTCCCGGCGCGACCGTCGGGCACCTCGTCTACAAGTTCAGCCCGGACGGAAAAGTCCTGATGACGCTCGGCAGGAAGGGCGGCGGCGTGGACCCCGACTACTTCTATCAGCCGAACGACGTGCTCGTGAACAAGAGGGGCGAGATCTACGTGGTGTGCGGCCACGGCCAGGGCAAGTCCGAGATCCTGAAGTTCTCGAAGGACGGGAAGCTGATCAAGCGCTGGGGGAAGACGGGGAAAGGCGCCGGCGAATTCGATCAACCGCATGCCCTCGCGATGGACTCGAAGGAACGCCTGTTTGTCGGCGACCGCAACAACAACCGGATTCTGATCTACGACCAGAACGACAACCTCGTCTCCGAGTGGACGCAGTTCAGCCGGCCGAGCGGCATCTACATCGACAAGCACGACGTGATCTACGTGGCCGACTCGGAGTCCGAGTCGGTCACGCGCAATCACGACGGCTGGAAGCGCGGTATCCGGATCGGCAGCGCGAAGGACGGCTCGGTGAAGTACTTCATCCCCGATCCCGTCGAGAAGGCGCCGACGACCAGCGCGGCCGAAGGCGTGGCCGCCGACGAGAAGGGCACCATCTACGGCGCCGAGGTCGGCCCGCGGCGCCTGATGAAGTACGTCCTGAAGAAGTAGGAAGTTAGAAGTTAGAAGGAGAGCATGCGGAGACTTCTCATCGCGGCTGCGCTTATCGCGGCCGGCGTGTCGCTCGCGGCGCAGGCACCGCCGCCTCCGCGGCCTTCGGTCGCGACGGCGAGACCCCCGGCGTACGCTCCGCCGCGTCTGGCCGACGGACATCCAGATCTGAACGGCATCTGGCAGGCTTTGAACGAAGCCAACTGGGACATCGAGGTGCACAACGCGCGTGCCGCGCTCGCGCTGCGCCCCGGTCCCTACGGCCCCGTCCCGGCGCCGGCGGTGCTCGCGCTCGGCGCCGTCGGCTCGGTTCCGCCCGGTCTCGGGGTCGTCGAGGGAGGAGAACTGCCCTACCGGCCCGAGGCGCTCGAACAGCGCAACAGGAATCGCGAGAACTGGCTGGCCTCCGACCCGGAGATCAAGTGCTATCTGCCGGGCGTGCCGCGCGCGACCTACATGCCCTATCCGTTTCAGATTCTGCAGAGCCAGAGCGCGATGTCGATCGTGTACGAGTACGCGGGCGCCGTCCGGACGCTCTATCTCAAGCACCCCGGCGCCGCGCCCGTCGACTCGTGGATGGGACAGTCGGTCGCCCACTGGGAGAAGGACACGCTCGTCGTCGACGTCACCAACCTCACCGATCAGAGCTGGTTCGATCGCGGGGGCAACTTCCACAGCGACGCGCTCCACGTCGTCGAGCGTTACACGCGGACGAGCCCGGATGTCATCGCCTACGAGGCGACGATTGAGGACGCGAAGACGTTTACCCGTCCGTGGAAGATGAGCATGGCGCTCTACAGGCGCCAGGAAAAGAACGCGCAGTTGATGGATTTCAAGTGCCCCGAGTTCGTCGAGGAACTGCTGTACGGCGCGTGGCGCAAGACGCCGCTCGCGAAATAGGAAGAAGAAGGCTGCTTATGCGCACACACGTCGTTGCCGGCCTGCTTGCGGTCGTCGTCGGAGCGGCCGCCGTCGCAGGCCAGGTGAAATACTCGCCGCCGCGTCTGGCTGACGGACATCCGGATCTGCAGGGGACGTACGATCTCGCGACGCTGACGCCGATGGAGCGTCCGTCGGGCACGAAGGCGGTCCTCACGGCACAGGAGGCTGCGGACGCCGAAGCCAAGGTCGCCGCGCAGACCGAGGCCGGCCGCCGCGCCATCAACGCCAATCGCGCCGCACCGCCGAAAGGCGGCGACGGTTCGGTGGGCGCCGCCGGCGCCGTCGGCGGATACAACAACTTCTGGCTCGACCCGGGGACCTCCTACACGATCGTCAACGGCGAACGGCGCACGTCGCTCGTCATCGATCCGCCGGACGGCAAGGTGCCGCCCCTCACCGCGGCCGCGCGCCAGCGTCTGCTCTCGCGATTCGCCCGGCCGACCTCGGACGCGACCGAGAGCCGCGATCCCGGTCTCGAGCCCGCCGGCTCGTACGACGACCCCGAGCGCCGGCCGCTCGGCGAACGGTGCCTGCTCGGCTTCGGCTCGACGTCGGGCCCGCCGGCGCTGCCGAACTACTTCTACAACAACCTCCACCAGATCGTGCAGACGAAGGACAACGTGATGATCCTCACGGAAATGGTCCACGACGCCCGCATCGTCCGCATGAACGCGGAGCATCTGCCGAAGACCATCAAGAAGTGGATGGGCGACTCGGTCGGCCACTGGGACGGCGACACGCTCGTCGTCGACACGACGAACTTCAACGACCAGACCCGGTTCAGGAACTCCACCGAGGCGCTGCATGTGATCGAACGGTTCACCCGGGTCGGTCCGCGTGTGCTGCTCTACCGCTTCACGATCGAGGATCCGAACACCTGGGAGCGCCCGTGGACCGGCGAGTACACGTGGCCGGCCACCGACGAGCGGCTCTACGAGTACGCGTGCCATGAAGCCAATTACGCGCTGGGCGATATCCTGCGCGGCGCGCGGCTCCGCGAAGCTGATGCGAAAAAGAAGTAGGTGATCGAAATGCGAACGAGTACTTCTAAGTTCTTACTTCTAACTTCTAACTTCATCCTGGCGCTTGCGCTCGCCGTTCCGGTCTCGGCGCACCACGCGTTCGGAGGCGAGTTCGATCCGAACCGGCCGGTGCTGCTGAGAGGCAAAGTCGTCAAGGTCGAGTGGGTGAATCCGCACGCGTGGATCCACGTCGAGGTGGTCAATCCCGACGGCACGAAGAAGGTCTGGATGGTCGAAGGCGGCAGCCCCAACTCCCTCTTCCGCCGCGGCGTGAACCGCGACTCCCTGACCGTCGGCACCGAGATCATCGTCGACGGCTATCAGGCGCGCGATTACACGCAGC
>Ga0134123_10002280_pt1 | contig 12578 bp, 16 predicted proteins | sample KB303_FD_96460 | JGI IMG/M metagenome (GOLD analysis project Ga0134123, IMG submission 96460) | Terrestrial soil microbial communities without Nitrogen fertilizer from Kellogg Biological Station, Michigan, USA - KB3-0-3 | ecosystem: Environmental > Terrestrial > Soil > Unclassified ...
TCAAATCCTCCGAGCCTCTTGAGCAGGACATGCGCAAGGCCATTTGGTACACCGAGCGAGAGATCAAGCGACGCGCAAAAATGGCCATCCACAAAGCGGAGGAAGGCGCATGAAGGCTATAGCAATTCCTGGACTGAAGAACCTTGCCAAAGGAAAGGTCACTCTCTTCAGCAAATACGGAACCAGGATCGACATGAACACAGGCGAGTCGATCAAGATGGAAGCCTTTTTGGAGGGATTGGTAGTCACGATCACTTGCATCCTCGGTGAAAAGGCTGTGCGACGTGTGACAAACAAAGCGATCAAAAGAGCAGTAGCCAACATTACCAAATGAGAATTCCCCTCCTAGACCACGGCTACGTCGAATTGATAGATCTGTGGGGCAGCGATGAGAAGATCATCGAAGCCGCCCGTATGAGCACCGCGAAGGGCTTCAAGGGCTGGGGAACGCCGGAGGAGCCGGGCGACGAGAAGCTCCTGCAATACCTGTGGGACAAGAAGCACCACACGCCGTTTGAGATGGCGGGCATGGTCATCGAGGTCAAAGCTCCAATCATGGTGTTCCGCGAGTGGCACAGGCACCGTACTCAGTCCTACAACGAGATGAGCGCTCGCTACATCCCGTTGCCTGACGAGAACTACGTCCCGACCAAGCAACGCATCATCGACGGCGCTCGGGCCTCGGGGAATCGCCAAGCCGCGGGCATGCAACCTCTGCGCGAGGAGGCCATCGAGGAGTGGTTGAGGGGCTTGCAGTCATTGTACGGCGCTATCGAGATGGTTTATCAAACCGGGTTGCTCATCGGCGTCCCGAAGGAACTCGCCAGGCTGCCGATCCCCGTGGGACGCTACAGCCGCATGCGGGCGAGCGCTAATCTGCGCAACTGGCTGGGTTTCCTGACGCTTCGCTGCGCTCCGGATGCGCAGTGGGAGATTCGTCAGTTCGCAAACGTGGTAGCTTCACTCGTGATGGAAAACTTCCCGCGTACGGGTCAAGTCTCAAACGTCCTTCGACTTGAATAGTTATCAAAATGATCTCAATTCGAGACCTAGCCCTGAATGGGCTACCAATTCCGCCGAACGATGCCCGGCAGATCCACGTCTCGTCGTCCTACGGCAACGACAGCAACAGCGGAGCGCGACGCAACCCTGTGAAGTCGCTGGCTGCCGGGATCGCACTCTTGCGGCACGGCTATCCAGACTGGCTCTTGCTGCGGCGTGGCGACATCTGGAACGAGCCCTTGGGGCAGTGGAAGAAGTCGGGGCGCTCCGTCGTCGAGCCCATGGTCATCACCAGCTACGGTTCGGCTTTCAGTCGTCCACTTCTACTCACAGGCACGGTGGGAGGGATCTACACCCACGGTGGCGGCGGCTCCCCTGCAACGATTGATAACCTGGCTTTGATAGGTATTGAATTCGAAGCCAACAAGTACGCGGGCGGCGGGGATTGCGTCGGCGCATCCTTCCTTCAGCCAGCGTCGCACGTCCTGATCCAAGACTGCCTATTCAGTAGGTACTCTCTCAATCTGGTCTTCCAAGGCTACGGAGGTAGGCACACCGACTTCTGCCTCCGCAAGTCCACGATCATCGACGCCTACACCATCCACTCGATTGGTGGGCACTCGCAGGGGCTGTACGCCTACGGTGTGGACGGCTTGATGATCGAGGACAACCTGTTCGACCATAACGGATGGAATGAATCCTTGCAGGGGGCCGAGGCCGATATCTATTCCCACAACATCTACATTGATAACGACAACACCCTGGTCACCGTACAGGGCAACGTCATCGCCCGCGCCAGCTCGCACGGGATGCAGATTCGTTGTGGTGGCGTAGTGTTCCGCAACCTGTTCGTGCGCAATCCCATCGCGCTCTCGGTGGGCGGCGGAAACAATCCCGAGATCGGCGGCGTGATGGCGGAAGTGCGAGACAACGTGATCCTCGATGGGACAGATATCGCTCCGAATCTACCCCGCGGTTGGGGGATGTGGTTTGGTAACATTTCCTCTGGAGTTGTCGCAAACAACATCATCTCCAACGGTTTGTTCGGCCACCAGCCGCAGGCGCTGACTTTCGCTGGCGATCACAAGGGCGACAACGGATACCAGGGTGGCATCCGCAATCTGCTCGTCAACCAGAACATCGTCTTCAACTGGCCCGAGATCACCTACCAAGGCACGGCCTCTCAGCTATTGGTAACCGTGGTGGACAATCAGATCGAGGAGCCGATGGAGAACTACAAGCAACCTGGGCGCTCTCTTGCTGATTGGAACATCGCATTGGGAGGCGTCGGCGCCACAGAGTCGTTCTTGACCGCAGCCAGATTGCACACCCAGGAACCCAACCCGTATCGCGCAGCCCCCGCATGCCGCTTCATCCGCGGCGGATTCCTACCCAAATGAGAACCTTCGCAATGGGCATCATGTGGTTCACCCTTACCGTAGCCGCCATCATGGCCGTCCTGATCGCGTGCTTCCTTCGGCCATTGGCCTGGGCGCTGGGAAGGATGTGTCCTCCGCTTCAACGCTGGGCGCGCGAGAGGTATCAAAAGCCCCCTCCCGAGTACATCGTCGAGGTTCTCATTCCAGCCATGGGCGGCGATGAGGAGTACTGGTTTCAGCTAGGCAAACCTAGGCCGAGTCTCGATCAAGCCAAGGCGGCGCTCGAAGCCTGCCGGAATATCAAAAGCTACGGCAAGCGCCAAATGAGGATTCGCAGCAACGAATTTCCGCTGATCGTGGTCAACCCCGGCGACGCACCGCTAGTGGAGCTGCATCGCTGATGGCAACGTTCTACGTCGGCATTGACCCAGATATGCACGACACCGCGGTTGCCTGGTGCGATCAGCACGGCAACCCGGTAGGCGGCGTCATGGTGAAGACGCGCAAGGTCAAGGGCATCGTGGAGGGAGCCGCCGTCATTCAGATGATCTCTCAATTCGCCATGACCTGGCCTCGCATCATTCAATCCGAGGCACTCCTAGGGAACAAGCTGCGCATCTGTGTCGAAGGCCAAAGCCTTCAGCGCTCTGGGCACAGGCAGCACAAGAACCCGCAGAACATCGTCAACCTAGGCAACGTCGCCGGAGGCATCGTTGGTTTGGTAACTGCCAAGGCCCATGGCGGCGTGATGTTTCCCCCGCCCGAGTTCTGGAAGGGAGGCAAGCCCAAGTCAGTGATGCAAGCTCGTCTCTACACCAAGCTCGGGTGGGGCTACAAACGAGTCGGCGCAAGCTCGTACGATGATTCTGTAGCAACGTACGCTCATCCCCTGGGTAAGACGCCGCCCGGTTTCGACGGTATCCTGAGAGGCCAGTGGAAGCACATGGGGGACGCTCTCCTGATGGCGCGTTGGATCTATCAAAAGGACAATGAGATATGAGTCAGCAAGGTCCCAAGTGGGCATTCATGCAATGGCTGAAGCTCAATAACCCCGATGGGTCCAAGTACTTGGACCGTCTCCGCATCGTACAAACGCCGTGGTTCGGCTTGTACTTGCACTGGATCTATTCGCCTGACGACGGGCGAGACCTCCATGACCACCCGTGGTGGTTTGCATCATTCCTTCTCAAAGGACAGTACGTAGAGGAATGTATGGTTCCGTGGAGAGATCAACGCCACGGTCCTGTGGGCGATGAGTCGGCTGTGATACGAACTCACACTGATCTTTTTGGTGTTGTCCGACCAGTAGGAGTTGTCTGGTCTCGCAGTATCAAATGGCTCAATATCAAAGCCGCTACCGGCCTACACCGGATCACCTACATGACGAGAAGCCCAGTAGTCTCCCTGGTGTTCGTCGGCCCGCGCGTGCGCGAGTGGGGTTTCGTTCAAGCGGATGGAAGTTGGATCAGGGCCGAGGATTACCACATCCGCGGCGACGGCTCGATCAAAGTTGGATAGGATCTCGCCCATGGAAGATCTCACACCGCTTGAGCGTCAAATTCTCGCCGAACTCCAAGACAACCACGGCTTCGTCGCCGGAGGCCCTGACTGGTGCAAGATCCTGTGCGCCGTCAAGACGGCTGCCGCAATCGTCGCCTGCGCAGGCAACCCGGTGTGCATCGCCGTGGCTGTGGCCTCGGGCATCGCGTGCGCGAAGGATTGCGACCGCTAGAACTCGAACTCGGCAGTCTTAGTCTCGCCTGCGAAGTCCCTGTCCGTATCAATCAGCTCTTGCAGAGCATCATCGAAGGCATCGAGGATCACCGGGTCAGCGCGATCCGCTGCGCCACTGGACAACTCCTCGAAGAAGGGATGCGCTCCAGCGGGGCCAACGCGCGGCACGACGATCATGTACGGCGGAAGTCCTTGCTCTCGCCGGTCTGCATTGATAGCCAAGCCTTCGTCCCACTGCTCTTTCGTGAGTCGAATGATCTCCGAGGCTCGCACCGGATAGCCGCCTGCGAGCCTCGGATCGTCCGCTGGATTGGCAAAGAACACGAGCAGCCGGGCGTCCACGGGCGAGACTGGACCGCGGCCATCGTGGTAGTACTCGGCCCAGTAGTGCGGGATGTAGAGCCGCGCCCGGCCAGCCTGAGCGTCCACGAGCAGCGTTAGCGCTTCGCGCAGAGTCTTCGAGCCGATCAAGCTCTGGACCCTGTTGACCTCCTCGTTGCCGAGTTGGTCAAGGATGCTTTGATAAAGCTGCTCGCGGTCGAACGGCACTAGCGCCCCGGCTTCTTCTTCTTGTCCGTCTTCTTGCGGTCGCTGTTGCCGCCCAGCAAGCCGTCCTCGGGATTGCGGTCGGAGGTTGCGAGCGGTTCCTTCATCGAGGCCAGCGTTTGCTGAGCGCCCAGCGTCATGCCGTCGAGCACGGTGGAGAAGCCGTTGCCGGGCTGTTGGAAGATCGGCATTCCATTCTCGTCGGTAGCTCCCATCGCCGCCTTGGGGTCCATCGGGTTCGGCTTCGGCTTCCCGGACTTGCCCAGGAATTGCTCGCGCGTAAGCGTCACCGACTTGCCTGTGGGCTGCGCGAACTTCACGCCGCTGCCCAGGGACTTCGCCAGCATGGCTGAGAAGTTCCGTTGTGCCTGACCGAGCTTGCGCTTTTGATAGAGCAGCAAAGCGTTGGGCGTCTCGTTCGCAGCGCCGATCTTTCCAGGGAGCAGGATGTTCGCCAGGATCGGCGGGATGCCGTGCGCGGTGGCAATGGCCATTGCGATGGCAGCGCTCTTGTCGCTGAAGCCGTTCTCTCCGGTCTCCTCCATGGCCAGCTTTTCGAGCTGCACCTTCGTCTCATCTGCCGAACCAGGAATGTGGATCGCTGCCGTCTTGTGCGAATTGGTAAGTCCCTGGTTTGCCTTGATCGTCTGCTCGATCTGCTCCCACGACTTGGTGGTCACCGCTTTGCCGAGCACGAACAGGATGAACTCCGGCACCGCGCGGTTGAAGTAGAAGTCGAACTCGTGCTGCGTCATGCACTGCGCCAGCTCGATGGAGGGCGTTGCCGAAAGGTAGTCTGGGAATCCGTACCAACGCGACTTGTTCGTGGCCTGACGAATGTGGATCAGCTCCGAGGGGACGAGCGTGTTGCCGGTGCCCCAACGTCGCGGCGTGGATCTGCGCGTCGCGGTTCCGCGGCGCATGTCTCCAGAGCCTGTCATGCCGTAGCGCTTGCGCAAGTCGAGCAAGTCATCGAACGCGGCCATCATCACTTGCATGCGCGTCTCGCTTGAGACGAGGTAGTGGAAGTCTTGGCTGTTGTCCTCTTCCTCGACCTCCACATACGTCTGCGCCGACTCGACGTGATTGAGAGCTTGGATCTCGGTGCGCTTCTCGTCCCACACCACTTCGATGAACCCTTCGCCGGTCTCCCAGTAGTCGTCGGCCACGGCGTCGAGCAAGTCCTGGAATGAGAACTTGCACAAGGGGTCCAACACTTCGTGGACCGACTGATCGCGCAAGCCTAGGCCGACAGTCGAGCCGCGCTTCGAGTCCAGGCACGTCCCGTGCGTGGGGTTGAACTCTCTCAAAGTCCTGGCCATCATCTTGTCCATCAAGTGTGGGCGAATGCCCACGGTGTTGCCTTGATTGGACGATTTGGTCTTTGGTAGCTTTTGTTTGGTAGCTTTCGAAAGCAACGACAATTCGCCGCCGTAGATGTTGATGCTCTCGCGCGAAGACTTGATGATCTTCATTGTCGGCGAGGCTTCGTCTTCGCTGCTTCTCTTGGTGGCCATGTGGTGGATCAGATAGCGGTATCCGCTTCTCCTGAATTCGACGAAAACTTGTGGCGCGGCTTGACAGGCCACTCTCTAGTACCGCGAGCCATGCGGAAAATCAAGCGAGCCTATATCACGACCATCGCGCTGTGCCAACGCCCGAAGAACGGGCTGCGCACCGTGCTGAAGTCAGACGGGCAATTCGAGCTGGCCACGCTTTCAAAGGCGTCGGCGAAGGACGAGCTGCTCGCAGTGGTGTACGCGCCGGATCGGGTGGACTCCGACGAGGAGTTCACAACCGCTGATGTTATCAAAGCAATGGCTCACGAATATGTTCGTGACCATCGCCAGCTCGACATCGAGCACGACGGCGAGATCCTTACCAATGACCAAGCCTTCCTGGCAGAGTCCTTCATCATCGCCAAGGGCGACGAACGGTTCTCAAACTGGAAGGACCACGAAGACAAAGAAGTCGGCGACCTGACCGGAGCGTGGGGAGTCGTCATCAAGATCGTGGACAGCACACTTCAGAAGGCGCTTGTGGATGGTCTTCTGGATGGCGTCAGCATGTTCGGGAAAGCGGCTCTCGAACCCCTGCAAACAAAAGCCGCGTCGAAGCGAGTAGCCGACCGTTTGGGCGCGGCGAAGAACAAACCCACCGAGGAAGATCAAATGGACGAGACGAAGTTGAAGGCACTGTTCGCAGAACTCACCCAGTCGCTGGTGAAGGCGCTGGAGCCGGTCACCGCATTGGTGAAGGCGAACACGGAGAAGCCCGCGAAGAAGGGCGCGGAACTCGAAGCGCCGGTCTTCAAGGGCGATCCGACGAAGGACAAGGATCTCGAAGCCTTCGAGCGCGAGCTGGTCGGCTACGAGCTGCGCAAGGGCATGGCGGAAGGCACGCTCACCGCTGCCGACATCCGCGACATGCGCGCGAAGCTCGCCGAGACGGCCCCGAGCGACGAAGAGGCCGGAGTCAAGAAGGGCGACAGCGCCGAAGTGCGCGAGCTGAAGAAGTCGCTGTTCAAGGCGCAGAAGAAGTCGAATGCTCCCGAAGGCGGCAAGGCCGGGGAAGGCAGCGACGACGATCCCGAGGAGATCCGCAAGGCGAACATCTCCGAAGGCCGCAAGATCGCCGACGAGATCGCCGAGCGTCGCGGCATGAAGATCGTGCGGACGACCAAGACCGCCTGATCTGACGGCCCCATCAACACACCGGCACAACTCACCAGAACACCAACGACCAAGGAAACTTACCAATGACTCTGCAAAACACGGAGCTGTTCGGAACGGAAGTCCCGCGCCCGCAATCCAAGCGTGCGTACCCCCGCGAAGACGGGATCTTCCCCGGCAAGCTCGCTCAACAATCCAGTGCAACGGCGATCCCGCACCTGACGCCGCTGTACTGCGACGAATCCGCAGGCAACACCTGGAAGGTGTGGCTCGGCGACGTGGACGAAGTGAACACCCTGACCGCCCACGCCGCGACGCCCGCGACCGCTGGCGACTTCACCCTGACGGTGAACGGCCAAACCACCGCGGCCATCGTCTTCAACGCGACGGCGGCGATCATCCAGGCCGCGCTGGAAGCGCTCTCCAACGTCGCTCCCGGCGATGTGACGGCTGTGGACTCCGGCCCTGGTGCGAACCTCGGCACGGCCAGCCACGTCGTCACGCTGACCTGGGGCGGCAACCTCGCGGGAACGGACATCACGATCACCGCGGACTTCACCGGCATCTCGGCAGGAAGCGATCCCGTGCTGGCGACCTCGACGCCGGGCGGCACCGACCAGACGCCGGGCTCGGAGATCGACGGCTTCCTGTGGTGCCCCGCGGATCCGTTCGTGCCCTCGACGAGCGGAGAGAAGCTCGTGCAAGTCTTCCGCCGCGGCGTCATCCACCGCGACGACATCCCGATCCCGAGCACGGGCGGGCAGAACGACCTCGACGAAGCGTTGCTCGCGTCGAACCTGCGCGAGAAGGGCATCGACATCCAGGGCCTGCCTGGCATCCACTGATCCTGAAGGGGATCTGAAACCTCTCAAACCAAACTTACCAATCCCACCAAGGATCCAAAAACATGGCAGCTTCCGCAGACGTTCTGCACTACACGACGCTCACCGAAGCGATCAACGAGCAGAAGGCCCCCAACAACTTCCTGAAGAACACGTTCTTCGGGCGCGACATCACAGTGCCCACGCGGCACATCGAGTTGTCGTACATGCGCCGCGCTCGCAAGATCGCGCCGTTCGTGAAGCGCGACGGCGCAGCGGTGATGACCTCGGGACGCACCGAGGGCTTCGTCAACCTGGAGCCTCCGCACATCCGCATCAAGCGCCCGATGTCGCCGAGCGACCTCATGGTCAATCGTCGTCCGGGTGGCGTGATCTTCGCCAGTGGCGACGACATCGCTGCGGCGATGCGTCAGTACATCGCCGACGAGCAGGAGATGATGCTCGACGACATCACGAACAGCGAAGAGCTGCTCTGCGCGTTGGCCTTGACCGGCACGATCACGTACCAAACCGCGGACGAGGAGGCGTTCACCATCACGTCGCCGCGCTCGACGACCAACGACTTCGCGCTGTCGGGTGCGGATCGCTGGGACCAGACCGGATCGAGCCCGCGTCAGACGATGAAGGCGGTCATGCAGATCATCAACGAGGCCGTGGGCCTCGGGGTGACCGACGCGATCATGGGCGCGGATGCAGCCGAAGCCTTCCTGGGAAACCCGGAAGCCAACACGCTGCTCGACGTGCGCCGCTTCAACACCGGAACGCTGGACTTCAACCAGCAATTCGGTGCGGACGGTGCGCTGTACCTGGGCACCTACGTTGGCGGCATCCGCTTGTGGATGTACGCTCGCCAAGTGCTCGTGGGCAGCACCACCACGGACTTGATCCGTCCGAAGTACGTCGAGTTCATCGCCAAGTCGCCCGTGGCGCAGTTCGTGACGTACTACGGTGCCATCGAAGACATGAGGGCCATCGGAGCCGGTCGCGTGCTCCAATCCAAGCGCTTCTCGAAGAGCTGGGAAGTCGAAGACCCCTCGGCGCGCATGCTGCTCATCGAGTCGAACCCGATGCCCTGCATCCGCCGTCCGGACTCGACCGTCTCGGTCCAAGTCATCTCCTGAGCGCGGCCTGACAACTAGGTGTGGGGGCTGGATTGGTACTCATCCAGTCCCCACACAGTTCTCTATTCTGTACCAAAACCATTCCTCGATAGAGGCAGAGCAATGACACAGTACGAAGTAGCCCGTGGGTCCATCAAAGTCCCGTTCCCCAAGACCGCATCGAAGACCGCTGCGCCGCGCCCTCAATTCTTCCGTCAGGGCGACTTGCTTCCGGACGGAGCGCTGAGCGAAGAGGAGATCTCTTCCCTCCTGGCCGACAAGCGCATTGCCGTGGTTCGCGGCAGCCAGAAGGGCACGAAGATCGAGCGCCGCACGCAACAGCGTGGTCCGTGGTCGGTCGATCCCGAGTCGCTCGAAGGCAAGAACTCCGAAGAGCTGGGCATGCTGATCCTCGGCATCGACCCCGACTTCGATCTGCGCAAGATCAAGACCGACGAGGATGCGGTCAAGCAACTCACCAAGGACTGGGATCCGGCCTTCGCCGACGACATCGCCAAGGCGTACGACAAGGGCAACCCGGCGCTCACCGAAGACGGTGCGAAGCGCGTGGAGGGCAGCGGTCACGAGCTGAGCGCGAAGGCCAAGGCCACGCTTTCCAAAGCGAAGGCTCGTGCCAAGAGCCAAGGGCACGACACCGCCGAAGACGAGAGCTGATCGCTAGTCGGCGATGGTGCAGAACAATCCCCTGTTCGTTGCCGATCTGGCAACGCTGAAGGAACGCCTGCGTCTGTCGGGCGTTCCTGCCGCGGCATCGGACACTCACGGGATTATCGACGAGTGCGTACTGCGGGCTCGCCTGGCCTTCTACAGAAGGCTGGGCGAGTCGCGCGTCACTGAGCTGCTCGCCATCTCGTACACCGTCGATCCCACCACAGAGAACGGCGTATTGCGTGCGCTGGCCAATAGCGTGGAGGTCGATCTGGTGCGCTGCGAGCTGATGCAGCGCCTGCCCATGGCGTTCATGGACGCCAGCGGCGACATCAACAAGCGCTGGAACGAGGAAGCTCCGTTCCGCGAGCGCAGCCCGCTCGATCCTGGCTCACTTCTCAAAAGCCTGAAGAACCGTCTGGAGGAAGACTTTCAGATGCTGGCCGAGGAAGAAGACCTCGGCGATGAGGTTCATCTCAAATCGTTCACTGCCAGTCCGGACACCGCTGCTCCGCGACCTGGCGCGTCTCTGCTATTCCCTACCAATATCCGGGCTATCTCCGAGGACTGACACATGGCCAATGCTCTGTACGGAAAAGGCCGCGAGGGTTTCCTCGGCGGCGACATCGACTGGGACGCCAACACGATCAAGCTGGCGCTGTGCGACTCCGCGGACTACACGGTGTCCATCGACGTGGACGACTTCCTGGACGACATTCCCGGAGCAGCCATCGTCGCAACGTCGAGCGCGTTCACCACGAAGACCAAGACGCTCGGTGTCGCCGACGCCGACGACGTGACGCTCACGAGCGTCTCGGGGGACACGAGCGAACTCATCGTCATCTACCAAGACACCGGCAGCTCTGCCACCAGTCGCTTGATCGCCAAAATCGACTCGGCCACGAACCTGCCCGTGATCCCCAACGGTGGCAACATCGTGATCTCCTGGGACAACGGCGCTAACAAGATCTTCAAGCTCTGATCTCTCAATGAGCCTTCTGTCAAGACTAACGGAGCCTGCGGCGGGGGAGGTCAAGATCCCCATTCACGCCTTCATGGCTGCCTTGGCAGAACTCAAGCGAGATGCGGCTGGAGTCGATCTTGCCCGTATCGCAGCCTTCAGCGACTTCAACCTGGATGCCGGGGAGCAGACCAGTCTCCAGACATTCATTGATAACTTCCTGGGAGACCTCATCACGCGCGAGCGCATCCACGATGTGCTCTTGCTGGGCGAGGCTGGCTTCTACACCGTGCAAGAATGCTCGGATCGCCTCTTGACTCCAGGAGGCAGCACCAACCTCATCGCGCTTATCGTGCAACGACAGCTCGAAGTACTGGCCCGCAGCGTCAACGACTACATCGTCGATGGCTGCCTGGTGAGCGCCCAAGGCTCGCCGAACATGACTTTGGCAGTAGCCAAGGGCGCAGCATTTACCAATGGGACGCTGCGGGCCGTTACTGCCGCGAACGTGAACATCGGAGCGGCCAACGCCACCAAGCCGCGCTTCGATATCGTGGTGATCGACTCGGCAGGGGCCAAGCAAGTGCGCGCCGGAACGGCCAGCGCTACTCCGCAGCCCCCTGATCTCAGCGCCAACGATGTGCCTCTGTGCTTCGTCTACGTCGCTCCTGGTGCAACCGCCATCGACTCGGCAAAGCTCTCAAACTGCCGCATCCTGCAAGGCACCGGGCCGGTATTGATCGGAAAGCGCACCACGGCGCTTGTATTCAGCAACACGGCTGCGGCGCAAGACTACATTTCCCTGATCCTGCCCTCGGGCCTGATGTCTGCGGGGAAGACGTGCCGCGTGCGCTGCGGCGGCTCGATGCTACTCAACTCGGGCACGCCCACCGTCACCATGCGGATCGCGTACGGCGGCACGACGATGTTCCAGGATGTGACCGCCTCGGCCACGGCAGACGTGGATCGCCTGGCGTGGTCGCTGGAGTTCGATCTGATCGCGCAGGCCATCAACGACCAAGCGCTTGTGGGCTGCCTCTCAATGAGTCCTGTGGGCGCGAAGACTGCTCCCAACACAGGGCTCGGAGACATCGCGGCTACCGGCCCGTCCGCTCCCTTCGCAGGCTCCTCGGCAGTGGATTCCGGCACTGCCGACCGTACGCTCTTGCTTCAGTTCACAATGAGCGTGGCGAACGCCGCTAACGAAATCGCCCTGGAATACGCCACGGCTGAATTGGTCTAGGTCCCGTGGCCGGAAGCGCTTTTTTCAAAGCGGTCCAGGGAACAATCAGGACCACCACCGGAAACCAGGACTTCACTTCCACCGGGATGGGGACGCCCAAGGGGGCGATAGTTCTCATTGGAGGAAGCACGTCGGATGGCGCTAACACCGACAACCTGTCATTCGGGATCGGATTCTTTGACGGGACCAATTCAACATGCGTCGGCATTTCCTCCCAGGACAACCTGGCTGATGGAGACACGGCTCGTTGCTTCGAGTCAGTCGGAAGCTCGGTAGTTCACATCCCTAACTACGCGGCGTCGGGAACGCTAGTAGAAGGCCGCGGAATCAGTTGGGTCACGGATGGATTGAGAATCAACTTCGTCACTGTTGACGGACTGGCTCGATACATCACGGTCATCTTCATCTGCGGTGACGATGCTTCGTGCAA
>Ga0134123_10002283_pt1 | contig 12562 bp, 7 predicted proteins | sample KB303_FD_96460 | JGI IMG/M metagenome (GOLD analysis project Ga0134123, IMG submission 96460) | Terrestrial soil microbial communities without Nitrogen fertilizer from Kellogg Biological Station, Michigan, USA - KB3-0-3 | ecosystem: Environmental > Terrestrial > Soil > Unclassified ...
GCACGAGATCGACCTGCTGATGGTGTCGCCGTTCGTCGACATGGCGTCGCCGCAAACCGAGTACGACAAAGCCGCACAGGCACTCGGGATTCCCACGGTGCTGCCGGTCCACAGTTGGGACAATCTCAACAACAAAGGGCAGATCAGGGTCGTCCCCGACCTGGTGGCCGTCTGGAATCACCTGCAGGAACGCGAGGCGATCGAGATCCACGGCGTTGCCCCTGAACGCATTGTGGTGACCGGAGCCGAAGCGTACGATCACTGGTTCCAATGGAAAGCGTCGACACGCGAGGAGTTCTGCGCGCGCATCGGCCTCGACCCGTCGCGCCCGTATTTCTTGTATGTGGGCTCTTCAGGCTTCATCTCGGCGGACGAGCCGACGTTCATCAGTTCCTGGATCAGGCGCGTGCGCGGAGCCGCCGATCCCGCGCTTCGAACCGCCGGTATTCTCGTCCGCCCCCATCCCCAGAACCGTTGCGACTGGGATCGCTTCTCCCCCAGGTTTGTCGACGTCGTCGTGTATCCGCGCGGCGGTTCGAATCCGCTGAACCCCGCAGACAAGCAGGATTATTTCGATTCGCTCTTCCACGCAGCGGCCATCGTCGGCGTGAATACCAGCGCGTTGATCGAAGCCGCAATCCTGCGGCGCCAGGTGTTCACTATTGTCGACGATCGTTTCAGGGAGACGCAGGAAGGCACGCTGCACTTCCAGTATCTCGTCGATCCGCAGTTCGGTTTTCTTCGCGTCGCTCGTTCTTTCGATGAGCACATCGACCAGCTCATCCACGCCCTAGGGCCGGACGATAAAGCGCGCGAACGAGCGGACCGGTTCGTCGAAACGTTCATTCGGCCCCGTGGGGTCGACGCGCCGGCCACACCATGTCTGGTCGCCGCTATCGAGCGTGTCGCTGACCAGTCGTCGGCGGCGGTTCAAACGCGATCGACTGCCAGTACCGCGCTCTCCATCATGCCTGCACTTCTGACATGGAGCGTCGCGCGTGTGACGAAAGGTGACCGTTACGCCCGTGCGCTGGAGAAAGACGTCAGGCGCGCACGAAGGGAGCAGCGCAAGGAAAGACGAATCTCCGCGAAGTCCGCGGGCGTCGGCGCCGGGACTCCTTAACCGCGGTGCATGCAGTCGCGCGCACAGCTGCGCCGTTGAGCTCCCGTCCTTTGTCGACCGTTCCGCATCGTGCACAATAGCGTTGGTGGACAACCTGTTCGTCGACAATCTCAGCAAGTCGTTCATCCTCGCGAAGGCGTCGTCCGATGTGCCCATCCGTCCGCGCCAGTGGGTCAAGGCCGCGCGCCGGCTGGTCGGGCGCGCGGTATCGGAGGAGGCGCCAGCGCCGAAGCGCGAGTTCTGGGCGCTGAAAGACGTGTCGTTCCGCGTGCAGCCGGGGACCGTCCTCGGGATCATCGGCGCCAATGGCGCGGGCAAGTCGACCCTTCTCAAGATCCTCGCTCGTGTGCTCGTGCCGACCAGCGGCCGCGTCGTCGGCGTCGGCCGTCTGATTTCGCTGCTCGAGCTCGGCGCCGGCTTCGACCCGGACGTCTCGGCGCGCGAGAACATCGTCATGAATGCGGCCATGAACGGCGTGCCGAAAGCCGAGGTCCTGCGCCGGTTCCCCGCGATCATGGAGTTCGCCGAGACGGGCGAGTTCCTCGACACGCCGTTGAAGCATTACTCGAGCGGCATGTACCTGCGGCTCGCCTTTTCCTGCGCCATCAACATGGACCCGCAGATCCTGCTGGCCGACGAGATTCTCGCCGTCGGCGACGTCGGCTTCCAGCAGCGATGCCTGCAGCGGGTCAAGGAAGAGGCGGAACGCGGGTTGACGGTGCTGTTCGTCTCGCATGACATGGAGGCGATCACGCGCGTCTGCTCGCGCGTCATCTGGCTCAATCGCGGCGAAGTCGTGCGCGACGGCGATCCGGAGGAAGTCGTCGACGAATACCAGAAGGCGACCTGGGAAGCCGCCGACTCGTCGATGTCGGAACAGGGACGGCACGTCAACCGGTTCGGACGCATCCTGAGCGTCAACCTCGTCTCGGAGGCAGGCAACGATATCGGCGCCGTCCCCATCAACGAGCGGTGCTCCGTCCGCATTCGCGTCGAAACGTTCGTCAGGCTCACGATCACGGAGTGCGCGATGGACCTCTACGTCGGCAACAACTGGGTCCTGCGCGCGCACGCGGACAAGCCGCGGCGCGCCGATGCCGGCGTCTTCGACGTGTACTTCAGAATTCCGGCACACTTCCTCGCGCAGACCACCTATTCGATGAACGTCAGCCTCGTTGTGCGCCGGAAGAACGACGAACGTGATTACCCGCTCGTCATGTACAAGGCGCTGAAGTTCATGGCCTACGCCAGCGATGCCGAAGCCGTGCGCACGACGACGAAGCGCACTGCCATGCTGGCGCCGAGGCTCTCGTGGGACATCGTCAGCGAATCCACCAGGACCGCCGGCGAGGACAATGAAGGCGAGGCGACGGACGAATCAGTACCAATATCAGAGGCGGCCGATGCTGCCGCGCCGGCCGAGGCCGGCGGACAGCCCGAAGCGGCAGCGTCCGATACGACGAGAGTGAAAGCCTAGCCATGTTGGTCGATGTCAGGCGGTGGCTGTTCTGGACGCGCACGGATCACCGTGCGTCCGGCACCTACAAATGGGTCATCCAGCCCAGTCGGCCCGGTCTTGTCGGGCGCATCGAGGAGTTCTGGCGGTATCGCCGCATCCTGTACTTCCTCTCGTATCGCACGCTGCGATCGCAGTACGAGGGAAGCCGCTTCGGCGTCCTCTGGCTGTTCGCCAGGCCGCTGCTGCCCATCCTGATCAGCACATTCATTTTCGGCAGCCTGCTGCAGATTCCGTCCGACGGGGTGCCGTACTTCCTCTTCTTCCTCGCCGGCCAGGCATCGTGGCACACCTTCGAGCGTTCGCTGCTGTTCACCTCGCGCGGCCTGTCGCAGAACCAGGGGCTGCTGACGAAGGTCTATTTCCCGCGGGTGATGGCCGTCTTCTCGTCGGTGACGATCGCCGTCGCCTGGTTCGGGGCGTATTTCGGCCTGCTGATTCTCGCCGCGTTCTATTACCTGTGGAAGGACCACGTGTGGTACCTCCGTTTCGGCCCCCCGCTGCTGCTCGTGCCGGTCGTGATCGCCCTGAGCCTGTTGCTGTCGATTGCGATTGGGCTGTGGACCTCGGTGTGGCAGCTGCGCTTCCGCGAGATGCGCTATACGCTCCGGTACTTCACGCGGTTCTGGTCCTACCTCACGCCCGTCATCTACCCGATGTCGCAGATTCCGCGGGAGCACCGGTGGATCGTCTACGCGAATCCGATGGCGCCCATCGTCGAGACGTTCAAGTGGGCGCTCTTGGGCATCGGCGAGTTTCCGGCGCTGCCACTCCTCTGCGCGATCGGCACGACGCTGCTGGTGCTGGCCGGCGGCCTGTGGTACTTCAGCTGGGCTGAAGCCTCCACCGCAGACCACCTCTAGAGCTCTACCCTCGATCGGCCGCGGCCCGCGTCGCTGAGGTGGCGGTTGACAGGGCGCGATACCCCCTTTCAAAATACACGGGCGTTCAATTCGTGAACACCGCGTTCATCCGCTGAACATCCCCTCGCGCGCCCGCGCCGGCCGTCGCCTGTAAGCGACAGGCCGGAGGTGTGTGCCCCACCCATGGACGTCGAATCCCGCCGCGATCTGCAGCTGCTCCGGACGCTCGAGCAGGAGTCCTCGATCACCCAGCGTACGCTGGCGTCGCGGCTCGGCATCGCGCTCGGCCTGACGAATCTCTATCTGAGACGCCTGATTCGGAAGGGATACGTGAAGTGCGTCACCGCCTCGCCGAACCGCCTCGTCTATTCGCTCACGCCGAAGGGGGTCGCGCGCAAGGCGCGGCTCACCTACGAGTTCATGAAGTACTCGCTCGATTTCTATCGCGACGCGCGGCAGCACCTGCGCGGCAGCCTCGCGGCGGCGGTGGCGCAGCAGAACCGCGTGGCGATTTACGGGACCGGCGACGCCGCGGAGCTCGTCTTCCTGCTGCTGCGCGAGATGGGCCTCGAGCTGGTGGCGGTCTTCGGCCCTGAAGCCGACGGCCGTTTCCTGGGCCTCCCCGTGCTCGGCATCGCCGACCACGCCTGCGTCGCCTACGACGTGCTCATCGTCGCGGTGCTCGACCGGCCGGCCGGCACCGCGAGGCTGCTGCGGCATCACGGCGTGCCGCAGGCCAAGGTGCTGATGGTGCGGCCGGATCACGCGTGAGACGGCTGTTCGAAGATGAGTGACATCGACATCAAGACCCGCGCGCCGCGGGTGCCGAAGGAGCGGCGGTCTCGCGATCCCGAGCGCTGGATCGCGCGGCCCGTCGAAAAGTCCCGCCGCAAGGCCGGTCTCGAGTTCCGTCCGGATCCGGCTTTCTTCGCGCTGGCGGATCGCGTCGTGCGCACCAAGCGGACGCTGCTCGGCTACGACCGCCTGTACGTGTTCTGGCAGGCGGTGCGGAACCTGGTCGATGTTCCCGGCGCGGTGGCGGAAATCGGGTCGTATCGCGGCGGCTCGGCTTTTTTCATCGCGACTGCGTTCCGCGAGCGGCTCGGAGAAGAAGTATCGATGCATGTATTCGATACCTTCAAAGGGCACCCGCCGGCAGCCATTACCGCCCACGATACGTTTCATGCCGCCGGCCACTTCAGCTCCACGAACGTCAAGAAAGTGGCGGCGCTACTCTCGGAGTTTCAGCAGCTCCAGATTCACAAGGGTGACGTCAGCGCAGAGCTGCCGCGGCTGGCGGAATCGATGTACCGCCTCGTGCACATCGACACCGATCTCTATCAGCCGACGCGTGTCTGCCTCGACTACTTTACGCCGCGGATGTCGCCGCGCGGCGTCGTCGTCCTCGATGACTACGCCTCGAGCAAGTGCCCCGGCGTCGCCAGAGCGGTCGTTGAATTTCTGGAACAGCACGACGCATACGACGTCTGGGACATGCGCACGGAGCAGCTGTTGCTGGTGAAGCGGTGATGGCAGGTGCCGCGTGAACGTGCTGTTCGTGATGCGGCACTCGGGCTATCTCCGCAACTTCGAATCGACCGTGCGGCTGCTCTGCGACCGAGGACATGCCGTCCGCCTCGCGTTTCCGGTGCCCGGCCACCACACCGTGCTCGATCCGCTGGATGTCGCGCAGGAGCTCGAACGGATCTACCCGAAGTTTGCGCGGGTGACGATGCCGTCGCGAGAGGATGCGTGGGGATACGCCGCGCGCGACTTGCGAATCGGCGCCGACTACCTGCGCTACCTGACGCCTGCCTTCCGCAACGCGCCAAAACTGGTCGACCGCGCACGCCGGGAGGCGCCGCGCGCCATCGTGCGGCGCGCCGCACACGGACCGCTCAGCACCCGCGCCGGCCGTGCGCTGCTGTTGCGCGGCGTGCGGGCGGTCGAGCGCGCCGTGCCCACCGACCCTCGCATCGATGCATTCCTGGAGGCGAACCGCCCCGACGTGCTCGTCGTGACGCCGCTCATCGAGCCCGGCGCGCCGCAGGCCGAATACGTCCGCAGCGCGCGGGCGCTGGGCATTCGCACCGCGCTCTGCGTCGCCAGCTGGGACAACCTGACGAACAAAGGATTGATCCACGGCGACGTCGATCTGGTCACGGTCTGGAACGACATGATGAAGCGCGAAGCGGTCGAGCTGCATGGCGTGCCCGCGCGGCGCATCGCGGTGACGGGCGCCCAGCCGTTCGATCACTGGTTCACGTGGCAGCCCGCCACCACTCGCGATGAATTCTGCGCCAAGGTGGGTCTTCCCGCCGAGCGGCCCTATGTCCTGTATCTGTGTTCGTCGCGTTTCATCGCGCCCGAGGAAGTGCCGTTCGTGAAGCGATGGGTGCAGGCGCTTCGTCGGTCGTCCTCGCCGCTTCTGCGCGACGCGGGCGTGCTCGTGCGGCCGCATCCGCAGAACGCCGACCAATGGGAACAGGCCGACCTGACGGAGTGGGGCGGGGCCGTGACGATCTGGCCGCCCGAAGGGGAGGCACCTGCCGACGCCCGCAGCCGGGCCGACTACTTCGATTCGATCTATCACAGCGCTGCCGTCGTCGGCGTCAACACCACGGCGGAAATCGAAAGCGCGATCATCGGCCGAAGCGTGTACACGGTGCTTGCGCCGGAGTTCCGCGAGACGCAGGACGGAACGCTGCACTTCGACCATCTGCGCCGCGTCAATGGTGGCCTCCTGCACGAAGCGTTCAGCCTCGAGGAACACGTCCGGCAGCTGGAACAGGGGGTGCGCGACGGCACGGCCAACGGCGTTCGATGCCGCCGGTTCGTCAAGGCGTTCGTCCGGCCGTACGGACTCGACACCCCCGCCACTCCGCGCGTCGTCGATGCATTGGAAACGCTCGCCAGCACGTCCGCCGCTGCGCCGGCGCGAACGCCCGTGTGGGCGCCGCTCGTGCAGCCGTCGCTGGTTCGATACGGAGCAGAGCTGCAGCGGCAGGCGCTCATCACCGCCGAGACAAAGGGGGCACGGAGGGCGGCGAAGGCGCGTCGAGCGGCGGCAGGGCGCCCACGCGCCGACGTGCCGCGGCCCTGGCGGGAACTTGTCGCTGCCTATCGCGACCTCGATCATCAGCACCGCACGTTCTTCGCCCGCACGATCGCCGATGCCGTGCCCGGAGAAGTACTGCCGCTGATCCTCGAACATGCCCGGCCGGAACGTCTCGACTACCCGGACGCCGAGATTTTCGTGCGCGTCACGTCGAGGGCGGAACGCAACCGGTTGCGTTCCTGCGCCAAGGAGCCGTTCACGATCGAGTGGATTCATCGATGCATCCGTGCCGGCGACGTGCTGTTCGACGTCGGCGCCAACATCGGCGCTTATTCGCTCGTGGCCTCGAAGAAGCCCGGCGGCGGCGCGCGCGTCTTTGCCTTCGAGCCCGCGTACGCCAACTGGGCCGCGCTGTGCGCGAACGTCGTCATCAACAAGGCCGGCGACCAGATCACGCCACTGCCAGTCGCCCTGTCGAACGCCGACACGCTCCGGGTGTTCAGCCTGCGCGGGCTCGAGCCCGGCACCGCACGTCACGCCTTCGGCGACCTCGAGGCCGGGGAAGGACCCACGCTGTATCGCCAGCCGGTCCTCACGTTCCGTCTTGACGACGCGATCGAGCGCTTTGGACTGCCGATGCCCAACCACATCAAGCTCGACGTCGATGGCGGAGAGCTGGCGGTGCTCGAAGGAGCGCCGCGGGCGCTCGCCTCTCCCTCGCTGCGCTCGATGCTCGTCGAGGTCAGCAGCGAATTGGCCGAGCCCGTCACGAAGGTGCTGACGGGGCACGGCATGCGGCTGCAGGAAAAGGTGAACGTCGAGAACACGGCGGGCGAATTCCGGGTCTGGTACGGCCTCTTCACGCGTCAGGAGCAGGACGCGCCGGTGCACGAGGCGCAGTTCAAGTTCATCGCCCGATGACCATCCTGTTCGTGATGCGGAGCACCGTGTACGTGCGCAACTTCGAGTCGACGCTGCGCCTGCTTGCCGCGCGCGGCCACGACGTGCACATCGTCGCCGACTGGGATGACGACGGCAGGGATCTCATCAACCGAATCTGCGGGGACTGCCCGCGGATCCGCTACTCACCGACACCGCCGCTGCCGCTCAATCGGTGGAGTTTCCTGGGCACCGAGCTGCGGCGCGCCATCGATTACCTGCGCTACCTCGGCTCCGAATACGCCGACGCGCCGAAACTGCGCGGGCGCGCCGAACGCAAGGCTCCGGCGTTCGTGATGGCGGCGGTGAACAGGCCGTTGCTGGGGTCGCGGCCGGGCCGCTGGCTGCTCTCCCGCCTGCTTCATTGGTGCGATCGTGCGCTGCCGCGCGACCCGGCGATCGATGCGTTCGTTCAGGCGGAGAGGCCCGACCTCGTGCTGGTGACGCCGCTCGTGGAAACCGGCTCGCCGCAGGCCGACTACCTGCGCAGCGCGCGGGCGCTCGGCGTCCGCACGGGATTGTGCGTGTACAGCTGGGACAACCTGACGAACAAGGGGCTGATCCACGATCCGCTCGATCTCGTGACCGTGTGGAACGAGGCGATGCGGCGGGAAGCGGTGACGCTGCACCACGTGCCGTCGCGCTCCGTCGTGGTCACCGGCGCGGTTCCCTACGATCACTGGTTCACGTGGCAGCCGCACACCACGCGCGACGCCTTCTGCGCGCGCGCCGGCCTGCGCGCCGATCGCCCATACCTGCTCTACGTCTGTTCGTCGAAATTCATCGCCCCCGACGAGGTCCCCTTCGTGCGCGACTGGATCGCGCGGCTGCGTGGTGCGTCCGCAGTGCTGCGTGATGCCGGCGTGTTGATCCGCCCGCATCCGCAGAACAGCGGTGCCTGGGCAGCCGCCGACCTTGGGGATCTCGACAACGTTGTCGTCTGGCCGCGCACTGGCGCCAATCCCGTGGACGACGACTCGCGCGCGGAGTATTTCGATTCCATCCACTACAGCGCCGCCGTCGTGGGCGTCAATACCAGTGCGCAGATCGAAGCGGCGATTATCGGCCGCGGCGTCTACACGATCCTCGCGCCCGAATTTCAGCATACGCAGCAGGGGACGCTGCACTTCCATCATCTCAGCGCAGACGAGGGCGGTGTGCTCCACGTCGCACACACCTTTCCGGAGCATGTGGAGCAGCTCGAAGCCGCCCTGCAGCGCGGCGACACCGACGACCCGCGCTGCCGGCGATTCTTGGCGGCGTTCGTGCGGCCGCACGGCATCGACGTGCCTGCGACGCCGCGGCTGGTCGAGGCGCTGGAATCGACCGCGGCGCGCGGCCGGCGCCGCGCCGATCACGGACCGTGGTGGGGGGCGCTGCTGCGGCCTCTCCTCAGCGTCGCCGCCGATCGCCAGGCGCTCAGCCAGCGCGCGGGAGAGGAGAGGCGGGCGCGTAACTGGCGTATCAAACAACAACGCCGCCTCGACGCCATGGCGGAAAAACAGCAGGTGCACCAGCGGCGGGCCGCGCGACGGACGGAGCGGAAGGCGCGCTCGGCCGCCGGCCGCGACGACCTCGGCGCGGCCGCGGCGCGCGCCTACGACAGCTATCTCCGGGTCCGCGACTGGGCGGCCCGGATGCGGGCAGTCGCCAACGGCCACGTGACGCTGAGCGACGCCGAACGCCAGTCACTCGCCGCGCTCGCACATCTGTGGGACGCCTCGCCGGACACCGTCGCCATGCTGCGGACGCATAGCGTCGCCGCCGGGGGCGCCCGCGCGGCGGACTACGAGGATTCGGAATCCGATCTCCTGGGCCGCCTTCGACACGATCTCCATGTCTTGCGTCGCCAGCTCGGGTCCGACCTGCTCGTGCTGGAACCCGCGCAGCTCGGCGGCTTCGGGTGGATCAAGGCGGGCGAGCGATTCAACGCCGACACGGTTCGCTACTTCGAGGTCATGGGAGTGCTGAAGGATGCCGGGGTCCTCGGCGAATATCGTGCGTCGCGCCAGCGCCGGCTCGTGTGGGACATCGGCGGCGGCTGGGGCGGCTTCGGGTACCGCTTCAAGACCGTCGCGCCGAACACGACGTACCTGATTACCGCCCTGCCCGATCAGTTCCTGCTCTCGGCCGTGTACCTGATGACCATGTTTCCCGACGCGACCGTGCGCTTCTATGACGAATCGCGTTCTCCGGACGAGTTCTGGCGCGAGTGGGAGCGCGTGGATTTCATGTTCGCGCCGGAGGGTGCCCTGCCGCTGCGGTCGGGGCCTCGCGTCGATCTCACCATCGACCTGCTGGCACTGTCCGCGATGCCGCCTGCGCGTGTGTGCCGCCACGTCGAGCACGCGTTCGAATCGGGTGCACGCTATTTCTACACGCTGTTGCCTACCGTGCCATCGATCGACGACACGGCGCACGTGCGGCGGGCGCTCGCGCGGTGGTACTGGCTGCATCCCGTTCCGCCCAGAACGGATCCCGAGGTTCCGTCCGACGACATGATGACGCTGCCGCCGTTCATGTCGGACCGCCTGCATCTGGTCGGATGGAGGCGCATCGGCGTATGACGCAGGAGCCGCGCGTCGTCTTCGGCATGCCGGCCTACAAGCGGCCCGACATGCTGGCCGAGACGCTCGAGTCGCTCTTGTCGCAGACGTATCCCGACTTTGCCGTCGTGATCACCGACGATGCGCCGTCGCCGGAGGTCTCGGCGATCGTCGAGAGGTATGCGGCGCGTGATGCGCGCATCGCCTACGAGCCCAATCCGGTGCGGCTCGGGATGATCGCCAACTGGCGGCAGGCGTTTGCGCGCAGCCGCGAGCGGTATCCCGGCAGCGAATACTTCGCGTGGGTCAGCGACCACGACATGTGGCACCCCCGCTGGCTCGAGTCGCTGGTCGGCGTGCTCGACGCGCAGCGGGACGTCGTGATGGCGTATCCGCTGATGTACCGCGTCTACCCGAGCGATGCGCGGCGCCGCATACCGAGGGTTGCGGATACCGTCGGCGTGAAGCGGCCTGAAGAGCGGCTGCGCACCACCATCACGAAGATGGCGGCGGGCAACGCGATCTACGGCCTTTTCCGTGTGTCGGCACTGGTGCAGGCTGGTGTGTTCCGAGCCGTGGTCGAGCCGGACAGGCAAGTGCTCGTCGCGCTCGCGCTGCTCGGCGAGTTCCGCCACGTTCCGGAGTTTCTGTGGTACCGCGAAGTGTCCGGTGCGTTCAGCTATCAGCGGCAGCGCCGCATGTTTTTTCCAACGCACGTGCCGTGGCACACGTACCTGCCGCCGAACCTCCAGCATTTCGGCGTCCTGTTCTGGGATTTCGCGGTGCGCGGCCGAGGGCGTCCGCTCGCCGGCCGCGCGGCCGGCGCACGGTACGCGGCGCTGCAGCTGTGGTACTCGACCGTCCGCGCCGTGACCCGTTCCTATGCGGCGCGGAAAGCGGCGCCCCGATCGGCACCTGCGGCGGCGGCGGAAACGGCAGGCGCCGTCGAGTGAAGATTCTCTTCCTGCTTGGGGCGGCGAGCCGCATTCGCAATTTCGACGAGACGCTCACCATCCTGGCGGATCGCGGCCACGACATCGTGCTGGCGGGCCGGCTGCGCAAGGGCGCCTTCGATCTGCCGCCATCGGTCGTGCACGAGCGCATCCGCGGACGTGTCAATCCGACGCAGCGCGTGGACGGGTGGCGCGACTTCGTCGACGTGCTGCGCGGCGCGCGCGACTATGTGCGCTACTTCGACCCGCGCTACGCGCCGGCGACGCGACTGGTGCGCCGCGCGTACGAGATTGCGCCGACCGAGTTCGTCCTCTTCTGCGAGCGCCACCCGTGGATGAAGCGCCATTGGCGCGTGGCCGCGCACGTCCTGGCGCGGTGCGAGGACGTCATTCCGAGCGATCCGGGTTTCGAGACGCTGTTGCGGGAAGAAGCGCCCGACGTCGTCCTCGTCACGCCGCTGGTCACCTTCGACTCGTACCAGACCGATTACGTGAAATCGGCGCATCGGCTCGGCATCCCGGTGGTGTTCATCCCCTTCAGCTGGGACAACCTGACGAACAAGGGGCTGATGCGTATCCTGCCGGACCGCGTGCTGGTCTGGAACGACCTCCAGCGGCGCGAGGCGATCGAGCTGCACGGCTGTCCGCCCGACGCGGTCGCCGTGGTTGGCGCGCCGCGCTTCGACGACTTCTTCGACAAGACGCCGTCGACGACGCGAGAGGCGTTCTTTGCCGAACGCGGTCTCGACCCTACACGGCCGCTGCTGCTCTATCTCGGCTCGTCGCAGCTCGCCGGACCCAACGAGATGGAGCTCGTCCGCCGCTGGGCCGAATCGATCCGCGGCGCGGAGGAGGAGACGGTTCGCCGCTGCAACATTCTCGTGCGTCCGCACCCGGCGCTTCGTACTTCGTATGTCTCCCTCGATCTGTCGGACCTGGCGCCCATCGCCGTGACGCTCGACGCGAGCCGCAACGCCGACCAGGAGTTGTTCGATTCGCTGTCCCACGCCCATGCCGCCGTCGGCTTGAACACGAGCGCGATGCTCGAGGCGGCGATTGCCGGCCGGCCGGTGCTGACGCTGGTCATTCCGAATTTCGACGAGGGCCAGATCGGCACGATGCACTTTCACTATCTCGTGGAGGCATACGGCGGTCTGGCGACGGTCGCGCACGATTTCGCCGAGCATCATCGTCAGCTCGCGAGCGTGGTGCACGACGAGCCGTTGCGGTCCGGGCGGAGCCGCGCGTTTGCGGGCTCCTTTCTGCGGCCGTGCGGGATCGATCAGCCGGTGTCGCCGCGTCTGGCGGACGAAATCGAGCGTGCCGCCGCCATCGTCAAGCGGCCGCGCCTGGCGACACCCGCGTGGCATTACCCGGCGCGCGCGCTGCTGAGCGGGTGGCTGCGGCGCCGCTACAGCGCGCGGCAGGCGTCGGTCGATTCGTCGGTCGTCGGCCGGCTGATGTCGCTGCGTCCGGTGAAGACCGCGCTCGAAGAGATGCAGCGGGATACGTCGCCGATCCTGGTTGGCCCGTGGGTGGATACCGCCGGAAACGAGGTCCTCTA
>Ga0134123_10002284_pt1 | contig 12559 bp, 13 predicted proteins | sample KB303_FD_96460 | JGI IMG/M metagenome (GOLD analysis project Ga0134123, IMG submission 96460) | Terrestrial soil microbial communities without Nitrogen fertilizer from Kellogg Biological Station, Michigan, USA - KB3-0-3 | ecosystem: Environmental > Terrestrial > Soil > Unclassified ...
ACGCTCGAAAGTGGCGTCCCAAGCGACGAGTACCAGGCGTCCGTCAGAACGACGGTGTCTGAAGTCGGCGGGATCGCGCCTGGGGCTTGCGACGACGCGAACAGCTTCAGCCCAACATCACCGGAAATCCAATCTATCGAAACGTTCTGGACTTCGAAGGATCTATCCAGCAGGCCCCCGCCTGGGGTGACGAAATCACGTACGCCGGCAGGCTTCAAACGTTCTACATCTCCGACCTCGATATTATTCAGGCGGTGCAAGACCTTGACATCGGTGCGTTCAGGAGGACCAGTAAAGCGGTCTCGTAGGGCATCGAAGCGTTGCGCGAGCATCGCCGAGCTGTGTCGGCTGCCGTGCAATCCGCGAAACTTGAACTTCAGAGGATCAGAGCGCCCATGCGTTGCAATTGAAGTCGCGTCTATGAGCAGGTTTACACGTGTGAAAGCTCCCTTTGCATCAGCTCCGCCACTCGGCTCCCAGTTCCACTCTATTTGAATGACGTTGTGCAGAGATTTGAAATCGTGAACAAGATCGCCGACGCTTACCAAATTGCTGTAGTCCAGAAGATTTGAGTAGGAAGCGCCTGCCAGCATATTCGCCATGCGCTTAAGCCCTAGAGCCCCGTCCGCATAGACCGGCTGGAACACACCGATAAGCAGCGCGAGCTCGGTCTCGATGAACTTCTTTCCTTCAGTCTTGGTCAGGCCCTCGAACCGAACAACAAAACCTTGATCATCGTCCGCGGTGTCCCACAGATCAGAGCCGATCCCCGTGAAGTCTGATAACCGAACATAGCTAGTCGCGATACCGAGGTGCCAAACCGTCGGCATTACCGAATTACCGAGCCGGTCCTTCCCGGTCAGCAGCCTGTACATCAAGTCGACCGCTGGCAATTCGAGGTAGACGTATTCCTCGACTGCGGTGCGGCGGTCTGCCGTGGTCGCAGCGTCTACGGCGTGCTCGACAGCCTTGGTATTTAGAGCCCCACGCTGCCCACCGGCACCAAGGATGAATTGCGTAGAAGTCTTGCTCGTGTAACGAATGACCTCATCCTGAATCTTGACGTATCCCACCGTTGCACTCGGAGCGTCCGAGTAGCTATTGCCATGCGCTACCGTCTGGAATGCGGCGGTGTTGAAAACCTCAATCGTCGTCGACGTTGCACTCAAAGACTGCGCGAGCGTCGTCTTCGCAATCTCAAAAAGATCCTTTCGCATCTCGCGCTGAACATCATCACAGGTGAACTCGTAGGCGCCTTCGCTATAGGCAATCTCTGTGACTAGCTGGGTTTGAACCAGCGTGTAATCTGCCCAGGTGAGGCCCTCGAATCCGACGTAGACGCGCACGCGCTGACGACGGGTCGACCGCCCAAGAACAAGCTGGCTTCCTAGCGTCGTCGTAACGATGCTCGCCCTATCCACCACCTCGAAGCTGATGCTGCCTATCGTGGCGTTCGCGGTATCCGGATTCAGCGTCTGGCTGGTGCCGGACATCCCCTCGATGACAGCGAGGATTGAAGAGGCCCCTGGAGGCAAGGCGGAATCGGTGTGCGAGGTGAAATACCAGAGGATCGTGTTCGCTGAATCGAATGCAAGCTCTATGACGTAACGCGGGCGCTTCGCCAGTTCTACGTTCTTCGCGGTAAAGGCGGCGGTGTCGGTTCTCACGAGAGAAGCCTTACCGTGAATGAAATTCGATACACGAAATCCATTCCCTCGCGGGCCTCTGAATAGTCGGTGCTCGACAGCATCGCCAACTTAGGAGCAACAGGCAGAGCGATGGTCCCGTATTTGTCAAACGTGAACGTCTCACCGCCCTCTACTGAGGCGAGGAATTCTCGCCATTGCAAAAGCTGCGCCTCGGTGATCCAAGCGGTCGTAACCTCGTCGAAGGTCTCGCGGCGATAGAGCAGGACTTCCGGAACTCCGCCGCCCATAGGTTGCTGCTCGCTTCGCTGCACCTTGACGTTGCGATCGAGCCTGTTCGCGCCGGATTCCAGGGTGTAGATCTGCCCGAGACCTCGCTTGTAGCCGATGACGGATACCAATGGTCCAGCCGCAGCAGTGAAGAGTGCCGGTCCCTGCAGCATTGCGGGCGGCGTGCCGGATGAGTTGATGGTCCAGGTCTCGCCATTTGCAGCGATGATCGTTGTCCCGTTGCGCACTCCGAGCGTTGGGTCGAGCGCAGCTACCACAGGACCGGCCAAGCCGTTGAGCAGCGAGGCGTAGTAGACCCGCCCAGCGGCGAGTTGCGCCGTGCCGGAGTTGATCGACCCAACCTCGAGCAGCGCCGTGCTGTTGAAGACGGATGTCGTGGCGGCCGTCGTCACCGTCGCCCCAAGCTGCGTCCATACAACGCCGTCGGTGCTGGTGTAGAACTTCACATCGTTGCCGACCGCGCCATTGTTCACGTCGAGAGTTGCTCGAACCCACTTCTGCGCGAGGTCGGCGATGCCTGTTGCAACAGTGGAGTCCTTCGATATGACCACCGTACCGTCGGCGCTCCAGGACAGGTTCAGCGTTCCGGCAGCATTTACGCTGAGAGCGTAAGAGCGCTGATTGCCTGTCGTGTTCCACTTCGCGATGAGTGTTTGAATCGAGGCCGGCGTCCAGTCTGTAAGTGCAGCCTTGACGATCAGTTCAAGGTCGCCGACTACGCTATTCGCCGCAGTGTCTGGCGTGCTGGCGTAGTTTCCTGATACCGCCGGAAGACGTAGATGCGTGATCGGCGGCGTGAGCTGAAGAATCTTCGTGGAGGTCGAGGCTGACTTGACCTGGAACCAACCGTTGTTACCGTTCGTGAATCCTGAAGTAAGCACCCATTCGTCGGCGTTCAGCCCTGTAAGTACAGTCGAGCTCGCGTTGAAAGAGTCGTCGGCGAAGGCTGCGGAGATATCTACACCGCTCTTTGAGTACCCGGTCGGCTCTATCTCGCGTAGGGCCGTGTATGTGATGACCATCTAAATCCCAGTCGCTATAACTGAAGCCTGACGGCTTGAGGCTGGTATCAAGACACCGTCGGCGCCGAAGAACTGCGTGAGCTGTTCTTTCAACTGATCCAAAACATCCTGGGTAACGACGCCTGTGATGTTCACGGTGACAGCGGTCTGCGAGCCTTGCGGTTGCTGCAGTTGAGGTGTGAAATTGCTGGCTCCCTGCGTTGGTGACACTGGAGCCCCGCCTGCTACTCCACCGCCACCACCGCCACCGCCGAATTGCTGAGACTTGATGTTGCTTATGAGATTGGCTGTCGCAAGTATTGACGCTGCGGCGAACGCTGCTCCAGTCCACGGACCGCCTATTTTTGCGCCTGCGGCATAGGACGAAACCGCGGCCTCGTATCCCTTGATCAAGGCGCTGGCAATCGATGCGACCTTCCCGATTTCAAAAGCCTGCTTCGACTTTGTGTTCGTCAAACTTGCTAGGTTGCCGAGGAACGCCATCGTTCCGGCTAGCTGCTCCTCCTGCAATCTTTTCTTGTTTGCGGCTACTTCCTCGTCTATGGCGATGATTTCAGCTCCGTGCGCTATCGCCGCCGCCTGCTCGCGATCGTAGGCGTCGATCAGAATTTTATTTTTCTCGTCGTACAAAGCCTGGAGCTTCGCGCGCTCCGAAGCGTTAAAGTCATTTGAGAGCTGCGCCGCCTCTCCCATTACTTTTATTTCTTCATCGAGACCAGCCTGTAGAGCCCTGGCGATCTGCTCTGCGCCTTTCTCCTTGTCGTCTTTTCCTTCACGACCGGCGCGTCCAGGCGTTTCGTAGTCAAGCGTGCCCTTCTGCAGCAGCCTCAGATCCTTAGCGTCACGAATCGGATCTTTTTCGTACTTGGCTAGCACCTGCTGAAGCTGTACAGATTTAAGGTACTCGCGCTCCTTCTTTAGTAGGTCTTCGCTGACACCAGTTCCAAACTGCAAGGTGCGCGGCTCGTTCTTACCCTTGGTGATCGTCTCAAGCTGACTGTCGATCTCCTTTATGCGCTTGGCAATATCGACGGTCTGCGCACTCGACATTGTCAAAAGACCAGCAACAAGGCCGCCGCTTGCCTTGGTCGCCGCGAGCAACTTCTCGGTGAACTCCGTGATAGCCGGAGTGATTCCTATAACAAGCTCACGCCGCGCGTCTTCCATTACTATCTTGAGACGGTTGATGTTTTTCTCAGCCTCTTCAGCCTGTGCTGCCTGCTTGGCAGTGACTGTCGCGTTGAAGTCTGTCTGCTCGCCAAGGTCCTTGAGGTAGGGCAGGAGTTTTTGCGCTCCCTTCCCGTACAGGTCTTGTACGAGAGCGACCTTGTTTCCGCTATCCGCATACGTGTTCAGCTTCTTCGCCACCTCGACCATGACCTCGCCCTGGTCGCGGAAGGTGCCGTCGGCGTTCTTCGCCTTGATGCCAAGGAATTCAAGCGCAGCAGCGGCACTCTGCCCCTGCTCGTCGGCCCCCTTCAGGCCCTTGATCATCTTGCCCATGGCCTCGGTGACGTTGCCGAAGTCGAAGCCGGCCACCTTCGCCACACGCTGCAATGCAGATAGTTTCTCGACGCTCGACCCGGTTGACTCGGAAAAATCGTCTAGCGCTGCGTTCGCCCTCAAGACGTCGTGGTAGAGGTCAACCATGGCTTTCAAGCCAACAGTCACCCCCACCGCCGCGAGCGCGTTCTTCACGGTGTCGATCGAGGAACGAAGATCCTTATAGGCGCTCTGGACCTGCTTTATGGCGATCGACGACTTGTCTACCGAGGTTAGTTCTATCCTCTCCTCGGTGACGTTGACGGTCCCCATGCGCTACCTCTTAGAAAGCCTGAAGTTCATTTCTTGAAGGAACACAATTGCAAAACGCTTGCGAGCCACGCGCGTAAGAGAGTTGCCGATGTGCTTCTCGGTAAGAGCCCTGGCGATCCCTGGTGCAACTAGAACTTCCTGCGACGTCCGCACTTTGGTGTGGCGAGAGAAAACCGTCGCCCGACCTCCTGAACGGCGGTTACGGAAAGCTCGAGCGAGCATCTCAGGCGGGACCGTCTCTCCGGAAATCGTCTCGATGCGCCAAGGAAGTTTTCCAAATCCAACGCCCCACTTACCGAACGCACGCATGCCAAAATTTCCGTAGAGAGCAAATCTCTTTCCTGAGAACACGACCGCAGCGGTAGGTATTTGCTGGCTCGCGCGCTTCAGTTTCATCCGTGCTTTTAGAAGGGCGATCTTTACGCCCGGGTATTCCTTGCGTAGGTCTGTAGCAGCTTCCTTTCGCACCGTGGTCATGGTGCGATTCATCGCGCGCACAGCGGCCTGTAGACGCTCCTTCGCCAACATGCCGAGGTTCGCCTCGAGCCTGTCGAGGGTGTGGCGTACGTCGATGGACGGGATCATTCCTCGGCTTCCGCTGGACCGTTAACCCAGAGCCGGTCGAGCAAGAGGAGCAATTCGAGCTCGTATGGTTGCATGGTCCGGCGCTTGAGATTCCCCCAGTCAACAAGTGCTTCGAAGCTGATCGGGTTCGGGCCGCGTTCGCTCCTGGAGCGCCGCTCGTTCAGCTCGCAAAACCACATCCAGATGTATGCGCATGACGGAGGCAGTTCTTGGCCTTCGTCAAGCTCGGCTCTTGCCTGCGCAGAGTGCTTTGCGGCTTTCTTCAGGTGCCAGCCGTAGGATCTTCCGTCCTTCTGCGGCTGCGCGAGCTTCCACTGACTCGCTGCATAAGAGATCAGCTCGGCGCTGACTTTCGCAAATAATTTGAGCGCACCCCCGCGGCACGCTCGACCTGCTCGCGAATCCAGTGGAACCGCTCCAGCAGCTTTACCGCGTTCGCAGCGGAGTATTCGAGCGGCTTGCCATCAAGGTCGAATGGCACCGTCCAGCCTTTCACCAATGACGCAGCGGCCTCGATCGCATCGGCGTTGATCTGCTCGACAGTCGGCGTCCTTTGCATTGCGATATTCGCCATGCGGCGTCTTTGCTGCTCGTCAAGCAATTGCTGGTAGGTCGCGGAGTCGTAACCGCGGACCAATATATAACCTGGCAGAATTTTCCCGGCCGGAGACTTCAGCTCTAGCTCGTAGCCGGCCTCACCACCGGCGGCGGTGTCGAGATCCTCCAGGGTGACGCGGGCGCTCATGCTTGAGAGTCCTGGATATAGATGGAGGTTTGTTCGGTGCTCACGCCAGCACCACCCGAGGCGTTGTAGTCGGACGTGAAAGGCAGGGTCCGCACGATCGACTTGTCGCCGTCGTCCTTGTCCGCAGAGTTGAACTTCGAAAGCGGCATCGCGAAGCTGACGAAATCCGCCGCGGCTGACTCTGCGGTCGCGAACGCTCCAAACAGAGAGACCTGCGTCTCGTTGATGAAGTAGTCCCGAAGCTGAGTGTCAGGAAAAAACGCCGTGATCTGGCCGTCGACCAGAATCTGTCCCTGGTTGATCGAGGATCGAATCCTCGACCCGACCACACCATCCGGTGTGAGGTTGTCCTTCACCGAGAGGGTCAGTCCTGTCACGTAGGCCAGCTCCCCGGTCGCCGCGACTATCACACCGTCTGCCGAGTGGCAAATCGTCGTCGAGCTTTCTGCTGTTGGCGTTGTGAAGTAAGCCGCCGTGGCGTTGGTCTGGTCAGCACCCATGAACGACACGGCTATTTCAACGTTCCCGTCCTGCGGAACAGTGATGCCGAAGTCTCCTACCTTGTTGCCGGTGAAGAGCTCCGACTGCGTATTGTCGGGATGCCAGTCTTCAAACGAGAAACTCAGGTCCGTATGGCCAGTACCTGGCGCGTAGGTGACCTTTCCAGGGACCGACCAAGTAGCTGCAGCAATAGGCCCCTCCGCCACCAGAGCGACCCCGTTCATCGGGATCACCGTGAGGACCAGAGCCGTCACCACCAGCACCGCAAGGTTCTTGTTGGTGTTCGCCGCGTTGAATGCACCAGCGGTCAAGCGGCCGATCTGGCCTACCTTGATCCCGTCGGTCAACCACGACCCAGCAGCGCGCGTCACGGTGTAGGTCGGGCCGGCGCCAGCGATGGTGATGGACGCGCCGGCAATCGCCGTCACGGTGGTGAACGCCCGGCGCACCGCCGCGGCCATGAAGTCCTTGTAAGTGCCAGGCGAGAGCTTTCCGGATAGCGCCATTTCCACACCGCGCCCGCCGTGTCTCGTCCCTGAACGTTGCCGGTGGCTCACGATTTCACCGGACTCTGAACTGCTCTTTGTGAGCTTCGGCATGAACGTGACACGCCGCAGGAGCTGGGCACCAGCAGCGGCCGGTGCGACGTTCCACGTCACCTCTTGCTTGTAGCGGACCTGCTTTCCGATTCCGTGCGCGTTTGCCGGCATGGTGTGCTCCTTTTATAGGGCGACGTCCGGCCTGCTGAGCGTCGCGTAGTAACGAACTTGGAAGGTCATGCGGGCGATGCCGACTTCTTTCTCGGCCTCACCCTCCATGTCGATTTCGATGCCGGTCAACTGGATACGCTTCGCGCCGCCTAGGTTCTGATTGGCGGCGATCACGACCTCGACTTCCTGGATCATCAGATCCAGCTCGTCGTCCAAACCTGTCGTCTTTTTGCTGCAGGCCTCGACTACGAGATCGAGACCTCTTTCAACTTGCCGGTCTACCCCAATCGAATCGACCCGCACGTCTTCGTTGTTCGTGTAAATGCGAAGCCCTGGAAGGTTCACGTCCTGCAATTCATGCACGCGACTTTCGAAGACCCTAGAGCCTGACGTGGTAAGGCCAGTCAGAGCCGCCGCGGCTGCTTCTCGGATTTGCTTGCGAAGGTGCAACGGCATGTCACGCCTTCAGGGTGAGCAGCACGAACGCGCCGTCGTCGACCGGCTCGCGGCCCTTGATGGTGTACGTGGTGCTTCCGATCAGCAGCGTCTTACCGACCGCTGCAACCGGAAATACCGAGGCTTTCCCAAGAGCGACAGGCCGAGTTCCGGACATGCCAAGCTGCTCGAGATATGCTTGATCGAACAACACAGCAACCGGCGTCGCACCGTCATACGTCCCAGGATCAGCGAGACCCCCTGCCGACTTCAAAACCAAGTAGGCGTCGAGGTTCTCGCTGAATGCCATGGGTCAAACCGTGTATTTCGGATGCCCGAGCAGCTTCACAGCGACGAGCGACGGGCCAGTCACGATGGTCCCAACGATCCGGATGAACCCACGAGTCGACCTCGCCCGGATGGTCCGCTTCTGGATGTTGTTGGCAGTGACCGCCCCGAAGGCTCCTTCGAGCAGGCCGGTAAAACCAGCCCCACCTGCGCCGGCGCCGTCGGTTGCATCCTCGACAGTCCAGGCTATGGTGCCGGTGAGCGCCCCGACCTGCGCGACGATGATGATGTCGCCCTCGTACTTCCTGACGTCCACCCATCCAGACGTTGCGTTCACTGTGGCCGCAGCCGATACCGGGTCCAGAATCTTTACGACTTCCGCAGCCTGGCCTTGGTTAGAGAGCATGGCGCCCCCTTCTCGATTCCGTTTTCGGCTCCTCGTAAGAAACGACCGGAGTCGTTTCCTCCTCGACGAAGGCCACCTTGTTGGCGGCCCGCATCTCTTGAGCGAACACGAGCGGCAAGGTAACTTCCTCGCCAACCGTAAGAACCTTTTTCTCGTGGTCGTAAAAAGCGCGCAACACCTTGACCTTTTGGGTCTGGTTCTGCGCGGTAGGTTTTGCTTGAATCATGTCGGTCTCCTTTCGTGGCGCAACGCCACCGCCCAAGAGCGCGGATGCGTTCTCCGTTGTGAGCGGCGGCATTGTTTGGCCTTGTGGTTAGGTGATCGTCGTCGCGCGCGAGAACGCGAACGGACGGCGGACACCAACGTCCATGGAGTAGATCGCTCTGATCCCGATGATTCCAGCCTGGAAGTTGGCGAACGGGTTTACCTCGACCTCGAGGACCCCCCACTCTCCGACAACGACTTCCTGCCAGTCGCCGAAGATCATGGTGGCGGCGGTGAGCTGGTTCGACGTCATGGCCGGGAAGTCGAACATCCGACCGTCCCAGATGTTTCCTTTCCACAGGCGTTCCGTGCCGGTGCTCGGCAGTTCCGGGCGCACCATGAGCAATCCCGCAACCGCAGGCGTGGTGACGTACCCACCACGGAGCGGCGTCACGTTCGAGCCTGCAACGTCGGTCTGGAACTCGATGATGCCGGCCGAAGCCAAGGACGTGCCTGTTACCGAACCGATGCCAGCAGTGGCGGAGATCCCAGTCGGCTGCCCGCCGGCGCCGGAGCCTTCCAGTACTGCCAGGTCGGCGGCCAGGCCAACCTGCTGCGCGAGGTCATCGGTGACGATGCCCTCCACCCCGGGGGAGCTTTGCAGCAGCAATTGCCTGCTGATTTCCGTGTAGGCGCCGACGTTCTTCGGTGCAAGCGCCATCTGGACGAATGTCTGCTGGCTCTCGGTGATCGTGCTCGCTTCGTTCGCGAGCCAGACCGCAGTGGCTGCCGCCGATTGCCGCGGCACGGTGACGCTGCCCTGAAGTCCTGAGAGTCTTCGGACGCCCATGCGGAACGCGACCGAGCGGTTGCGCAGCATTTCGATGAAGCCCAAGTTCTCGGTTGCCACCAGGAATCCACCGGCGCCGGCCGTGGCGACGGTCAGGTCGCGGAAGCTAAGGCCCATCCGCTCGCGCAGCGCCTGCATCTCGAACTGGTTGAACTGGCGCTGCATCACCTCGAAGGGCACGTAGAACTTCGTCGGCTCTGCGACTCGGTTCAGCTTCTGGGCGACGGCTTTCGAGCATTCGAGCTCGAACGGCGCGTCTTTCCAGTTGTTGTCGCGGCAGGCGAGGATGGCTCTCCGCAGGCTGAAGGTCTGCGCCTCGTTCTGCGTCAAGCCGAGACGACTTGCTGGCTGCGGGTTCGACTTGCCGCGCTCCTCCATGATGTTTAGCAGGTCCTTCGAGACCTCCTCCAGCGAATAGCCCTGATTGACCCAAGCGTCTCTGATGTTGTCAGCGATCTTGTTGATCTTGGCGAAGTTCTCGATGGCCCGCTTGCGTGCCGCCTCGAGATCGACCGCAGAGCGGCCTTGCAACTTCTCCATCGCTTCGCGCTCTGCCTTCTCGCGTGCGTCCTTTTCGCGCTTCGACTTCTCGGCGGCCTCCGCTGCTTCAGCCGCCCGCTTTTCGTCTTCATTCATAACGGACTCCTTCTGGTGGATGGCGGATTTCGCCGGGTTTGCGTCTTTCGACGCGGAATCGTTCGACCGTCCTAGGCCGATGGTTTTGTCTGCAGGAATCGTCACGAAGGAGTTCTCGAACGGCTCCCAGTCCATGACGCGATAGATAGGCTCTTCGTCTTCCTTGCGATCTACTGGTCCTACCGCTGCATCGAGTGAGCGAATGAACGTCGCCCGATCCGCTTTTCTGTCTCGCTCGAGGTCATCGATCATTCGCTCGAAGAGATCGCCAGGAATACGCCTCTCGACCTTCTGCCCGTCGCGCTTGGTCGTCTGCTCAAGCACCGTGTGAACTCGGTATCCGATGCTTGCCTTCGTCAGTACACGTGACTCGACAAGGCCGATCGTGTCTCGCCCGGTCTGAGTAACAGACGGAATGCGGATCTGCCCTCGAAGAATTCTGTCCTTATCGACCTTCACCGAACCAGGCTCGTGCGTGCCTCGAAGGTCGTTCGGGTTGTGGTTGAAGAGAACAGCCGCACCGTCGTTCAAACGATCAAGGCGTACGCTTTTCTCGGAGTGATCGAGGATCTCGATTCCCCACCATCTCTCGACCGGCTCCTCTGAGGAAAACGCCATCCTCACGACGAGATCCCCGTCGGCTTTCGCCCGGATCATCGTCATGTCCTTCATCGGAATGAATCGCTGCATCTGACCTCCAGAAAAGAAAAAGGCCCAGGGGTCTCCTGAGCCTTTGTGTGCAACAACCTTCGAACGACTATGCGGCTAGCAGCTCCAGCAATTCCTCTTCCCTGCAATAACGGCTTCGTGGGCGATCAACAAAAGCGATCCCTGAAATAATCGCTCCAGCACCAGTCATAGCACCGACGGTGTTGTGAGCCTTCGGAAGTCGAAGCGGTATGTTCGGCTCGAACCTCCAGCCGCCTCCTGGCTGCTGCGCGAGGCTAGAGCCTGCTGCATTGCCTGAAATAACCGCACCAGCACCGACCAAGTTTCCAGAGGTGGCGTGGATTCTTCTTACTGCCGACGCCCCAGCTACCGATGCTCCGGCCCCTACCAGCGCGCCGCTTGTTGCGTGCGAGACCGCGCCGCCTGCCAGCGCGGCCGTCCCGGCTACCGCCGACCCAGAACCAGCCAGTGCCCCGCTCGTGGCGTGCTTTGCTCGATGCTGTGCCGTCCCTGCTACTGCTGAACCCTGCCCTGCCAGAACCCCGCTTGTCGCGTGCTGGCGCGTCCGCGCAGCAGTCCCGGCGAGCGTTGAATCTTGCCCAGCCAAAGCCCCCGACGTCGCGTGCAGCGCCTTGTGCTGCGCCGTGCCCGCCAGCGTCGCGCCTTGCCCGACAAGCGCGCCAGATGTTGCGTGAACCCGCGTCCGCGCCGCGGTGCCGGAGAGAGTCGATCCCTGCCCGGTCAGAGCGCCGCTTGTAGCGTGCGTTACTGGACCCGCACCACCTTGTAGGGCTAGTAGCAGACTCATGCCGCCACTCCCCTAAAATTCAGCCTACGCCATAGACCGGATCGATCCGAATATCCAACCGAACCCCTGCGGCCAGCGTGACGGTCAGCACGACATCGTTACCGCTTGCCGCCGCCGTGATCGTCCACGCTGCCGCTCCAACTGTTGCTTGAGTTTGTGGCGCGACTCCACCTGGGGTAACCACTGGGGCGGTCGCACCAACCCGATGCCACGAAGACGACCCGACCCACGTCTTGTGATCCCCTGCAATCGTGTATGCCGAAGCGTTGAACCTGAACGAGATGGCAGAATCCGGGTCCATCGTCCCGATTTTTACGTTGAACGGAGTGGCGTTCGCCGCGGTAACTCGCGGCATCCTTATCGAAGCGGCTCTCATAGCGGCATCCTCACTTCGTCCTCGGTCACGGTGACTGCTCCTATATCTGCGGATGCGAGCGTCGTAACCTGCGTGGCGATGCTTGCGTAGGTCATCGCATCTCGAGCTGTTTCCGAGACAGACGAATCCATTTCAACCACGATGTCCTTAGCCCAAACGCCACCGACCAGCGTGCATCGGTAAGAAACTTTTAGCGTGGTCGGAGTGTGAACTTCCGAATTTGGTATCCGAACAGCCCAACAGATCACATCGATTCTCCTATCATGTGAGAACAAGAAATGGAGCGCGCGGCATTCGAGAGCGTCGTTAAGATCATGTGCGGGATCAGCCCTACGGTTACGTCCGGCAAGGTGGTTGTAATCGTTCCCACGTAAAGCTGATTGATGTAGAACGACACCTCGTTAGCCACGGACATATCAATCGCACACACGTACCGAGTGCTTGCTGAAATTAAGACGCCAGAATCAACGGGCGTCTGGCTTGATGCATCTCCCGTGATTATTGTGAAGTTGGTATCAGATGCGCTTGTCGAGGCCCTAAAGGCTGCGTAGTGAACCGCCGGGGTGTCTGAA
>Ga0134123_10002286_pt1 | contig 12554 bp, 11 predicted proteins | sample KB303_FD_96460 | JGI IMG/M metagenome (GOLD analysis project Ga0134123, IMG submission 96460) | Terrestrial soil microbial communities without Nitrogen fertilizer from Kellogg Biological Station, Michigan, USA - KB3-0-3 | ecosystem: Environmental > Terrestrial > Soil > Unclassified ...
CCGGCGTTAGTCAGCAGATCCACGTTGGAACCGATGGGCGAGGGCAGATAGCCTTGCGCCAGTTCGATCAGAAAACTTAACAGCGTCGCGGCCAGCACTCCTATCAGCGCCGCCGCCCATCGCGGCGTGCGCGCCATGAAAGTCAGGGTGAGCAGCAACCCCAGCGGAAGATAGGCCAGCACGTTCAGCGTGATGTCGGAAACGGTGACGTACGTAGGCCAGTCAGCAAGAACGAATGCAGTGGGGGCTACGGCCGGCGCACCACGCCAGCCGGAGAACGGGTACAGGCTGGCATAGGCTATCAGCAGCGGGTAAGCTACCGCGAGGTACCGCACCAGCTTGGATCGTCGCGAGTAGCGCGTTGGCTTCGAGGAGAACGGGCCGCTCATGTTCTTGTGTGGAGTGCGCCGGGTGCAGTCAAACCGTACCGCAGGCATTGGAACCTTGATTGAGATTCTATGACATCTTCAACGGTGACGCCGACGGCCTCTGCGCCCTGCATCAACTTCGCCTTGCCGAGCCGCGCGACGCGGAACTCGTAACCGGAGTCAAGCGCGACATCGAACTGCTCGCGCGTGTGGAACCGGCGCGCGGGGACGAGATCGCGGTGTTCGATGTTTCCCTGGAAACGAATCGCCCGCACCTCATGCGCATGCTCGATGCGGGAGTGCGTTGCCGCTATTTCGATCACCACTTCGCGGCCGCGATCCCGCGCCATCCTCTTCTCGATGCACATATCGATACCTCATCTTCCGTCTGCACCAGCCTGATCGTCGACCGCTATCTGCGCGGGCGCTACCGGGCATGGGCGGTCGTCGCGGCATTCGGCGACAATCTCCGGGAGGCCGCGCTTGCCGCAGCCGCCGGCTTGCGCCTCACGCCCGATGAACTGGACGTGCTGCGCGAACTGGGCGAGTGCCTGAACTACAACGCCTATGGAGAATCGCTGGAGGACCTGCACCTTCATCCGGCCGAACTGTACCGGCGGCTGCGTCCGTACGCCGATCCGCTGGAGTTCGCGCGCCAGTCGCCGGAATTTGAAATGCTGCGCCGTGCTTACCGCGAGGATATGGAACGGGCGCGCGCCTTGCCTTTGCGGGACGCAACGAGCGGCTGCGTCGTCGCGTTCATGCCGGAAGAAGCCTGGAGCCGAAGGGCTTCGGGCGCGTTTGCGAACGAACTGTCGCAGCGTCACGCCGGACGGGCGGTGGCGCTGCTGGTGCGCAGCGGCAAGGGTTACCGGGTAAGCCTGCGCGCGCCGCGCAATACGGCGAGCGGCATCGACGTTGTGGCGCGCGAGTTCGAATCAGGCAGCGGCAGGACGGCTGCGGCAGGCATCCACTTCCTGCCGGAACACGACGTCGACCGGCTGCTCGAACTCCTCGAGCGAACCTACCCTGGCACGACCCCGGTCTCCGGGAACTGAGCCGCGCGCGCCGCGGCCGGTTCTTATTTCGCCTTGATCTCGGTCCAGATGCGGTTCAGCACCTGGCGTTCCTTGGGTGTCATGTCCTTCAACTGCTCGAGCCGCTTGGCCGATTCCGCATCCGGGAATACCGCCTTGTTGTTCTTGATTTCGGGCTTGATGGTTTTCAATGCCTCCGCGTTCGGATTGCCGGAGCCGATCAGGTTGGTGAGGTCCGCGGAGTTCTTGCCATCCAGCATGAAGTTGATGAACTGGTGCGCGAGGTCCGGCCGCGGTGCGGTCTTCGCGATGACCATCGCGTCCAGCGCCAGAACCGCGCCTTCCTTGGGCAGGCTGTGGCGGATCCGGAACTTCTGCTTCGCTTCCTGGGCGCCGAGGTCGGCCTGGAAGATGTCGTTCGAGTAGCCATGCACCACCCAGAGATTTCCGGTGGACAGTTCCTTGATGTATCCCTGCGCCATGAACGCGGCCCAATAGGGCTTGGCCTTGATGATGACGTCTCGCGCCTGCTGCCAATGCTTGGGGTCGCGGTCGTTTACCGAATGGCCGAGATACTTCAATGCCGCGGCCATCAACTCGCTCTGGCTGTCCAGCACCGTCACGCGGCCCTTGATCTTCTCCAGAATCTTGGGATCGAAGATCACCGCCCAGGAATCCACGGTGATGCCCAGCTCCTTCATTTTCTGCTCGTTGTAGCCGATCAACGTGATCGACATCGCATAGGGCGCGGAGTACTTGTTGCCCGGATCGAATTCGGTGTTCAGGTACTGCGGCAGAACGTTCTTGAAATTGGGGATCTTGCTCTTGTCCAGCGGCTGCAGCCAGCCGGCCTTGGCCATGCCGGCCACGTAGTTGGAGGTGGGCACCACGACGTCGTAGCCCTTGGCGCCGGCGGCGAACTTGGCGATCACTTCCTCGTTGTCGCCAAAGTAGTCCTGCACCACCTTGCATTTACAGGCTTTCTCGAATCGAGTGACCGTTTCCGGCGCGATGTAGTCGTTCCAGTTGTAGAGGTGCAACTCGTCTTTCGCCAGCGCCGGCAGGCTTGCGATCAGCAGCAGGGGCAGCAGCTTCTTCATATTCTGTCTCCCTAGTTTAGGCTTACCCGTTCACGAAACTGCAAGACTATGAAATACGCGCGCCGCAGTCCAGAGGCAAACCGCGGAAATTTCGACCCGGCCTGCATTGCCCGGGCTGCCTCACTGGCTGCGCAGCGCGCCCGGCGACAGCCGCGAAGCGATCAGTATCAACGCCAACGTCAGCAGCATCAGCAGGGTTGACACGGCATTGACTTCGGGCGTCACCGCAATCTTTACCATGGTGTAAATCTGCAGTGGCAAGGTCGAGGAGCCGACCCCGGCGGTGAAGAAGGTGATGACGAAATCGTCGATGGACAGCGTGAACGCCATCAACGCGCCGGCCACCACCCCCGGCATGATCAGCGGCAGGGTCACCAGGCGAAAGGCCTGCCAGGGTGTTGCGCCGAGGTCGCGGGCCGCCTCGGTCAGGCTCTCATCCATGCCAGCGAGCCGCGCGCGCACCACTATCGCCACGAAGCCCACGCAGAAAGCGATGTGGGACAAGACGATCGACACCATGCCCAGGGTGATATTGAGCATCACGAAGAAAATCAGCAACGACACTCCCATGAGGATTTCGGGAATCGCGATCGGCGCCAACACCAGCACCGGCAGCAGCCGCATCCGGTACCGGTACATTGCGTAGCCGGCCATGGTCCCAAGAACGGTGGAGACCGCGCTCGCAACCAGCCCGATCACGAGCGAGTTCCGTGCCGCCTTGAGCATCTTTTCGTTGCCGAACAGCTTCTCGTACCACGAAAGGGTGAAGCCGACCCATTCGGCATTGAGCCTCGAGTCGTTGAAGGAGTACGCGACCACGATCACCAGCGGCGCGTACAGGAAAGCATAGGCGAGGAATCCGGCAATCCAGAGCCAGGGCGAACGGCGGTTCATACCCGGGCTCTCCTGCCCACCAGCGCGGCCAAGCCTGCCAGCACCACCGCCATGACGGTCAGCACCATCGACAGCACGCTGCCGAATGGCCAGTCGCGCGTGTCGAGGAACTGCTGCTTGATCACGTTGCCGATCATGATCCCCTCGGTGCCGCCGAGGATGTCGGGAATCGCGAATATGCCCAGCGCGGGGATGAACACCAGCGCCGCACCCGCATACACCCCGGGCAGCGACAGCGGGAAAGTGACGCGCCAGAATCGTTCCCAGGCATTCGCTCCGAGGTCCTGCGCCGCATCGAGCAGCGCCGGATCGTGCTTTTCCAGGTTGGCGTACAGCGGCAGCACCATGAACGGCAGGTGCACATAGACCAGCCCGACGATTACCGCGAACGGCGTAAACAACAGGGACACCGGCTCGAAGCCGAAAAAGCCAATGAACGCATTCAGCGCCCGCACGAACACCGACTGCGGGCCGAGGATGATCATCCACGCGTAGACGCGGATCAGGAAGTTCGACCAGAACGGCAGGATCACCAGCAGCACCAGCAGATCGCGGTGTTTTTTCGGGCTGCGCGCGATCAGCATCGACAGCGGATAGGCGATGACCAGGCACACCAGCGTGGTGATCGCCGCATACGCGAACGATTTGATGAAAAGCTGGGTATAGAGGAAATCGGAAAAGAAGCGGCCGTAGTTCTCGAACGTCAGGCTCACCTGCCGCCCGGCTTCGTCCTCGGAAAGCAGCGGCGCCAGTCCGCCGAACTCGCCCGGGTGGCGGAACGAGGCCACCACCATGATCAGCACCGGAATGGCGAAGAACACCAGCAGATAGGCGAGCGGCGGGCCGCTGATCAGCCACTTGTGCAGGCGTGTACGGTCAGGAACGGGCTTCATTTCTTACCATAGAGGATGCAGGCACAAAATCATTTGACTCCCCGCCCTTCTAGAAATCTGGTGTGGGCGCTCTGAGCCACTCACCAGCATGGTTCGCCGTAATTCCCTCACCGTCTCCGCCTTTTGCGTTTTCTCCCTCTCCTCTCGCAGGAGAGGGCCGGGGAGAGGTGGAACTCAGTCATTCAGAAAATGTCCGGCGTCGTAACGCCAGCTCACCTGCACGCTGTCGCCGGCTTCGAAAAACTTGGTGCGCCCCGCGGCCGAGTTCGGCAGCAGCGCCTCGATGCGCTTGCCGCCGGCCAGCTCGACGATGTACACGGTGACGTCGCCGAGATAAAGAAAGTCGAACACCTTGCCGGCAAAACGGTTCAGGTCCGGCCCGGCGGGCAACTCGCGGCCGATGGCGACTTTCTCGGGACGCAGTGCCAGCACGCCCTGCAACCCCGGTTGATCGCCTTCGACGTTCAGCGCGGAAACCTCGCCGATGCCGTCCAGCTCGATGGTCATGCGCTCGCCCTGGCAAGCCTTGATCCCGCCCTCGAGCAGGTTGCACTGGCCGATGAAATCGGCGACGAAGCGGTTCTTCGGAAAACCGTAGATCTTCGACGGTTCGTCCAGTTGTTCGACCCGGCCATGGTTCATCACCGCCATCCGGTGCGACAGCGCGAGCGCTTCGCCCTGGTCATGGGTCACATAAATGAACGTGACGCCGATCTCCTTTTGCAGGGCGATCAGTTCGAGCTGCACGCTTTCCTTGAGCTTTGCGTCCAGCGCTGCCAGCGGCTCGTCGAGCAGCAGGAGCTTGGGCCGGTTTATAAGCGCGCGCGCCACCGCCACGCGCTGCTTCTGGCCGCCGGAGAGTTCATTGGGGTAGCGCCTGTTCATGCCGGTCAGGCGCACGTCTTCCAGCGCTTCCTCCACCCTGCGGCTGATCTGCGCCGGATCGGCCCTGGCCATGCGCAACGGAAAGGCGATGTTGTCCTCGACATTCATATGCGGGAACAGCGCGTAGCTCTGGAACACCGTGTGGATATTGCGCGCTTCCGGCGGGATGCCGGCCATGTCCCGGCCGTCGACGACAATCCTCCCGGCATCGGGCATGTCGAACCCGGCGATCATTCTCAACAGGGTGGTTTTGCCGCAGCCGGAAGGACCCAGCAGGGTGAAGAACTCACCGGCTTCGATACTTATGCTGACGTCGTTGACGGCGGTGAAATCGCCAAAACGACGGGTGACGTTGGCAATCTCGAGTAACGCCATGCTCCGGCCCGTGTCCCGCCCTGATTTTGCAAACGGGCAATTCTAGCAAGGGCTTGAATAGCTGGGGACAATTTTGCCCTCCACGCCAAATTGAAGAGCAAAAAAACGCCGCGGGTTGGCTGGAACCCGCGGCGGCAACTTGTTACCGGCTCAAACTGCGGCCCGTGCTTGCGCGCGGACCGTAAAATCGCTCAGAAATAGAATGCGAAGCGCATGTTGATCGCGTTCTCCTTGTCGGTGGTGCCGCCGACCACGTTAACCGGCGTATCGAACTCGGTCATGATGTAGTTCAGGTATACCCGGGTGTTGGTGTTCGGGATCCACTTGAAGCCGACGGTGGTCGCGTCGGCTTTCGTGGATTGGCCGGCGATCGTCGGGAAATCGCCCGCATCGAACCTGGAGTAGCGCACTCCAAATTCCCAGGCGCCCCAGCCTTCGGCCCCTTTCTTGAATGGCCGGTTGGGTTTGATCGCGCCGTAGGCGCCGTTGCGGTAGGCGTCAGCGTACTTCTCACCGGTGATGAGCCACATCACTTCCGCGTAGTAGGTATCGATATCGAAGTCGACCGGGGCACCGGTTTCGGTCTTGAAGTTGGCGGTGAGCATTTCACCCTGCAGCTTGAACTGGTTCCAGGCGAGTGAAATTTCTTCCGCCGTGCGCTTGCGGTTGTAGTCCGATGTAAATACCGCCGGGGTGAAGAACGTGATGCCGCGACCCTCCGTGCGCGCGCTTGGCACCAGAAGCGCCGCGGATTCCCTGCCATCGGAGTAAGCAGCGGCGAAATGCAGCACCGTATCCTTGTTGCCGATGATTTCGGCAACGTTCACCCCGAGGCGACCGATGATATCCTTGCCGTCGACCGTCGACGAAGTCTCGTTGGCGTTCTTGCCGTTGCCGTTGGAGGCGGCGAGGCCGTAGAAGACCCCGGTGAATGGCGTACCGTGGAGCATGGCGCCGCGCTCCTTTGCCGGAGCATACTGGTCCACAAACGAACGCTCGGTGAAATCTATGAAGCGCGAGCTGGTCAGTTCTTCAAGCGCCATCGGCATCTTGAACTGGCCCGCGCGGAACTGCACTTGCTTGTAAGAACCCCAGTTTACCCACGCGACGTCCAATTGCGGTGCGGTGGTTTGTGCGACATCGGCAACGACCTCGAAGGTCCAGTCGTTGGCCACCCTGCCCGCAATGCCGATATAAGCCCGCCGCACGTCAAAGGTGTTGGCTGCATTGGCGTTGGTCGAGTTCTGGTCGAACTGGCGATAGTCGGCATGGATTCGGCCGTTGAGCGCTATGGCGTTCTCCTTGTCGCCGGATTCCCAGGAGAAGCCATCCTTGAACCTGCCGGTGAGTTCGCTGGCCGCGGACTCCGCTTTTTTCGCGGCCTTGTCTGCTTCGTTTGCTTCCTTCAGCGCCTGGGCGCGCCGCTCGGCGCGCGCTTCGGTGCGCATTTCCTGGTATTCCTCTTCGGTCAGGACGCCTTTTTCACGGAGCTTGTCGAGCAGTACTTCCGTGTCCGCGGAAAACGCCGGCGCGCACAGGCCAGTGCACAGCGCAGCCATCGAAGCGGCGAGTGCAAGGCGCTTCGGCATGGCAGGCACCGGTCCGGGGCATTTTGTCTTGCTCTTGCTTGGCATCGATCTCTCCTGGTGTTGAAAACTTGCGCACCTTCCGCGTGGCGGCACGCGCCCGATATTTACGGGATGTGGCACGCGGATGCGCTCCGCCGCCTCGACGGAAGCGGATTCTGGAGATCGAATGTGACAATCTGATTAACGAATCATGTCCCCGGTGTGACGGGAACATTGCCGCGATGTTCAGGACAACCAGGTTGCAATCTGCATGAGAAGAACGATCACCAGGACGGCGAGGATGCCGCTCAACAGGCGGTCGTGGCGCCGCTGACTTTGCAGCAGGGCGTCCGTGGCCGCGCGCAGTTCATCGGCGGGACGATCGGAAAGCGCGCGATGCACCAGGCGCGGCAACTGCGGCAGCAGCGCCGCCCATTGCGGCGCCTCGTTGCGGAGGTTGCGCATCCACCCGCGCCAGCCGACCTGCTCCGACATCCAGCGCTCGAGATACGGCTTGGCCGTTTTCCACAGGTCCAGATCCGGATCCAGTTCGCGGCCCAGTCCTTCGATGTTCAGCAATGTTTTTTGCAGCAGCACCAGCTGCGGCTGGATCTCGATGTTGAAGCGGCGTGAAGTCTGGAACAGGCCCAGCAACACCTTGCCGAACGAAATTCCCTTCAGGGGTTTGTCGAAGATCGGCTCGCACACGGCGCGAATCGCGGTTTCGAATTCGTCCACACGCGTCTCGGGTGGGATCCAGCCGGATTCGATGTGGATTTGCGCCACGCGGCGGTAGTCGCGGCGGAAAAACGCCAGGAAGTTCTGCGCCAGGTAGTTCTTGTCCACCTCGGTGAGCGTGCCCATGATGCCGAAATCCAGCGCGATGTAGCGCCCGTCCCGTGCGACGAAGATATTCCCGGGATGCATGTCGGCGTGGAAAAAGCCGTCGCGGAATACCTGGGTGAAAAAAATCTCCACGCCCGCGCGCGCGAGCTTGGGAACGTCGATGCCCTGGCTGCGCAGCTTTTCCACCTGGCTGACCGGCGTGCCGCTCATGCGCTGCATCACCATCACCTCGCTGCTGCAATAGTCCCAGAAAATTTCCGGTACCCGCAGCAAGGGTGAATCGGCAAAATTGCGGCGCAGCTGGCTCGCATTGGCGGCCTCGCGCAGCAAGTCGAGTTCGTCATGGAGATGTTTCTCGAACTCGCCGACCACTTCCCGCGGCTTCAGGCGCCGCCCGTCCTTCCATAGCCGCTCTATCAACCCGGCGGCGATGTTGAGCAGCGCGATATCCTCCTCGATGACGGGAGCGATCCCGGGCCTGAGGATTTTCACCGCGACCTCGCGGCCGCCCGGCAGCACCGCGAAATGCACCTGGGCTACCGAGGCGCTCGCCACCGCGACCGGGTCGAAGCGCTCGAACACTTCCGACGCCGGCCTGCCGTATGCGAGCTCCAGGGTCCGGAACACCTGCTCCTTCGCGAACGGCGGAACCTGGTCCTGGAGTTTCGCCAGTTCGTCGGCGATGTCGAGCGGGATGAGGTCTCGCCGAGTGGACAGCACCTGGCCGAACTTCACGAAGATCGGTCCGAGCGCTTCCAGCGCGAGCCGCAGCCGCTCGCCGCGCGGCCGTTCGAGGCGGCGCCAGAACAGCAAGGTCGCAATCAGAATGCGCAGACTGCGCACGCGCGCATGCGCCAGGAAGAACTCGTCGAGCCCGAAGCGCATCGAGACGAACAGGATCTTGTACAGCCGCAGCAGGCGCATGACAGGTACCGGCGATTGCGCCGCGCTTCCTTCTCTAGCTTTCGCGGGACTGCCGCGACAGGCGCTCGATGCGCTTATCCAGGCGCTCCACGGCATCGCGCAGTTCGTCCACCTCGCGCATGAACTCGGCGGCTTGCAACGGCGTCACCAGTACCGCTCTTTCCTCGGTGAGATATTCCGCGGCGTTTTCGGCAAGGCTCGTTGCGGCTTTCTTTGGCCAGGCTGCGGCCGCCCGCCCCGCCTGCGCCATCCGATGCGCAGCGATATCGCCGACCACGCGGCTCAGGTCTTCTTCCACGTCCCAGCGCAGGTTGGAGACGACCTGGGAGATGACCGCGGCGAAATCCGTATCGCCGGTAACCTCGGCCTTGCGAAATGCGTCCTCAGTGCCCGCCAGTATTTCGAGCAACACCAGATGCGTGAGCCGGATCGTCACCGCCGGCGAGTCTTCCGATGAAGCCGGCTGCAACCTGCCGTCGGCCATCACCGTGACCGAAACCAGCACCGGAAACACGTCGAACAGCGCGGTCTTGCCCGCGTGTGGGCTCAGCTTGTCGCGCGCCCACGGCGCGGCGTCGAGCAGGTGGTTGGCGAACGCGACGAACCCGGCGGCAATCATCGGTCAGACCTTGTAGCCGCGGTGCAACGCGACCACCCCGGCGCTGAGATTGAAGTACTCGACGCGCGCGCAACCGGCCTGTTGCATCATCCTCTTCAGGTCTTCCTGGCCGGGATGGCGGCGGATCGACTCGGCGAGATAGCGGTAGCTGTCCGCATCATCAACCACCAGCTTGCCCAGCAGCGGCAACACCCTCAGAGAATAACCGTCGTAGAGCGGCTTGAGCGGCTCCCATACCTGCGAGAACTCAAGCACCAACAGGCATCCACCCGTGCGCAGCACGCGCTGCATTTCCGCGAGCGCGGTCTCCTTGTGCGTCATATTGCGCAGTCCGAAGCCGACCACCGCGCAATCGAAATATTCGGCCGGGAAAGGTAAATGTTCCGCGTCGCACTGCACGACCGGCATCACCTGGCCGCGATCGAGCAACCGGTCGCGTCCGCGCGCGAGCATCGATCCGTTGATGTCGGTCAGCCACACCTGCCCGCTCGCGCCGGCGCGTGCCGCAAACAGCGCCGACAGATCCCCGGTGCCGCCGGCCACGTCGAGCACGCGGCTGCCCGGTCTCACTCCGCTCATCTGCACCGCGAAACGCTTCCACAGCCGGTGCATCCCGGCCGACATCAGGTCGTTCATCAGGTCGTAGCGCTTCGCCACCGAGCGGAACACGCCGGCGACTTTCTTCGCCTTGTCTTCCTCGGCGACTTCCTGATAACCGAAGTGGGTGGTTTTCTTTTCCATTCAGAGCTTTTTCCAGGCGGCGGGCTTGGGCTGGCCGGCGGGCGGCGCGGCCTCGCGGCTGGCCCCTTCCTTCGACATCCGCTCGAGGTATTCCTTCCACAACCTGTCCCGGTCCATGCCTAGCCCGTACAGATAGTCCCAGGAGTACAGCCCGGTGTCGTGTCCGTCGCTGAAGACCAGCCGGACCGCGTAGTTGCCCACCGGATCTACCGCCGTGATTTCAACGTCCTTCTTGCCGATCTGCAGCACCTCCTGGCCCGGTCCATGACCGCGCACCTCCGCAGACGGCGAATAGACGCGCAAAAGCTCGCACTCCAGCCGGAACGACTTGCCGTCGTCGAACGCGATTTCGAGGACGCGCGACTTCTGGTGAAGCTTGATCTCGGTGGGGCGGGGCGCCCCGGGTTGAAGTCCTGCCACGGAATTTTGTTCGTGCGTAGAATTTGATGCCCTGAAACGCGGCCAAGGGCCTGCATCGTGGCCGCGCGCGGGCGCCCGGAATACGCGGCGCCACCCGTATTTTCCCTTCAAAAACAGTCATGAGGTTGTAACATTTGCTTCATAGTATTGCAAACGCTCAAATCCCACCGGTACCCCCATGGCAGCCACCATCCTCGTGGTCGAAGACGAACCGGCTATTCAGGAATTGATTGCGTACAACCTGAAGCAGGCCGGCCATCAACCGTTGCGCGCGGACAACGCCGAACAGGCGATGAATCTGGTGCAGAGCGCGCTTCCCGACCTGGTGTTGCTGGACTGGATGCTGCCTGGGCAGTCCGGGATCGACCTTGCCCGCAGACTGCGAAGCGACCGGCGCACGCGGACCGTGCCGATCATCATGCTCACCGCGCGCTCCGACGAGCGGGACAAGCTGACCGGGCTGGATACCGGCGCGGACGACTACATCACCAAGCCGTTTTCGCCGCGCGAACTGATCGCGCGCATCAAGGCGGTATTGCGGCGGCGCGCGCCGCAGATGACCGACGACGTGGTCCAACTCGGCGGACTGAAGCTCGATCCGACCAGCCACCGCATCTCCGGCAACGGCGACCCGGTGATTCTGGGCCCGACCGAATTCCGTTTGCTGCATTTTCTGATGACACACCCGGAACGCGTGCATTCGCGCACCCAGTTGCTCGATCAGGTTTGGGGTGACCATGTGTTCGTGGAAGAGCGCACGGTGGACGTGCATATCCGGCGATTGCGCAAGGCGCTCGAACCCACCCGCCTCGACAGTCTGGTGCAAACCGTCCGCGGCACCGGCTACCGCTTCTCGGCGACCTGAGCGGAGTCCCCCCCAGCCAATTCTGGGATAATCCGTCCAGGTCAATTCAGAGGACGGAACGCTTGAAGGCCATGTGGGGGAGACCCCTCTCCACCGTCGTCCTGATCTGCATTGCAGCGCTGGTCTCCTGGCCGATTTTCGGCGGTGGAGGCGCGTTGATGGTGCTGTCCGCACTGCTAATGACCTTGCTCGCCCATCACCTCTTCAATCTGTCGGCGCTCTACCGCTGGCTGCAGAATCAACGTCTCGGCAATGTTCCGGTGGGCACCGGGGCCTGGGAGTACGTGTTCTCGCACATTCGCAGGATGCTCAAGAGGCATGAGCAGAACGAAGTGCGGCTGAACGAGGCGCTTTCGCGCTTCCAGCAGGCGGGAGCGGCCCTTCCGGATGCGGTAGTCATACTGGGCGAAGGCGACCGCATCGAATGGTGCAATCCCAAGGCAGAGGAGTACTTCGGTCTCGAAAATAAGCGCGACCGCGGCCAGCAGATCACTTACATCCTGCGCCAGCCGCAGTTCGTCGCACACCTGGCCGCGGGGCAGGTCGGCGAATCGCTGGTGCTGCGGGTTTCGCGCGAGCGTGACGAGATCGTGCTGTCGGTACAACTGGTCCCGTTCGGCGACCGGCAGAAACTGCTGCTCGGGCGCGACATCACCCGCTGGGAACGGCTGGAAACCACCCGCCGCGACTTCGTCGCCAATGTGTCGCACGAGCTGCGCACGCCGCTCACCGTAGTCGGCGGTTTTCTCGAAACCCTGGGCGACATGAAAGAGCCGGATCCGGAAATGACCCAGCGCTCGATCATGCTGATGGCTCAGCAAACCAGCCGCATGGTGCGGCTGGTGGAAGACCTGTTGACCTTGTCGCGTCTGGAAAGCACGCAAAATCCGCTGCGCGAGGAGGACGTCAACATTCCGGAGCTCGTCAAGGCGCTGCACCAGGACGCCATCGCGCTCTCTGCCGGCCGGCACAAGCTGCGCGTCAGCGTCGAATCGAACGACTGGCTGAAGGGAAACACC
>Ga0134123_10002291_pt1 | contig 12542 bp, 11 predicted proteins | sample KB303_FD_96460 | JGI IMG/M metagenome (GOLD analysis project Ga0134123, IMG submission 96460) | Terrestrial soil microbial communities without Nitrogen fertilizer from Kellogg Biological Station, Michigan, USA - KB3-0-3 | ecosystem: Environmental > Terrestrial > Soil > Unclassified ...
AACCGGGGCGTCACCATCCGGTAGTTGGCCGTCGGCAGCTGGCTGTCGGAAGCCGGCAGGCGATCCTCGAGCTTGTAGTCCGCGCTCGCGAGCGCGCCGTTCAACGGGAACTGGTTGACCGCGGCGACCGAGCCGACGCCCGGCAGCCGCGAGACGCGGGCCTCGAGCTGCTCGAAGAAGCGGCGCATCCGGCCGATCTCGTCGTAGTCCCTTCGCGGCAGGGACAGCCGCAGCGTCAGCAGGCCGGCGTCGAACCCGGGCTCGACCCTCAGGACCGCCTCGAAGCTCTTGAAGAGGAGCGCGGCGCCCGTCAGCAGCACCACCATGACGGCCATCTGGGCGACGACGATCAGCCCGCGCGCGCGGCTGCGGTCGCCCGAGCCGCCGCGGCTCTCGGCCTTCAGGTCCTTGTTCGGGTCGACGCGGACGGCGCGCCACGCCGGCGCGAGCCCGAAGCCCAGCCCGGCGACGAGCGCAGCCGCGACCGCGAAGCCCAGGACCGGGAGGCTGACCCCGATCTCCCGCGCTCTCGGCAGCGCGGTCGGGCTCATGGCGACGAGCAGCGGCACCGCCCAGTAGGCGAGCAGCACGCCGACGAGCGCGCCCGCGATGGCCAGCAGGCCGCTCTCCAGCAGCAGCTGCCGCACGAGCAGCGACGGCCGCGCGCCGAGCGCCCGCCTGATCGCCAGCTCCTGGCGCCGCGTGGTGGCCCGGACCAGCATCAGGTTCGCGAGGTTGGCGCACGCGATCAGCAGCAGCAGCGCCACGGCCGCCATCAGCATCCAGAGCGCTCCGCTGAAGCTGCGCGTCAGCTCCTGCTGGTACGGCGCGACCAGCACGCCCTTCTTGCGAACGTAGTCGCCGGGGAACTCCTCCTGGATCTGGCGGTTGATCCCGTCGAGCTCGCCGGCCACCTGCTCGCGCGTCGCGTCCGGCCGGGCGCGTGCGATGACGCGAAGGAAGTTCATCGAATTCCGGTCGTGGCGCCACGGGTCCTGCTCCGGGGCGAGCGGGATCGCGAGGTCGATGTCGCGGATCGGGAACAGGAAGTCCGGGCCCATCACGCCCACCACCGTGAAGGGCTCGCCGTTGAGCGTGATCGGCCGTCCCACGACCGCCGGATCGCCGCCGAAGCGTCGCTGCCAGAGCCCGTGCGACATCACGACGACCTTCTCGCGCCCCGGGACGTCGTCGTCGGGCTGGAGCGTGCGCCCGAGCGCGGCCGGCGCTCCGAGCGTCGCGAACAGCCCGCCCGAGACGCGCAGCCCCGGAATCCGCTCCGTGTTCTCCTCGCCGCCCAGGTTGCCGCTCCAGTTCGTGAAGGCCGAGAAGGCCTCGAGCGTGCGGGCGCGATCGCGGTAGTCGCAGAACTCGGGCAGCGAGAAGGGGTAGCGGTCGGTCGAGGCGTGGCGGGAGTAGACCCAGTAGAGCCGCTCCGGCTCCGGGAAGGGAAGCGGCTTCAGCAGCACCGCGTACAGCACGCTGAAGAGCGCCGTGTTGGCGCCGATCCCGAGCGCCAGCGTCACGAGCGCGAGCAGCGTGAAGCCGGGCGTGAGGGCGAGGCGGCGGAGCGCTTTGCGCAGGTCCTGGGCGAGGTCGGTCATCGGGCCTCCGTGGGTGGCACAGGCTAGCTCCCGGATGGCTCATGGCAATAGCGCATTGTTCTCATCGAATACGTGAGCTATCGTCATGAGTATGCCGAAGCTGGACCTGCGCCACCTGCAGCTGGTGCGGGCGATCGCGGAGGAGGGCAGCGTGACGCGGGCGGGGCTGCGGCTGCACCTCACGCAGTCGGCGCTCAGCCATCAGCTCCGGGACGCGGAGCAGCGGCTCGGCGTGCGCTTGTTCGAGCGCGTCGGACGCCGGCTGCTGCTGGCGCCCGCGGGCGAGCGGCTGCTGCGCTCCGCGCGCACGGTGCTCGAGGAGCTCGAGCGGGCGGAAGAGGAGGTCGGCCGCAAGGGCACGGCCCGCTCGCTGATCCGCCTGACGACCCAGTGCAACACCGTCTACCACTGGCTGCCGCCGCTGCTGCGGCGCTTCCAGCGGCCGCATCCCGAGGTGGACCTGGAGGTGGTCGCGGGCGCCACGAGCGATCCGATCCCGGCGCTCGTCTCGGGAGCGATCGACCTGGCGATCGTGTTCCGGCCGGTGCGCGAGCCGCGCGTGAGCCTGCGGCCGCTCTTCCGCGACGAGATGGTGGTGGTGATGCCGCCGCGGCACCGGCTGCGCCGGGTCCGGTTCGTGTCGGCCCAGGACCTCGGCCCCGAGCACCTGATCCTCTACTCGATCCCGCCGGAGGCGAACCTGGTGTTCCGCGAGGTGCTGGTCCCGGCCGGAGTCCGGCCGAAGCGCGTCACGCACATCCAGCTGACCGAGGCGATCGTGGAGATGGTGAAGGCGGGCCTCGCGGTGAGCGTGCTGCCGCGCTGGTCGGTGGCGCCCCAGCTCGAGCGCGGCGAGCTCGTCGCGCGCTCGCTGACGCGAGCCGGCCGCTTCCGCAGCTGGAGCGCCGCCTGGCGCCGCCGCGACCCGCCGCCTTCGCTCCTCGACTTCGTCGAGCTCTTGGCGCGGCACCCGCTCCCGCTCGGCCGCACGGCGGGGGAGCGCCGGCGGATCGCGGCCGCGCTCGAGGGCGGCGCGCGGCGCGCCGGCTAGGCGCCGCGGGCGTCTAGCACATGAAGCCGCCGTCCACGACGAGCGTGGTGCCGGTCGTGAACGAGGACTCGTCGGAGGCGAGGAACAGATAGGCGGCGGCCATCTCCTCCGCCGTCCCCAGCCGGCCCATCGGCTGGCGGGCGACGAGCTCCGCCATCGCCGCGTCGCGATCCTTGGCTTCCGCGAGCCGCTCGTCGATCCAGGGGGTGAGCGTCGTGCCGGGGCAGACGGCGTTCACGCGGATGCCGTCCTTGACGTGGTCGAGCGCCATGGCCCTGGTGAGCCCGACGACTGCGGCCTTGGTCGTGACGTAGGCCGCGCGGTCCGCCACGGCGCGCAGCCCTGCGATCGAGCCGGCGTTCACGATCACGCCACGTTTCCTGGGCACCATCACGGCGAGGGCCGCTCGCGACATCAGGTAGGTCCCTTTGACGTTCACTGCGAGCAGCCTGTCGAAGTCGGCCTCACCCGTTGTGAGCACGGTGCCCGTGGTGCCGATGCCGGCGTTGTTGACCAGGATCTCGAGCGGGCCGAAGGCCGCTTCGGTGGCGCGCACCGCGGCTTCGCAGGCTCCCGCCTGCGACACGTCGCAAACGAGGGCCAGCGCGCGGCCTCCCGCGGCGGTCGCCTCGCCCGCGACCGCCTCGGCCTTGTCGCGGGTGCGGTCGGCCACTCCGACCGCGGCGCCCTCGCGCGCGAACGCGAGCGCCGTCGCGCGCCCGATCCCGGAGCCCGCGCCGGTCACGATCACGACTCTCTCGCGAAAGCGCTCGCTCATTCCGTGTGGAAGACCTCTTCCATGTTGGCCCACCAGCCGCCCGGATCGCGTCCTTCGACCGGGGCCTGCATCGGGTCCATGACGTCCCACCACTCGCGCATGCGCGGCGCGCGCGCGATCTCGCGCATCCGCTCCGCGAGCTCGGCCTCGGGCCCGTGGTATTCGAAGTAGGCGAACAGCTTTCCGTCGAAATGGAAGATCGAGTAGTTGCGGATCTCGGCCTTGCGGAGCGCCCCGAGGATCTCCGGCCACACCGCGGCGTGGTACCGCTTGTACTCCTCGAGCCGCTCGGGCCGCAGGCCGATCAGCTGGCCGAAGCGCTTCATGAGGGCAGGATCTTCTGGCGTTGGCTGCCGAGGCCTTCGATGCCGAGCTCGACGACGTCGCCGGGCTTCAGGAAGGTGGGCGGGGTCATGCCGAGGCCGACGCCGGCCGGCGTGCCGGTGCTGATCACGTCGCCCGGCAAGAGCGTCATGAAGCGGCTCAGGTAGGAGACCAGCACGGCGACGTCGAAGATCATCTCCTTCGTGCTGCTCTTCTGGCGGCTCTGGCCGTTGACGGTCAGCCACATCGGCAGCGCGTGCGTGTCGCCGAGCTCGTCAGGGGTGGCGAGGAAGGGGCCGAGCGGCGCGTAGCCGTCCTGGCTCTTGCCCTTCGACCACTGGCCGCCGCGCTCGAGCTGGTCCTGGCGCTCTGAGTAGTCGTTGTGGAGGGCATAGCCGGCGACGTACGCGAGCGCGTCCTGCTTCGCGACGTAGCGGGTTCGCTTTCCGATCACGACCGCGAGCTCCACCTCCCAGTCGGTCTTGACCGAGCCGCGTGGCAGCGGCAGGTCGTCGTCCGGGCCGGCGAGCGCGGTCGTGGCCTTGAAGAAGATGACCGGCTCCTCGGGCGTCTTCGCGTTCGTTTCGCGCGCGTGGTCGGCGTAGTTGAGGCCGATGCAGACGATCTTGCTGGGCCGCGTGATCGGCGGACCCAGGCGCTCGGAGGCCGGCACGCGGGGAGCCGCCGCGGAGTGCAGGCCGACCCAGCGCGAGAGCCGTGCGAGGCCGTCGGTATCCAGGAAGCGCTCGCCATAGTCCTCGCCGAAGGCCGAGGCGTCGACGCGCGTCCCGTCGGCGAGCTGCACCCCGGGCTTCTCGCGGCCCGGCGGTCCGAAACGGATGAGCTTCATTCCACGTCCTCCCGTTGCGAGTGGCGCCAGCGGTCGATCGCGACCGCGACGACGATGATCACGCCGATCAGGATCTCCTGCACGTAGCTCGGCCAGCCCATCTGCTGGCTGCCGTTCCGGAGGAAGGCCATCACGAGCGCCCCCACCATCGAGCCGAGCACGGTGCCCTCGCCGCCGTTCAGGCTGCCGCCGCCGATGACGACCGCGGCGATCACGTCGAGCTCGGTGCCCGCGGCGACCGTCGGATCCCCCTGGCGCAGGCGCGACATCTGCATCACGCCCGCGAGGCCGAACAGCAGGCCCGCGGTGCCATAAACGGCGAGCTTGAGATGTCCCGTGTCGATGCCGCAGGCACGGGCCGCGGCTTCGCTCGAGCCGAGCGCGAAGACCCGGCGTCCGAAGACCGTGCGCCGCAGCACGAAGGCCATCGCCGCCGCCAGCACGAGCGCGATCCAGACCCCCGGCGCGAACACCATCCACGGCACGGGCGGGAAGGTGACCGCGAGCTGGTTGACCCAGGTCTCGGGCGGGTTGACGGTGGTCTGGTTCGCGAGCCACTTGGCGGTGCCGCGCGCGACCCCGAGCATGCCGAGCGTGGCGATGAACGGCACGACGCGCAGGCGCGTGATCGCGAGGCCGTTCACGAGGCCGATGGCGCCGCCGAGCAGCACCGAGGCCAGCACGGCGAGAATGGGCGACCAGCCGTCGCGGATCGCGAGCGCGCACAGCACGCCCGTGAGCGCGATCGTCGAGCCGACGGCGAGGTCGATGCCGCCGCCGACGATCACGAGCGTCATGCCGATCGCGCCGAGCGCCACGATCACCGTCTGCGCCAGCACCACGCGCAGGTTGTTGGCCGAAAGGTAACGCTCGGGCGCCCCGCTGGCGATCGCGAAGAACAGGACGACCGCCAGGAGCCCCAGGAAGGGCCCCGCCTTCACGAGCCGCTGGCGCAGCTCGCTCGCCCCCTTCGGCGTGGGCGGCGCGCTCATCCCGCGATCGCCGCCTCGAGCATGCTCTCGGGCGTCCACTCGGCCACCGGCCGCGCCGCGCCCAGCCGGCCGCGGCACATCACCGCCACCCGGTCGCACACGCCCAGGAGCTCGGGCAGGTAGGAGCTCACCATCAGCACGGCCTTGCCCGCGGCGGCGGCGCGCGCCACCGCCTCGTAGAGCTGCGCCTTGCTCGCGACGTCGATGCCCCGCGTCGGCTCGTCGAGCAGCAGCACGTCGGCCTGCTGGTGCAGGATGCGCGCGAAGGCCACCTTCTGCTGGTTGCCGCCCGAGAGCGTCCGCACCGGCTGGCCGGTGCCGCGCAGGCGCACGTCGAGCTCGCGCGCGCGCTCGGCCGCCTGCGCGCGCTGCCGGGCGGGATCGAGCACGCCGCCGCTCGAGCAGGACGAGAGCCGCGTCAGCGTGACGTTGTCCGCGACCGAGAGCGGCAGCGCCAGCCCTTCGCCCTTCCGGTCCTCGCTCAGGTAGCCGAGGCCGTCGGCGAGCCGACCCGACGGGCGTGCCGCGAGCGCGCGGTCGCGCCCGTGCACGCGCACGCTCCCGGCCCGCGGCCGCGCCAGCCCGAAGAGCGCGCGCACCATCTCCGTCCGGCCGGAGCCCATGAGGCCGAAGATCCCGAGCACCTCGCCGCGCCTCAGGCTGAGCGAAGCCTGGTGCAGGCCCGGCGCCGCGAGGCCCTCGACCTCGAGCACCGGCTCGGAGGGCGCCGGCCGGTTGCGCTTCGGGAACAGCTCGCTCACGGTCCGGCCGACCATCTGGGCGATCAGCTCCTCGTTGGTGACCGTTCCGAGCGACCCCGACCCGACGGAGCGGCCGTCGCGCAGGACGGTATACGCGGAGGCGACCGCGCGCGTCTCCTCGAGGAAGTGGCTGATGTAGACCACGGCCACGCCGGAGGCCGAGAGCCGGTGGATGAGCGCGAAGAGCCGCTCGGTGTCGCCGCGCGGGAGGCTGCTGGTAGGCTCGTCCATCAGCACCACGCGGGCGCGGGTCGCGATCGCGCGGCAGATCTCGACCACTTGCTGGGCTCCGATCGGCAGCCGGCCGAGCCGCGCGTCCGGATCGATGTCCCCGTGCCCGAACTCGGCCAGCACCTCGCGCGTCGTCCGCCGCGCGCTCTCCGCGTCCCAGAGGCCGTGGCGCCGCGGCTCGACGCCCATCAGCACGTTCTCGGCCACCGTCAGGTGCGGGAAGAGCGACAGCTCTTGATGGATGAGGGCGATCCCCGCGGCGCGCGCGTCGCGCGGCGAGCGCGGGGCGTAGGGCTCGCCGTGCACGTGCATCGTGCCGGCGTCGGGGCGCTCCAGCCCGGACACGATGGAGAGCAGCGTGCTCTTGCCGGCGCCGTTCTCGCCGAGGAGCGCGTGCACCTCGCCGGGCTGCACTTCGAGCGAGGCTCCGGACAGCGCGACGGTGGCGCCGAAGCGCTTGTCGATGCCGGAGATCCGGAGGACGGCCGTCATTCGCCGGGGGCGAGGTACTGGGCGAGCGGCGGCTTGAGCAGCGTCTGCACTTCCTTCGAGTCGAGGTTCTCGGGCGTGGCGATCGACACGCCGGTGTCGATGACCTTCGCCACGGGCTTGCCCTGGAGGTGGTCCACCAGGGTCTCCACTGCGAGCCCGCCCATGTGGAAGGGATTCTGGAGCACGAAGGCCTGCAGCTGGCCGGCGCGCATCGCGTCCACGAAGGACTGGTTCGAGTCGAAGCCGACGAACTTCACCTTGCCCGCGAGGCCTGCGTCCTGCAGCGCCAGCAGCATGCCCGACGCGGCCGACTCGTTGCAGGCGAAGAGTCCGTCGAGATCGCGGCCGAAGCGGTTCAGCAGGTTCTCCGACGCGCGCTTGGCGGTGTCGCGCGTGGCGCCCGCGTACTGGTCGGAGGAGACCAGCTCGAGCCCGGGCCACTTCTCCTTGAGCCGGTCCAGGAAGCCGCGCTCGCGGTCCGCGGTGCTGGCCGAGCCCTCGGCGTAGCGCAGCAGCAGCGTGCGCCCCTTGCCGTTCATCGCCTGGCCGAGCGCGTCGGCGGCGAGGACGCCGCCCTTGTAGTTGTCGGTGGCGACGAAGCTCACGATCTGCTCGGAGGCGAGCGCGGAGTCGAAGATGACCGTCGGTACCTTGAGCCGAAGGGCCTCCTCGACGGGCCGCACGAGCGCCTTGTCGTCGAGCGGCGCGAGCACGATGCCGTCCATGCCCTGGGTCGCGAACGACTCGACCACCTGGACCTGCTGCTCGCGGTCGTCCTCCCGCAACGGGCCCTTCCAGGTGAGCTCGACGTGGACGCCTTTCGCGGCGAGGTCGCGCTGGGCGCGGTTTGCGCCCGCGTGGATCGTGCGCCAGAACTCGTGGGTCTGGCCCTTCGGGATCACCGCGATCCGGTAAGGGTGCTCCTTGCTGCCGCGCGGGCCCTCGCCTTTGCCGCAGGCGACGAGCGCCAACAGGACGAGCGAGAGGGCGGCGACGGCGGTGCGGGGACGCGCGGGAAGGCGGCGCAGGGACATCTTCGGAAACCCTCCAGGGCGAGTGAGGGCACGCTATCCGGCACGCCGCGGCGTGTCAAACGCACCGGCTCCTGCCCCGAATGCCTGATGTATGATCGCCGCAAGTTGGCCTTTTCGGCCGACGCGCCTCACCGAAAAAAGAGCGGCCGGAGGTCGGCATGCGCTGGGAAGGTCGGGAAGGCAGCAGCAACATCGAGGACCGCCGCGGGATGGGGATGCCCGGCGGCCGCGGCGCCGGGTTCGGGTGCATCGGGCTCGTGGTCGTGATCGTCATCTCCCTGTTGACTGGAGCCGACCCGCGGCAGCTGCTCGGCATCCTCGGGCTCGTGCAGCAGATGGCGCCCGAGCCGACCCAGCAGGAAGCGCCCGCGGGCCAGGCCCGGGCCGACGATCCGCAGGCGCAGTTCATCGGCGTGGTCCTGAAGGACACCGAGAACACCTGGAACGCGATCTTCCAGAAGACCGGCAAGCGGTACACCGAGCCGCGGCTCGTGCTCTTCGAGTCGCGCGTGTCCTCGGCGTGCGGGCTGGCGTCGGCCGCGGTCGGTCCTTTCTATTGCCCGCTCGACAGCAAGGTCTACCTGGACCTCGCTTTCTTCCGTGAGCTGGATCGCCGCTTCGGCGCCCCGGGCGACTTCGCGCAGGCCTACGTCGTGGCGCACGAGGTGGGCCACCACGTCCAGAACCTGCTGGGGATCTCCGACCAGGTCCAGAGCGCGCAGCAGCGCGCCCACTCGCAGGAGCAGGCGAACGCCTACTCGGTCCGCCTCGAGCTGCAGGCCGACTGCCTGGCCGGTGTCTACGGTCACTTCAACAAGCAGACCCTCGATCCTGGCGACGTCGAAGAAGGCCTGCGCGCCGCGGCCGCCATCGGCGACGACATGATCCAGCAGCAGTCGCAAGGCTACACGGCGCCCGAGTCCTGGACCCACGGCTCGGCGGAGATGCGGGTCAAGTGGCTGAGGCAAGGGCTGCAGGTGGGCGATCCCTCCGGCTGCGACACCTTCAAGGGGAACTGATGGAAGTACTCACGCCGTCGAAGACCTGGGACGTCGTCATCGTGGGCTCGGGAGCCGGCGGCGGCATGACGGCCAAGGTGCTGGCCGAGGCCGGCGCCGAGGTGCTGCTGCTCGAGGCCGGCCCCAGCTGGGACGCGCGCAAGGACGGCGCGATGTTCGCCTGGACCTACGACTCGCCGCGTCGCGGCAAGGGCCATCGTGGGCGGCCGTTCGGGGAGTACGACGGCTGCTTGGGCGGCTGGGACATCGAGGGCGAGCCCTACAGCGTGGCGCGTGGCAGCCAGTTCATGTGGTTCCGCGGCCGGATGCTGGGCGGCCGCACCAACCACTGGGGGCGCATCTCGCTGCGCTTCGGCCCCTGGGACTTCAAGGCGAGGAGCCGCGACGGCCTCGGCGACGACTGGCCGATCGGCTACGACGACATCAAGCCCTACTACGACAAGCTCGACCAGCTGGTCGGGATCTTCGGCACGAACGAGGGGATGGAGAACGAGCCGGACGGCATCTTCCTGCCTCCGCCGAAGCCGCGCTGCTACGAGCTCGCGATCCAGAAGGCCGCGAAGAAGCTCGAGATCCCCGTGATCCCGTCGCGGCTGTCGATCCTGACGAAGGCGCACGCTGGGCGCGCGGCCTGCCACTACTGCGGCCAGTGCGGGCGCGGCTGCGCGACGAGCTCGAACTTCTCGGTGCCGGGCGTGCTGCTGCCGCCCGCGCTCGCGACCGGCCGGCTCACGATCCTCACGGGTGCGATGGCACGCGAGGTCACGACCGACGCCGAGGGCCTCGCGACGGGCGTCTCGTACGTCGACAAGGCGACCGGCCGTGACAAGCACGTGCGCGCCAAGATCGTGGTGCTGGCGGCGAGCGCCTGCGAGTCGGCCCGCCTGCTGCTCAACTCGCGCTCGACGCGGCACCCGAACGGGCTCGCCAACTCGAGCGGCGCGGTCGGCCGTTACCTGACCGACAGCACCGGGACGAGCATGGGCGCCTTCATCCCGTCGCTCATGGACCTGCCGCCGCACAACGAGGACGGCGTCGGCGGCATGCACCTCTACGTGCCGTGGTGGCTCGACAACCGCAAGCTCGACTTCCCGCGCGGCTATCACATCGAGCTCTGGGGCGGCCGCGGGATGCCCGGCTACGGCTTCGGCGGCGGCATCGAGCAGGTCACGGGCGGCGGCTACGGCCAGCAGCTCAAGGACGACTACCGCCGCTACTACGGCGCCTACGTGGGGTTCAGCGGCCGCGGGGAGATGATCCCGAACGAGAAGAGCTACTGCGACCTCGACCCCGAGATGGTGGACCGCTGGGGGATTCCCGCGCTGCGCTTCCACTGGCAGTGGGGCGACTCCGAGCTCGGCCAGGTGCGGCACATGCGCAAGACCTTCGCCAGCGTCATCGACGCGATGGGCGGCAAGGTGATCGAGCGCAACCGCAATCTGCGCGCGCGCACGCTGATGCCTACCGAAGAGGGCATCTCGGTCGGGGGCGAGATCATCCACGAGGTGGGCACGACGCGCATGGGCGAGAGCCCGCGCACGTCGGTGCTGAACGAGTGGTGCCAGGCGCACGACGCGAAGAACGTGTTCGTGGCCGACGCGGGGCCGTTCGTCACGAACGCCCACAAGAACTGCACCTGGACGATCCTGGCTCTGGCGATGCGCACGGCCGAGCACATCGCGGACGAGCGCAAGAGGGGGAACCTGTGAGCGAGCAGAAGGAGCCGGAAGGGCCTTCCGGGATCGACCGGCGCGAGCTGCTGGTCCGCGTCTCGCAGGTCACCGTCGCGGGAGTCGTGCTTTCGCCCGGGCGGCTGCTCGCGGCGCAGGAGCAGGTGCGCAAGCAGGCGGCCAAGGCAGCCCCGGGCAAGCCCTACTCGCCGAAGTTCTTCACGGCGGCGGAGTGGGCGATCGTGAGGACTCTCGCCGACATCGTGATCCCGGCCGACGCGCGCTCGGGCAGCGCCACCGACGCCCACGCGCCGGAGTTCATCGACTTCATCCTCGACGACCCGCTCGCCGAGCTGCGCGACCGCGAGCGGCTGCAGACGCGGATGCGCGGCGGGCTCGCCTGGTTCGAGCGCGAGTGCGTGAGGCGCGGCGGCAAGGGCTTCGCGGAGGCCTCCGCCGAGGAGCGCAAGCGCCTGGTCGACGACGTGGCCTGGCCCGAGAAGGCGCGGCCGGAGATGGAGCCGGGAGCGGCCTTTTTCACGCTCTTCCGCGACCTCGTGGCTTCGGGCTTCTGGTCGAGCAAGATCGGCATCGACGACCTGCGCTTCATGGGCAACACCTTCGTCGCGGAGTGGAACGGCTGCCCGGCCGAGGTGCTGACGAAGGCGGGCCTGGAGGCCTAGGGGTGAGCGTCGGGCGCCCGGCGGCGGCGACGGCGCTGGTGGCGCTCGCCGAGCTCGCTCTTTGCGGGCCGGGGACGAGCGGCGCGCTGCCGGAGGGCCCTGCCGGCGCGGCAGCCTACACGGCGACGGTGCCCGGCTCGAGCGTCACCTTCGAGATGGCGCCGGTGCCGGCCGACGGGACGGCCCCGGGCTTCTGGATCGGCCGGCGCGAGGTGACGTGGGCCGAGTACGACGTGTTCCGCGCGGACGCGCAGGTGAAGGTGCAGCGCGCCGACGAGCCGCCGCCCGGGGCCGACGCGATCACCCGGCCGACGCCGCCCTACGCCGACGAGGCCTTCGGCTTCGGCAAGCAGGGCATGCCGGCGCTCTCGATCACGCACCACGCCGCGCACGAGTACGCGCGCTGGCTGGCGCGCCGCACGGGGCAGGCCTACCGGCTCCCGACCGAGAAGGAATGGGAGCGGGCGTGCCAGAAGGGCGGCGACGCGCGGGCGGTGACGGAAGGGCGGGCGTGGGTCAGGGACAACGCCGCGGAGAAGCCGCACCCGGTCGGCGCGAAGCCCGCGAACGCGCTCGGGGTCTTCGACATGGTCGGCAACGTCGCGGAGTGGGTCGACACGGGCTCGAGCGCGCTCTACCCGCAGGTGGCGAAGGGCGGCTCGTGGATGGACGAGGCGAGCGCTTCCGGCTGCGCCGCCCGGCGCGTGTCCGACCTGTCGTGGAACGAGCGGGACCCGCAGGACCCGCAGAGCATCTGGTGGCAGACCGACGCGACCTTCGTGGGCTTTCGCGTGGTCCGGTCTTTCGAGGCGAAGTGAAGAGGGGGCAGCCATGAGCGATGAGCAGCGCACGAGACGCGATTTCATGCAGTCGGGGGCGGTAGCCGGGGGAGCGCTGCTGGCCGCGAGCCTGCGCGCGCCGGCGGTCCATGCGGCCGGCAGCGACGAGATCCGCATCGGCCTCGTCGGCTGTGGCGGCCGCGGGCGCGGTGCGGCGGCCGATGCCGTGAAGAGCTCGCCCGGCGTGCGCGGGGTGGCGATCGGCGACGCCTTC
>Ga0134123_10002294_pt1 | contig 12534 bp, 7 predicted proteins | sample KB303_FD_96460 | JGI IMG/M metagenome (GOLD analysis project Ga0134123, IMG submission 96460) | Terrestrial soil microbial communities without Nitrogen fertilizer from Kellogg Biological Station, Michigan, USA - KB3-0-3 | ecosystem: Environmental > Terrestrial > Soil > Unclassified ...
AATAGAACGACACATGATGGTCGTGGACAGCAGGAGCTCGGCAATCAACGCGGGCAGCCCAAAAGCCCCTCCTGCGGCACCGCTGAGAGCCGCCGCAACCTTGTGCCATCGGGGATAGGCCTCCTCGGAATGGCTGTCCATAGTGAGCAGTGCGCCTTTCATGGCAAACATTAATGCGTCTTTGGTCGCCACACCAATGCGCTGAGTCCAGTTGTTCGGAAGAAGTTCGAAGCCCTTCTCAATCGGCTTGCCTACAAGGTTGGAGATCTTCACGGCGAGGCCGGGATTCTCAAGAAGACGCTTGGCTTCAGAAAGCTGAGCGAGGTGTTCATCCGAGAGGTGCATGTGGTTTCCCGTGAAAGCGACGCTATGCTTCGGCAGGATCGGGATTGATTTTTGTTGAGGATTTCTTTTTCCCGGCAGAGGCCGTTCGTTTCACGGAGCCGGCGATCCTCGGAGTCTTTGTCGACACATCGGTATTCTGCGCGCGGTGGAGCAATGCATGGTCCATGAGTACGAGTGCCATCATGGCTTCGGCAATCGGTGTGGCTCGAATGCCGACGCAGGGATCGTGCCGACCATTCGTCTCAACCGTAACAGGGTTGCCCTGCTTGTCGATCGATCGACGTGGGACACGGATGCTTGAAGTTGGCTTAATCCCAATCGTAACGACAATATCCTGCCCCGTCGAAATACCGCCGAGAATTCCGCCTGCATGATTGGTCAGAAACCCTTCCGGAGTCAGCTCGTCCCCATGCTCTGACCCTCTCTGTGTCACAGAACAGAACCCGGAACCAATCTCGATAGCCTTCACCGCATTGATGCTCATCATGGCTCCGGCGAGATCTGCGTCAAGCTTTGCATAGACCGGTGCGCCCCACCCGACCGGCACATGCTCGGCCACCATCGTAATCCTTGCGCCGACCGAATCGCCGGACTTGCGCAGCTCGTCCAAGAACGATTCGAGTTTCGGCACCACCTCCGAGTTTGCGGAGAAGAATGGATTCTTACTAACTTCATCCCAATTCTTAAACGGCGCTTCTAGTGGACCAAGCTGACTGAGATATCCACGAATCACGACACCGTATTTCTCCCTGAGCCATTTCTTGGCGATCGCCGCCGCTGCCACTCGGACCGCTGTTTCACGCGCAGACGCACGCCCACCGCCGCGATGATCGCGTATCCCATACTTCTGCCAATAGGTATAGTCCGCGTGACCGGGACGGAAGGTATCGATCAAATTACCGTAGTCCCTGCTGCGGGCATCTTCGTTCCGAATGAGGAGCGCAATCGGGGTGCCGGTGGTCTTGCCTTCAAAGACACCGGAGAGGATTTCGACGGTATCAGATTCCTGCCGTTGCGTGACGTGGCGCGACGTACCTGGTTTGCGCCGATCGAGATCTTTCTGAATGTCTGCTACGGAAAGGACTAGGCCAGGCGGACAGCCATCCACGACACAGCCGATCGCAGGCCCGTGGCTCTCGCCGAATGACGTGATGGTAAAGACTTGTCCGAACGAATTGCCTGCCATGGGACGGACGACTCCTGCCTACTCGACGAGATCGAGCTTGATGTGCAACTCCTTTAATTGATCGGCACTGACGGCAGATGGCGCATCGGTCAGCGGGCACTGTGCCCGCTGCGTTTTGGGGAATGCGATCACGTCGCGAATCGAATCCGCTGCTCCCAATAACATGATGAGCCGATCGAGCCCGAAGGCAATCCCGCCGTGCGGAGGCGCCCCATAGTCGAGCGCATCGAGCAAGAACCCGAACTTGGCCCGCGCTTGCTCCTTCTTAATACCGAGCAAGTCGAGAATGCGCAACTGAATGTCGCTCCGATGGTTCCGAATACTCCCGCCGCCGATTTCACTTCCATTCAGCACCATGTCATAGGCCTTCGCCCGGACCTTGAGCGGCTCCGAATCCAGAAGCGCCACATCCTCATCCATCGGCGCGGCAAAGGGATTGTGCACAAAGATATACCGTTTCTCTTCCGGCGAATAGTCCAGCAAGGGGAACTCGAAGACCCACAACGGCTTCCAAGCCGTGGTATCGATCAGCTTCAGCTCTTCACCCAGCAAGAGCCTGATGCGGCCCAGCACATCGTGGACAATCGCAGCCTTGTCGGCGCCGAAGAGGACCAGATCACCTGGCTTTGCGTCGGGAAGGGCCGCAGCAAAGGCCTTGGCGTCCAGAAACTTGGCAATCACGGAATCAAGCTGCCCCTCCGCGGCAATCTTCAGCCAGGCAAGCCCCTTCGCGCCAAAACCCTTGGCGATCTCACCCAGCGCATCGATCCTGCTTCGCGGCGTGGCCGCTCCGCCTTTTACAATCAAGGCCTTCACGATCCCGCCTTTAGTTGCCGCCTCCTTGAACACCTTGAACTCGCTGGCCGCTGCAAAGGCGGTCACGTCATGCAGCGGCATGTCGAAGCGCAGATCCGGCTTATCCGATCCGTAGCGGCCCATCGCCTCGGCATAGGTCATGCGCAGAAATGGAGTCGGTAATTGAACACCGCCCGCCTCACGAAACACGGTGACGATCATCTGTTCCATCAAGCTCATGACTTGTTCGCGGTCGGCAAAGGACAGTTCTGCATCGATCTGTGTAAATTCCGGTTGCCGATCATTGCGCAGATCCTCGTCACGGAAACAGCGTGCGATCTGATAGTAGCGATCGACGCCACTCACCATGAGCACCTGCTTGAAGAGCTGCGGCGACTGAGGAAGCGCGAAGAATTGACCGGGGTTCACACGGCTCGGCACCAAATAGTCCCGCGCACCTTCCGGCGTACTCTTCGTCAAAATCGGCGTTTCTACTTCAAGAAAACGTTCTACGTTCAGGAATCCACGGACCGCTTGCATGATGTCATGCCGAAGGCTCAACAACCGTTGCATCTTTGGCCGACGAAGATCCAGGTAGCGGTACTTCAGTCGGATCGACTCCGTCACTTCGGCATCGTCTTCGATCACAAAGGGCGGCGTCTTCGACTCGTTCAGAATTTCGACAGCATCCACAAACACTTCGATCTCGCCCGTGGGCAGATTGGGATTCTTCGACTCCTCCGGTCGCGCCATCACTTGGCCCGTCACCGACACGACACATTCGCTCTTCAAGGCATGGGAAGCCTGATGCACTGCCGCATTACGCTCGGCATTGAATACCACCTGCGTGAGCCCGGTTCGATCCCGCAGATCCATGAACATGACCATGCCGTGGTCGCGCCGCCGCTGGACCCAGCCGTTCAACACGACCTTCTGTCCGACAGCAAATTTTGTAAGCTCCCCGCACCGATGAGTTCTGACCTTCATACCACCTTCGCTTTCTTGGAACGGGCCCATCCAACCCGACTGACTCGCCTCTTTGGCCTGGGGGCCGGCATCGTTGTATCCTCTGCCGAGGCAAGCTTCTGATCCGCAAGCTCGCGTAAGGCGTTCGCTTCACGGTCGGTCAGGTATCTGAACTCACCCGGTGCCAGATCACCCAACGACAGCGGCCCCATCTTGATCCTCGTCAACTTCAAGACCGGGTGGCCAACCGCCTCCATCATGCGTTTCACTTGATGTTGACGCCCCTCGCGGATCGTAATCTCCAACCAGGAGTTAAGCTTGGCCTTCTTCACCTTCTTGACGATAGCCGGGCCGGTCATACCGTCTTCCAGCTGTACCCCCTGCTCCAGCTGCCGGATATGTTCGTCTGTCACCACCTGCTTAATCTTAATGAGATAGGTCTTCGGTACATGGTAGCGGGGATGGAGCAACGTCTGGGCCAAGTCGCCGTGATTGGTCAGAAGCATCAACCCTTCGCTGTCGAAGTCTAATCGACCGACGGGAAATACCCGCACCGAGATCCCGCGGAGATAATCCTTCACCGTCGGCCTGCCTCCCGGATCGTTCAATGTCGACATCACATTCTTCGGCTTATTCAGCAGAAGATAGACATACGGCTGGGCCGCACTCAGGTGTTTGCCGTCCACCTTAATATGGACGAGACCCGGATCGACCTTGGTGCCGAGTTCCGTGACCACCTTGCCGTTCACCGTTACCCGCCCGGCGGCAATCAGCTGCTCCGATTTTCGCCGCGAGGCTAATCCAGTTCCGGCAATGACCTTTTGCAATCTCACTTCCATGTTTCTCCGTTCCCTCTTCCGTGGGGCGTGGCTTGGCCGGATCCTAGTGCGCGCATCGAACGAGCACTGTTTCTATAATGTTCCCTCCAAGCTCGCTCGTTACTTCTTCAGGGATGGGGGCTGATTGATCTTCCATTGCACGCGTCCAACGAGGGCCCTCTGAGGCCGCGCGTTGCGCGAGCACAGAAGATCATCAGGCCCCAGCCACTCCACCCTATTCCCATTCAATCGTGGCCGGCGGCTTCGAGCTGATATCGTACACGACCCGGTTCACGCCCTTCACTTCATTGATGATCCGGTTCGACATCTTGCCCAGTACGTCATTCGGGATCTTGGCCCAATCGGCCGTCATCCCGTCCAAGCTCGTCACGGCACGAAGCGCAATAACATGTTCATAGGTCCGTTGATCGCCCATGACGCCGACGGTCCTGATCGGCAACAGCACGGCAAGCGATTGCCAAATCTCCCGGTACAAACCGGCGGCACGGATCTCCTGATCGAGAATGGATTCGGCCGCTCGCAGGATGGCCAGTCGCTCCTTGGTGACTGCTCCCAGCACCCGGATGGCAAGGCCGGGCCCCGGGAAAGGTTGGCGCCAGACAATCTCATCCGGCAGGCCTAATTCCTTGCCCAGTACCCGTACTTCATCTTTGAACAGTTCCCTCAACGGCTCGATCAGTTTCAATTTCATCCGCGCCGGCAACCCCCCGACATTGTGGTGGGTCTTGATGGTCGCCGACGGCCCCTTGAAGCTCACGCTTTCGATCACATCGGGATAGAGGGTGCCTTGGACTAGAAATGTCACACCGCCGGATTTCTTTTTCGCTTCAGCCTCAAATTGTTGGATGAACTGCTTCCCGATTATTTTTCGTTTACGCTCCGGATCGATCACCCCTTTGAGCTTGCTAAGAAACGATGCGGACGCATCGATGAGCCGCAAGTTCAAATGGAGTTGATTGGCAAAGGTCTGTTTGACTTGTTCTTTCTCTCCGCTCCGAAGCAAGCCATTGTCCACAAAGATACAGGTCAGCTGGTCGCCAATGGCCCGATGGGTCAATGCGGCCGCCACCGATGAATCCACACCCCCGCTCAAAGCACAGATCACTCGTTCCTTGCCTACCTGCTCACGGATCTGCTTCACCGCGGTGTCCACATAGGATTGCATCGTCCAGGTCGGCTTACAACCGCATATGTTGTAGACGAAATTACGGAGCAGCGTCGTCCCTTCCGGTGTATGAACGACCTCCGGATGAAACTGGAGGCAGTAGATCCGGCCCTTGTGATCGTCGCGCTTCATCGCGGCAATCGGCGAATTCGCCGTATGCGCAATTGAGCGGAACCCCGGAGGCATCCGTTCGATACGGTCTCCATGCGACATCCAGACGACCGTCGATCCATCTTTCCCGATATCCCTAAAGAGATCGCTCTTGTCGTCGATCGTAAGATCCGCGCGGCCATACTCGCGGTGTTTGGATTTCGCCACCTCTCCGCCGGAAAGATGTGTGACGAGCTGCATCCCGTAACAAATTCCGAGAATGGGAATCCCGAGATCGAAGAGTTCCTTGGATACGCTCGGCGCCTTCTTCTCATACACACTGGAGGGACCGCCCGACAGTACGATGCCCTGCGGACGATAGGCAAGGACGGTCGCCAAAGGAACGGTGCAGGGTAGAATTTGCGAGTAGACGTGGGCCTCGCGAATGCGGCGTGCAATTAATTGTGTGTATTGAGACCCGAAATCAAGGACCAGGATTCTATTGTGCCAGAGTTCCATCCAGTAGCTTTCAACAGTCAGCGTTCAGCCATTCGCGACCGATTAGAGAGGAGAACCACCCATAGGCTTGTGACAAGATCTGAAACGAGGTAGGAATGATTCGTGTCTTGCTGAACGCTGACGGCTGAGAACTGAAGGCCTTTGATCACTCCCAATCCATCCGATAATTCGGCGCTTCCTTCGTGATAATGACATCGTGTACGTGACTTTCGCGGAGGCCTGCGACCGTCTGCCGCATAAATCTGGCCTTCTGCTGTAGATCCGAAATCGTCTTGCATCCGCAATAGCCCATGCCGGACTTGACTCCGCCTGTCAGTTGGTAGATGACGGCCGAGAGCTTTCCCTTATAGGGCACGCGACCTTCGATACCCTCCGGGACCAGCTTCTGCACCGGACGTCCGCCCTGCCCGTACCGATCTCCACCGCCTCGCTCCATGGCGCCAATCGAGCCCATGCCGCGGTACACCTTATAGGTCCGGGCCTGGTACAGCTCGGTCTCTCCCGGCGATTCTTCCGTCCCAGCCAAGAGTCCCCCGAGCATGACCGAGGAGGCACCGGCGGCCAACGCCTTCGTGATATCGCCTGAATTCTTAATCCCGCCGTCTGCAATCACCGGCACCCCGCTGCCCGCAAGTGCTTTTGCGCAATCGGCAATCGCCGTCAGCTGCGGCATTCCGGCCCCTGACACGATACGGGTCGTGCAGATTGAACCAGGCCCCACACCGACCTTGACGGCATCGACGCCGGCACGAAGAAGATCTTTCGCCGCCTCGGCAGTGGCAATATTCCCCGCGATCAGTTCGACTTCCGGATGACGTTTCTTGATCATCTTGATCGTATCCAGCACCGCTTGAGAATGCCCATGCGCAGTATCGACCACGACGACATCCACTCCGACCTGCTTGAGCCGAGCCACGCGATCATCCGTCTCCGCCCCCACCCCGACCGCTGCTCCCACGCACAGCCGGCCATGCCCGTCCTTGCAGGCGTTGGGATACATGATGCGCTTCTCGATGTCCTTGATGGTAATGAGCCCCTTGAGCTCGAAATGTTTGTTGACGACAGGAAGCTTTTCGATACGATGCTCGTGCAACACCTCGCGGGCCTTTTCCAAGCTCGTCCCTTCGGGCGCCGTGATCAGCTTGTCACGCTTCATGATCTGCGAAACCTTCAGATCCATCCGGGTTTCGAACCGCAGATCACGGTTCGTGAGAATCCCGACCAATTTCTTGTCCTTTGTGACGGGAATGCCGGAAATCCGGTACTTCGCCATTAATGCATGGGCATCACGAATCGTTTCATCGGGCGAGATCGTAATCGGATCGAGAATCATACCGCTCTCGGATTTTTTGACCCGGTCCACTTCTGTCGCTTGATCCACCGGCGACAACACTCGATGAATAATCCCGATGCCACCTTCGAGTGCAATTGCGATGGCCAAACGAGACTCGGTCACGGTATCCATGGCCGAACTGATGATGGGAATGTTGATCTTGATGTGGCGAGTGAGCATCGTACGCATGTCGACTTCACTCGGCAAGATCTGCGATTTGGCAGGAACCAACACGACGTCGTCGTAGGTCAGTCCCAAGCGTGGTTCCTTATCGAGCATATCCCCCCTTCAATCCAAACGAGATAGATCAGATCAACCAGTTGCCTCCACTATCGACATCCTGCCAGGCTCTTGTGGCCACTTACGTGTTCGATGTGCCTTGCGCCTGCTCGATCTCGGCCACGGTTTCGGCGTCTTCCTGAAGCCGTTCGCTTCCCTCGTCAGCCGGCATGAACTGTTCAACCCGAGTATTCCCGCTGTCGACGACAAACACACTGCCTCTCGCGTCGACTGCGATGCCGTAAGGGAAATTGAATTGACCCTTTCCATTTCCAAACCCACCCCATTGGGTGATGAAATTACCTTCTTTGTCGAATTTCTCAATGCGGTGGTTGCCAGTGTCCGACACATAGACATCGCCGGCTCCATCCACCGTAATGCCCCAGGGAGACCGCAACTGACCTGCTTCCTGTGCGAGCGGACTGCTTGCGTGGCCTGCTTCGGCACTGCCTCCCCACTTGGCCAGCAGCTGTGGAAGCACGTTGGTGCTGGTATCGAACTTCTGAATCCGGTGATTCCCCATGTCCACGACATACACAAACCCGTCTGTCTGGTCCACGGCTACGCCACGCGGGAAGTAGAATTGGCCGTCTCCGTTCCCGAAGCTGCCCCAGGACATGATGAACTCCCCGTTCATGTCAAATTTCTGCACGCGGAAGTTGGCGCTGTCGACCACATATACATACCCACGCACTCGATCGACCGCAATGCCCCAGGGAGAGTTGAACTGCCCTTCGCCGTTTCCGCGCGATCCGAACTTCATGAGATAGCCGCCAAGCTTTCCATCGAACTTCTGGACACGATGATTGTTCGTGTCGACGACCCAGACGTCGCCCTTGCCGTCGCATGCAATCCCAGTGGGATTGTGAAAATTTGAATTGGCCGAACCGAAGTTGCCCCAGAGGATGATGAAGTTCCCGGCATTGTCGAATTTCTGAACCCGATTGTTGCCGTTATCGACCACGAACAGCGATCCTTGTTGATCGACGCTGAGACCGTAGATCGGGGCCATGAACTCGCCGCCATGCAGCAGAGACGCCCCGCGGCCCGTACGGCCCCATTGGGCCACACACAGATACCCCGATGTATTGACCAGAATCGTGGCCGCCGCGGGAGTGGAGACGTTTCCACCCTCATCCTTAAACCAAACGTAGATCGACTTCTGCCCGTCTCCCAGCGACAATATAAATGGAATCGTCGCGCCAAATTTGGTGGCCGGCGTCACATCAACCCATCCCGGCGTCCCTGCCATGGGGGTCATCGGTGCCTCGGAGATAAAGTAGGCCGCCACGCCGCTATCGACATCGTTCGCTGAAATCGTGACAATCACTTCCGGCGTATTCGTCATGAATGCGCCATGATTGATCACGGCATAGGGATTTTGCGGCGCCGTGATATCGATGAGCACCGGTGTGGCGGTCACTTCACTCGACAATTCGCTCTCTGCGCCGCTTTCGAACACCACGGTCACGGCATAGTGGTATGGGGTATCGTTCGAGAGGCCGGTATGCACATAGGGATTGGTCACACCTTCAATTTTCGTGGCCGACTGGATCGTGAGCTTCGGGACGGTATTGAAATACAGGTTATAGGATTGGGCCCCAGGGACTGTCATCCAACTGAGGAAGATTTCCGTATCGCCGGCTTTGACCGCCATGCTGCTGGGCGCCGGAATCTCGCTCGGCACCTGACTGGTTGACGCCTCTTCCTTCCCGCGATTGAGCTCTTCGTCCGTCGGAACATACTTCAGAATGCGGCCATTGCCGCTATCGACCACATAGACCGCGCCCTCTTTGTCGACCGCGATCCCATAGGGATAGTTGAGTTGCCCTTCCGTCTTTCCACGGTTTCCCCAGGCACAGAGGAACGTCCCGTTGCCGTCGAACTTTTGGATGCGGTGGTTGCCCGTATCGACGACATAGACGTTGCCGAGCGCATCGCAGGCGAGCCCCCAGGGAGACTTGAACTGGCCTGGCCCAGCTCCCTCTCGCCCCCACTTGGCAAGGAAGCTCCCACGGGCATCGAACTTCTGAATGCGATTATTGCTTTCATCGGCCACAAAAATATTGCCGACAAAATCGACCGCCACGCCACGGGGGAAAAAAAAGGCACCGTCGAAGCTCCCGTCACGACCCCACTTGAGCAGAGCCTGCCCGTCCGAGGTGAACTTCTGAATGCGCGCGTTGCTCGTATCTGACACGTACAGATGTCCTTCTGCGTCTGTCGCCAGACCCCAGGGTACGTCGAACCGGCCCAGATCAGCCCCCCGCCATGCAAACCCGAATTTACCCCAGGCCTGCATCACGTTACCGTCAAGGTCGAATTTCTGAATGCGGTTATTACCGCTGTCTGCGATGTACAGCACATCATTCGGTCCAACGGCCAATCCGCGCGGATAGTAGAAGCTCCCTTCCTGCGAAGAGGGATCACCGCCCCAGCGCGCGAGAAATTTTCCGGATTTGTCTAATTTCTGAATTGAATGGTTATCGGTATCGGCAATGTAGATGTTGCCGTCCTTGTCGAGCGTGATCCCCGTGGGCGAGCTGAACTCCCCGTCGTCCACCCCTTCGCAACCGATGCTCATCGCCAACAGATAGGGCGAGGGAATCGCCATGACCTCTTGAGACTCGAGACTCTCCCCCTTCTGCGTCACTACGGTAACGACGTAGTGGTAGCAGGTCCCGTTGGCGAGATCGTCATGGACAAACGGGCTCTGGGTACCCTCCAAGCAGGTCCCTTTGTCCTTTTTCACCCCAATGACCGCTTTAAAATCGTCGGCTGACGCAATCGGGCGTGTGAGATCAGACGACTTGATCATCACACCCTTGGTGGTTTGGAAATAGAGATTGTAGTACATCGCATCGGGAACAGGATCCCACGTGATGGTGATCCGACCATTCCCAGATTTGGCGACGACGTGTGTCGGCGGTGGTGGAAGGTCTTCTTCTGCAGCGATTGAGTCGCCAGCGCCCCATTCTCCCTGGGTTCCATCAATTGTCAGATGCGATCGATCGAACCGATACATCTCGTCGAATAGCCAAGCTTTGATTGGATGGTAGTACATGGTGTTCCTAAAGCCGCTCAGGTAGAAGAAACAAGGGGTCTTTCAATGACTTAGAATTGGATTTTGAAGTCTAACAAAGCGGCTTGAAGGGAGTCAACGGGGGGACGGGGATGAAGGCTGATGATCTTCTGTGCTCGCGCAACGCGCGGCCTCCGAAGGCCCTCGTTGGACGCGCGCAATAAAAGATCAATCAGCCCCCATCCCCTTGAAAGCAAACGAGCGAGCTTGGAAGGAATATCTTGGACCTCGTTCGACAGGCGCAGTTGGACCACCGCAGATGCCATTCCCAGAGAGGGAGGCAAGCGAGCTTGGAAGGATCATTTAGTTAGATGGATGAGGATTGCTCGATGCGCGCAGTGAAGCCCAGCGAGAGCCCCATTTCAGGAAGGATAAGGAAGTGGGCAAGAGAATAGGGATCGGCCAGCCTGCGCGTCACGCACAGATGTCCTGAATAATGAGAGAACGGCAGGCCTTTTGAAACTGAGGCTCAGCCCTGCTGGACGGGTTCTTCGAGCAGCGCCTCGTTGGTCACTTGATCGAAATCTGCAACGTCCTGACTTTCCGCAAGATCACTCGGAGCGGAGAGTTCATCAGAGTAGGGCGGTTCGGAAGTCTCGATCACCGTGAGTGACTCTTCTTCGATCGGTAAGAGCGCCTGCTCGGAATCACCGAGTTCTTTGAACTCACGCAATGGCGGGAGCTGGCTCAAATCTTGTAGTCCGAAATGCTCGAGAAAAAACTTGGTCGTCCCATACATAATCGGCCTGCCCGGCACATCTTTTCGGCCGACGATTCGCACCAGCTTACGCTCGCACAACGTGCGCAGGACACCGGACGTTTCGACGCCACGAATCTCTTCGATTTCAGCCCGCACGAGCGGTTGTTTATAGGCAATAATAGCGAGGGATTCGAGTGCGGAGCGAGACAGCTTTTGTGCTGCCTTCGCTTTATCCATTCGTTTGAGCCATGGCCCATACTCCTGCTTCGTCACCAGCCGATACCCGCCTGCGATCTGCACAAGCTGAATGCCTCGTCCGTCCTGGTCTAAATCGTGAGTGAGAAGCCCCAAAGCCTGAACCACTTCAGCTCGTGAGACCGTTCCCAGGATGGACATCAGCCGAGCAACTGGCATGGGTTCCGGCGACACGAATAAGACTGCTTCGAGAATGGCTTTAAGCTCCCGCGCGTCGATGGCTTCCGTCTGGCTGTTTATTCCCTCGACGCCGGCATCCTTTGCCGCATCGCCCGGTACGCCGTTGTCTTCACGAACCGCCGCGGTCTCTGCCAGTGCCCTCTCGTTTGATTCTTGTTCCATAATTGAGCTCATGCGCTCCTCCATTCAGCATCATCCCATTCTGCCGGGTCTGGTACGAGTGAAAAACTGCGCGACACGAGAATAGGCCCAAAATGTTCTGCTTGGAATACCCGAGCCGTTCGAAGCCGCATAAGTTCCAGCAATGCCAGAAATGTGACAATGATCACCAGACGATGGCAGGACGGCTCGAAGAGTTCGACAAAATTCACCGACTCCTGCCCTTCCAACATTTCCAAAATCGCGTTCATTCGTTCCCGAACCGTCAAGTTGTCCGGCACAATCTCCATGAGTGTCTTGCCGGGATTGCGGTCAAGGATCCCCTGCAACACATCCACTAAATCAAACAGGCTGACATGCTCCAACAGGGTCTCGTCCGATTCCAACTCAATCGCCGGGCCCTGTTCACGGCTATACACCTCCCGCCACAACCGCTCGTGTTCGTCCAACTGACGGGCCGCATCCTTGAACTTCTTATACTCCAGCAACCTTCGCACCAACTCCTCACGGGGGTCTGGCCCATCTTCTTCATCAGCGGTCGTCTCATCGGCTGGAAGCAGCATCTTGGACTTGATCTGGAGCAAGGTCGCCGCCATGACGAGAAACTCCCCCGCGACTGTCAGATTCAGGTCTTTCATCGC
>Ga0134123_10002295_pt1 | contig 12533 bp, 9 predicted proteins | sample KB303_FD_96460 | JGI IMG/M metagenome (GOLD analysis project Ga0134123, IMG submission 96460) | Terrestrial soil microbial communities without Nitrogen fertilizer from Kellogg Biological Station, Michigan, USA - KB3-0-3 | ecosystem: Environmental > Terrestrial > Soil > Unclassified ...
AAAATTTTTCAATAAAAATTTTTCTGAGACGCAGCGAGTCAACCAAAGGGTTCGCATTGGTAAAATAGCCAAGAATTGTGGAAAGCCCTGCTGAAGATGAAAGCGTAATATTGGCCAGCTCATAATTGGATGAAGTTCCCACGGGGAAGTCATAGCTTCCTGTACTGCTTACCGACCGTTTTAAATTTCCGACCACATAATTAGATGATGAATATCCTGTAATGGCACCGGCAGCAGTATTCAACGTTCTTAATTCATTAGAACCTGTTACGATTTTTCCGCTGGTAAGCGTAACCACACTGCTTACAGAAACAGTGGAAGTAAGAGACAGATCACTATTATTATTGTTTACCGTAAGATTTTGGATGGTAGCCGGTAACCCGGAACCGGTAATCTGATCCACGCTTCCGTTATAGGTGTAGCTTGCGGTTGGACTGAAGGAACGCGCCCCGGTAGTTTGAATATTTCCGGTTAATGCGGAAGAAGAAATTCCGCCAGCATCTCCTAATGTAAGAGCAGCAGAAGCGGAAAGCGTAAACTTTCTTCCTGTTAAAATATTTGTTCCCATAACAAGGGTTGAACCACCGTTTACTGTGAAATCAATATTCCCCGATACCGTATTTCCTCCTGTGGTTACAGTCTGTGAACCTGCTTTTCTGAATATTACCTGTGCATTAGTGGCAGCATCCCCGCCTACTTTTAAGGTACCCCCTGTATGCGTCCAGTTGCCATTTACTTTTAAAGTTCCAACGCTGCCCGTTCCTGTTACTACTGAAAACGTGCCGCCTGTTTGATTGTAATCTCCCCCTATGTTAAACGTTCCGGTTCTTCCGTTTGTATTACTTAAAGTAAATGTACCCCCTGACTGGATATAATCATCCCCGATGGTAAGGGTAAAATCATTATCATTAAATATTAATTGTGACGTACCGGTAGATGCAACAGTTAAAGCTCCATTGATTGACCAGGAATCCAGATTCATTTGAATGGATGCAGTTTGTAATGGACAATTCCATGTGAAATTATAAAATGCCTGAAGGTTAGAAGGTGGATTTGCATTGCTTGTATATCCGATAATTTCACAGGCAGATCCTGTACTCCAGGTTGCTGTAGGAATAGCTCCTGTAGAGGTCGTATAATTATGCTGGTATTTTCCCCCGTTTTCAAATACCAATGAAGCAAGTGCACCAATAGTTACGTTTCCGGCATTTTTTAATATGCCGGTTACATCAAAATCGTTTGCTGTCAATAAATCATTGTTAACCGTAAGAGTAACACCACTATTTACAACAACAATTCCACCTGAAGCGACTACTACCTGGTCAACGGCCACATTTGCGGTAACTGTAACGGTATGCCCGGAACGTATGGTGATTACCCCATTGCCGCTTGTTGGAGGACTTCCCGCAGCTAACCAGCTTGTTCCGTTGAATTTTTGCCATGTAGCAGCTGCATTCCAATTTGCGGGCCCGGGTCCGGCTGTTTGATAATCCCCGCTGTTTGCTGCAAGGCTGATTTCCGGTTTAAAAAAATTAACTGTGGTTACAAAACAAAAAATTACTACGGAAAGTATTCCGGCACCCAAAGCGGCTCTGACAGCTAATTTGCGGGTTAACCGGGTTTTTACAGAATGGTTAGGTTTGATTTTGATCTTTTTCATTTTCCGGGTTACTTATTAAGAATATATGTTTATGCGTTTTAAGTTTAATTCTCAAAATATTTTAGCCTGTGCTTTTCAAAATGGAATTTTACTAAAAAAAAGAAAGAAGGTTACATCCTGCCGGCCACCCTTCGAAGAGAGTTTGAAAACCTTACGCCTTGCGTCAATACTAGTTTAATTGCACAACCCGTCAACGCGTTACTGTTTTTCTGAATGAATTGAAGGAAATGGAATTTTTAAACTATTAAGGGAAACATTTTAAAATAACTGACGTAAGACGTCTGAACTGAGGTTTAATTGGAAAAGGGACAACCCCATAAGGTTGTCGGTGGTCCCGTAAGGCCGCACAAAAAACCAAGGTGCTCATTGAAATCCCGTAAGGTTTCACTCAGTCCCGTAAGGCTGAATTTTTTTGAGACATATCGAAACCCCGTAAGTTTTCGAACATAAGAAAAGTAATCCCGTAAGGTTACAATTAAATAAAGCCCCGTAAGGCTTTTTAATTTAAGAGTGCGCATGATCAAGTACCAGTAAAAAAATAAACAACTAAAAGCCATCACTATTTTTTTATGTCCGCTAAACCAAAAATCCTGACCCTTGGTTGGGAATTTCCACCGCTGTGTGCCGGTGGTTTGGGTCCTGCATGTTATGGATTGACAAAAGCGTTAAGCAGGTACGTTGACAATACATTGATTTTACCGAGGCACGAAAAGAAATTTAAAGTAAGGAATGTAACTATAATAGGACTCAACCATGTTGTTTCTGAAATATTGAGCATGCAATCGCGTAAGATGGATTCCATTATTTCTGAAGAGATCAACTGGGACGAGGAACTTTTTTCTTCTTATCCGCTGACGTTACCCCGCAAGGCTATTCAGCAATTGATGATTTCGGAAACACGCCATCATATTTCAAAGGCAGAACGTGAAAATCTTTTTTCGGAAAAAGATATTTACGGCACAAACATCATGAAAAAAGTAGCTGCTTACACGGGCCTGGTTTGTGAGCTGGCAGATGATCTTGATTTTGATATCATTCATGCACACGACTGGATCACGTACAGTGCCGGTGTGCAGTTGAAGCGTTACACAAATAAACCACTGGTAGTTCATGTTCATTCTTTGGAAACAGACCGGGTGCATCCGCAAAGCCGTAACACTGTTTATGAAATTGAGCGAATAGGCATGCTGGAAGCCGACAGGGTGTTGCCCGTGAGCAATTTTACCAAGCGATGCATTGTGAATCATTATGGAATTGAGGAGAGAAAAATCGCTCCTGTATATAATGGTTACGATGCCGATTTCAATTTCAATACGAGGAGAACAGGACAAAAATTTGAAACACTGAAGCGGGAGAAAAAAGTTTTGTTCCTGGGAAGGATCACTGCACAAAAAGGCCCGGAGTTTTTGATTGACACTGCAAAAAAACTTTTCGCCAAAATGGACAATGTAAAAATTTACATTGCAGGCACGGGAGATTTAAAATCACACCTTGAATATTTAGTTTCAAAAAATAAACTGAATAATAAAATTGTATTCACCGGTTTTCTGAATAAAGAAGACGTAAAAAAGTTATTGAGCGAAACCGATGCGTATATAATGCCTTCCGTAAGTGAGCCTTTCGGACTCTCTGCTGTTGAAGCTGCACAGTTCAATATTCCGTGCGTGATTTCAAAACAAAGCGGGGCTGCTGAAGTGCTTCCCAATACATTGCAGGCTGATTTTTGGGATACAGATAAAATGGCAAATTATTTATTCGCATCATTAAATTATAAAAGCCTTTCAGATACGCTGACTGAAAAAACACAGGTGAATTTAAAAGATATTAATTGGGACAGCGCTGCAAGGACCGTGCTTTCAAACTATATATACTTACTTAACTAATAACTTAATAATTCAATAACTCCATAACGAAAAACTCAATTTATGACTTCCGTTTGTTTTTACTTCCAGGTTCACCAGCCTTTCCGAATCAGGAATTACAATTTTGACCAGATTGGTTCAAGTCATTTCTATGAGGACTTTGAAAAGAACAAAGAAATTTTAAATAAGGTAGCTGACAAATGTTACCTGCCAACCAATAAAAAAATGCTGGAGCTGATAGAACGCCACCAGGGCAAATTTAAAATCAGCTATTCCATAAGCGGTGTGGCGTTAGAGCAGTTTGAAGAATATCGCCCTGAAGTAATCGGGTCATTTAAAAAATTAGTTGATACAGGCTGTGTGGAAATTTTATCGGAAACGTATTATCATTCACTTTCATTTTTATATTCAAAACAGGAATTTGAAAGACAGGTTAAAAAACATTACAATAAGGTTAACGATGTGTTCGGTGTGAGCCCTTCGGTTTTCAGGAACACGGAATTAATTTTCGATAATGAAATTGCACAATATGTTTCAGAAATGGGTTTTAAAGGAATGGTGTGCGAAGGTGTGGACAGGTTTTTAATGGACAGAACTCCCAATTTCGTTTATGAATCTCCGGGAGTAAGTGATTTTAAATTGTTGTTAAAGAACTACAAGCTGAGCGATGACATTGCATTTCGTTTCTCCAATAAGGAATGGAAAGACTACCCGCTCACGTCAGAAAAATTTGCTCATTGGGTTCACGGCCATGCCGGGGATGCTGAGTGCATTAACCTGTTTATGGATTACGAAACATTCGGAGAACATCAATGGAAGGAAACAGGAATTTTTGAATTCCTGGATCATCTTCCCGGAAAAATATTTACGCATCCTGATTTTGATTTTAAAACTCCTTCAGAAGTGATTGAAACTTTTCCTGCCCGTGATATTTATGATGTTCCCTACGCCACTTCATGGGCTGATGCTGAACGCGATTTATCTGCATGGAATGAAAACAAAATGCAAAAATATTCTTTGCATAAAATTTATTCGCTTGAAAAAGCAGTGAAAAAAAGCGGCAAAAAAGAATTAATTGATACCTGGGCAAAGCTCACTACCAGCGACCATTTTTATTATATGAGCACAAAGTTCTGGAGCGATGGCGATGTGCATAAATATTTTTCTCCCTATAACTCTCCTTATGATGCGCATATTTTTTATATGAATGTACTGAACGATTTTGAAAGTACCGTTCAGAAAAATTCTGTGAAAACTTTTAAAGGCAGAAAAACTGCCGTGAGGAAAAGTAAAACAGCAAAAAAAGGGGTAGCTGTTGCCTGAAAACTCAGAGAATAATACTCTCATTCAATACCTATTCAACTTTTTGATTTAATCTTTAAGATAAGCAGCTCAAATCAAATGATTGATTTCTGCTGATACTTTCCTGTTCACTTTTGCTTTTTATTTAATAATAGTTTAACGAATAGTAAAAAAAATTGAGGCAACTTTGCGCGCAAGTAATTAAAAAATGAAATTGAAGAAAGATAAAAACACCATGCAGGATTATCCTGCTGCAACACAATTTGAATGGCTTGAAACAAACGGGTTGGGCGGCTATGCAAGCTCAACGATTGCCGGAACCAATACAAGGCGATACCATGGTCTGCTCATCGCATCCATGAAACCGCCAGTTGAAAGAGTTTCGCTGCTTGCGAAAATGGATGAAACAATTGTTTGTGGCGAAGAACGATTTGAGCTGGGCGCCAATCAATATAAAGGAGCCGTACACCCGGTGGGTTTTAATTTTATTGACTCGTTTTCAAAAAGCCTTTTCCCTGAATGGATTTACAAATTGCCCAGCGGAATTGAAATCAAAAAAACAATTGCCTGCGTCCAGGGTGAAAATACCACGCTGGTTATTTATGAGGTATTGAAAGCTAAAAACAAATTCACAATCGAATGGCTTCCTTTGGTTTCAGGAAAAGATTTTCATTCCCTGCTTCATGCTAGCGCAACATTGAACCGCGATGCAAAATTTGAAAGTCCGACATTGCATGTAAAACCGTATCACTATTTACCCGGATTATTTATTTCTGCTGAAGACGCATCATTCAAATATGAACCCTGCTGGTACAACAATTTTGAATACATGGTGGAAATGTTCCGCGGGCAGGATTACATGGAAGATTTGTTTACGTATGGAAAATTATCGAAGGAATTAAAAAAAGGAAATACGTTTGGAATTATCATCTCAACAGAAAATCCATCCGGAAGGAGTGCAGTTGATTTATTTGCGAAGGAGAAATCAAGAAAGAAAAAAATTATTGCCGGCTGTGCAAATGCAACAGTAGAAATCTTATGCCTTGCTGCAGACCAATTTATTGTGAAACGCGGTGAAGATCTGAAAACAATCATTGCCGGTTATCACTGGTTCAGCGACTGGGGACGGGATACGATGATTGCCTTGCCGGGATTGTGCCTGTCAACAGGAAGATTTGATGATGCGAAGAAAATTCTTTCCGCTTTTGCAAAATCAGTTGACAAAGGAATGCTGCCAAACCGTTTTCCTGATTACGGTGAACAGCCGGAGTACAACACTGTGGATGCCACGCTCTGGTTTTTTATCGCGATAAAAAAATACCTGGAAAGTTCAGGCGATAAAAAATTTGTCATGCAGGATTTGTTGCCCGTGCTGAAAGATATTATTGACTGGCATTTTAAAGGAACACGTTTCAATATTCATGCAAACAACGATGGATTGCTTTACCAGGGAACCGAAGGTCAGCAATTGACATGGATGGATGCGCGCGTTGGAAACTGGGTAGTGACTCCGCGCATCGGCAAAGCCGTTGAGATCAATGCGCTCTGGTATAATGCGCTGATTATTTTTTCTGATCTGCTGAAGCTGAATAAAGAAAAGGAAGAGTCTGAAAAATATTCCAAACATGCTGAAAAAATTAAAAACCATTTCTGTGAATTTTACTGGAATGAGGAAAAGCAATGTTTGTATGATTTTGTAAAAGACGGTTATAAAGATGCAAGCATTCGTCCAAACCAGTTGTTTGCATTGAGCTTGCCGTTTCCATTGGTGGAAGGTGAGAAAGCGAAAAGTATTTTAAAGGTCGTGGAAGAAAAATTATACACTCCTGCCGGTTTGCGCAGCCTGTCGCAGGACCATCCTGATTATAAAGGAAATTATGGTGGCGACCAACTGCACCGCGATGCCGCCTATCACCAGGGAAGCGTGTGGAGTTGGCTCCTCGGTCCTTATATGGAAGCAATGATTAAAGTGAATGGTGCGAAAGGAAAGAAAGAAGCAAAAAAAATTATTTCCAATTTTAATTATCATTTTAGTGAGGGATGCATAGGAAGTGTTTCTGAAATTTTTGATGGTAATGAACCACATGCTCCAAAAGGTTGTGTGGCGCAAGCATGGGGAGCAGGGGAATTATTGAGAGTGATTAATGATTATAAACTTTTAGAAAAGAAAAAAACAAGTAAACGCAGCCTGGTGTAATATTTAGAATCACGCCACCAGTAACACTTTGATATTTTTGTAATAAATAAAAATTTTATGAGCTATTGCGCAGCAATTGATAAAATGAAAGAGCATGAATATGCTGTTCACAAAGAATATCATGATAAGCATTATGGGTTCCCGATCAATGATGACAATGAATTATTTTGCCGGCTGATGCTTGAGATTAACCAGGCGGGATTGAGCTGGACAACTATTTTGAAGAAGCAGGAAAATTTCCGGAAAGCATTTCACAATTTTGAAATTAAAAAAGTTGCTACCTATAAAGATAAAGATGTATTACGATTGCTAAATGATGCAGGCATTATCCGCAACCGTTTAAAAATAAATGCAGCCATTGAAAACGCAAAGACTGTTTTGAAATTACAGAAGGAGTTTGGTTCATTTAAAGCATGGCTTGATAATCATCATCCGAAAACAAAAGAAGAATGGATGAAACTTTTTAAAAATACTTTCAGGTTTACGGGTGGTGAAATAGTGAATGAGTTTTTGGTAAGCACAGGTTACCTTGGCGGAGCGCATATTGAAAGCTGTGCTGTATATAAGAAAGTCCTGAAGACAAAGCCTGCATGGAATAAGAAATCAAAATAAGGTTGTTACACCTGACCATTTTGATTTTAAACAAGAGCAAGTGCAATCTCTTCTGCAATCTTATCTGTAGTAGCCCACTTTGAAAAATCTGCGTTGGGCATGGCTGCCCGGTTTTGCGGTGTGTCCATAGTAGTGGGAACAATTACGTGTGCGGAAATGTTTTTTGTTTTCCCTTCTTCGTTTATTAATTCGGCCAGGCGAAACACGAGTGATTTTGAAAACCCGTAAGCAACACTCCCCTTTGCTTTGGCACCATCTTTTCCCGGCTCTGAACCGATTAAAATTATTTTTCCTCCCGCTGGTTGTTTTTCCATTTGCTCAAAAAGCGGTTGTACCATGTTGAAGGCAGTATAAAAGTTGAGCGCAATTTGTTTTTCAAAATCAGTTTTAGAAGCTGCTTTCATATTACCGGGAGCAAATCCTCCGACCGTCAGCACAGCAGCATCAATGCCGGAATTGTTTGCAGCTACAGCTTCAACATATGATTTGCAAGGAGCTGCATCGGTGAGATCAAGAGAGAATATTTCCACATCCATACTTTTTATCTCAGCAGGGTCATCACGCATGGAGATGCAGGCAAATATTTTATATTTCCTGCCAAGGAAATTTTTCACGACTGCTTTTCCAAGATTTCCGGCTGCACCGGTTACAATTACCTTTTTCATTTTATTGTTTTTATTATTTGAACAACCCGGTTATTTTTCTCGCACGTATTTCAAGGCTGCTTTAGCAAATTTATTCCATTTGTCCGAGTTGTTGAAGGAAACCTGCACCCACTCTTTCATTGGACGTTTTTTTCCTGAAGGATCAAAAAGCTTTGACCCTTTTAAACTAAGCGCTTCCTTGTGAATATCTCCATCAATCTTAAAAACCATTTCGTTTTGAAAAAAACATATAAATGCTTTGCCATTAATTTTAAAACATAGTTTACCAAACATCTGGCTTTGCTCCACACCATTGAGCTGTTGGCCTATTTCAAGAAAATATTTTTCTTCTTTTGTCATATTTAAGTGATTAAAGTTATTTTTCTATCGTTTGAGAAATTCAAGACAATTTTCGAAGAACCATTCCGGGTTATCAGCATGCACCCAATGGCCGGACTGAGGAGCTGTTTTTATCTCTGCATGCGGAAAATATTTTTTAATCAATGGCTCATCATCTTTTGTAATATAATTTGATTTTTCACCGCGTATAAATAAAGCCGGTTTTTCAAATGGCTTTATAAAATCAATGGCATCACTCATTTTATCAATGTTTTCTGAAATGGTCCCTAAGTTAAACCGCCATGCAAGGATGCCATTTTCTTTCCAGTATAAATTTTTTAAAAGAAACTGCAGTGTACCCGCATCTTTAATTTTTTGAGCAAGTGCATGTTCCGCATCTTTCCTTGTTTTAATTTCATTAAGATTAATCTCCAGCAATGCATCGGCAACCTCCTTATTCTGTAACGGATATTTTTTGGGTGACATATCCACAACAATGAGTTTTATAATTTTTCCAGGATGGTTCATGGTTAAATCCATGCCTGTTTTTCCTCCCATTGAATGACCAATCAAATTCATAACATCAATTTTCGCGTCATTTATTAATTCAAAAATATCTTCACTCATGTTATGGTAAGAAAATTGATCTGCATGGGGGGAACGGCCATGATTACGCTGATCAACCAGGTAAACGGAAAAATTATTTTCAGCAAATTTTTTAGCAAGAGTTTGCCAGTTATCAGAGGATCCGAACAGCCCATGCAAAATCATAAGCGGTGTACCTTCTCCGATTTTTCTGAAATGAAGTTTCATATTTGAAGTTTGCCCTGTAAAAATCCTTTTGGGAAAATTTAACTTTGCCAAAAATAAATGTTATGAATGTGATTATCAGAAAAGGAAGAAAAGAAGATGTGCCTGCCGTGCATACATTGGTAATGGAACTCGCCATTTTCGAAAAGGCGCCTGACCAGGTGACAAACACAGTGGAAAAAATGATGGAAGATGGTTTCGGGCAATCTCCTGTTTACGGATTGATTGTAGCCGAAGCTGAAAATAAAATTATCGGCATGGCTATTTATTTTATTAAATATTCAACCTGGCGCGGGAAGGGGCTTTTTCTGGAGGATTTAATAGTAACGGAATCGCAGCGCAAAACCGGAACAGGCAAAAAATTATTTGATGCTGTTGTCGCAGAGGCAAAAAGGATGAATGCAAAAACGATGCACTGGCAGGTGCTTGACTGGAATACTCCGGCAATCAATTTCTATAAAAAGTATAACTGCACTTTTGAAGCTGAATGGATAGATTGCAAATTAACCGGTCAGCAAATAAAAGACAGTTAAGCGCTGTTCAGGGTTGAAAAATTTTATCAGGTAAGGGTTCATTGACCTGAACTTTTTCAACAATGACAGTTAAAATGGTCTGACCGCTAACCCTGCTGATTGCTTTAAATGGAATTTTTACTCCATCCGCTGAACGATAGTCACTGTAAAAAGTATCAATGGTTGCATTTTTCATTTCCTCATTTTTTGAAACTGCACTTTTCAGAACCAACGCATAATTCATCCTGTCAAAAAAATAATTTTCTATTTCTCCATCCTTCCTGGTAAATTTTATTTTATAACAAGCTGTATTTTGAATAGTATCGATTCCTTCAAAAGTTGCAGAATGCCCTTTTCTTTTATAATCTGCTAAAGGGCTTTCGATCTCGACATCCGCTTCATTGGCCATCGCACGCGCAGCTTTCCCTGTCAATAAAGTTGGAACAGAATCATTATTGAACCCATCCATTTTCCATCCTTTTGCTCCATCATAAGACTGAATATAATTTTTGCCTTCACGTGATACTATATATTTATACAAATCAGGAGCTTTTGAATAAGAGGTAAAAGAGAATTCCATCCCGCCATAACTATACTTTCCTGAAGTTATAACCGAATGTATTTTTTTCCATTCTTTTCCCCCGGAAAATCCTGCATAATTATTAATTACACTATCCGCAGATTGTGCTTTGGATGAATGGGAATAAATCAGAAATAAAAAAATATAAAGCAGTTTTTTATGAACCATATAATAAACAAATGAAACCAGTGATCAGCGGATCAGGATTAGATTTCCTGTTTTCGTTATCTTATTTTTTCCTGAAGTTAAATGAATGCTATATACATATACACCCTGCGGCATTTTTATTCCATTAAAAGCTCCATCCCAGAATTGGGAAATGTTATCGCTTTTGAAAAGCATTTGGCCCCAGCGGTTAAAAATTTTCATATCGAAAGAATCATATTTTCCAGCATGAATCGCTCCGAAAAAATCATTTCTGCCATCTCCGTCAGGTGTAAATGCATTGGGTACAAATACAGCATCACCGATATAAATCACTTCAATATTAACTGAATCAACGGCAGTACAGCGATCTATATTTCCTGTGACTAAATACTGAATAGTTGTATAGGGAGATGAAACAGGTGATTGTATTGTTGAATCGTTTAGATATAATCCGGGTGACCATACATAACTATCTGCACCAGTTGCATTCAGTTGAACAGATTCTCCAAAGACAACAGTCATATTTTCTGAAGCTTTAACATCCGCTTTAATAATTTTTACCGAAACCGAATCGCTTGAAGAGCAAATTCCATTTGTGCTGGTAACAGTGTAAACCGAAGTCGTAACAGGATTTGCAAAAGGATCAGGACAGTTAAAGCAATTCAGATCGCTTGTGGAATTCCAATTGTAAGAGGAATAATTTGAGTGAGCGTTCAGTTGTACACTTTCACCATAGCACAGCAGTGTATCATTCCCGGCATCGATAACGACAGCAGGAATAACATTTACAGTTATTGTATCATTTGCAGAACATGGTAAATAAGAATAGACAAGATAGGTTGTCGTATCAGAAGGATTTGCAATCGGGTTGGTACAATTCAAACAACTGAGGCCTGTCGGAGGATACCAATGTACAGAGGATGCACCCGTAACATTTAATTGAACAGTATAGCCCGAACAGATAGTTAAATCACTTCCGGCATTTAAAAATATCAGCGGATTGACAATTAAACTTTTTATCGCTGAATTAGTGCAATTATTAGAATCCGTATAAGAGTAGCTAATGGGATGAGTCCCTATACCAGCTGACGAGGGATCAAAATTATTTCCGCTGACACCCGTTCCGGAATAGATACCTCCAACCGGCACGCCACCGCTAAGCGCAAATGAAGGGATATTTGCACATACAGGATTAAAACTTGCAAGGGTTACGTTCGGCAATGCGTTTACCGTAATATTTGTAGAGGCTGAATTAGAACATCCCTGCGCATCAGTATAAGAATAGGTGATCGTTTGCGTTCCGATGCCGGCTATGGCGGGATCAAAATTATTCCCTGTTACTCCAACCCCTGAATATGTCCCTCCGGCAGGTGAACCGCCTGTGAGCACAAATGATGGTGCCCCATCACAAACAGCGTTTACTGCTGTAAATGTTACCTGAGGGAGGTTGTAAACAGTGATCGTAGTGGAATCACTATTTGAACAGCCATTAGCATCGGTATAGAGGTAATATATTTTATGCGTCCCCACTCCTGCGGTGGAGGGAGTAAACGTTCCTGCATTCACTCCTGTGCCTGAATATATACCTCCTGTTGGTAATCCTGCAGAAAGAACAAATGCTGAAGACGCAATGCAAACCGGGTTGATCGCTGACAGTGTAACTGTTGGCAATGCATTTACTGTAATGTTTTTAGAGACTGAATTTGAGCAGCCGTTTGCATCTGTATAACTATACGTGATGGGGAATGTTCCAACTCCTGAAACAGCAGGGTCAAAATTGTTTGCACTCACTCCCGTGCCTGAGTAGGTGCCGCCATTGGGCGATCCGCCAGTTAGTAAGAAAGATGCTGCGTCAGCACAAACCGAAC
>Ga0134123_10002296_pt1 | contig 12533 bp, 13 predicted proteins | sample KB303_FD_96460 | JGI IMG/M metagenome (GOLD analysis project Ga0134123, IMG submission 96460) | Terrestrial soil microbial communities without Nitrogen fertilizer from Kellogg Biological Station, Michigan, USA - KB3-0-3 | ecosystem: Environmental > Terrestrial > Soil > Unclassified ...
GACGGTGAGTGACGCCTTTCCTATTAACCAGGTGGGGAAAGATTGGGCGATTGGTGGAGCGCTCGTTGATATCTCCAGTAACGGCACAAAAAAACTGCTTGAAAATAACAGCGGCTCTGGCGATGCGATGGATGGCTGGATCATTGAAATGCAAAGCGGCCATACCGAAACAAGCGCGGCTACGGTGAACATCCGGCGAGCCATGGTCACGACAGGTGGTGCGGTGCTGCGCGGGGAATCCGGAGCCGCCACACTACCGGTTATCACGTTCTCTAACAATGGCGTGGCCTTCCAGATGCGCGGGGCCGTGTGGACCCTACAGGATTTCGAGATTCGGAACAGTAACGCCACAAAAACCGCGAGCCTCGCCATTCAGGGTGCGAGCGGCGGTGGCATGACGACGGTTCGGCGCATGGTCATCTCCCATGCCACGAACAAGTTTTGGAAGGCCATCGGGGCGAGCGGCGGCACCGGATGGACGATAGAAGACTGCGACATCGGGAACTGTGCCAGTAACGGCATCGATATGACCAACACCAGCAACAAGATCATGGACAACTGGATCCATGACTGTGGCGGGAATGGCATTCTCGATTCCAGCACCACGGACATCCAGGCGCTGGTCTACAACAACCTGATTGAAACCAATACCGGCGACGGGATCAACGTCACTGCGACCGGTGCCACAGCGGCTGGCGGCGGAATGTGTCTGCTTAACAACACCATTGCGAACAACACCGGGGATGGGATTGAGTTCACGCTGGACCCTGGCACGACAGATCGCCCACTCGGGCAGGCGGTGTTCCGGAACAACATCTTCGCGTCGAATGGGGGATTCGGCATCAACCTCAGCGGGTCAGGGTGGACGGATGCCATTGCGCAAGTCGGGCTGCAGATTGATGTCTCGTATAACGCGTTCTTCGGGAACTCTGGCGGGGCGAAGTCGGCATTCCTCACGCTGAACTCGACGAACCAGACGGCGCTCGATCCGACGTTCACGGATTCCGCGAATGCGAATTACAGCATCGGGACCAACCTCAAAGCGAAGGGCTATTCTGCGGGCACGCGGAACATCGGCGCGAATCGGTCACTGACCGTCAGTTATATGGACCCAGGCGCATCCCAGCGCAATGAGGATTCCGACTTCGGATATCTTCCGGTGGCCTAATGAGTTTTGATGCCCACGCCAATTTCGCGTATGCCACCGTAGACACGGCTCCTACGCCTGCGGCCTCGGGCACCTCACTGACCGTCACCACTGGTCTTGGGACACTCTTTCCCGCTGTTCCGTTCAATGCCGTCATCTATCCGAATGGTGTCGCACCGCTGGCGAGTAATGCGGAGATCGTGCGCGTTACTGGCGTGGTTGGGGATGTCTTCACGATTGTCCGCACACAGGAAGGCTCAAGCGCCCGGACGATTCTCGCCGGGGACCAGATCGCCGCGGCGATTACCGTCAAGACGCTGACCGATGTCGAGACAGCCATCCCGTCGATTGCAGGACTCATCTCAGCCATCAACGTCTCGGCAGGAGCAACGAGCAATAACCTCTCGGCGCTGACCTTCGACAACTCCAACGGCGTGAGCTTCGGGCTGACCGGATCGGTTCTTACCGCGACTGTCGCCACGAACTATCAGAGTCAGGGTGCCTATCTCACGACCGCTGCGCTGTCACAGGACAGCAGCAAATACGCGGGCACCAACGGAGCCATCACCGGCGGGTCTATCACGGTCAATACGTCTGGAGTCTCGGTAGACCTCCCGGCGTATCTCACGACCGGGATGGCCTCCAACCGCGGCAGTGATTTCGTCCAGGCGAATGCGGTCTTCAACGGCACGAATGCGTCTGGCACAATCGCCAGTAATGCCATCTCCATCTCGGTGGCGTCTGCGGCGGCTGGCAGTCTGAACATCAGTGCCGGCACGACGAGCAACCTGCTGTCAAAGGTCACATTCGCGGACAGCAACGGCGTCAGCTTCGGCCTGAATGCCTCGACGATTACGGCCACGGTCAAGACCGACTATCAGACCTCCGGTGCGTATCTCACCACGGCGATGGCGAGCAACCGTGGGTCCGATTTTGTCCAGGCTACCGCGGCCTTCGCCGGGACGAATGCCAGCGGCACGATTGCCAGTGACGGGATCTCGGTCAGTGTCGCGGCGGGAGCCGTCCAGTCGAATCAGACCGTTGGCCTTTACGTCAGCAGTAATACGTATCTCACCTCGAGCGGCACAGTAGATGCGCGAAGCCTCACCTTCCGCGGGGATAAGTCGATTACGGTCGGGGTGAGTGCGGGTGAGGTGCTGTTCTCGGTCGGGGCGTATCTCACCACCGCGGCACTCTCGCAGGACTCGAGCAAGTATGCCGGCACCAACGGCGCGATTACCGGCGGCTCGATTACCATCAACACCTCGGGCGTCTCGGTCAATCTGCCGGCCTATCTGACAACAGCAGCCCTGTCTGGTGACACGTCGAAATACGTGCAGGCGTGGGAACTCACCGGGAACACGGCTGGCACGACATCCTCCGCACAGGGAACGAAGCTCTACTTCCAGGGCGGGAACAGCCTCACCGTATCAGGCAGCAGCAACACGCTGGTCTTTAGCGTGGGGAACTACCTGACCACGGCCATGGCCTCCAACCGTGGCAGCGACTTCGTGCAGGCGACTGCGGTCTTCAACGGCACCAATGTCACCGGGACGATTGCCAGCGGGGCTATCTCAGTTAGTGCCGCTGCACCGATTCCGATTGCGACCGCAGTGAAGGCGGTTGGGTCTGCAGGCTCGACAGGAACAATCACTCGGTATGCGCCTGAGGATCACCAGCACGCTGGTGTCGCCGGGATTGGCATCTCGACCTCTGGCAACACGGCAGGCACGACCGGGAGTCAGGTTGGCACCTACTGGCTGCAGGGCGGGAACTCCATCACCGTCAGCCAGATCACCAGCAACAACGGGAGCCATACGCTCGTCATCTCTGCCGGGAACTACCTGACGACCGCGGCACTGTCGGCAGACTCGAGCAAATACGCAGGCACTGGCTTCACCTCGGCTGGCGCAAACATCGGCCTGAGCGGGACGCATAACACCGCGGGTCTGAGTCTATCGGCTACAGTTGCAGCCCAGTCGAACCAGAGCGCCATCAAAGCCTTCGGTGTCAGCAACACCGGACAGACAGCAGGGAATACCGGCGTCTCTACGGGCATCGATTGGGTGCTGGCTGGTTCGCAGTCCATCACGCTGTCGCAGAGCACAGCCGGCGGTGGACCGAACACCGTCTGGCTGCAGCATCCGGCCTGGCTGACCACGGCTGCACTCTCTGGCGATACGAGCAAGTATGTCCAGGCATGGGAACTGACCGGGAACACCGCGGGCACGACAAGCAGCGCCCAAGGCACGAAGCTGTATTTCTCCGGTGGGAACTCCATCACGGTATCCGGCAACAGCAATACCGTGGTGTTCTCGGTGGGGAACTACCTTACCACGGCTCGAGCGAGCACCGATGCCATCGGTCTGAACACGGCGAAGACGAATGTCACATGGACGGTGAACTCGTCTGGTCTGTCACTGGATGCCGGCGGCTACGCAGGCACAGGGACGAGCGCCACGAACGCCAGCATCACGATGAACACCGCAGGGCTGGCCATCTCGGTGGCGGCTCCTGGTGCGGCAGCAGAAGCGAACTGGCACTTCATCACCGGCAACACGTCCGGGAATACGACGGCCAGCGGGTCCACCGTCGTGCTGAGCGGCGGAAACGGGGTCACGCTGTCAGGCACCAACAGTTCCGTTATCGGGATCAGCGTCAGCACCTACAACACGACCAGCTTTAACACCGTAGGGATTGCAACCACTGTTAACCCTGTGGCCTCGGCCAACTCCACCGGCACGGTCACGCGGTGGGCACCGGAAGATCATCGTCATGCCGGTATCGGCGCGATTGGCATCTCGACTGGGAACACCTTTGGCACCTCCGGAAGCGTGCAAGGCACGTATTGGTTCGCTGGCGGCAATGCGATTTCGATCAGCCAGATCACCTCCAATAACGGCAGTCATACGCTCGTCTTCTCTGGCGCGAATGCGGTCAGGAACTTCGAACCGTATCGGCAGACGAACACCGCAGGACTGGCCCCGGTGGCAGGGAGTTGGTATTTCGTCCCGTTCGTAGCACCTGGGGCGGTGAGCGGTGGTCGGCTCAACTTCCTGGTGCAGAACACCTCCACGGCTGGTATTGCGCGGGCCATTACGGCGCTCAGTTATGCGTCGAATACCACCGGCACGAAGAACCAGAGTTACACCTATTCGCTCGCTGCTGCGCTTTACTCGATGGGCACTGGTGCGAACAGCACACGGCTGGAATCTTTCTGGTCGAACTCGTTCTCATTCGGGATGAGCGGCATCGTGCAGGTTAGCGTGACGGGCGGCAACAACAGTGTGTCCGTGTCGAACTCGTGGAGCATCAGCTACATCCAGGACATCGGGTCTGATGGCTCCTATACGCTCAGCCAGTATGCGGTGAACGGGAACTCGGCCGCGACCGCGACCAACCTGGACGCGACGGCGTTTAACAGCATCGGGACGAGCGTTCGGAATATGCTGTCCGACAGCTTGATCCAGCCGGTTGGCTTTAACACCACGATTCAGGAAGGTGAATACTGGCTTGGCATTGCCTGGTCCAGCACCTCAGCGTCTGCCGTGACACAGTTCGGCGGCACAGGTGGCGCGTCCGCGCTGATGTTCTCGCAGAGAAGCGTAGTGGGCATCTCGCAACTGGAGTTGAACTCCGCGTATCGGAACTGGGGTTCGACCGCGACCACAGCGAGGTCGGCCATCTTCCTCGGGGAAGGCCAACTGTATACCGGCGCGGCGAACATGGCCCCGCCAACGAATATCGCCATCAGTAGCGATTTCTCGAGCGTGGCCAGCGCATGGATCCCCTACTTTAACTTCCAGTATCGGGGGCTGACGAAGTGAAGCCAGAACTGACGATTCAGGACTTCAAGGGCCGGCACAACGCCCATCCCGATCAGACCGTTGCCAGGCTCATCAAGGGTGGGTCATGGAAGAAGCAGCGGGTCGTGGTCGTGATCCCTGCCGGCGGGTCAATCCCTGCGAAAGTGGCCCTGGCTCATTGGAGTCTAGCCTTCCCTCCCAATAATGGAGTGGTCAGGATTTTGGCTCAGGGCATGGAGGTCGGTGAGGCTTACTCTGCTGCTATTGAAAGCGTGCTGGCGCATCCTGACTTGTCTCAGTGGGAATATCTGTTGACCATCGAGCACGATAACGCTCCACCTTCAGACGGTGTGATTGCGCTCATTGCACAGATGGAGGCGCACCCTGAGTTCTCATGTATAGGTGGCGCTTATTATACGAAGGGACCACAGGGAGTTCTGCAGGCATGGGGAGATCCGACCGATCCTGTCATTAATTTCCGTCCACAGTTGCCAGTCCCTGGGCAATTAGTGGAGTGCTGTGGAACAGGAATGGGATTCAACTTGTGGCGCATGAAGATGTTCCATGACCAGCGACTTCGACGGCCCTGGTTCAAGACGCTGGCAGGGAAGGAAGGCTGTAGCACGCAGGATCTCTATGCGTGGGGAGACTTCAGAAAATACGGCTATCGATGCGCTGTGGATTGCGCTGTGACTGTCGGACACTACGATGCGGATCAGGACATGATGTGGTGAGAACGCTGCGCGTAATACCTGCGTCTGTATTCTGCAGTAGCGTCGTTGCGAGCCTTGCAGCATGTCTTGCAGAGTCGTCTCTTGGCGCTGGTGTAGTAGGTGTTCGACTCCGTGAACTGGTGGCCCTTTGGGCAGTGCGTCTTCGCGGCATTGGCTGCAGCCAGTGTCTCCCCTCTCATCAGGTTCTCGCGTGGTGTCACCACCTCAAGATGGGCAGGATTCACGCAGTTATGACGACGGCACAGGTGATCGATCTGTTTACCTTCGGGTATCTTTCCACGGACAAGCTCATAACTGAATCTGTGAGCGGCCACACTGCGGCCGTTTTGCCAGAACCGGCCATAGCCCTTCTTGCTGGTGCCTCCTTTCCACAGCCAGCAGGTAGATGTCGTCGTGACTTTCGCGAAGAATCTGCTAGTATCCACATGTTTAGTATAGCGCAATATAGACATGGGGAGCCTTAGTGATGGCTATCGATTACACGCCTGATATTCAACCGCCGCTGATAAGCGCGGCGTTGGATGCCACTCCTTCTAAAGATGAATATTGGGAGGACGGGATGCCGGACGCTGGGATACCGTTCACACGGCTGAAGTGTATGTGCGGAGGCACTACGTTTCAGGTCTTCCACACTGGCGATTACGAAACCTCGGCTCGCTGCGAAGGTTGCGGCGGATGGATGGTGGTTCACGGTGGGTAGAGCGTCGAAGGCAAAACTTGCAGCGGTCACGGAACTTCTCAAGCTCGATTTCGGCTGCGGGCCGCACAAGCGTGAAGGCTTTCACGGCGTAGACCAGACGGCCTTTCCTGGTGTCGATACGGTCTGCGACCTGACTGTGACACCGTGGCCGTGGGCTGACAACTCCGTCTCAGAAGCCCACGCCTCGCACTTCATCGAGCACCTCGACGCATGGCAGCGGGTAGCGTTCTGTAACGAACTCTACCGCGTGCTAGTCCCGAATGGGACGTGCTCGATTGTGGTGCCGCACTGGAACAGTTGCAGGGCCTACGGGGATCCGACGCATCAGTGGCCTCCGGTATCGGAGTTCTGGTTCTACTACCTGAACAAGGACTGGCGGATGGCGAACGCCCCGCACTGTGACGGCAGCATCAAGCCGGGCGGCTTTACCTGCAACCTCGAGGCGACCTGGGGCTATGCCATTCGGCCTGATGTCACCGCGAGGAATCAGGAGTTCCAGCAATTCGCCATGGCGAACTACAAGGAAGTGATTCTGGACACGCTGGCTACGCTGAAGGCGCTGAAGTAGATGTCAGTATCGACCATGCCAGATATTGAGTATCGTCACGTCGCTGACGTTGTATTTTCTGGCTATCAGTGCCGCTGTGACCACAGTAGGACGCCAGTCCTTTATCATTTGGATCTGGACTGCAGTGAGCCTGCGTCTGTTGTGTTTATGCCAGCCGTTCTTCCAAGTGCGTCCACCTCTAACGTGCTCGACCGTAGTCATTGCCACGCCAAACTTTCGAGCCATGTCGGCAAGGCTAATTCTGGGAGCAGGCTTGCAGGCCAAAATGTCAGCCACTTGTTTTTGAGTCAGCTTCCTAGGACGGCCAGAAGCTCTGATGCTGCAATTCTCGCGCTGTGTTATCCACTTCAGGTTGTCTGGTCGGTTGTTGGACGGATTACCGTCGATGTGATGGCACACATGCTTAGGGCTTGGGGGATCTCCGTGGACAGCCTGAGCGATAAACCTGTGGGCAGGAAGTCGCAACGACCTGTATCCCCTGGTTCCTCGCTGAGTAGAGCATTTCTTTCCTTGGAAAAACACTTCGCCGTCTTCAGTGATTTCCAGTGCGAGAGCTTTAATCTCCATTCCCTAAATATATCACACCGAAGGATAGGCCAGTGCTAGGCGTTTTCCCATTCGGAGTGCCCTACTTCGGCGATGCCATCAACATCGACCATGGTGCCGCGGAGCCGCATGTGATCAATGCGTTCGGGCGTTACGAGGCGTTCCTGAATGCGTTTGGGAAGTATGAAGCGCAGTTGGATGCGTTCGGGCGGTTTGACGAAGTGCTGGATACCTTCGGCAACGAAGGCGAGGTATAGCCGTGGCCTACCGGAGAGATTACACCAAGGTCAACGACATCATTATTGGAGATGACCTCGCGTTCCATTACGAGATCTTCCAGTCCGACCTGGTGGCGACGTTCGATTCCGCCACAGGTCAGGATGTCTATGTCTCAGGGACGCCTGAAGATGTCGCAGCGTGGACGTTCCGCTGGGAACTCCGCGTGAAGGACACCGCGACGGGTGCGCCTATCTTGTCGAAGACCACCGCAGGCGGCATCACGATTACCGGCACCTACGATGCCGACCATGCGGCGAATACCCAGCGGGTCGTGGTGACGATTGCGGATACGGAAACGTATTCCGACGCACAGGTGGTGCTGATTCCGCCGAAGACGTATTTCTACTCGCTCAAGCGTGATGACTCGGGCAGTGAAAAAACCGTGGTGTATGGCAAGTTCGTCCTGCAGGAAAAGCCTGCGCGGCTGTGAGGTGATGGGCACAAAATGAGTGTGCAACCTGTGGAGATTTCCGTGCAACACTCCGAGGGTGTGCCTCTCACGCCGGTCCCATCCCCAGAGGGCCGCATGAGTGTCTTCGGATTTCTCTCGCAGGCGACCGACGAAGGGCCGCACATCTCATGGGGATGGCTCTGGGGCGTGCTCTCCGCGATCTTGACCGCCGTGATCATTGCCGGATTCCGTCTGGTCTGGCGTGGCGCGATGGCGGATTTCGAGAAGCGTCTGGACAAACTGGAATCCGAATCCGCCTACAACCAGCGCCGGTATTACGAAATTGAACGGTCAGACGGTGGAGGGCGCAGACGCAGGCCGATCCTCGAGGATACCGAGGCCGGATGAGCGATCCGCCAGATGTGCTTGTGTCCCGGCGTGAACTGGAGTTGCGCCTGAACGCACTCCGGGAGTTGTTGGATACGAAGGATCATGCCTTCGCCAAAGCGCTGGAGTTGCAGGCGGCAGAATATGCCAGACGCATGAACGAACTGAATCACGCACACCAGCAGGCGCAGGAGAACTGGGCACGCTCGCTGCCGAGGGAAACATTCGCCAACCACCTTGGCGAGTGGGACAAGTGGCGCACGGAAGTGAACAACAGCATCAGCAGTTTCCGCGGGGCCGTGGCCTTGCTCAGGTTTATCGGAGTCGCTGGCATCTTGGCTTTACTGATGGAGTTACTTCGCTTGGGTGGTATCAGTAAATAGGGAGGGTTCCATGCTGTCACTCTCCGTTGTCTTCGCACTCGTGGCGTTGATCCTCACGTTGATCGAGATGGGTCGAGGCAACTTCAAGAGCCTGCTGTATTGGGCGGTGTTGTTTGTCTGTCTGGCATTGCTCAGTCCCTTGTTCCTGATTCGATGACTGAAGCCGCACGCAAGGCGCGGAACGTCGAGCGGCTGGGGATGTGCTATCCGCCATTCGCGGGACGGATCGCAGCCTTGATTGCGCGGCTCGAGCAGGAAGGCTTCCGGCCACGTATTGACCAGTCATGGCGAACGCCTGCACAGCATCAGGCTAATCTGGCGGCTGGCACGTCGAAGTCCTCATGGTCGTTCCACATGGCCACGACACCGGACGGGAAGCCGGATGCGCTCGCGGTGGACCTACTGGACGACAACTATCCGGTGCCGGTGGCTGACCAGGATGACTGGCCTCCGACCTTCCGGCAATACGTCCTCTGGCTGGCGACACTCGCGGGGCAGTGGGGACTCGAAACGGGCGTAGAATGGGGACTCTCCACCGACGAACGACGCGCACTCACGACGGCGATGGCGAATGACCCACTGAGCTACCACGGCGCCATCGGCTGGGATCCGCTCCACTGCGAACCTCGAGACATCACGTTAGCGGCAGCGAAGGCTGGAAAGCGGCCCTGGGTATGAGCCTGTTCGGAGAATGCGCGGTCCTCGATGACGGGCGGCTGGTGGTCGCACCGTGGAATACACCCGGCATCTATGTCGGGAACGTCCTGTTGGCTACGACACAACTCCGGTTCCCTGATGCCGTCCTGACTGCCAGCGGGGCGGTCTGGATCAGCGCGAAGAATCAGTCTGGACTGAACGTATCGGTGATTCTCTGGAAGGGCGGCATCTCAAAAACCTACACGCTGCCGGTGGGCTGCTTCGGATCGCGGACCATCATCAGGGCCGAAGGGGAGAGTTGTCATGTGGCCTGCACCACCTCCGCGAATACCTGGCGCTGCTTCAAGGTAGACCCGAATGGCACCATGACCGCTCTCGAGCAGGGCGTGATTGTTGATGGCTCTGGTGGCCGGGGCATGCGGGACTGGCTGAATGGTTCTCCGCGGCCTCTCACGCCACTGAATCAGATACTCAGCGGCCATCCGGTGCGGTCAGTAGTTGGGGCAGCAAATGTCTCGATTGCCTGCGGGTTGCCTCCCCTGCCACCGCAGACGGTCTGCCAGATTGGCGGGACACTCGGCACCTTAGTGCAGGCAGAGATCGACCAATTCTCTCCGAGAGTGTCTGCGAATGGGAAGTTCTGGTGTGGCGTCTGGTATCCTCAAGCCGCCATACGAAGCGGGGCGATGCCGGCCGTTGCACCGCCGCTGATTACGGCCACACCGATTCCACCGGAGCCACCTGTGAGCGCCAAAGCGACCATCGAGAGTTATCAGACGCCTATCGTGCTCGGGCAGAAATCTCGAGCCGTGCGGAAGGTGACGCAGGGCAATCCGACACATATCCGCTGGCAGTATCAGGATGGAGAGTGGATTACTCAAGCGACGAATCCGGTCAGCGATGCTGACCATCATTACAGCTTCCCTCGAGTGGGCCAGTTCCCGATTCGGATACAGGTGCTCGTCAACGGCATCGTCACCGATACCAGCAGCAGCACCTCGCGTGTTGTGACGGTGATGCCGGCGACTCCGATTCCCCCGGAACCACCGGAGCCGAATCCAGAACCGCCAGTGCCAGGGCCGGGGCAAGTGCTGGTCCATGTCACCGATACGAAGGTGGGCCGACCGATTCCTGGCGCTGATACGTGGTCGCAATTGACACCGGGCATCATCGTCAAAACCGACCTCAACGGCTATGCGCTTATCACGGCGAGTGCGAGTGGCGTCTGCACAAAGAAGGATGGGTATCACTCTCCAGGCGAACCGGAGCATCTCGAGACGTGCAAGGTCTTAGCTCCAGTGATTGAGTTGGCGCTGCAGCCGATTCCGCCGCCAGCGCCTCCGGTGCCGGTGATTCATGCGGCAGGCAAGATCTTCAGGACTGCGACGAATGAGCCGTGGCGCTGGAAGGGTGTCAGTGCCTTCAAATTGTGCCGGCTGTTCGATGACGGGAAGGACATCAATCCTTTCCTCGAGGCGTATCAAGGCTTCAACGTCCTGCGGGTCTGGGCGTATACCGACTGGGCAAACACAGGATGGAATGCATCGACACCGGAGGTCACGCGGGAGTTCTTCAACTACTGTATGTCGAAGGGATTCCTGGTCGAGTTCACGCTGCTGACGAATGACAGCCTGGAAAAATCAGACTGGGCGCGTGAGTTCGTGGCGAAGCTCGCGGAAGGTCCGAAGCCGCCGATCTTCATCGAGGGCCGGAACGAGCCGCAGACCCATTCGCAGCAAGTGAGCACGATGCGGCTGAAGCCTGCGCTAGAGGCCTCCGGATTCGTCTACGCTTCAGGAAACTACGAGCAGAGCGCCAATGCGTTCGGGCCGTATCTGGTGGCGCATACGCAGCGGGATTCGGAATGGCCGAGACGCTGCCACGACCTGATGGAATACTTCAACGGTGGCGGGCCACACAAGCCTTCGGACCCAAGCCATAAAGTGCCCTGCATCGCGGATGAACCGGCTAAGCCACAGGACGTGGCCCCGCCGAAACCTCCACTGACAAAGGCGGATGACTGGCGTGCCTACTTCGGCGGCTGCTCTCTACTCGGTGGAGGGGCGACCTTCCACAGTGAAACCGGCAAGTGGGGCGATGTGCCAACCGGGGACGAACGAACACTGGCCGCGGCTGCGCTTGAGGGCTTGAACGCCTTTCCTGCTGATGCCCCTCTCGGGCACTACTCCCGGCCGAGTGATAGTTCGTTGCGGACCTACGTTGTCGGGAACTACTCCGTGAGGATTCGGCCGACCACTTCGACCCATCCGGTATCTGGGTTCCAGCGAATTGGCAGCAGTAACATCCTCTGGAAGAAATGACCAGACTGCTCTTGGCGCTTGTCCTCATCGCTTCACCAGTCTGGGCGCAGCCGCACGGTAAGACGAAGGTGACCCATACGAAGTATCACGGTGGGGATCTGCACGAAGCCGAAACGGATGGCGTGAGAGACGGGGTTGTCATCTGGAAGAACGGCACGATGCAGGAGATCCACAACGGGACACTCGGCAAGTGGATACCGCAGCACTTCAAGCAGGAAGGCAAGCCGCGCAAACCTCCAGCGGAAGCGGTGCCTGATCTGCCTGTTGCGGAAGATGCTAGCACCGCGATTATCGACGACTACATCCTGGTATCACCGAAGCAGGTGACAGCATGGGGCGGCATCGCCTCCGCGACGAACAAGGCCCATCTCGCGGTGGATCGAATGAACGAGGCGTTCATGCATTCAGGCATCAATGCCCAGACCAGGATTGTCGGAGTCGCGCAGGATACGGTTGACGAACTAGACAACACGTTTGACACCCTGTTAACCGATCTCCATAACCGATACGCTGCCGGTGCATTCGATGCCGTCAGAGCACAGAACGGCTTCGACATCCTGTCCAAGCTGGTGGTCGCCAGTCAGTATTGCGGCTTAGGGTATCTGTTTGCCTAC
>Ga0134123_10002297_pt1 | contig 12530 bp, 14 predicted proteins | sample KB303_FD_96460 | JGI IMG/M metagenome (GOLD analysis project Ga0134123, IMG submission 96460) | Terrestrial soil microbial communities without Nitrogen fertilizer from Kellogg Biological Station, Michigan, USA - KB3-0-3 | ecosystem: Environmental > Terrestrial > Soil > Unclassified ...
CCTGCCCGCCGTAGGTGACTCCGCTCACCGTCGTGCCGGTGGAGTTCCGGATGTTCATGTGCACGGAGACGAGGAGGATCCGGTTCGCGGCGGTGGTGGTGGTGTGTGCCAGCGTGGTCGTGGGCGCGCCCGCGGTATAGACGTCGCCGACCGACGATTGTGCGTCGAAGGTTGCCTGTCCGAAGGCGGGCATGGCCGCGAGGAACAGGATCAGAAATACCAATTTGCGCCAATGCATCGCGATCCTCAGGTTGTCGGGGGGCCCCGCACTCCGAACAATAACTTTCTGTCTGAATTCCGGTGACACGGAGTGCCATCGCCCATTCTCGGCAGCCGGTGTGAAGAAAGCGCCCCGAGGCCTGCGATTCGCGTGAGAAGCCAGTCGGCGGGCTCGGCAGGGCCACCGTGCTCATGCAAAGAGCGTTGCCGGGCGGCGGCGCGCGCGTGGATGACGGTGCCGTGACGGGGCTCGGCATGCGGTCCTGACGGCGTTGTCAGGTGCCGGCAGGAGTCAGGCCGCAACGCTCACTGGTCGTCGTCATCGCGCAGTTCAGTCGCTGTCTGTGGCTGAGCCGCGGCGCCTGCCGGGCCGGCCGACCTGACATAGAAGCTTCTGAAGACCGTGGGCGTCCTCTGGGCGAGCGTGGCAAAGGTGCAGGTGACGAATACATACTCGTCGAGACGATCGAGCCGGGCGCGGAGGGGAAAGATCGTGCGCTCGCCGGGCTCGATCAGAAAGATCCCCTGGAGCGTCCTGTCGCCGGCATGAAGAACCCTGGCGGTAATGACCTTCGATTCGTCATGCTCAATCAGCTGCCCGCTCTGCCTGGCTGCGTGGACGGTGATCGATACGTCCGTCAGCTTCAGCGGGCGACGACCCGTGTTATTGACGACATAATCCGCAAGAAGGATCACCGAGCCATCCGCCAGTTCGGCGTGACTGCAGGTGACGTCTGTTCGCCAGCGATAGCCGAACACATTGTATACGCGGAACTTGATTCCTGCGGCAATCGCGCCTGCGAATATTGCGGCATCGACCGCGATGCCCGTGATGTGGTGAAGGTCGTCAAGGTTCATCGCGCAATCCCTCCGCAGGCCCGCCGCTACTTCGCTTGTTGCCGGTACACTTTCAGAAGGCGCTGCACCTTCGTCAGACGCTGCTGGATGAGCGGTTGACTGGTCGCGCCGAATGCGAGCGCCTGCAGGTAAAGCGCCTCCGCTGATTCCAGCACGTCCGTGAGCATCATCAGGTTCCCCCAGTCCATGAAGAGATCGCCGATCAGAGCGTTGGGCGGTTTGACAAACTCCAGGCGCTCGTTCAGCTGGTAGTACAGTGCGTCGATGACGTTCTGCGGCGTGGCAGGTTTCCCGGAGTTGTCTTTGGGCCAGGAGGACGGCATGCGCGGAACCACGCCCCTTCCGAAGTCGAGGCCGAGGACGGAGTTCCCTTGAAGCCACTGCGGATCCGATGCGAGCGCGATCTTCGCCTCGAGGATACGGACATGCAGCCACTCCGACCCATTGTGGGCTTCCCGATTCCGCCGGATTCCTTCGCGGATCCAGCGGAGTCCCTGTACATCGTCGCCATTGAGCTCGTACGCCGTGCCGAGGTTGACGGCCGTGACGTACGTTCCCGGCGCCTCGGTCTCCAGCCTTCTGAGGATTTGAATGGCCTCGCCGGCCTTCCCGATGTGCAGAAGCGTCACGGCGTAGTCGTTGCGGATCTCGTGATCTTTCACGCCGGCGGCACGCGCTGCGTATGTTCTATTCTCGCGAAGCCAATAAGACCGCGCCTCATGATTCATGAGCTGAACCACAAGGTCCGCCCCAACCACGCCTTCCACCTGCACTTTTTTGCCTCGCAGGTCGGTCCCGTACGACCAGATGCACGCGCGTACCGGACTCGCGCAGACGATCGCGGTCATCCCAATGACGAGGACACGATTCAGGTTCGTCCACGCAGTCATGCGGCCCAATATACTCGTTCGCAGGTTCTTACGTGAAATCGGGGACCGCGCCGGACGTACTATGCGATCCTTGCAAGCGCTTGTTCAATTGAAGCGGGCAACTCGACTCGGAGGAAAAAATCATTCGGATACAAATAGTCTTCGCCTGATTCGTCGATGACACGGATCAATCCGTGCTCCGCAGCGAATGCATCGTCGAGCACAGGATATAACTTGCGAAGTTCCAACGACGCCGGGTAGTCATCGTTGCAAACACATACGGCGTAATGTGATTGGATCGCATCGTTCACAGCGATGTCTTTCTTTCCGATCCCATGTGCTTCGTACCAGTGCAGCTCTGCTTCGCAAATCGTACCATCAAAAAGCCTGACGGTAGCTACTCCCTTCATTTTGCGCCACTTTCCAGCCCCGTGCTCACGGTTGAGCCGACGACGATCTCTCACTCCCCTTCCGGACGCGATCGTCTCGAGATGCCGAATATCGCTGAGCAATTCAAAGCGCACGGCGTCAGCTTATCGAAGTCAGGCGGCGACTGCTAATCGTCCTGCATTTCACCATAACGTGCTCGTATGTCCCATTCGACCTGAGCGAGCGTGTCCGCCACTGACTCTTCGACCTCAGCCAGGGGTGTTGATGTGTCCAGAAAAAAGTAGTTGCTAAATCGCTCTCGCAGTGGACCGGAGAGGGAGTTTAGAAAATGTGATCGCGAGCCAACCAGAACGAATGGCACGATGGGATAGCGTTTGCGAACGATGGCTATGAACTTATATTCGCTGTCCCAATCGATGCCAACTTCGAGGTAAACCGCATCGAACGAGAATTGCTGCTCCGCATCGCCTGTGGCGAGATCCAGACTATCGCTCCATCGAGCGCTTTGCGCGGCTGTCGAGCGCGAGATCGCCACCTCCAGTGTGCTTCCTAATATTGGGTTGCTGGAAAGTACCAGAACTGAGTTTATTGGACGACTTGCCGAGGCTGATGCAAGATAGATTTCGCAGAGCGGTCTCGCCGTCCTGGCAAGCAATCGAGGATCCTGCTCCAACTGTAGTTGCTTCGCATGACGGCTCGTTCGATCTCGCACGTAATCGAAAAGGCTCTCTAGATCTATGATGCCTCTGCCGAGGCGGTCGGCAGCACCGCTGATACCCGACGCAAGATAATGCGAGAAGATTCCCTGCTCGATATCGCTTAGCTCGTATGACAACTGACCGCCGGCGCAGGCCGTCATGCATACAAAATCTCCCTCGGATTGAGCAACGGCATCGATAACCTGGGCACTCCGCACGCCCTGCGATGACGGCGAACGGCCTGCGCCAGAATGACAGGCATCCAGGATCAGGATCTTCTTGCCGGCATTCGAGCGCTGGAGAGTCCGTTCGAGCCAGGTCCAGGAAAATACCAGTTTCTTCCAAATCAATTGCGCTTGCGTCTAACGGTAGCAGGTAGAGACGCTCATCACTACCAATGTCACCGTGGCCTGCGAAAAAGATTACAATTGTGTCGTCCGCCGTTGCCTGTTTGGACATTTGGCCCAGAGCGTTGATGATGTTTGTACGGGTAGGCTGTTCTTTGGTGGCATCTGTCAGTAAGACCGTATGAGTAGAGTCAAAGCCTTCTCGTCGCGCATCGAGGGCGCTCGACACGTTTTCCGCATCTGATACGCAGAATCTGAGCTGACCGATCGCCGGCTCGTATCCGTTAATCCCGACGACGACCGCTTTTCGATTTCGGGTCACCGCGTCGACCTCCAAGTGTGTTCGCTGCTTACCTGGTTAGGAGTGTCGTTCAACGCTAAACTCCTACCCCATACAGTTATCGGTCACATGCCGTAGCCGCCGGTCGCTATGGTGAATTCGGCGGCGGTCCGACCCTGCCCCAGGCTGCTACACGCCAGACTGCCAGGCCAAGCAATGCTCCGAGAAAGGCACAGGACATGTCGCGGTGCGCGTCCCAGATGTCCCCTTGCTCGCCGTTGTACGCTCCGGCGTCGCCGGGGGACAACACCATCGTCAGCCCCCACTCGAACAGCTCGTACAGAAGGCTGAACGCAAGAACGAATTCCACGCTCGCATAGAACCCGAACCGGGCCGGCACTTTGAAGCGACGGGTCAGGATCTCCCAGACCGGGCGGACCGAAAGCAACCCGAAGGCGAAATGGACGACGCGGTCGAAGTGATTGCGGCGAAAACCGAACCGGCTGGTGATGTTGATCCCGGCGAGTTTCTCCGCCCATGTGTCGTACGGCACATACGAATAGATGTAGCGCGCGCCGAGGACGTGCAGCAGCAGGAACAAAATCACGCAAGTGAACGCCGTGGGACTCAGAACCCCTCGGCGTGCCGCCAGCGGCAGCAGGATGACGGCAACGGCGGTCGGCAGATGCTGGAGGTACATCTGCTGCGGGAACGGAGCTCTCACGCAGCTCGCCGCGAGCGCGAGGAGCAGCAGAACCAGAAGACCGCGTTCGAGTCTGTTCATTGCGCGATGGAGCCGCGGAGCGTTCGATGATCTCACGGCGAGTGGGCGGCTGTGATATTCCTGCAACTCACGTCATCCCACGGCGGCCTGCGCTTCCCGGAGACGCGGGTGACGGCGCGGGGCTGCAGACGGTGTTCTGAGGGGGATGCCTCCTTCTCGCTGCGGAGTATCCCGCAGATACGCGACAGTGAAACGTTGCGAGCTCATCCCTCACTACTGATGTGAGGAGGAATGGTCATGCGATATCGCCTGATGGCCCTGGGGATTGTCATTGCCGCCGCGACGGCACTTTCGGCTCAACCGGGCGTATCGGCTGCACGACAGCGGCGAGCTCTGGGTCGCCAGAGCTGAAAACTGCTACGGCACCGAGTGTGTGGTGTGGTATCTGCTCGACAACCATTCAATGACCCGGGAGATCACCGCCGGCGGGCCGGCCAACGCCGGGTTTGATCCCCTCAAGGGGCCTCTCGAGGCGCCGCCGCTCTATCAGCGCCGCGACGACGGGACGATCTGGCTCTACACCGGCAAGCCGTGCAGCGGCGGGTCGTGTCAGGGGTGGCAGCAACTCGACAACAAGAAGGCCGTGTCGATTGTCGCCGCCGGGAAGCAGCTCTACCAGCGCCGCAGTGACGGCATCTGGCTCTACACCGACAAACCGTGCAGCGGCGGATCGTGTCCGGGGTGGCAGCAGCTGGACAGCAATTCAGACATCGTGGAGATAACCGCTGCCGGGATGCCGCCTGACACGCCCAGGCTCTACCAGCGCCGCAAAAATGGGGAGATCCTGCGTTACAGGGGGACGCCATGCAGTGACACTTCGTGCTGGCAGTTGCTGGGCACGAATCCAAACACCCGGGAGATCACCGCCACCGTGGAGACGAGAAGCGACGGGACCCCGGGCCATGCGCTGTATGAGCGCCGCGACGACGGCATCTGGCGCTACATCGAAAGGCCATGCAACGGCGCATTGTGCCCGGCGTGGGAACAGATCGACAACAAGTCGAACACGATCTCCATCGTCACCAACCAAACCGCTCTCTATCAACTGCGCGGGGACGGCTCGATCCTCGTCCACAACAAGCAGCCGTGCAACAAAGACGGTTGTCCGGGGTGGGTGCTCATCGACAAGAACCCGCGCACCCGTCAGATCGCCGCCGGCATCCGCTCGGTGTACAAGCTCCACGACAACGGCGCGATCTGGCGCTACCCCGAACCGCAGCCTTGCAACAGCGACCCGTGTCTGCCCTGGCAGCTCCTCTACGATCCGACGATGCGGACGATCGTCAGCACACAACACTGAGCGAACTGCACGGCCAGAGCACACGGGCCGAAGCCGGAGCACCGACCGACGCTTCGGGGATCCATCGACTGGCTGATGACCGAGCCGGACACGCTGCGCCGCTTACTGCGTGTTGTCCACCAGCGGTGCGTCGGGGGCAGTTTGCGGACGGCCAGGACATTGGCAGCGATTCGTAAGAACCAGGCCGGGCGCGACGGGAAAGCGGTCCCGGCGGAAACGCGCCATCGCAGCTCGCCAGCATAGCGATATGGAAAGACGGCTATCATCTGCGTCATTCGCACCCTGCGCAAAACGTCGTATTTCGATCGTGCCGCTGCATTTGTGAAGCGGCTTCGGATGAACGATGTCCATCCGTTCACGCTCCGGGTCGGCGGTGCGGCATCCGACGCACCGCGCATTCACCATGTGGCCTGGAGCGACGTTCCAGAATCCGTTCCGCCGTCGTTCCAGTTCAGCCGGATCCATTTGCGGAGGTATGTCGCGCGTCAGCGCATGCTCGTTTCCCGCCGTGTCGACGGAATCGCGCTCGGCGCGACGCCGGAGCTGCAGAAAGAGCTCCTCGCCGTTCTCGACGGAGAAACCACCGGAGTCAACAAGCTCCCGCCGGTCTCGCCGCAGATCAAACGACGCTCAAGGCAGTAGTGTCCGTCCGAGAGCAACCTGGCGCCGCGTCGGTCTCGATTGCCGCGACCATCGTTGCGGCGTGGGTATCGATCTCGCTCGCACACACAGGCGGCTTCCAGTACTTCATTCGCAACCAGGAGCTCGTCCGATACGGAGGTGCGACGGCCGCACGACTCGTCGCCGGTGAGTGGTGGCGCCTCGCCGTTTCGCAGTTTCTGCACGTCTACCTGCTGCACGCGCTGCTCAATGCGGCAGCCATTCTCGTCATCGGCTCGCAACTCGAGCGCATCGTCTCGACGTGGCGATTTCTCGTCGCGTATTTTCTGTGCGGCACGGCGGGTCAGATCGTAGCGATTGCCACGACTCCGATGGTTGTCGCAACAGGTGCGTCTCAGGCAGCGCTGGGGATCTCGGCCGTCGCGATTGTGATCGCTGTTCAGCAGAAGAAACGATCCCTGCTCGTCACTGCTGCCGCGTATGCAACGATTCAGGCCTGCCTTGACCTGGTCTTTGCAAATCGGCTGAAGTGGCCCCACGTAGCGAGCTTCGGTGTCGGCTTGCTCGTTGCGCTGTGCTGGCTCTCACGAGCGCCTTCGCGACAGGGATCGGACTAGTCCGGGATCACAAGGCGGTCCGCCGCCTGGATTCGCCGCTGTGATATTCCTGCAACTCACGCATGCGCCAGTTCATCCGGAACCTCTCCGACCGCACGGAATTCATCGTCGTCGCGGCGATCGCGTTTTCGTGGATCACGCTGTCGTCGCTGTTGACCCTGCTCGCGGGAGTGCGGCGCATCGAGCTGACCACGAAGGCCGTCCTGCAGAGCATCCTGATCGAGCTGCTCATCCTCGCCGCGGTCGCCGCGATCCTGCGGGCGCGCGGCTGGACGGTGCGCCGCCTCGGGCTCGAGTTTTCGTGGAAAGCGGCCGCGGCGGGGATCCCGCTCTTCGTCATCTATCTGCTGGTGTACTCGATCACCATGACGCTCGTGCTGCTGGTCTTTCCTTCGGCGCGCACGGTCTGGGCGTTCAGCGTCATCCCGCGCGCGCCGTTCGCGCTGATCGTGCTCTTCATCATCCTCAATTCCGTCTTCGAGGAACTGCTGGTGACGGCGTATGTCATCGAGTCGTTCGCGCGCGACGGCGCGGGGCTCGCCATTACCGTGAGCACGCTCTTCCGCTTTGCGTACCACCTCTCTCAGGGGCCGCTCGCGTCATTGAGCATCATCCCGCTCGGCCTGCTGTTCGGGGCGATGTACTGGCAGCGGCGGAATGTGTGGCCGCTGATGGTGGCGCATACGATCTCGAACGTCGTGGTCTTTGCGATGAACCCCGGACGCGTGAGCTGATGAAACGGCAGGCGCGATCGCTCACGCCTGCCGTCCGGGTCATCAATGCCGCGACAGGGAGCGGAGCTCGCGCTCGATGTCCGCGCGCTTCCACTTCGCCTCGCCGTAACGCTCCTGGATCTTGCCGAAGATGCGCTCCTTCTCTCCGGCCATCTGATCGAGATCGTCGTCGGTGAGGTCGTTCCATTTCGCCTTGACGCTTCCCCGGAACTGATGCCAGTTGCCTTTCATCTGGTCCCACAGGGAATCGGCTTTGTCGCCCGCGTAATCGGCCGTGTCCCGCGCGGCGTTGCGGTACGCGCCGCTGCGCACGCGCTCGAACGAGTCTCGGGTCGCCTCGCGCACGTCGCGCCACGGAGTGGTGGTCGGTCCGCGATAGGTCTCCCAGTTGCGCTCGAGATCGCGCTCGGCGTCGTCGAAGCTGCGATTCGCGAACTCGGGCCGCGACGCCGTTTCCCAGCCGTAGCGGTACGCCGGCTCGTAATGCTCGTACGGGGTGTCCTTGCGCACATACGGCCGCGTCGTGTGCTCGCGCCGCCAGTACTCATTCTCCACAGTCGGGTTCACGGATTCCGCGAGCCCCTTGCCGGCCAGTCCGCCCGCAACCGCGCCGATCGCACCGCCGACCGCCGCACCGACGGGGCCGCCGATCGCCCCGCCAATCGCAGCGCCCGCTACCGCACCTCCGGTACCGCCGCCCGCGACACCCACCGGATGCGCACCGGGCTCACCGGTGATCGGATCGCGATTGCTGTCGGGAGTACGGTCGAAGTCGAGCTTCTTGTCGTTTGCCATTCAGATCCTCCTATGTCCCGCTCAGGGACATTGCCCATAGTGCAAAGGGTCTGCCCTGCACGGGTGCGGGAGGACGCGCGGCATGCCGCTGCTAGCGCAGCGGCATGCTGGGGTCGCCAAGCAGGATCCACGAGCGGCGGACGTCGTGGTCGCTGGTCGCGGTCTTCGCGCGGACCGCGGCGTCGCCGATCGTGGTGCCGGGGGCGAAGGCCTGACGGAAGAACTCGTGCGCCATGTCCATCTGCGGCTCGGGAAAGGTGAGCGAGGACGACGTCCAGACGGCGACCGCGCCGCCGTTCGGATTCGTCAGCAGCGCCTCGCCCATGCTGACCTGATAGAGGTCGTGGAAGTACGCGTTGAGACAGGTCATGCCCGCGAGCACCGGCAGCTTCGTGTTCGTCAGCTGCGACGCATCCGTGCCGGTGAAGCCGCCCGCGCCCCACAGTTCGTTCGAGCCGTGGCCGATGTACGTCAGCAGCAGCGACTCGAAGTCCGCGGCGACCGGCGCGAAATCGAACGTCGTCGGCAGATCCGCCGGGACGAGCGCGGCGAGCGAGTGCGCGGACTGGTCGAAGAACGCCTCGGTGGAGTCGCTCACGAACGAGACGCGCGTGTTGCCCGCCGTGTCGCGGCTGGCGACCCGGTTGATCATCAGCTGCGCCTGCGCGAGCGTACGCGCCGGCAGGCGGCCGATCGCGATCTGCGGCAGGTCGTTGTCCGCGAAGTCGGAGTACCAGTCGTCGCTCGCGGTCTTCATCTCCGTCGTCGGCAGGAGCCTCGTCGGGATGAGGTCCCAGGTGCCGAGGCCGAGGTAATTGCGCGGATCGAAGCTCGCGTCGCCGAGGAGGACCACGTACTTCGGCGCGCGCCGCCAGGAGCGCGAGTGCAGCAGGAACGCGCGAATCGCCTCCGCGCTGCGCATGCCGAATCCGAACTCGTCGTACACATCCTCGACGTCGAGGATGCTCGTGGAGACGCCCTGGGAGTCGCGCTTCACCTTCAGCGGATCGGCCGCGGGTGCGAGCGTGCGCGTGGAGAGGATGACGAGGTCCGCGGAGTTCGTGGTCTCGTTCCAGCGCGACGGGCGGTTCGGCACGATCTGGGCCGGCGCGAGCACGCGCGTGTCGGCGAAGACGAGGATCGTGCGCGGGCCGGAGTACGGCGCGACGAGCGAGGCGGTGCGCGACGCGCCGCTGCCCGTGACCGCGACTTCGACCGAGACCGGCTGCGCAGGATCGGTGACGTCGAGCGCGCGGACGGCGGCGGTGGTGAAGCCGTCGATCGACGCCGTCGAGCCGCCGTTCAGCGCGACCTTGAGCGCGTTGCCGTCGGCGGTCATGCGGTGCGGATAGGTGAGGCGCACCGACTCGAGCACCGAGATGTCGAACGCGCCGAGGAGCGAGGTGAGCGCGAGCGTGTTCGCGCCTTCGGCGAGCCATGCCGAGGGGAACGAGAGGCTCGCGACGCGGCGGTCCATCGTCGTCAGCTGCAGCGTGCCGATGGCGTGGCCGTTGATGTCGAAGCGCACTTCATGCGCGCCGGCCGTGCCACCCTGCACCGCGACTTCGATCGACGCGGTGCCGCTCGGATCGACGTGCTCCAGCGCCAGCGCCTGCGGCGCACCGGAGGACGTGATGATCGAGCCGAAGAAATTCTCCTTGTCGCCGCTGCTCAGGAGCCACGTGAAGAAATAGAAGCGCTCGATGCGCGAGACGGTGAGCGGAGTCGAGGTCGCCGCGGGAGAGCTCTTCTTCGGTTTCTCGTGGCGGACGCGGAGCTTGTCGCCCTTGTCGCGCACCAGCCAGTACGCGCGCGCGCCGGTGGAGATCGTGTCGATGCCGACGCCGTAGAACTCGACCGCGTCGTCGCTGACGACGATGGGCTGCTCGATGCCGTCGGTGAACAGCGCGAGCTTCTTCGTGTCGCCGGGGTCGAATCCCGCGGCGGCGAGGCTGCTGCGCGTGACGCGATACCACCCTTCCTCGGTGACCATCAGTTTCGCCGCCGGCTGCGACGCGAGATCCCACTGCTGCGCGCGCTGCTTCGACGTGGGCGTTGCGGCGGGATAGCGCGGAGCGCCGATGCCGCGCGGCGAGAGGAACACGGCGCCGTTGGGGGGCGTGCCGAGGTCGGCGAGCGTGTCGGTGTTCGCTTCGTCCGGAAGCTCGCCGATCAGCTGCGGCGTGAACAGGAGGCGGCGCGTGCGCACGCCGTGGATATCGACGTCTTCGACTTCGTACTGCACGAACTCGCCGGCGGGGACCCGGTCGTTCCAGCGATACGCGCCGCCGCGCAAAACGTCGCGCTTCGAGACGAACGCCGCGCCGGAGATGAGGTGCGTGTTGATCTGCTCGCGGCCGGATGCGGTCACGCGATAGAGGTTGAAGCCGAGGTTCCCGGCCTCCGTGCCCGCACTCCAGGAGATGACCACTCTGCCGCTTGCGTCCTGCACCGCCGTGGCGGCCGGCGAGTCGGATGAATGCGCCAGCACGGGCAGCGCGGCCAGCAGCGTGAAAAGAAGAAACCGGCGGCAGAGCATACGTAGACCTCGCTTTGGTTGGGGGACCCGGAGACATCTTGCCACAAAACGAGCGGAATCGAGGTCGCGCGCGTGGTGTTCCAGGATCGTTCCTGTCCAGGGTTGCGAGCCGAACGTTTCTCCCGCTCGTGCGTCCTAACCGAGGCAGAACGAACGAAATGCCTGAATTCATCGTAAGAGTCGGAACCCCGGAAGGCGAAGTGATCGAGCGTCACGTCCGCGCCAACTCCCTGCGCGCCGCGCAGGAAGAGATGCGGCGCATGGGCATGCACGTGTTCGAGGCGAAGCGCGGCGCGGTGAGCGCGGGCGACTTCATGCCTCGCTTCGGCAAGGTCATCTCCACCGATCACTTCCTCCTCTTCAATCAGGAGCTGCTGGCGCTGGTGCGCGCGGGACTGCCGATCGTGCAGTCCTTCGACATCATGCTCGAGCGGCAGAAGAACGTCCGTTTCCGCGAGATCCTCGCGGAGATCCGCGAGAAGATCACCTCGGGCGTCGCGCTCTCCGACGCCTTCGCCGCGTACGGCAACATCTTTCCGCCGATCTATTCGACGTCGCTCCGCGCCGGCGAGCGCTCGGGCGATCTGGAGGGCGTGCTCAAGCGGTTTCTCAAGTATCAGAAGATGATCTCGGGCCTGCGCCGCAAAGTCGTCGGGGCGCTGATTTATCCCGCGGTCCTCGTCCTGCTCTCCTCGATCATGATCTTCATCATGCTCACCTACGTCATCCCGAAGTTCGCCGAGTTCTTCGAGGGCTTCGGCGCGGAGCTGCCGTGGTTCACGGCGCTGATGATCAACTTCGCGACGCTGCTGCGAGGCAACATCCTCATCGTGCTGGGCGTGATCATCCTCGCGACGATCCTGCTCAACCGCTGGGCGAAAACCTCGGGACGTCTGGTATGGGACCGCATGAAGCTGCACATCCCGCTGGTCGGCGGCGTGCTGCACCGCTTCGCGATCATGCAGTTCACGCAGTCGCTGGGAACGCTGCTCGCCGGCGGCACTCCGATGGTGCCGTCGATCGAGATCGCCTCGCAGTCGGTCACGAATCAGCTGGTGTCGTCGAAGATCGCCGGGATCGTGCAGAACGTGCGCGAGGGCGAGCCGCTGTGGCGCTCGCTGGACAATACCGGCGTGATCAGCGATCTCGCGATCGAGATGATCAAAGTCGGCGAATCGACCGGCGCACTGACGGAAATGCTCGCCAACGTGAGCGAGTTCTACGATGAGGAAATCGAGGCGCGGCTTTCCCGGATGGTGTCCGCGATTGAACCACTGATTCTCGTGTTCATGGGCATCGTCATCGCCGTGCTTTTGTACGCCTTCTACCTTCCGCTCTTCCGGCTTTCGTCGGTGCAGCAGGGGTAGTCGTCTCTTTTACGAACTATGGTCGCCGATCCGAACCGCTCGCTCTATAAGAATGCCGATCCCACCGGAGAGGCCACGCGCGCCCGCCGTCTGGCGGAGCAGTATGGCTTTC
>Ga0134123_10002298_pt1 | contig 12528 bp, 15 predicted proteins | sample KB303_FD_96460 | JGI IMG/M metagenome (GOLD analysis project Ga0134123, IMG submission 96460) | Terrestrial soil microbial communities without Nitrogen fertilizer from Kellogg Biological Station, Michigan, USA - KB3-0-3 | ecosystem: Environmental > Terrestrial > Soil > Unclassified ...
AATAGGCTTAGTCAATGGTCTGGCTTGAACTGAAGCAGGAGGTGATATTCTTCGTATTCAGGTTATTTGTTTCCAGGGAGAAGAAGAAAAAGGTAAATTAACCAAGCCTACCGGTCGCTTGGGAGAAGTAATGAAAGAATCAGTAGAAGTGGCCTTTAAATACGTCAAAGGGAACTGTGAAAAATTTGGAATTGATTTAAAAACACTAAAAAGCAATGATATTGATATTCATGTCCCCGAAGGAGCCACTCCGAAAGAAGGACCCAGTGCCGGAACTGCTTTAACTACTGCTATTATTTCATCTTTAACCAAGCAAGCAATCCCAACAAATGTTGGTATGACGGGAGAAATTGACTTGTTGGGTAATGTACTTCCGATCGGCGGCTTACGAGAAAAGGCTATTGCCGCTCATCGTTCAGGTTTAAAAACTATCTTTATTCCTCAAAAAAATGAAAAAGATCTAGAAGAAATTCCTTCTGAAGTGAAAAAAGATTTAACTATTATTTTAGTGAACGAATACGAACAGATTTGAAATCATTTGTTTCCTCCGATGCCTACTACTTCCATTGCTAAAGAAAAAGCCCTTGCTTCTCTGGCTGCTTAACAATAAAAATCAATTTAAGGAACTGTCGCCAAGTGGATTAAGGCCGCAGTCTGCAAAACTGCTATTTCGTTGGTTCGAATCCAACCAGTTCCTCCATTTTTTTCGCAGAAATTGATAAATAATTTGGTTATTATTTTCTTATATTTTTTACTAATAATAAAAGATTAAAATAAAATTTTTCATATGCACTACTATCTACCAATTATCAGGTTTCCTCGTTCTGCCCGTGGCATACTAGGAATTATCGTTTTGTCTCTTTTATTTGGTTTTTTATTTGCTTGATTGCTCTGATTACTTACTAAACTGCTTTTTTTTATTTTTCTTCGCAAAATCAGGAGTGATCTACGTAGATCTCGATCTCCCGGTTTGGTAATGTTTTTTATGATTCTTTATTCGTCAAAACTTAGGTTAAAATTTTTTTTAGTTTCAACTTTTATTTTCTTTTTGATTTTATTTCTTTTTATCCTCTGAATGTTTCGTTGTTGCCTTTAAAGAATTGTGTATTTAGAATGTTTTTGTTATAAGTACTGATTAAATATTATCAATAAAAAGTATATTAATTATTGTGCAAAAATTACTTTATGAAAACATTGCAAGAATGATTAAACCAAAAGTTTATGAGTCAGATTTAATGTAGCAGTGAGAATAAAAAGAAAAAAGCGATTAGATGCCTAAACTTATCATAATAATAGGATTAAAAGGAGCAGGGAAAACTGCAATTTTTCATCAGATAATAAGAAAATATTCACTGAATGGCACTAATAAAGAATCCGCTCCAATAGTTAATTACTCGAAAAAAATAATTAGCATAAAAGGCAATATTTATCAACTAATAAACATACCTGACTTTATTCTTTATCCGCAGACTGAAATTGAAAAAGCTATTCAAAAACACACTGAAGCACAACTTAAAGAAAGTGATTTAATTCTCTGAATTACCGACGCAAGTCAAACAGTTAACCAATCAACAGAAAAATTAAATAAATATTTGCGGCAATTTTCGAGTCCAAAAATATTAGTTTTGAACAAACTTGATTTAGTGGAACAAAAAGAATATCAGATTTCTCTTTTCCAAAGGCTAGGGCAAACACAAATTTATCCTTTTTCAGCACAAAATACTGCTAATTTGGAAGAAATAATGGAAAAAATTATTAGTCTTATTCCTAGTTCAGAATTACCACAAGCAGAAAAAAACAACCAACTAAAATTAACTATTTTTGGTCCTCCTAATTCGGGAAAATCTACTCTGCTGAATTATTTACTTAAAAAAAATCGTTCTTTAGTTAGCCCAGTGGCAGGCACTACTCAAGAGCCGGTAAAAGACTATTGAAATTGACAAGATTGATCTTTTTCTATCGCCGACACAGCAGGAATTAGCAAATCTTTAATTCAAGAAAAGCAAATCCATCAAGAAAACCAAAAAATTTTCCGGCAAAGTGATTTAGTCTGAGTAGTAATTGATGCTACCTTGCCCTTAACTAAACAGACTTTACAAATTATTCATTTAGCCGAAAAGCATCAAAAACCCTTGATTATTGTTGTCAATAAATGTGATTTAATTGAAACTAAACAAAAAAAAGCAATTCAAGAAGAAATCAATTTTAGATTAAAAAGTCTACGCTATGTGCCGATTATTTTTCTTTCTGCTCTGAAAGGAAAAGGAATTAAGTCTTTGTTAACAACTTTTGCTCTTATGCTTGAAGAAAGTCAAAAACAATTCACTAAAAAAGAACTTGCCAAAGTTGTTGAAAATATGTCAATTAAAAATTCTTTTTCTTATAAAGGAGGCAGACTAAAGATTTATTTTTCCAAACACCAGCCAGGACTAATCCACTATTTTATTTTTTTTGTCAATAATCCACAATTAGTTCATTTTTCTCATCAACGATGCATCATTAATTATCTACGGAAACACTTAATTCTGAAGTATTTGCCAACCAAGTTAGTTTTTAAAAAATCATAGGTTATTGATTTGCAGCGAACGCCACTAACATCAAAAGAGAGCAATCACTTATAGAATTTTAATTTTAGAAAGTAAAGCCAAAATTTCTAAAAACAAACTTGTCAAACAGAGAAAGTGGCTCGGACAATGTTTAATCCTACTCCAAAAGCTAAAACTTATTTTATTATTCCTGGAGAGAAGTAATATACAAAGTTAAAATCATGGTGAAGAAAAGTTTGAATCAAGAATAGAAGTAAGAACAAATCTTCCTTGTAAGATACAATAATTAGCAAGTAAAATTTAAGATGAGAAATGGTTTCTTGGTTTTTGATTTCCGAAGCAATATTATCCAAACTCAAATTAAAAGTATCGATAACTTTTTCAACTATTACAGTCAGAAATTTGCCTTAGATTTTCCTCTTCAACCAAGTTTTTGCCTTTTTTTAATTAACTGGTTTAATTCTAGGTTTATTCGACAACTTAGCATCTCAAGTATTTAATTTGCTTTAGATGGTAGTTTTTCTAATATATTATTTAATTCATTTTCTAAATTATTAATACTTTTTAATTCTTTTTTATTTAATGTTAATTTAAAATTTACTTCATTATTAGGATTCATCTTTACTAATTGTTTTTCGGTTGTTTCTAAATCAACCATATATTTTCTTCCTTTATGCCTATACGATATTTTACTTTTACTTAAAATTCTACAAAGTAAATCATTTTCTAAAATTCCAACAAAAATGATAAAATTATGATTATATTTAGGATTTATACCATTAAATTGAAAAGTATCATTCTTTCTTCCTTTTCTTGCTGTTTTTATTTCAATTTTTGTTCCATCTTCTAACATAATATCATATTCATCATGAACATTTTTTTTGGTCTCATCAAATTTTAAATTAAATTTTTTAAGCATTTCTCTAACAAATTCTTCTCCTATTTGACCTATGGCATTTGCTTCAAATTCAGTAATTTTTCAAAAGATGTTATTTTTATTTTTTTTATCATAATTTAACTCTTCATATTTCTTATCAATTATCTTTTTCATTAATTCTCTAAACATATTATAATTCCATTTCAAAATCATTATCTTTTAACATTTCATATACGTGAACCTTACCAATATGCCTACAAGAATTAGTAGCCAAACTACTATATTTATTTCAATTAGCATTTTCTAGCAAATACTTAATTTTTTGAGCCTCTTCTTTGTTTGAGGTATTTATTTTAATGGCAATGCCACTTTTGTATTTTACTTTTTTAAAACTATTAACTACTTTATTTTCTTCATAAAAAGTAGTAGACAAATAATAGTCTGCTTTTTCTTCAAAAATTCATTTTTTGCCACATTCTCTATTTTTGGCAAGCGAGACTGTAAAAACATCTAAATATTTTTTAAAAGGATTTTTATTTCGTAATAAATATCAATTTAAGTCTTGTAGATTAGGATTTGAATATTTTTTACTTCAAATTTGAAAAACACATTTTATATCAATATCTTCATTATTATTTGGTGTATAAAAGGCATTTTCTTCTAGTTGTTCCGAATAAATTAAGTTAAATCCTTTAACTCTATATTTTATGCTTCCTTTTCCTTTACTATCAAAAAACATTGGCAATATAAAGCACACAAAATCTGCTTTTTTTGAATGATTTATAAATTCTAAAGCCATAACGCCCCGATGCCCGAAAGGGGGATTTCCAATAATAATTAAAGGTTTATCTGGTAATTTATATTTTAAGTAATCACTTTTAATTATGTCTTTTCTTTTTGGTTCAATATCAATACCAATTCTTTTATTTGGAGGAAGCAAATCATAAAAACATCCTTCTCCTACGCTCGGTTCTAATCAAGTGTAATTTTCAATTTTTTCATATTGAGAAATTATATTTTTAGTTTTTTCAAATAATTTTTCTGCGATATGGTTCTTGGTGAAATATTGATCGAGAATATTCTTTTTATTAACTAACATTTTTTTTCCATTAACATATCTTGAATTCATTATTTTTCTTTATTAAATTTGCTTACATCTAAACTCTTTAACCAGTCGAATAGAGCAATTATCTTTTGGCATTTGTTATTCTTTAAAATCTTGCTTATTCTTTTAGAATGTTTAAATTCTTCTTCCTCTACCATCTCCGAAGAAGTATCTCCGTATTTAGAACATTTAACAACTTTTTTCTTGCCATAAATAGATATAATCATATTTTAATTTTACTGCTTTAATTATGTATGTTATATTTTAATAAAGTTTTTTTCTTGGGCTTGTAAGTTATGGGCTTCAGTGGGAAAAATAAATAATCTTTTTATTTGCTTTCTGCCTAATTTAGTTTTTGGCATCATTCCTCAAACAATTCTTTTCATTAATTCAGTAGGATATTTTTCTAACATTACTTTGGCACTCCTGGTTCTTAATCCTCCAGGGTAACCTGAATGATTGTAATAATATTTGTCATTTAATTTATTACCAGTAAGCTTGACTTTACTAGCATTTACTAAAACAACGTAACTCCCTAAATCAAAATTAGTAAAAAAATTTACTTCTTGTTTTCCTCGCAAAAGAGCAGTTATTTTGGCGGCAATTCTGCCCGGAATTTGGTTTTCCAAGTCGAAAAAATATCATTTTCTAGTTTCAGGAACCCGTGGGATGGTAGTTTTTTGGCTGCTGATTTCCATTTTTTCTTCTAAACTCATATTTAATTTTTATTTTTGTCGTCAGGAAGGAGAAGTAAAATTAGTGCCCCAAGAAGACCTAAAAGAAAAATTAAAATAACTCCTGCAATGCCTTTTCTTCTATAAGCCCAGCGATACAAAATAAATGCAATTAATATTCAAATAACGATTAATGCAATAACTGCCGTTCACCCGACCGGTCCCAACTCAAAATTTTTCATATAATTAATTTTAGTAATTTTACAAAAAAAATCTTTATTGAGGCTTAAAAGACAAAAACTAATTGTATTTTTTGATCAAATTTGCTACTGTTAGAGTAGGCTGTGCTCCATTATTTATTCATTTTTGAACATTTTCTTTATTTAACTTTATTTCTTTGGTTCTTGGATTGTAATAACCTAACTTTTCTAAGTAATTCCCGCTGTCTCGCGGTTTACGGCTATCTACAGCAATAATTCAGTAAGAGCGTTGATGTTTCTTGCCTCGCAAAGTTAAACGAATTCTAACCATTATTTAACCGCTCCTTCTTTATGAGATTGAGTACTTTGACAAAATTTACAGTACTTTCGCATATTTAATTTTAAATTTTGAGTTTGCATTTTTTTAGTTTTAGTTGTCCGGTAGTTTCGGTGAGTAATTTTTTTTTTAACTAAACATTCTTGACAAATTAAGGAAATATCACCTTTGGATTTTTTTTTCGCCATTTTAAATATATTTTTAGATACATTCACGGCCTTTTAATCTTGTTTTCGTCATTTATATGAAACAAAATAAGTGTGAACGAAACACAATTAAATTAAACTAATGGGGTAAATGTTTCTAAATTACCAGAAACAAGAAGCATTTATTGAGGGTTGTTTTGGTTTATGGATTTTGAGTGGAAGTTAGTATATTTGTCCTTGTCCTTTTAATTATGGTAGGACTAAGTGGAATCGAACCACCCATCTCACCCTTATCAGGGGTGCGCTCTAGCCGCTGAGCCATAGTCCTATTTTACATTAACTACAAAATTGAGATCGTTTTGTTTTTGTCTTATCATTTGCTTTAATTTTTGAGCATATTCTTTAGCTTCGTGGTCAACTAACTCCTGAAAAACTAGCGGTTGCCAAAGTTTTTTCTTGCTTGTAATGAAGCAAAAATCATTCCTAAAAAGGCAATTTTCTATTATTTCACCAGTTTCTTTTTCAATAAAGATAATTTTTACTTGATTTTCATGAATTTCCATTTGCTCAATTTTGTTAATTACTTCATCAGGCAAAACAGTTAATAAATACTCTTCAAGTTTAATATTTTGGTCTTTTACTTCTAATTTTCATAAATTAACTTTGCGAAAATGATACAATAAATTATCTTTGTCTATTTCTCTTAAATGCAATTCTTTACTCAAGTAATTAATAGTTTCTCAAGTTTTTTCCTCATCTTTTCCTTCACAATAAAGAATAATCTCAAAAGGCGCTTGGTATAATTTGTCAAAATTCTCACTTTCTTTATTTTTATTTTCCTTTCATTTTTCCCAAATTTGATATACTTTTTCTTTAGGAAAACTATGTTCACGAGCAAGACTTAATGCTTTTTCAGAAATTCTTCCTTCTCGTTGGATCATAATTTCAATTTCTCTCCTTACTCTTTGATGTTCTTGACTGCGAACTTGGGCTTGACGGTCCTTTCTTCATTTAACATTTGATGCGTGGGAATGTCCTGCCATTTTTGCAATATAAATATTTTTACTAAGTTTATTGAAAAAATTATAAATATGTCAAGCGAAAAAAGAAAAGCCCAGTTGCAAGAAATTAAGGAAAAGTTAAAAAATCCTGAACTTTCTTTGTTAGAAGTTGTCAATTTCGGCAATATGGTGGTGGCAATTTATGCTAATAGCCCACCTCAAACACCAGAAGAAATGACAAAAGAAGAGCATTTTTTAGCTTGTGAAGTTAATGCTAGTATCGACAATAAATTTATTGGTTTTATCGACCGCTGAAACAGAGGCGAAATTAAGCCTGATGAAAAAGAATTAAAGTTCTTGAAAAAATTCAATTCTCTAATTGATCAAATTCTTGCCTACAACCAACAACAAACGGAAGCCCTGAAACAACTTAAACACTTAAGCGAAGACGATAAACAAAAACTTCTTGTAATAAGAAAATGAGAGCAAGAAAATTGAAAAAAACATCAACCGATTTTAAATGATCTTATTGAAAAAGAGGAGAGAGAGAGAGAGAGAGTGAAGAAGAGAAAAATTCGGCTGGTTCTGATGCAGAAGAGCAGATTTCTCCGCCAACTACTAAATCCTCTAATGCTTTTTCCCTAAATTCAGACGATAACGACAAAGGCACTCCGTGGCACATAATTATTCCAGTAGGGATAGCGGTAATTTCATTAATTAGTTTAGTTGGCTTTTTAATTTGACGTAAAAAAAATAATGATAAAAAACTAGAGCCAAAAAAATAATTTCAGTTATTTTGTAGGCAAAATTTTCTTAATAATTCCTTCTATAACAGTAGGCATTTATGATAAATTTTTCAATCTTTTTTGGTTAATTTCGTTTTTATATAAATAAACTTCTAATAGTTTTTTCTCGTCTATTCCTAATTTTTGCATTAGTTTACTGAAAATATTTAATCAGTCATAATAAGTTTGTTGTTGTTTAAGGGATAATTTGATATTTTTCTCTTGGTAATAAGATTTTTCATTTTTCAGGATAAATAATTTTTCAGTTTGGGAAAAGAACTGCAAAAGCAAATCATTAAAATCTTGATTTTCATCAAGTAGTGAATATTGAAAACTAGTAAAATTAATTTGGTGTAGATTTGAAAGTCCCAAAAAGAAGCAAAGGCAGTCAATTAATTCTACTTGGGCTTTTTCTCCGTCAGCATGTTGTTTTTTACGCCAAATCTTGAAAGTTTTTAATTCATTGGCAAACTCACCAATTTCCACCAGAATATTTAATTTTAATCTTTTAACATTAGCGAGAGAACACCATTTTCAATTAACTTGAGATTGCTGATGAATGAGTTGATCCAATTCATTTTGTTTACCTTTAATTATTTTTCAAGTTTTTGGCGAAATCATAAGGTATTTTTTCCCCCCTAATTCTTTAAGAAACTTTAACTAAATCCTTTTGTTGTATCACTCTACTATTGAAGCAACATTAATTTCTTTTTCAGTTTCTTCAAGAGAAGGATAACGAGAATAAACAATATTTAATTTTTCTTTGTCAACTTCCAAATAGGTCGGTGTTTTAATATTTTGTTGGATTTGCTGCTTAATTAGTTCGTTGTTTCGCATTTTTTCTCGCAAGCTAATAGTACTACCAGGCTTTATTAAACAATTAGGCTTATTTATTTTTTTGCCATTAACTAAAAAATGTCCGTGCCCCACTCATTGTCGAGCAAAACGGCGGGTATTAACTAGACCAGAACGAAAGACCAAATTGTCTAAGCGAGATTCCAGGCGAGTTAGAAGATGTTGATGGATATCGCCTTTTTTTTTTTGCAGATCAAGAAAAATGTTTTTTAATTGCTTTTCTTTTAATCCATAAAGGAGACGCAGTTTTTGCTTTTCTCGGTTTTGAGTAGCATAAAGAGAAATTTTTCGTTTTTTAGTTTTTTTTCTCATTTTACCACGGCTAAATTCTTTTTTATTTCCGAGCAAAGAGAACTCCAAGGCTCGTGATTTTTTTCAAATTGGAAAACTTTTCATTATTATATTAAATTTTAGTTAAAAACGTTCTTTTTTTGATTTTAATTCTCTGTTTATCATTAAAATTATATACATATTATGATTAAAAAATTTACTTTTCCTTCTAGGACTCGCGAGAGAGTAACATTAGATTATTAATGAAAAAAAACAAAATTGAGAAAATTATCGAAAGTATTCAAGAAACCCCTCTTTTCCACCAAGCCCTTACTCATAGTTCTTTTGCCAATGAAAACAAAGAAAAAAAAATCACTGACTACGAAACTTTAGAATTTTTGGGAGATAGTATTTTAAATATGCATGTTTGTCTTCACATCTACCAAAACTATCCTCATTATTCTGAAGGAGAGATGAGTAAATTAAAACAGTTTATGGTTCAACAAAAAACCTTAGCTGAATTAAGCAAAAAAATCAAACTTTTTCGTTTTTTAAAACTTGGAGCAGGAGAAGAAAAAAACAAAGGCAAGCAAAAAGCAAGTACTTTGGCCGATATTTTTGAGTCTTTTGTTGCCGCTTTATATTTAGAGAAAGACGCCAAAATTGTCGATAGATTTCTTGATTTAACTCTCTTTGCTTGAATCAAAGGAAAAGAAAATTCAGTCTGAGATTACAAAACACAATTACAAGAAATTTGCCAGGCCCAGAACAATCGTTTAATTTATCAAGTGGTTAAATGAAGGAACGAAACTGAAAACAAACAATTTGTGGTTGAAGTTAGTGATGGTTTAGGAAAAATCCGCACTCAAGGGTAAGGAAAAAGCAAAAAAGCAGCTGAACAAGAGGCCGCTCGTCGGGCTTTAGAAAAAATTTAATGGTTCAGAAGCGCATTTATTATTGCTTTAAACAAAGGAAAAATCTAAACAAAGACTAAAAAAATTATTAAATGAAAATTTTGGCAATTGGCGATATTTTTGGTAAAATAGGAAGAAACATCATCAAAAACTACTTAGAAAAATTTAAGCAAGAACACCAAATTGACCTGGTAATTGCTAATGTGGAAAATGCCACTCACGGTAAAGGGATTTCCTTCAAACATTACCAAGAGTTAAAAAGTTATGGTATTGACATAATGACTTCTGGCAACCATATATTCCATTTAGAAGAGACCCAAAAAGATATTGACAAGTTTTCGGACTTAATCAGACCGCTTAATTCTAATCCTTTCCACCCTGGCAAAGGGACTATTTTAAAAGAATGAAAAAACAAAAAAATTCGGATTACTAATTTAATTGGAATTACCTTTATGCCTCCTGCTGAAAATCCTTATTTTGCTTTGGAAAAACTTTTAGAAAATGATAACTCTGATATCCATTTGGTAGATTTTCATGCTGAAGCCACTGCCGAAAAAGCAGTATTTGCTTATTATTTTGCTGGCAAAATTACGGCTCTGTGGGGGACCCACACTCACGTCCAAACAGTTGATGAAAGAATACTGTCTCCCGGAACTGCATTTATTACGGATTTGGGAATGACTGGATCCAGTGAAGGAATTATTGGTGCTGAGCCTACCGGAATTATCCAAAGAAGCAAATATAATTTGTCTTCACCAATGCGTCCCTGTGAAAAGGGTCAAGGGCAATTTAATGGTTTGGTGTTAAAAATTGATGATAACACCAATAAAGTAATTTCACTCCAAAGAGTTTTTAAGAACGTTTCTCTGCTTTAATTAAAATTCAAATGAGTGTTCCTAAAAATATAGCAACAAAAATCCCTATCAAGATCAGGAAAATAATCATTCTTTTTCGTTTCCGTTTACGATAACAAGAAACACAAATCCAAAGAAAGGCAGCGTCTCCACTGCTTCCTCAACCACCGCCGCCGCCTCAACCTCCTCCTCAGCGACCACCACCAATTCCTCAGCCAAGTCCGTCCTCTCTTAATCTTACTTCTCTACCTTGAGGAATGTCGCGACCGCAATCAAAGCAAACTTTCTTATTCATATTCTAAATTTTACTTACTCTTTTGGAGAAGAAAACTATAAATTTTCCCTTGAAGTTTGATTTTCCCTTGAAGTTTGATTTTTTCAGATTGTTTTTGTAAGTCAGCAATAATTTTTTGGCATTTTTCTAAAACTAAGTCTCGATGTTCTTTTTGCCGACCGACCATTTTTAAACTAACTTTTACTGAACAACCACTTTCCAATCATTTCCTAACTTGGTTAATTTTATTTTCTAAGTCTCTTTCGCCAATATGAAAAGTTAACCCGATTTGTTTGAGAGCGGTTTTTTGGCTAGTTTTTTTTTGAATTTTGTTTTTTTTGTTTAATTCAAAGAGATATTTTTGGTAATTAACTATTTTACAAACTGCTAGAGTTTTTTTATCCGGGTCAGGTGAACGAAAGCAAACTAAGTCCAGATCTTGCTCTTGAGCTTTTTTTAAAGCTTTTTGTTTAGAAATGATTTCATTGGCCTGTTCGTTGCCATCTCCTACTAATAAAACCTCCTCAAAGGGTATTTTTTGGTTAATTAGATGCTGAGGAGAATTTTTTTTTTCGTCTTTTGATTTCAATACCATTTAGAATATATTTTAAATTTTTAACTTTTAATTACTTTCTCCCACTTTTAAAAATAGATTTGTTAAGAGTCCTTGTTGTATTTTTAGCGTGGTATTTGTTCTCATATAAACTCTAGAATCATTTTGGCACTAATAAAAGGTCGAAATTTATCAGTATCAATTTGAAGGTCGTATTTTCATTTTAATTTTTCCATTTTGGCGTATTGATCTCGGGCCAGACCCCAGGCGCGATCTCCGCGAATTTTTTCCCTTTCTTCCATCAGAGGCAAATCGCAAGTTATTTTTACAAAGTAAACTTGATGATTTCTTAAAGCAACATGATAACTTTCCAAATCTTTTTCTTCCCAGATTACTTCATCAATAATGAGATTATGCCCGTCATCGGCTAACTGTTTAATTATCTTTGGGATTGATTTGCCGACCTTTTTGCCATAAGAGCCAGTTTGTATTTCCACGATAGGAAATCCTTCTTTGTCAACTCCTGTGCTAAATTGAATTCCTTCTTGGGCTTTTTCCCCAAAAGGCAAATATTTAGGAGGCATGGCCTTAAAAAATATGTCAATACCAAAAGTTAACCAGGGTTCATTACTTAAATACTGAATAGCTCCAACAACCGAAGTTTTTCCGGAAGAAGAGCAACCATTTAGAAAAATAATTTTACTCATATTAACTTTTTAGTCTTTAAAGTTAAAAATAATCCTTCTTGTTGAATAATTAGTTCTAACACTTTGATGGCTTCAAAAATTTTACTTAGTTCTAATCGCACTAATTCACGAATGGATATGTGTTCTTCAATATCGCAAAGAGAGCTTTCGTGAAACTAAAATTTTACTTACGGAATAAAGAACACTAAAATATCTATTATAACTTCAAATAAAAAGTGAATACATCCAATCAATCCGAAGAAGCCAAATTACAATGAGAAGCCCAAAAAAATGGCAAATGAAAAACTATCACTGATCCTTTAACCAAAGACTCTGAAATCCATTCCCAAATTGATAATCTCATTACCACTTTCTATTGAAAATTCCGTGAATATAAAGGCATACCCAAAGAAATCCATAACTCAGAAATTGATTTTCAAGGATTTAAGAA
>Ga0134123_10002300_pt1 | contig 12522 bp, 7 predicted proteins | sample KB303_FD_96460 | JGI IMG/M metagenome (GOLD analysis project Ga0134123, IMG submission 96460) | Terrestrial soil microbial communities without Nitrogen fertilizer from Kellogg Biological Station, Michigan, USA - KB3-0-3 | ecosystem: Environmental > Terrestrial > Soil > Unclassified ...
GGTGCCGACGTGGCCGCGGTTGCACGCGACGAACCCGTTGCGGGGCTACGGAGCGACGACCACGCCGGATGCATGCGGTTTACGCCTGCTCCCCAGGATCGGACATGCAAGGCGTGCGGACTCGACCCTGCCGGAGTCTTGAAGCAGGTAGCATCGCATCGCCGTTATGGAGCTGTTGATCGATATCGCCGCCTGGTCAGCGGTGGTGGCAGGCGTCGTCGTCGTGCTCGAGGTCGTCGACCGAATGCGCTCCAGGCGCGAGCGCTAGAGGCTCGAGGCTCCGCGAGCAGCTCGACGGTTTCCGCGAGCGTCATCTGTGGCGAGGGAATGTTGGAACCATGGAGCCCGGCCGCAGTACCAGATTGTGGGTCGCCGGCGTGAGGCGTTCGCCGTCGTCGGGCGCAACCCGCCCGACTGACGACGCATCGTCGGACCCGCGCCGGCCGCGCGCGGGCTGAGGGCGGCGGCCGTGCCCGCCCCAGCCCGGCGCCGTCAGCGCCTACGGATGCGCGCCCCACGCGGCGCGGTGCGCCTCCGTGCCGACCGTGAGCTGCGTCGCCCCGGAGCCATCGGCGTTCATCGTCCAGATCTGGTACGTGCCGGTCGCGTTGCTGACGTACGCGATCTTCGTGCCGTCGGGCGACCACGAGTCTGCGCCGTTGTTGATCGCGCCGCCACTGCTCTGCGTCAGCTGGACGGGGTCGGATCCGTCGATGGCGATCGTGTAGACGTTCGACGACGCGCCGCCCTCGCCGAACGCGGGCTGCGAGAAGACGATCCGCTTGCCGTCGGGCGAGCAGTCGATCTTGTCGGCGTAGCTGCCCCAGGGCGTGATGCGCTTGAGGCCGTGCCCGTAGAGGCCCGCGACGAAGATTGCGCTGACGTCGTCGCCATCCTTGGTCTTCGGGCGGATCATCGCGATGTGCTTGCCGTCGGGCAGGACACAGGTGTTGCCGCCCGGGCCCGGGACGCCGGCCGGCCGGAGACCGGTGCCGTCGGCGTTGATCACCATCAGCTTGCCGGCGGGGTACTGCACGAAGAGGATGTGACGGCCGTCCGGGAACCACGTCTGCTCGACGGCGATGCCGCTCTTCGTCAGAGCCTTGGCGCCCGTCCCGTTGGCGCGAGCGGTGTAGAGCAGGATCTGCTCGTTCGGCCCGGCCGGGTCGAAGTGGCGGTTGTAGGCGAGCCGTGCGCCGTCCTTCGTCCAGGCGGGGATGTCGCCGTCGCTGTCCTTGAAATGCGTGATCTGTTTGAGGCCGCTCCCGTCAGGGGCGACGGTGAAGAGTTGCGTGCGCGCGCCGACCTCCTTCTGGAACGCAAGCCGGCCGTTCGCGCCGGAGAACGTGGCGTGCGATGCGGGCGAGACCGCGAGCGCGATGGCCGCCAGGGCGACGACGAGCGCGGCCGCGTGATATCCGCGGGGCTTCCTTGCGATGGTCACGTTGACTCTCCCTTCGGTGGAGGCCACGTCGGGTGCGGACGCGGCGTGATGCGTCCGAGAGTGGCGAGCGGCGGTAAAGGAGCAGTCCGAAAACGCCTAAGCGCCGGTAGAAACGCGCCCGGGCGCGGCGTACGATTGCCGCGCCGTGGCCGAAAGCAGCCGATTGCTGGCGTTCTCCCTGCTCGGGGACCTCGAGGTCACCTCCGGCGGCGAACCGGTCGCGCTCGGCGGCGCGAAGCAACGCACCCTGCTCGCACTGCTGCTGCTCGCGCGTGGCCGCCCGGTCTCCTCGGACACCTTGATCGAGTCGCTCTGGATCGGATCGGCACCGTCGACGGCCCAGAAGATCGTCCAGGTCTATATCTCCGGGCTTCGCAAGGCGCTCGGGGACGAGCGCATCGTCACGCGCCCGCGCGGCTACGAGCTGGTGGTGGCACCGGGCGAGCTCGACCTCGACCGCTTCGAGGAACTGGCGCGCAGCGCGGCCGACGCCCCGCCCGAGGTCGCGCTGCCGCGCCTGCGCGAGGCGCTCGCGCTCGTCCGGGGGCGTCCGCTCGAGGGCCTCGAGCTGGAGGCGTGGGCGGCGCCGGAGATCGAACGGATCGAGGAGCGCGTCCTGGTGGCGCGCGAGGCCGCCGCCGAGGCCGAGCTGGCGCTCGGACGCCCCGCGCAGCTCGTGCCCGAGCTCGAGCGGCTCGTCGCCGAGCACCCGTATCGGGAACGGCTGCTCGAGCTGCTCATGCTCGCGCTCTACCGCTCGGGACGGCAGGCGCATGCGCTCGCGGCCTACCGCCGCGGAGCCGCCGGGCTGCGCGAGGAACTCGGGCTCGAGCCGGGCCGGCCGTTGCGCGAGCTCGAGGCGGCGATCCTGGCGCACGATCCCGCGCTGGACGTCCGCGCCCCGCGGACCGCTGCGCTTCGGATGCGCGGGCGCCCGCGCGCTCGGCTCGCCGCCGTTGCCGCCGGCACCCTCCTCTGCGCCGTCGCGATCGCCGCGGGGACCTTCGCCTTCACGCGCGGGGATGCGGCTTCGCTCTCGTCGCTCCCGCCCGGGATCGCGGTGCTCTCGACCGCCGACCGCTCACTTGTCGCGCAGGTGCCGACCAGCGAGGTCTCCCAGCCCGTCGAGGTCGCCCCCGGCAGCGGCAAGCTGTGGGTCGCGAGCCTCGACCCGCCGTCAACGGTGGAAATCGACCCGCGCACGGGAGCGATCGTGCGGCGTCTGGGGTCGGTCTTCCCGGGCGAGCCCGGGACGATGTTCCCGGACGGCTCGGACATCTGGTTCGGGCAGGGAGGAGACCTCGTGCGTGTGAACGTGGTCGAGAGCCGCGCCGTCGAGCGCCACCGCTTGGCCGGCACGGGAGAGCGTTTCGGGCTCACCTCGATCGCACGCTGCCTCGGGTCGCTCTGGGTCGCCGACAACGAGGGGCAGACGGTCCTGCGACTCGATGCGGCCACGGCCGCCGTGCGCGCGCGCATCCACGTGCGGTATCCGTGGGCGCTCGCGTGCGCCGGCGATGCCATTTGGGTCTCCTCAGGCGGTGTCGGCATCCAGCGGATCGATCCCCGCACGAACCGCATCGCCGCGACGGCCCGCGTCCCGTTCCCGAACGTGACGGTGCTCGTGGGCGGCGGGTACGCGTGGACTTCGAACGAGACGAACGGCACGGTCTACAAGGTCGGCCGCTACGGGGACGTCGTCGCGACCTACCGTACGGGAGACGGCGCTCGCCAGCTGACGTATGCGGGCGGCCGGGTGTGGGTCGCCAACGGCGATGCGGGCACCGTGACGAGCATAGACGCGGCGACCGGCGAGCAGCGGACATACGCGTTCCGGCATCCCGTCCAGAGCGCGGCGGCCATCGGCTCGAGGCTCCTGGTGATCCTCAACGAGGGCGCCACCTACGAGGATCGCATCGACTCCCTGAAAGGCGATGTCGCGCGCGTGATCGTGCCGGGATACGTCTTCGACCCGCCGGATCCGGCGCTGGGCGAGAGCCCGTGGTGGTACATGGTCGCGCGTGCGACCTGTGCGGGCCTCGTCGCCACGCGGCCGGGCGAGACGGGCACGGTGCCCGACCTCGCCCGGCAGATGCCCGCCGTGTCGGGCGACGGGCGTACGTACACGTTCGAGCTGCGCCGTGGCGTGCGCTTCGCGCCGCCGTCGAACGGCGAGGTGACGGCCGAGGCGATCCGCTACTCGGTCGAGCGTGCCCTGTCACCCCGCCTCGGCTCCAGCGTGCCCGCGCTGCGCTTCCTCGGCGACGTGGTCGGCGTGGGCGCCTACCGCCGTAGCGAATCGCGGCACATCCGCGGCATCCAGGTGCGCGGCGACACGATCTCGTTCACGCTCGCGAAGCCGTCCCGCGACTTCCTCGCGCGGCTCGCCCTGCCGTACTTCTGCGCACTGCCGACGACGACGCCGATCGTGCGCGGAGGTCTGACCGTGAACGCGCCTCCGAGCGCCGGTCCGTACTACGTCACCGATGCCTTCAACGGCGAATACCTGATTCTGAAGCGCAATCCGAACTACCAGGGCCCGCGGCCCGCGCGGCTGGATGCGATCGCGTTCCGCGAGGGGATCGCGGACGAGGAGGCCGTCGCGCGAGTGCGCGCCGGCACCTGGGACGCCGCCATCCTCGCCGGTGCCCTGCTGGCGCCGGGCGGAGCAGGCGCGCGCGAGGCCGCGTCCGACCCGCGCCTGCGCACGGAGGAGCTGCCAGTCCGCCGGATCGCGGACGTCGGCGACCAGGGCTCGTTGTATGCGCTCGTGTCGTCGCGGCTCGGGTGCGACGCGGTGAAGGGCGCGCTCGAGCTCGCCGGGCTGTGCCGCGGCGATTCGGGGACGTGACGGCGGGGAGCCGAGAAACGATGGAGTACGACGACATCATCGTGGGAGGCGGTTCTGCGGGTGCTGTGCTCGCTGCTCGGCTGTCGGAGGAACCGTCCCGCCGCATCCTGTTGCTCGAGGCCGGCCCGGATTATGCGACGCTCAAGCGCACCCCAAACGACCTTCGGGATGCCTGGCGGATGTCGCTTGAGGCCCACGACTGGGGGCTGAGCGCGGAGGCCGTGCCCGGCCGGGCAATTCCCTTTCCGCGCGGCCGAGTGATCGGCGGCTCTTCTGCTGTCAATGCCACGATTGCTCTGCGGGGCGTGCCTGCCGACTACGACGAGTGGGCCACGCTGGGCAACGACGCCTGGAGCTGGGCGAAGGTGCTGCCGTCCTTTCGTCGCCTGGAAGACGACCCAGATGGGGCCGAAGAGCTGCACGGGCGCCGCGGCCCCATCGCGATCAGCCGCTGGCGCCGAAATGAGCTGATTCCAACGCAACTCGCCTTCCTCGAGGTCTGCCGGCGCCTCGGCTTCAACGAGGTCGCCGACCAAAACCATCCCGAGGCCACCGGAGTCGGCTCCTTCCCGCAGAACCGCCGCGGCCGTCTCCGCCTCTCGACCGCGATCGCCTACCTGCTGCCCGCCCGCAAACGGCGCAACCTCGTCATCAGGCCGCACTGTCTCGTCAACCGCGTGCTCGTCGCAGACGACCGGGCGCTCGGCGTGGAGCTCGACGCCGATGGCGAACCCCAACCGGTCTACGGGCGACGAATCACGATCGCGGCGGGCGCGATCGGCACTCCAGCGATCCTCATGCGCTCGGGCATCGGCCCGAAAGACGCCCTGCTTGAACTCGGCATCGAACCCGTGCTGGATCTCCCCGGCGTGGGCGCGAACCTCATCGACCACCCGGTTACCCGCCTGCTGCTCGTGCCCAAGCCCGGCAGTTGCGACCTCGAGACCCCGCTCGCGCAGCTCGTCCTGCGCTACACCGCGCCCGGCTCGGACGAGTTCAACGACATGCAGCAGGTCATGTTCAGCCACGTCGACCTAGCGCGCATCGGCGGCGAGCAAGCGGTACGAGCGGTGGGCGCGCCGCTCCTGATAGGACTCCCGGTCGCGCTCGAGCGCCCCCGCTCCCGGGGCCGAGTGTCGCTTGCCAGCAGCGACCCGCATGTACAACCGCTGGTCGAACTCAACTTCGCCGCCGCCCCCGAAGACCGACGCCGACTCGTCGAAGGCGTCCGCCTCGCCTGGCAGATCGCGCACGAGCCGGAGATCGCGCGTCACGCGGAACGAGTGGCACTCCTGACGGAGGAGACGATGAGTTCGGACGAGGCGCTTGAGACCTATGTCAGCGCGACGGTGACCACGCAGTTTCATCCCTGCGGCACGGCACGCATGGGACCAGCCGACGACGCGATGGCGGTGACCGACCAGCACTGTCGCGTGAGCGCAATCCGGAACCTGCGCGTGGTCGATGCGTCGATCATGCCGACCATCCCGCGAGCGAACATCAACCTCACCTGCATCATGATCGGCGAGCACGTGGCCGACTGGATGCGCAACGAGGCGTAACCTGGCGCCGAGTGACTCGGAGTTCTACTGGTTCTACGGAGGCTTGGTTCGTAGGGCTTGGTCTGGCTTCGGGGTCTCGCAGGGCATCGGTGGGCGCGCGTTTCGTACTCGGTTGGGGGGCAGGTCGCCGAGCACTTCGTGCATGTGGTCGTGGTTGTACCGGTCCACGTAGGCGAAGAGCTCGAGCTCGAGCTGGGTCTGGGTATGCCACACGCCGTCGCGCGTCAGCTCGGTGTTGACGGTGACGGCGAAGCTCTCAGCACGCGCGTCGTCGAAGTGTTGATGCCTTCAAGGCTGCACGCGGCACTCCGCGCTCGCTGTCATCGACGCCGTCTACGGTCATTTTGGGAGGGCGCCGAACGCAGATGTGGGTCGAAGGGCGTCTCCCAGGTCCACGATCTCGGTGATCTCAGCCCTCACGCCGCGTCAGGTTGTAATTGCAGTCATGCGGCTCGTACAATCGCACGGCACGAGATCTGCAGGTTTGGACGCGCCTCGTTGTGCACTTCCCTGACTTAGCGGTGCATTCCCATGAGCGCGAGAGGGCGGGCCTGTGGGTTGCACCAGACGCCATACAGGGAGGCACCATGAGCATCAGACGGCACGGCCGCCTTGCAGCGGTCGCGACGGTGGCAACGCTCGTCTTGGCCGGGACGGCTGCCGCAGCGCTGGTCGGCCTGCCCGCCGACGGCTCGCAGGTCAACAACGATCCCGCAAACGGCATCGACCCCAACCAGGATGCCGGCGTCTCCGACGTTCAGGGCGGCACCGTGGTCGCCGGCAACTTGCAGGTGCCGTGGGCTGTGTTCGAGCAGAAGAGCGGTTCGTCGAAGCAAATCTTCGTGCGCGCCTTCAAAGGCGGAGCGTGGGTGACGCAGGGGTTCCCGGCCTCGCTCAACCTCGACCCGACGGTCGTGGCCGAGGCTCCGTCGATCGACTTCGCCGGCGCCGGTCGCACGGTGCCGTGGGTGGCGTGGTATGAGCCCAACGCAAATCTCGGCAACAAGAAGCAGATCTTCGCGAGCCGCTTCTCGGCTGCCGCGAACGTCTGGCTGCCTTCGGGCCAGGAGCGCGCGCCCGGCCACGCCCTGCCGTCGCTCAACATCAATACCACGCGCGACGCAGAGAATCCGGCCGTCACGGGCGGAGCCGCCGTCGCCGGCAACGATCCGGTTCCCTGGGTGGCCTGGCAGGAGCTCGATGGCGCCGCTGCCGGCAAGAACCAGATCTTCGTCTCACGTGCCGTCAAGCAGCCGGCTGCGGGGACGGCGTGCGTCGGCAAGCCCACGACGGGAACGAACCTCAACATCAACGGTTTCTGCTGGCTGCAGGTCGGCCTCGACCGCCTGAACCCCTTGACCGGCGCATCCTCGGCAGCCGGCGATCCGACGCTGAGTGTCGACCCGACACGCGACGCGATCGAGCCCGATGACGCCTTCACGGGTCCCTCCGACACCGTACCGTGGGTCGTCTGGTACGAGCAGAACGCCGGTCTCAACGGCATCACCAACGAGCTGGTGTTCGCTGCCAAGGCCGTGCCCGATGCAGTCGCCGACGGCGGCTTCCACTGGGTCGCGGTCGGCAACGGCACGGCCGGGCAGACCAACGTGCTCGACACCACGGGCGCCAACCTGTTCGGCTCCTGCGCCGCCAGTGCCGCCCAGGAGCGCGCATGCTCGCTCAACAAGGACGCGACCGTCGACGCCGAGGATCCGCGCGTCGCCGCCGGCACGCTCACGCCCGGTGGCACCACGGTGCCCTGGGTGGCCTGGTCAGAGACGATCGGCGCCGGACGTCACGGGATCTTCGTCTCGCGCCTGGTCGGCGGCGACCACTTCGAGCTGTTCAACCAGGGCCAGCCGATCTCGAACACGCTGAACGATGCGACGCGCCCGGACATCGCGTTCTCCGGCAACACGCCGTACATCACCTGGCAGGAGAACGTCGCCGGCCAATTCCGCACCTTCAGCGGTCATTTCGAGGGCGGCGCGGCCGCTCCCGTCTTCAAGCTCGACACGCCAACGGGCATCGCCCGCGCGGGCACCGTCGACCTGCGCCCGCCGGTCTCGTCGACCTGCACGACCAACCCGACGAACGCCGACGGCAGCACCTGTCAGGCTGCCGCACTCGGCACGCCGTTCTTCCTCTTCGCCGACGGCGCAATCGGCGCGCAGCACCTATTTGCCGACGCGTACGCACCCAGTGACGTCGCTACCGGCGCGGCCTCGGCTGTGAATGCGAGCAGCGCGACGGTCGCCGGCGCAGTGAACCCGGGTGGCGCCCGCATCAAGGTGCATTTCGATTTCGGACCCACGACAGCCTACGGCTCGAGCACTCCGGATCAGGTGATCCCGGTCGGTACCGCGTCGACCGCGTTCACCGCAGCCCTGACGGGCCTGCCCGCGGGCACCACAGTCCACTACCGCGCCGTCGCCTCGAGCGACTTCGCCCCGATCACCGGCGCCGACCAGACCTTCACGACGACGAGTCCGCCGCCGCCGCCCAACGTGCGGCCGAAACTGACCGTGCTCAGGATCCCGCACCAGGTGTCCTTGCGCCACCTCGGCAAGAAACGCCTGCTCAAACTGCAGCTCAAGCTCTCGGAGCCGGCCACTGTCACCATTCGCCTGCTCGCCGGCAAGAAGCTGAAGGCCGTGCGCGGCCTGACTATCAACCGCCACAAGGCGGGGACATTCACCGCGCTCCTGTCCCTCAAACACCTCGCGAGGCGCACCTACACCCTGCGCATCAGCGCCCGCGACCCACAGGGCCTGCAGTCGCTCGTCATCACGCGAAGACTCAAGGTCGTCCGCTGACGTCACGCCTGCAAGACGATCGTCGCCAGCGCCCCGGCCGCGCGACTGGGCCGGGGCGCAGTCGCTCGAGCGGGTCGCGATGTCATCTCGCTGATGCGCCAGAGGCGCTCGCGAGCTACAAAGGCCGGATCGTTGTCGAGACTGCCCGCTTTCAACGCGGCGATGGCGGTACCAGTCAGCGGAAGAGCCTCGCCGTTCCGCATGGGTAAAGGGTGAGAGACGGGATTCGAACCCGCGACCTCCCGGACCACAACCGGCCGTGCCGACGGTGCCGCGGCGCGATCTCACTCGGTGCAGTCATCGACGTGCTCCGTGTTCGCTCGCATCACGGTGTCTGAGAACCGCAACGCCGGTTCTCGGAAACGAGTTCACCCACCCCGGGTGAAGTCTGCTGGTCGCCCAGCGGCGACTTTGCGCGCAGTGATCGTCGTCCCCGAGCGTGGAGCAGAGAATGGCCGTACGAGTGAACACCGACAACTTCGCGCGGGCGGAGACGGAACGGATGATGGCGTCGCTGCAGACCAACGCCGGTGGCGTGAATCGCCTGAGTCACAGCCGCGTACCTACCGCGATCGACCAGCAGCCGGTGATCCGCATGAATCGCGACACGCTCTACAGCTTCGCGGTCGTGGACATCTCCGAGGGCGCCACACTCCTGATCCCGGACGCCGGGGATCGCTACGTGTCGGTGATGATCGTCAACCAAGACCACTACATCAATCGCGTCTTCCACCAGCCCGGCGAGCACGCGCTGAGCGTTGAGGAATTCGACACGCCGTGGGTGACCGTGGCGGTCAGGACGCTCGTCGACCCTGCCGATCCGAGGGATGTCGCCGAAGCCAACGCGCTCCAGGATCAGTTCGCGATTGCAGCAACGTCTGCAAAGCCGTTCGCGCCGGCCGACTACGACGCGGCCAGCCTCGACGCGACCCGCAAGGCGCTGCTCGAACTCGCGAGCCTCGGCCCGGCGTTCGACCACGCCTTCGGAGCCAAGGACGCTGTCGATCCCGTGCGCCATTTGCTCGGCACTGCCGCAGGGTGGGGAGGCCTCCCCGACGAAGAGGCCTCGTACATCGGTGTCGCCCCGGGCAAGTCCGTAGGCCAATACTCCCTCACGGTCCGAGACGTTCCCGTTGACGGCTTCTGGTCGATCTCGGTCTACAACGCCGACGGGTACTTCGAGGCCAACGACCGCAACGCCTACAGCGTCAACAACATCACCGCCACCCCGAACGACGACGGTTCCATCACGGTCAACTTCGGCGGCTGCGGGGACGAACGCCCCAACTGCCTGCCGATCACGGAAGGCTGGAACTACACCATCCGCCTCTACCGCCCCCGCGCCGAAGTGCTCGACGGCACATGGACGTTTCCGGCGATCACCGACAGCTAGACCCTGGACCAGCCATCACTCCGCTTACCCGTGTCGAGAACCGCGGGCCGCTCCATGTGCACCAGGGGACGCTTGCCCCCAAGGGTGAGAGACGGGATTCGAACCCGCGACCTCCCGGACCACAACCGGGGGCTCTAACCGACTGAGCTACTCTCACCACGTGTCGCGGGCCGCGTCGCAAGGCCCCGACTCGAACCAGTGTAGTTGACGGCCCGCACGGGCCGCGCCCGCCGACCGGCCAGCGTGGCACGCTTCGAGCATGCCGAGCGTGCTCGTGGTCGAGGACGACGGCGTGATCGCACGTGCCATCGCGGCGCATCTGCGGCACGCCGGCCTCGACGTCGTGGTCGCGGAGGATGGCGACAAGGGCCTTCGCAAGCTGCGCTACGAGCAGCACGACGTCGCCGTCGTCGACCTCATGCTGCCGGGGCTGGACGGCTGGGCACTGACGCAGGAGGCACGGCGCGAGGGCATCGCCACGCCCATCCTGATCGTCTCGGCGCGCAGCTCCGAGCACGACAAGGTGCACGCGCTCGAGATCGGCGCCGACGACTACCTGGCCAAGCCGTTCGGCATGCGCGAGCTCGTCGCCCGCGTGCAGGCGCTGCTGCGACGGGCGCGCACGCCGGAACAGGGCGAGTCGCTCGACGAGATCCGCGCCCCCGGGCTGCTGATCGACCCGGCCGGGCGCCGGGCCTTCCTGCTGCATGAGGACGGAAGCAAGCTCGACGCCGAGCTCACACCCACCGAGTTCCGCCTGCTGCTCACGCTCGCTCGCCAGCCAGGCCGGGTGCTCGACCGCGACGAGCTTCAACAGAGGGTGTGGAACGTCCCCTACCGCTCCCGCGACCGCTCGGTCGACGTCTGCGTGCGCAAGCTGCGCGAGAAGCTCGACCGCCGCTCCGCCTACTCCTACATCCAGACCCAGTACGCGGTCGGCTACCGCTTCGACCCGACACCCCAAGCCGAAGAAGCCGTGTAAGGCGGTATCCTCGGGACATGGCCACCGTCTCCGCTTCCCCGCTCCTGATCGAGGACGCAGCCGGTCTGCGCACGCTCGTGCTCAACCGCCCGGAGCGTCGCAATGCGCTCTCGCACGCGCTCCTCAACGATCTCATCGCCGCTCTCGCCGAGACCGCGGCCGATACGTCCGTCCACGCGGTCATCCTGCGCGGCGAGGGCCCGGGCTTCTGCGCCGGACACGATCTCTCCGAGATGGCGGGCTGCTCCCTGCCGAGCGCGCGCAGCCTCTTCGAGACGTGCAGTGAGATGATGATGGCGATCCACCGGCTGCCGCAGCCCGTGATCGCACAGGTGCACGGCATCGCAACCGCGGCCGGCTGCCAGCTCGTCGCGGCCTGCGATCTCGCGATCGCGAGCGAGGATGCGCGCTTCGCGACCTCCGGCGTGCGCTACGGCCTCTTCTGCTCCACGCCGATGGTCGAGGTGTCACGGGCCGTCGGTCGCAAGCGGGCGCTCGAGATGTTGCTGACCGGCGACATGATCGACGCGCAGACCGCGGCAGACTGGGGCCTCGTCAACCGCGTCGTACCGCGTGAGCGCCTCGCGGAGGAGACGATCGACCTGGCCACGCGCATCGCCACGGCGAGCTCGCACGCGCTCGCGGTCGGGAAGACGGCCTTCTATGCGCAGATCCACCTCGGGCTGGCCGAGGCCTACGACCACACGACCGAGGTCATGGCGGCCAACGTCGTGGCCCCTGACGGACGCGAGGGCATCGACGCGTTCCTCGGCAAGCGCACGCCCAACTGGCGCGGCCGCGAGGACTAGGAATCAGTCCTCGCGCAGGAAGGACGGCACGTCGAGGATGTCCGACGGGACGTCGAACAGCTGAGATCCGGCTTCCTCGCGCTCACTCGGGCGCTCTCGCCGCGTCACGGTAGGCGCACCGCGCTCGAAGCCGGTCGCGATCACCGTCACACGCACGTGCTCGCCCATCGCGTCGTCCACGACGGCGCCGAAGATGATGTTGGCGTTCTGGTCGGCCGCGCCCTGCACGATCTTGGCCGCCTCGTCGACCTCGAACAGTCCGAGATCGCTGGGACCGGTGATGTTGAGGAGCATGCCCTTCGCGCCCTCGACGCTCGATTCGAGTAGCGGCGAGGAGATCGCTGCGCGGGCGGCCTCGGCGGCCCGGTTCTCGCCCGCCGCGGCACCGATGCCCATCAGGGCCGTGCCGGTATTGCGCATGACGGTGCGCACGTCGGCGAAGTCGAGATTGATCAGGCCGGGCACCGGGATCAGGTCAGTGATGCCCTGCACGCCCTGGCGCAGCACGTCGTCGGCCATGCGGAACGCCTCGATGATCGAGGTCCGCTTCTCGACCAGCGACAGCAGCCGGTCGTTCGGGATCACGACGAGGGTGTCGACCTTGGAGGCCAGGTCCTCGATGCCGCGATCGGCCTGGTCGGTGCGCCGCCGGCCCTCGAACGCGA